>Ga0306867_1000025_pt1 | contig 178564 bp, 189 predicted proteins | sample AntRauTorckE6831_FD_190432 | JGI IMG/M metagenome (GOLD analysis project Ga0306867, IMG submission 190432) | Saline lake microbial communities from Rauer Islands, Antarctica - Metagenome Torckler E6 #831 (v2) (version 2) | ecosystem: Environmental > Aquatic > Non-marine Saline and Alkaline >...
AGGGTGCAGAGGTGCGCGCAGGGGCCGTCTCCGTACTTGTGGCCCTTGCAGGGACCGAGGCCGATGTCGTCGGCGTAGGAGTGGCAGCGGCCGACGAACTCGTCGCCGTCGCGAGCGAGCATGACGTGGTGGACGCGTTCGCCGTCGGGGAGGCAAACGCGCCAGCCGTAGCGGTTCATGCGCTCGATGAGGGCTTGGTGGGGTTGCGCTCGGTCGACGCTGGCGCCGCTGGCGTCTCGGAAGTCGATGCTATCGAGCGTCATGCGTCCTCACCTCCGTCGACGTCGCGGGCGTCTTCGAGCGGCTCGCGGCGGTCGGTCTCGCGACGTTTGAGGTGCCGGAGGACGGGGTCGAGTGCGAGCGCGCCGATGGCGAAGCCGGCGATGAAGGCGTTCGCGGGCGAGGCACCGAGTTGGGTGACGGCGACGCCACCGGATGCGGCGAGAGTGGCGCTGTAGACGTAGAACACCCAGGTCTCGAAGGACTGCGTCACAGATAGCCACCTCCGGATTCGACGAGGCAACCGGAGAGGCGGGTCTGTCGGGTGGTGCCGTCGGCGACGAGGGTGCCGGTGCGCCCGCAGCTCGCGCACTCGTAGGTCTCGGTGAAGCCGTCGCCGGGTGCGTCGGGGTCGGTGCCGCGGACGATGGTGACGGCGCCGCCGCACTCGCAGCGGAGCGTCACGCGCACCACCTCGAAGAAACGCGCGGCTGGTTGTTCGGTAGAAGGCGTGAACCGGCGAAACCTGCCGGTTTACTTATATATGGAGTGGGACCGCCGAGAGTCGAACTCGGGTCCTACGGACCCCATCCGCAGAGGATACCACTACCCCACGGTCCCGTGCGATTGAAACGATGGCTGTCTGGTGTTTAAGGGTGTCGTTTCGGTTCAGACGAGGACGCGTTCGAGTGCGAAGACCTCGCCACTCTCTGCGTCGGGGTCGCCGGTCATCTTGGCGAGTGCGACGACGGCGTCGTTGGGGGTGTAGATGGCGACGATGTCGTCGACGTCGCTGGAATCGGGGGCGTCGATGACGCCGGGGGCGTAGATGGGTGCGCCCTCTGCGACCTCGCTGGCGGCGCTGGGGGCGATGGTCGCCTTGGGGAGGTGTTCGAGTGCGCGTTCGGCGGGGGAGACGACGTCGCGTAGTGGTTCGGGGTCGTCGTCGTCGAGCCAGAACGCGAGCGCGTCGGTGACGTCTTCGACGGTGGCGAGCGTGGTGTCGTCGAACGGCGTGGTGGCGGTGCGGCGGAGGTGCCCCATGTGCGCGCCGGTGCCGAGCGCGAGCCCGATGTCGTGGCAGAGCTTCCGGATGTACGTCCCGGGCTCGCACTTGATGCGGAGGAGTGCACGCCGTTGTTCGACCTCTAGAACTTCGAGCTCGTGGATCGTGCGGGTGCGGAGGCGCCGCGAGACCGCGGACTTCCGCGGTGGTTTCTGGTAGAGGTCGCCCTCGAACTCGGAGACGACCGCTTCGAGGTCGCTGGGGGCGTCGGCGTGGAGTTCCAGGACGCTCACGTACTCCTTCGCGCCGTGCCCGAACGCTTGCGCGACCCTGGTCGCGTCACCGAGGAGCATCGGGAGACAGCCCGTGACCTTCGGGTCGAGCGTGCCCGCGTGCGCGACACCGTCGATCTCGAGATCTTCGCGAGCGCGACCTGCAGACTGGGCTTCCTCGAGCGCGTCGCTCGTCGCGTCGCGCATCCACGCCGCGACCTGGTGCGCGCTCGGCCCAGGCGGCTTGTCGAGGTTCACCACGCCGAACGCTAGCAGTTCGGCCGGCGTGCGTTCCCCGGGGGCGTCTCGCAGCATCTAGAGGTCGAGGTCGAGAGCGACTGGTTCCTTGCCCTCGTCCCGCGTCGGGTCGTACGCGTCGATCGCGCCGGCGAGGAGGTCGACCATCGCTTCTTCGCCCCAGCGAGCGGTGTTCATCGAGAGGTCGTAGATCGAGCGGTCGCCGATGTCGATCCCGTAGTACTCCTCGTAGCGTTTCGCTTCGCTGGCTTCTCTGGCTTCCGTCTCTTCGGCGGCCGCGTCGGCGTCCTTCTCCTCGCGGTCGGCGATGCGAGCACCCCGGACCGACAGTGGGGCGTCGAGCCAGAATCGGAGGTCGGCGTGGTCGCCAGCGAGCCAGCCTGCGAGGCGCGACTCCAGCACGACGTCCTCGCGCTCTCTGGCGATCTCCTGTAAGCGCGCGTCGAGGTCGCGGTCGATCTGGTCGTCCTCTTCAGCGAGCTTGTTGAATTCGAGTGGCGTGTACCCGCGTTCGTCCGCGAGCTCCCGGAAGATGTCACCGCCGGAGATGTGCTCCAGTCCGAACGCGTCGGCTAGCTCGGACGCGGCCGTGCTCTTCCCGCTACCCGGTGGCCCGGAGACGGTCACTAACATACACACCCTCCGGCCGTCGTGCTAAAAGGAATTGTGACTTGCAACGGAGACCGCTGGAACGAATCGCCGCGGATTGCACGAATCGGTCGACGGCGAGAAGCGGTCGACGGCGAGAAGCGATGGGCGGCGAGAAGCGATGGGTGGCGAGAAGCGACCGTCGGGTTACGACGGCGTCGGCGTGTCGAGGTCGAGTGCTTTCCGCATCACCTGCGTGAACCCCATCGAGCACAGGAAGTAGAACGCGATCCACGCCGGGAGTGGGCCGATGCTCCCGCCCGACCACTCGACTTGCCCGGCGAACGGCATGACCGCCCACGTCTCCATACCGGTGAGCTGGCCGGCGGCGCCGCGCGTGCCGATCATCCAGTACATCCAGAGGAAGGCGGGGATGGTGAGGAGCGTGATCCACGCCATCGGGCGGAAGTTCTCCTTCATCATGTTCATCTGGTCGCCCATCGCCTCCATGCGTTCCTCCTGGATGCGTTCGACGGCGGCGTCGTCGCCGCGCTCTTTCGCTTCCTTCTCGCGGTCCTGGATCGCCTGGAAGCGCTCCTGGTACTTCGACACCTTCTCCTGGTCGACCATGTTCGCCTGCAGGAGCGACGAGTACAGGCCCGTGATGATCGAGATGGCGAGGATGACCGCGTAGAACGGCAGGACCGCGTCGAGCGGTCCGAGGATGACGTGGATGACGCCACCGACGACCTCCCGGATCGGGTCGAAGTAGTAGCCCGCCATGAGGACGAGCGTCCCGACGCCCGCGAGCTTGTCGCGGGTCTTCCAGCTCGACCCTTCGTCCTCGATCTCGGGGAGGTCCTCCATCTCGTAGTCGCCGTCGCCGTTCCCGTCGAGGACGTCCTCGACGGCGTCGGCGTCAGCGAACTCGAATCCATCGTCGCCTTCGACGAGGACGTCCTTCTCGAGGAGTCGCCCCCACTGGCCCGACGTGATGTCGTCTTTCACGTCGATCCAGCGCACTTCGCCGTCGTTTTCGTCGGCGACCCCGCGCACGGTCTCGAGAGCCTCTCGCATCTCCGAGCTCTCGTTCACGAGAGTCGCCGTCTTCTCAGCTGTACGCGCCATTTGCCGGGTCTAGACGATGAACGGTAAAGAAGCTTTTACTCTGCCGGTGGCCGACGGCGCGGTCTCGGGGGGTCGTGATGTCGCGTGAAACCGCCGTGTGGTGCGTGTCGTTTACGCGTGGGTTTCGATGGCGTCCTTGATGTCCGTCCAGACGGCGTCGGGTGTGCGTTCGCCGTCGACGGTGACGAAGTCCGCGCGAGAACTGTAGTGGTCGATGACGGGCTGGGTGTTCTCGTCGAAGACGTCCAGGCGGTTCTCGACGGACTCGGGCTGGTCGTCCTCGCGCTGGACGAGGTCGCCGCCGCAGTCGTCGCAGACGCCCTCTTCCTCGGGCTGATCGAACTCGACGTGGTAGTTCGTGCCGCAGTCGTCGCAGACGCGGCGGCCGGTGAGGCGGTCGACGAGTTCGTCGCGGGAGACGTCGAGGGTGAGGATGACGTCGAGGTCGGTCATCTCTTCGAGTTCTTCGGCCTGTTCGAGGTTCCGCGGGTAGCCGTCGAGGACGTAGCCGTCGGCGCTCGAGAGCGCTTCTTCGACGATGGCGTTCACGACGGCGTCGGGGACGAGGTCGCCCGCCTCCATGTACTCGCGCGGGGTGTCGTACTCGAAGTCCATGTCGCTGATGTCCATGTCCTTGTTCGCGCGGAGCGCGTCGCCGGTCGTGACGTGCTCGACGTCGAACTCGTCGGCGATGCGCGCGGACTGCGTGCCTTTGCCTGCGCCCGGTGCGCCCAGGATGAGTACGTGTGGGTTGCCCATACTCGACCCGTCTCACTCCCGGTTTAAATCGTTGTAGAAACGCGCCCATCGTTACCGCGACTGGTCGCTCGAGACGGGGGTGCGGTCGCGGTGCGGTCGTGGTGGCGGTGTGGACGCGGTCGCGGTGCGGTCGTGTCCGCCGTCCGGCGGCGGAGCCGCCGGTTCACCGCGAGTCCCGACGGCGCTCGCGGGCCTTTTTCCATCAACGTCTTTTCAAGTCGAGAGGGCCTCCGGTCCCGCTGACCATGCGAACGGGCGATTTGCGCCCGTGAGCAGAGCGTGGTGCGCCGGAGGCGCACCCAACGCAGAAAAAAGGTTGGGTACTTGAGTCCGGCGGGCGACCCCTCGCGTATGGATGCAGCGCTCGTCGTACTCGACGGTTGGGGATTGAACGACGATCCGGGCGAGAGCCGGGATGCGGTTGCGGCGGCGCATACGCCCGTCTTCAACAGGTTGAGTCGGGATGGTGCGCGTGGTCGGTTGGCGGTATCTGGTCGACGCGTCGGGTTGCCGGAAGGGCAGATGGGGAACTCGGAGGTCGGGCATCTGAACATCGGTGCGGGTCGCGTGGTCCGCCAGGAGTACACGAAGATCAGTGACGCGATCGCTGACGGGTCGTTCGTGGAGAACGAGGCGTTGGCGTCGGCGTTCGAGTACGCCGAGGATCACGGTGGGCGCGTGCACTTCGTCGGACTCGTGAGCGACGGCGGCGTGCACTCGAGCCAGGAGCACCTGCACGCGCTCGTGGAGATGGCCGCCGAGCGCGACGCGGACGCGGTCACGCACGCGCTCACGGACGGTCGGGACACGGCCCCAGACGGCGGCGAGGACTACCTCGCGACGCTCCAGTCGGTCGTCGACGAACACGGGACGGGCGACGTCGCCACAGTTACGGGCCGCTACTACGGGATGGACCGGGACCGGAACTGGGAGCGGACGCGGACGGCGTACGACGCCATCGTCGACCGGGACGCTCCGCATCACGCCGAGTCGGCGGTCGACGCGGTCGTGGCGAGCTACGAGCGCGGCGACACCGACGAGTTCGTCGAACCGACGACGGTCGGCGACCACGACGGGCTCGCCGAGGGCGACGCGGTCGTCTTCTTCAACTTCCGCGCGGACCGCGCGCGCCAGCTCACGCGCATGCTCGCGGACGACCCGCCCGTGGACGATTCCGTTGCGGAATCCGGGGTCGAGTGGCCGGACTCGCCCGAGACGCGGCTCGTCACGATGACGTCCTACGACGAGGAGTTCGACGTCCCGGTGGCGTTCGAGCCGACGTACCCCGAGGACGTCCTCGGAGAGGTACTCGCCGACGCGGGCCGCACCCAGTTGCGGATGGCCGAATCCGAGAAGTACGCGCACGTCACGTACTTCCTGAACGGCGGCCGCGAGGGCGCGTTCGACGGTGAGACACGAGACATCGTGGAGAGCCCGGACGTGCCGACGTACGACGAGACGCCCGCGATGAGCGCCGTCGAACTCACCGATGCCGCCATCGAGCACATCGAGCGCGACGACCCGGACGTCCTCGTCCTGAACTACGCGAACCCGGACATGGTCGGGCACACGGGCGACTATCGCGCCGCCGTCGAAGCCGTCGAGGCCGTCGACACCCAGCTCGGTCGGCTCGCGGCGGCCGTCAACGCCGGCGGCGGCCACCTCCTGGTCACCGCCGACCACGGGAACGCCGACGATCTCGGGACCGAGGACGACCCCCACACCGCGCACACGTACAACGACGTCCCGTTCGTCTACGTCGCCCCCGACGGCACCGACGCCGACGAGCGCGTCCGCGACGGCGGGTCGCTCTGCGACATCGCACCCACCGTGCTCGAACTCGTCGGCGTCCCGAAACCCGCGGCGATGACCGGCGAACCGCTCCTGTTCGAGCGCTGACGTCGAGTCGCTCCTGTTCGAGCGCTGACGTCGAGTCGCTCGCATCACCGAACCAGAGTGTGGTATCCTAGCGTCAGACTACCGCAGTGCGGGAGTTTATCTTTCTCCTGTAGCTAGTGGCGTTCGTGCAGAGTCCGTTCGAGGTGCTCGGCGTCGACCCGGATGCAGACGAGGACGAGATTCGTCGTGCGTACCGCCAGCGCGCCAAGGACCTCCACCCCGACCAGGGCGGAACGCGCCGCGAGTTCCGCATCCTGAAGGCCGCCTACGAGGAGGTCTCGCGGGGCGACGGCCGGGACTGGGACGAGGTCGTCACCGACGACGACGGGGAGACGCTCGGCCGCACCGAGTCCCACGTCGAGTACCTCGACTACGAGATCGTCGAGGAGTACGGCTGGTCGCTCGACGACGACGACCTCTTCGAGAAGGCCGGGAACGTCCGACTCGACGACCGCGACTACGGCACGTTCGTCGTCGAGGGCGACGAATCCGTCCTCGAGGCCGCGGAGACGGCCGGGTTCGACTGGCCGTTCTCGTGCCGCGGCGGTGCGTGCGCGAACTGCGCGGTCGCGGTCGTCTCCGGCGAGATGGAGCTGTACCACGACCACGTCATCCCCGAGGACCTCACCGAGCGCGGCATCCAGCTCTCCTGTATCGGGACGCCCGCGACGAGCGAGATACAGGTCGTGTTCAACGTCAAACACCTCCCCGAACTCGAGGAACTCCGGCTTCCCCCGCGCCCGAGTTGACCGACAGAGTCGGTTTCTCACCGGAAAAGCGAAGACGACGGTACGCGAACGACCGTGCGTGTCCCGAGACGCACGCCCTGAAGACGGCCCTCAGGATGGAGCGCTCACGGACGACGCCGGGAACGTCGACGAGAACGCCGTCAAGACGGCGGCGTTCTCCGTCATCGACCGCTGGGAGCGCGACCGGTCGCTCGACGCCGTCCGTTCTCGCGTCGGTCGCGTCGCCGGCGTCAGCCTCGCCGTCGCCGTCTTCGGTGCGTTCGTCGACGTCGACGGACTCGCCGGCCTCCTCCTGGAGTTCTGGTGGCTCGCGAGCCTCCCGATCGCGACCGTCGCCGGTGCCGTCTACGCGACGCTCCGCGACCCGCATGCGGCACGCGACATCTGGTGGAGCGAGGGCGCGCTCGTCACCGTCGGCCTCGTCGCCATCGCCGCGCTCGCCAGAGCAGGTACCCGGAATCCCTACGGTCGCGTCGCCTGGCAGTTCCTCTTCGACGACGACTCGCCGACGGGGCTGGACTACGGCTACGACCTCGCCGCCGACGTCGACGCGATCGACGCGGACCGCGTCCGCGAACTCCGCTCGTACCTCCAGTACGCCATCTGGGGGTCGGTCGTCGTCGCCGCGGGCGACGTCGCCCTGCGACTGTACGACGGCGACGGCACGGGCGACGTCGTCGCACTCCTCGAATCGCTCCTCGGGAGTACCACGGGCGGTGGCGGTGGTGGTGCCCCCTCGATGCCAGCGATCGTCCCGAGTACGACCCTGGAGTGGGCGCTCGCGGTCGCGCTCGCACTCGTCGTCGGCGCCATCGTCGGCGTGTTCGTCGCCGTCCGCCGCGACCTCTAACGAGTCCGTTTCAGTCCGTTTCACGTACTCCCCGAGCGCCGGCCCGCGATCGTCGACGCCGTCGCTCGTATCGTTCGCGTCAATCACGTGCCCGCCTGAGTGCGGTCGAGAAGATAGCTCCTCGGGCCGCCCGCGTCAGTCGCCGGTTCTAAAGGAGTAGTCCAGCGCGTCCGCGGAGTGGGTGAGGCTCCCCATCGAGACGACGTCGACGCCGGCGTCGGCGTACGCGGGGACGTCGTCGACGGTGATGCCGCCCGAGGCCTCGACGAGGACCTCGCGTCCGGCGTCTGCGGCCGCGTCGCGGACCGCGACGGCCGCGTCCGTGGTCGCCTCGGGCGTCATGTTGTCCAGCAGGACGACGTCGGCGCCTGCACTGGCGGCGCGTGCGGCCTCCGTCCGTGTCTCCGCCTCCACCTCGATCTTCGTCGCGAACGACGCGCGCTCGCGGAAGCCCGCGACCGCGTCCTCGAGCCCCATCTCGGCGATGTGATTGTCCTTCACCATCACCATGTGCGAGAGGTCGAGGCGATGGGTGTCACCGCCGCCAGCGACGACGGCGCGCTTCTCGACGCCGCGCAGTCCGGGCGTCGTCTTCCGCGTCGCCGCGACCGCGACGCTATCGCTGACCTCGCGGGCCGCATCGACCGCGCGGCGCGTCTTCGTCGCGACGCCCGAGGCGTGCCCGGCGACGTTCACCGCGACGCGCTCCCCGCGGAGCGTCTCGCGCGCCGAACCCTCGGTGCGCAAGACGACGTCTCCCGAACTGACGCTAGCGCCATCGTCGACGCGCTCGACGACGTCCACGCCCATGTACGCGAACACCGCCACCGCGGCGTCCAGCCCGGCGGCGACGCCGGCCTCTTTCGCGACGAGTCGCCCACGGGTGTCGCCGGGCACGTCGTTCGTCACGTCGTGATGCCCGACGTCCTCGCGGAGCCAGCGCTCCACGTCCGCATCCGTTATCATCGGCGTTCACTCCGCCTCCGGCGGGACCGCCTCGGTCTCCTCGTCGGACTCGACGACGTAGTGACAGCCGACGCTCTCGTCGTTCTCGCTCGCGGCCTTCGCGACGAGGAGCGCGACGACGCTCGCGTTCCGCAACTCGTAGAGCGACCGCGCGGTCCGCGTCCGCACGTACGCGTCCACCTCGCCCTTCAGTCGCCGGAGGACGCCCTGGGCACGCGCGACCTCTTGGGGGTCCCGGCGGAGACCGACGCGCTCGCTCATCACGCGACGGAGTCGCGTGAACTTCCCAGCGGCGAACCGGTCCGCGAGCGCCGGGTCGCTGTTCAGCAGGTCCGGCGCTTCCACGACCTCGGCGTCGAACCCGACCGCGTCGCGGCCCGCACGGAGCCCCCACACGAGCCCCTCGAGGAGGCTCGTCGACGCCAGCCGGTTCGCGCCGTGCACGCCCGTTCGCGCGCACTCTCCGACCGCGTACAGGCGGTCAAGCGTCGTCCGTCCCTCGTGGTCGACGGCGACGCCGCCACAGCAGAAGTGCTCGCACGGCGCCACCGGAATCCCCCCGGTCCAGTCGACGTCTCGGGCCTCACACTTCTCCGCGAGCCCCGGGAACGCCACCTCGAACGGTTCGTCGAGCGGCGAGACGTCGAGGCGGACCTCGCCCGTCGCCTCGCGTTCCGCCTCGACGGCTCGTGCCACCACGTCACGAGGCCCCAGTTCGGCGTCCGCGTGATACTCCGGCATGAACCGCTCGCCGTCGCCGTTCACGAGGTGTGCGCCCTCGCCCCGGACGGCCTCGGAGAGCAGGAACGAGTCCTCGCCGTCGTACGCGGTCGGATGGAACTGCACGAACTCCATGTCGTCGACGTCCGCGCCCGCGAGCGCCGCGAGCGCGATGCCGTCGCCCGTCGACCCGCGCGGGTTCGTCGAGTGCTCGAAGAGGTCGCCGATGCCACCCGTCGCGAGCACCGTCGCACCAGCGTACACCGGTGCGCCAGTCGGTGCACGCGGCGGTACGCGCTCCTCGGCGTCCTCGCCGGATAGAGCGGCGGGATCGCGGTCCAGGACCGCACCGTGTACGCGCCCTTCGTGCGTGACGAGTTCGAGCGCCGCCGTGTCCTCGACGATCTCGACGTTCTCGACCGATTCGAGGTGCGCGAGGAACGGCCGGAGCAGGTGCTGGCCGGTCTCGGCGTCGACGTGCAGGATGCGCTCTTCGCTGTGCGCCGCCTCGCGCGCGAAGTCAAGGCCGTTCCCGTCCTCGTCCGTATCGAAGGGGACGTCGAGCGTGTCCACGAGCACGTCCGTCACCGCCGCCGCGGCGTCCTCGACGAGCACGTCGACCGCCGCCTCGTCCGCGGTACCCGCACTCGCGGTCACGACGTCCTCCTTGAGCGATTCGGGGCGCCCTCGCGTGGTCGCGATACCGCCCTGTGCCCAGTCTGAGGACGCGTCCGCGGGCTTCTCGGCCTTCGTCACCACGAGGACGTCCGCGCCCTCGCGAGCGGCCGCGAGCGCCGTCGCACACCCCGCGATGCCGGAGCCGACGACGAGTACGTCCGCGACGCGCGGGTCAGTGACGTCCGCGTCAGTGGCGTCCGCGTCGGGTTCGGTGGGTTCGTCGCTCATGAGTCACACCTCCAGCATCCGGTCGAGCGCCACCTGCGCGAGCTCGCGCTCCTCGGGCGCGACCTCGATGACGTTCCGTTCGCGACCCTCGACGAGTTCCTCGAGCACCCACGTCAGGTAGTTCGGGTCGATCTGGCGCATCGCGTTGCAGTCCATGCACGCGTCGCCACACAGCGGAAGCACCTCGACGTCGGGATGCCATCGATCGAGGTGCTTCGCGAGGTGGATCTCGGTGCCGATCGCCCACGTCTCCCCTGGGTCGGCGTCCTCGACGGTCCCCGTGATCGTCGACGTCGACCCGACGACGTCCGCGGCCTCGACGACCTCGCGCCGGCACTCGGGGTGGACGACGACGTTCGCGTCCGGGCACTCCTCGCGCAGGTCCGCGACGTGCTGTGCGGTGAAGCGTTCGTGGACCTGACAGTAGCCGTCCCAGAGCACGATGTCCGCTTCCGCGGCGGCCGCGGCGTCCTTCCCCTCGGGGTCCCACGGGTCCCATTCCGAGATCGAGTCTTCCATCCCGAGCTCGTACGCGGTGTTCTCGCCGAGGTGCTTGTCGGGGAGGAACAGTACCTTGTCGCCGCGCTCGAACGCCCACTCGAACGCGTCCGCGGCGTTCGAGGACGTACAGACGAGCCCGCCCTGTTCGGCGCAGAACGCCTTCAGGTCCGCGTAGGAGTTCATGTACGTGATCGGGATGATGTCCGCGTCGGGCGCCGCGGCGGTGATCTCCTCCCACGCCGCGTCGACCTGGAGGGCTTCGGCCATCCCCGCCATCGGACACGACGCCTCCATCGACGGCAGGATCACCGACTGCGCGGGGTCAGTGATGATGTCCGCGGACTCGGCCATGAACGTGACGCCACCGAAGACGACGTAGTCGGCGTCGGCGTTCGCGGCTTCCTTGCTCAACTGGTAGGAGTCGCCGATGAAGTCCGCGTGCTCGACGATCTCGCGGCGCTGATAGTTGTGCCCGAGCACGACGACGTCGTCGCCGAGTTCGGCCTTCGCCGCCTCGATGCGTTCGCGGCGCTGGGCCTCGCTGAGGTCGCGGTACTCCGCGGGTAGTTGCTCCAAGTTGTCGTACTTGAAGAGGCTGAGCTCCGTCTCGAAGTCCGCGGCTTCCATCTGTGGCACTCCTAACTCACCTGTGGATACTAGACACTCAGTAGTCCGAATTGAAGAAGTTTTCTCTTCAATAGTGGGTTATGGCGAGGTACCACCTCGGAATCCCCGTACGAAATCGCGTACCTTTCCATGTGAACGGTTCGCAGACGAAGGTTACCACTGACCCGGTATCGTCGACGCAACGTCTCCCTGTCTCGATCAATCGCCGCCGCGGTCTGACCAGGCAGGCCGCTGCCACGGCGGATCACGTCCAGCGGTCTCCCCTCGATCGCTCGCGCTCGCAGCATCGTCCGACCGAGGCGACTCCACGACGCTCAACGCCGCGCTATACCAGACCACGTAGGTCAGCGATCCCAGGGCCGCGAAGACGACGAAGTAGTAGCCGAAGCCAGCATCCTGTGGTGCGACGCCGGAGGAAACGAGGTAGGTCGACCACATCCAGACCCAGTCGCGACCGCTCTCCGACCGGTTACGCCACTCGTAGTGCGTCCAGTAGTACACCAGCGGGCCGAGTCCGGAGAGGAACCCCCAGAGGACGATGCTCGGAACGGAGAACCAGTACCACGCCGCGAGCGCTACGGCGCCCCCGACCAGGATCCCGAGCCACCACGCCAGCCCCGAATCCGCCCGGAGCGACGCCACGACCGAGCGATGACGTGATCGAGCCCACCGCACGACCCGTCGCGAGCGTACCCAGTCCCCGATTCCCCCCGCGCCGGCCGCGACGTACCCGCCAGCATCGTCCTCTCGTCCCGAGTCCGTTCCCGGATAGACCACGTCCAGTCGCGCACTCGCCGAAAGCGCGTCGAAGACCGCCCACAGCGCCACGAAGCGCAGCCCATCGGCGACCGGTTCCACCGACGGCGACCCGGTTATCGTCCACCCGACGAGCAGGAGGTTCGCTCTGAACGCGCGACGGCCGAACGACGACTCGACGGCGACCGACTCGTAGTGGAGGCGGTAGTAGACTGCCGGACCCACGCCAATCGCGAGCAACCACGCCAGGGAGTCCGAGACCGTCACGTAGTCCCCGACGAGGACGAACGCGGCGACGCTGAGGGTCGCGCCTATAGCGAGCGCGAGCCAGCGTCGCGAGACGAGGCCCATACCGGACAGTTCCGTTCGACGTCACATATTCCTTGTGACGTAAATTGTCTCGAATCAGGTGTCGTCGTGGACGACGTCGCCGTCGACGACGGTCATCGCGACGTCGACGTCCCGGAGTTCGGACGCGTCGACGCTCCAGGGGTCGGAATCGAGCACGACGAAGTCCGCGACCTTGCCTGTCTCGATAGTGCCCATGCGGTCTTCGTCGAACCCGGCGTACGCGCCGCCGAGCGTGTACGCCCGGAGCGCGTCCGTGAGCGAGACGCGCTGGCCGTCGACGGGTGCGTTCACGGCGTGATGGACGCCGAGCATCGGGTCCATCGGCATGACGTCCGAGGAGAACGCGAGGTCGACGCCGGCGTCGAGCAGGTCGCCGTAGCGATTCGAGTGCTTGCGGCGGGCTTCGCCGAGGCGCTGGTCGTAGAGGCCACCGGGCTGGGCCCACTGGAGGAAGTTCGGCTGGCACGAGGCGACGACGCCGAGGTCCCGGAAGCGCTCGACGTGCTCGTCGGTGAGTAGTTCGACGTGCTCGACGCGATGCCGCGAGCCCCCGGGGTCGTCGGTCGTCTCGAACGCGTCCAGGGTCGCGTCGATGGCCTCGTCGCCGATCGCGTGCACCGTCAACTGGAACCCGGCGTCGTCCGCCCGATCCACGATCGCCTGGAGTTCCTCGGGGTCGACCACCCACTCGCCGCGACCGTCGGCCTCCGCGTCCGCGCCGCCGTCGCCGTCGCCGTCCCCGTCTGCGCCGTCGCCGCTGGACGCGTCGGCGTACGGCTCGGCGAGCTTCGCGGTGCGGCCACCGAACGACCCGTCAGTGAACGTCTTGATGGCGCCGACCTCGACGAACTCGCTCCCGTGATTCGTCGCCAAGCCAGCTTCGGTGACGGCGTCCAGGTGATCGCTCCAGTAGTTGATGCGAACGCGGAGGTCGAGGTCGCCGGCGAGGTCGAGGTCGCGGTAGACGCGCGGTGCGGGCGAATCCCGGACCATGTCGTGGACGGCGGTGACGCCGTGCGCGTGCGCGTAGTCCCGCGCGGCCTCGAGCAGTTCGCGCGCCTCCTCGCGGTCCGGGTCGGCGGCGTCCCAGAGCGGTTCGACCGCGTCCTCGAGGAGGACGCCCGTCGGCTCGCCGCCCTCGGTGCGGACGTTCGGGTCCCCTGGGTCGACGTCCAGCGCCTCGAGCGCGACGGAGTTCACGGCCGCCGTGTGCATGTCCACGCGGAGCGCCGCGACCGGCCGGTCCCCGCTCACCGCGTCCAGGTCCTCGCGCGTCAGGTACCTGGCGTCCGACCACTCGGACTCGTCCCAGCCGAACCCCAGCAACCACTCGCGGTCCCGCGGTGCGTTCGCGTCGAGTTCGTCGACGGCGTCCGCGGCGCTCTCCGCACCGGAGAGGTCGGCGTACACCTGGTACTGGCCGAGCTGGAGCATGTGCGTGTGGGCGTCCACGAATCCCGGGAGCAAGGTGGCGCCGTCGCAGTCGACCACGTCGGTCGCCGCGCCCACGAGGAAGTCGACCTCGTACGCGCTGTCGACGCGCACCACGCGACCGTCCCGGACGGCGACGGCCTCGGCGGTCTCATCCGGCGTTGCGAGCGTATGGACGTCCGCGTTCGTGAACACGCGGTCCGCAGGCGTCGTCATGCTCGAATCCGACGAAGCCGGTCGGGAAAGTCCTACTGCTCGCGGCGAGCCGACGGCCAGGACGACCAGGACGAAAAGGACGACCAGGACGAAAAGGACGACCAGGACGACCAGGACGAAAAGGACGACCAGGACGACCAGGACGACGACGAGCGGTCCCCTCCATGAACCAGTGTCGTGTCAGACCACCAAGTCTATCTCTGCGCGGTAACGCGTACACTCAGTACATATTACGGCAGAAGTATGCAGTAGATTTAATATTCATTCGCTCAAAACATGCGTGAAACTAGGGCCACTCATGTCGAAATCAACCACATCCACATCAGGGGGGGACCGCGGCGTCTCCGAACTCGTCGGCGTCGTGTTGCTGTTCGGGATCGTCATCGCCGGGTCCGCGCTGATATTCATGTCGGGGAGCGCAGTCACAGAAGAGGTGCGTGCCGAAGGACGCGTCGACGCCGCCGAATCGACGTTCCTCGAGATCGACGGCAACATCCAGTCCCTCGCCCAAAAACGGGGGAACGACCGGAACGAGATCGGTCTCGGCTCCGTCGACCCCGACGACACCGAGATACGCGAAACCGGGAAGATGACGATCACGATCAACGAGAACTCGAAGTGTTCGGCCACGATGGAACTGTCCGCACTCGAGTACCAGGACAGTAGCGGCTCCGCCCTCATCTACGAGGCTGGCGCCATCTGGAAGCAGACCGACTCCGGGCTCGTCACGCAGAAAACGCCCGAGATCGGGTACAGCGACGGCTCCGTACAGCTCGAGGTCATCAGTCTCGCCGGCACGGTCGAGAACGACGAGATGAACGTCGACTACAATCGGACCAAATCCATCGCGAAGACGCAGGAAGTCCAGCAGAAACTGTTCTCGGAGGAGAGCTGTCGACGTCCCAAGAACGTCACCGTCACGGTGCAAAGCGACTATCACGAGGGGTGGCAGAACCACCTGGAATCACAGGGTGCGACCGACATGTCGACCTCCGGGGATACCGTCTCCGGCGAGTTCACGATCGACAAGGAGTACGACTACGTCGACTTCACCGGTGACGCGCCCGGCACCGTCATCAAACCGTCGACCGGTAGCGACTCGTTCAAGGTTGGGGACGCGTCGCCGCTGTTCAAGGGCGGAGCGAGTGCCGGCGGTGCGGACACCACGTACAACGGCACCATCACGTTCCTCGGAGCCGATAACGCACGCTTCCAGACGGAGACCGTCGACGAAGATACGGAAGTGAAGCAGGAGGTCACCCTCGAGCACACCGAGGACGTCACCGTCGACATGGACGGGTCTGTCGAGGTCACCGTCCAGGACAAGGTCTGGTACTGGGACAACGAGACGAAGATAGTCGAGGGCGGGGACCAGCCGCCACTCGAGGTGGCGTTCGTCCTGGACGAATCCGGGTCGATGCGGGGCGGGAAGCTCGATAGGGCGCGGTCCGCGACCCGGAGCTTCCTCGGCGTGATGAAGGACGACCAGGGCCATCGGGTCGCACTCATCGGGTACGACACGTACTACCGGAGTCCGGACGTGACCGTCTACGAGGAGTTCACGGAGGATCAGTCCGAGGTGGCGGGTTCGCTATCGGACCTGCGCGCGGGCGGTGGCACGCCGATCCCGCACGCCATCGAGGAGACGTCCGACCAGTTCCGTGCGGACGGGACGGACGACAACAAACAGATCATGGTGCTCGTGACGGACGGGAAGGACCGGTCGGCCCGTGACCCGGTGCAGACGGCTCGCGAAGAGATCCCGGATGGCGTCACGGTGTACACGATCGGTGTCGGCGACGACGTGAACGAGGGCGTGCTGCAGGGCGTCGCCAGTTACGGCGCGGACGGCAGCAAGTACATCAGCGTGGACGATGCGTCCGAACTCGATTCGGTGTTCGAGCGCATCGCGAAGAACGAGACGGAGAAGGAGGTCGAGGTGCCGAACAAGGAGTTCCGGTACGAGACGAGGACGGTGACCGTCCCTCTCGAGGAGACGACTACGGTGGAGAAGACGGTGACTAGGACCATCGAAAAGGACGACTCGGAGAGCGAGGGTGATATGGTGATGGTCTCTGGCGAGGTGACTGCGGAGCCCAGTACGGTCATCAACGAGGTCGAGGTCGATCGCAAGATCGAGAAGATCAACGAGACGGAGACGGAGACGGTGACGAAGGACGTCAGTACGGAGATCAGTGGCGAGAACACGACCACTATCGGGGAAAAGAAGGAGCTCGGACCGGAGCGGACGAAGATCATCGAAACGGAGACGGAGTACGATCTGTTGACGCGCCCGAAGGTGTCGGTGACGATGAACAAGGGATCGACGGTCGATCTCTGGGGCGGTCAGAACCTGAACGCACCCACGCGGTCGGTCGCGGTGGGGGCGCACCAGAACATCGAGGTGGAGCAGGGACAGGAGGTCACGTTCGATCCCTCGTTCCGGTCGTGTTCGGCGTCCGACCGCAAGGAGGAGACCATCGAGTACGGTGGCGAGGAGTACAACAAGACGACGTGTACGGCGTACGGACCGGGAGCGGGGTCCTCGGCGACGGTGCACGTCTACAACAACACGAGCACGATCGACGTCGCGGACTCGGCGGACTTCCAGACGGACCTGGAGGAGATGTTGACCGTCGACGGCACGCAGTACTACAAGAACGTCGGTGGTGACCTGAAGGCGTGGAATCTCGAACCGAATCAGGTCATCGTGGTCGTCGAGGCGGCTGACAGTGGTGGTACCGACGGGAACAACGTGGTGATGCTCGTGGAACTCGGCAACTCGCCATCGGAGGTGTCCGGTGACTATCTCGTGAACGTCGAGGTGACGTCGGTGGAGGCTGAGGAGGACGACGATGACGACCGGATCGTTCCCGCTTCCGGACGGGTCGGGGTTCGTTCGGTAGCGTACTGACTGGCAGGACGCTTTCTTGATTCGTCGCTTCGCGGCGGTGTCGTTGGTCGACTCGGGTTCGTGATGTGGGTTCGTCGTGGCGGGCGCTGGCTGTTTCTCGTTCATCGTCGGTTGCCGTGAGCGCAAGCGACGTCTCAGTGGTCGAGGACGGTGTGGATGCGTTCGGTGTCGACGCGGAGGGTGGCGCTCGCGACCCCGATGGCGGCGGCAATGCCGATGGTGAGGGGATTCGCGTTCGTTGCGATGGCGATGGCGATGGCGATGCCGAGGCCGAGTTCGCCGAGGGCGGCGTGGGCGTCGACGGTCTCTGCGGTTCTGAGTGCGCCGAGGGCTGCGCCGACGACGAGGACTGTCGCGCCGGGGACGGCCGGTGGGAGCGTTCGACCGCCGAGTTCGACGGTGGTTGGGTTGGTGTCGACGAGGACGAGTGCGAGTGCGACGACGACGAGTTCGCCGGCGAGTAGCGCGAGTCCGTCTCGACGGTTGGTCACGACAGTACTGGTGGGGTGTAGTGGCAAGAAAGTCGGGACCGGTTCGGTCGTCGTTTCGAACCTCGAAACGCACGCGGACGCTCTAATGAAGTCGATGCGTTCTTGCTCCTCGGCGCGCTCTAGACGGGGAGTCGCTCCCGGACCGGGACGTTCCGAATCGCGCGTTGACAGAACGTGACGCCGGCGAGCGCGAGCAACGCGATCCCGCTCCACGTCCGGGCGTCACCGCCGCCGTCACCGGCGAGTACGAGCATCCAACCGGCGACCGCGACCACGTTCGCGACCGTCCCGCGCGCGTCGTCGTTCCTGACAGCCACCAGCGCCCCGAGCGCGAACCCGACGGCGAACAGCCCGGTTCCGAGAACGAACGGGTCGACGACCCCCGGTATGCCGGCCGCGTCCACGAGCACTGCCACCGCACCGAAGCAGACGAACACCCCCTGGAGCGCCACGCCGACGTCCTGCCAGTCGTCCATACTCCGGTTCTCGAAGTCAGCGAGGAATAGTGCTTCGACCACCCTCTGTGGCGTCGTCGGCACGTCAGTCAGCGACTACAGGAACCGGTACGTCTCGCCCGAGCGCGACACCTCGCCCGCGCGTTCGAGCTTCCGGAGTGCACGCTCGACGTAGTCGCGGTCGACGCCACGGTCGTTCGCGTACGTCACGACGTCGTCCTCGGTCGGGTCGTCGAGTTCTCGCAACGCCGCGAGGACGACGTCGCGGTTGCTCCCCGAGTTCGAACTCGCGATGCCCGAGGACGCACGCTCGCCCGCCGCCGCCGCCGCGTCGGCGTCCACGCCGGACCGTTCGAGGAACTCGTCGTCGTCAGTGACGCCCTCGGCGACCTGGTCCTCCAGGTCCGCGAACGCGTCCACGTTCGCGAACGCGTCGCCTTCGCCCTGTCGGTTCGCGAGCATCGACGCCCGCACCTCGCGTGCGTGATCGACGTCCTCCGTCGACACGAACTTCTTGAGCTTCGAGAACTGCGTGCTCGCGCCACAGCGCCCGCAGGAACTGCGCTCGGGCCGGTCCTCGACGATGCGGAGGGCGCTACACTCGCTACACCCCACCACGTGGTACATGCCAGAACGGTCGTTTCCCGTCGCACGTAACGGTTCGGGTCGCTGCCACCGACATTCGTCGTCCGACCGACGTCGTGGAGATGCCCGGTACACTCTTCAGGTCCCCAAGTATAGTTCACCCATGACCGGAGAGGGCGGAGACGCCCGCACCGACGTCGACGACCGGACGCACGAGAGCGCCGTCGACGACACCCCCTCGACCCTGGAGCCGTCCGACTGCACCGTCGACGTCGCCGTTCTCGCCGCCGACGACGTTCGGTTCGACGCGACGGCGTTCGCTCGCGAACACCACCTGGGCGTCGTCTACAGGGGGAACAAGGCGAGTGCCTTGGGGCTTGACCCCGAGGGTGAAGCCGACACTTAGACGTGTTCCGTTCGTTCGATATACTGTTCAATCGTCTCTGTTGAGACTGTTCCTGCCGTTCCGATGTAGTACGACTGTTCCCAGAACCCACCAACCCAAAGGTACCTCTCCAAGTACGACTCGTACTGTTCCCACATCTCCCGAGCCGTGATGCTCTTGACCGTCCGCACAATCTCACTCGGGGCGTGCTTAGGGTGAGCCGAGAGAAACAGATGCACGTGGTCTGGTGAGATATGCAACGACAGTATCTCGTAGCCGTACTCGTCGCACACATCGCGGAAACTTGCTTCCAGCGAATCCTCGATTGGTTCGAGTATTGGGTGTCGATTCTTTGGGCATTGCAAATCGAAGATTTGCAAGCAGTCAATCTCCGATTGACGACACCACACGAAGTGGTAGTTGACGTTGTACACCGTGTGATTCGACCTCTTCTCGCCCATATCGAACTCACTCTACCGACACAGTTAAATATATCCAAAGGATATACATAGGTATGGCGAATCGCTTTGAAATCGACGGCGAGGAAGTTCTCGACGGCGAGGTCAAACCGTTCGGGAACAGTGCCCACGTCACCGTCCCCAAACGCTGGCGCGGGGCCGACGTGAAAGTCATCCGAACCTCAGAACCCACCGAACAAGACGAGGAATGACTGACTCACAGGCCCTCGTCAAGACGCTGGATTTCCAACTCGACATCCAGAGTGACAACAAGGGCCTGCTATACGACGCCACGCTCGAAGCCCGACGAGTGTACAACGAGACCATCCGTCTCGCCAAGCAAGGCGTGGACTGGAACTCGATTTCGCCTCGCCTCGAAGACAACGCCAACCTCGTGAAGAACACGACACAACGCATCGTTGCCAAGGCACTCGGGGCGATGGAAAACTACTACGAGTACGACGACTACGGCAAACCCAGTCACACAGAGGACGGTACGTACCCACTCCGAGCGAACTACGAGGAGGGGTACAACCTGTCGCTCACTGACGACGGCGACGTGGCGTTCCGTATCAGCGCAAAGCCGTACAACCACGTCAAGGGCATCCTCGAAGGAAGTGACGCCCACCTCGACCTCCTCAAGACCGCGCTCATAGGCGCCAAGTGGGAGGTCTCAACGTCGGAAACGCTGTGGCAGGACGGTGACCCGGAACTCCACGTCAACATCCGCAACACCGAGCAGACCGTTCGAGACAAGCAGAACTCGCGGACGGTCGTCGGTGTAGATGTGAACGAGCATAACGTGGCACTCACTGCACTCTCAGAGGATGGCGTTAAGGATACGTTGGTCATCGACTTTCCCGAAATCAAGTTCGAGCGCCACCGCTACTTCACGATGCGGAAGCGCGTCCAGAACGCGGCGAAAGATAGCATCCACGACACACTCGAAGGGCGTGAGGAACGGTTCGTCCGCGACCGCCTCCACAAGGTGTCTCGGCACATCGTGGAGTGGAGCCAGCAGTTCGAGAGGCCGTGCATCGTCTTTGAAGACCTCAAAGAGATGCGCGACAGTATCGACTACGGGACGCGGATGAACCGACGCTTGCACCACCTCCCGTTCCGCGCTCTGCAATACTACACGTCGTACAAGGCCGCGTTCGAGGGCATTCCGACTGGATGGATTAATCCCGAGTACACAAGCCAGCGGTGCCCGATGTGTGGACACACGGAGCGTGCGAACCGGAACAAGAAGCGGTTCAAGTGCAAGTCCTGTGAGCATCAAGACCACAGCGACCGTAGTGCAAGCGTTAATATCTCCGTGAAAGGAATCAAGAAGCATCAGGATTGGAATGTGCCTGCTCTCAACAGCCTTCCCGTTGTTCGGAAGGTGCGACGGCGGGCATCGGGGGCCGTGGACGCCCCGACCGCAACCCACTCGTCCGTTCGAGACGACCGTGACCCATCTCGGGGTGTGGCGTCGAGGACGGTGGGAGTTTCAGATTAAACTGCGGGAAGACAGAAGCCTCGGGGCTTGACCCCGAGGCGGTTCACGAGGGGCAACCGGACGACACCGATGCGTCGTTCGTCGCCGGCACGGCCGCGCAAGTCGTCGTCCTCCTCCCGGACCCGGACGGCCCGAGCGTCATGGGCTTCATCGACGCACTCCGCGACCGTACCACCGTCCCCGTCGTGCTCTACGACGACGACGTCGACGCCGACACCTTGCGTGCGTTCCTCGACGTCGACGGCACCGACTTCGTCCGCCGGCATCCATCCGGGAGCGACGTCGTCCTCGCCAAGCGCGTGCAGTCCCTGGCGGAGCACGCGACGCTCGTCGAATCACACGGCCTCCTGGAACGTGCGGTCGACCAGGCCGACGTCGGCATCACCATCGCGGACGCACGGGCAGACGACGAACCACTCATCTACGTGAACGGGGGGTTCGAGCGACTCACCGGCTACCCCGCCGACGAGACGATCGGGCGGAACTGTCGATTCCTCCAGGGCGAGGACACGGACCCCGAGACGGTCGCGACGCTCCGCGAAGCGATCGAGGCGGAGCGAGCGGTGTCCGTCGACCTCCTGAACTATCGACTGGACGGTACCGAGTTCTGGAACCACCTCGACCTCTCGCCGATATTCGACGACGACGAACTCACGCACTACTTCGGGTTCCAGCGCGACGTCACCGAACGCAAGCGCCTCGCCGAGGCGCTCCGCGAGCAGAACGAGCGACTGGCGGCGTTCGCGAGCGTCGTCAGTCACGACCTCCGGAACCCGCTCGCGGTCGCCAGAGGCCACCTGGAGGGTGACGTCGACGAGGCGAGCGTCGAGAGTGCGCTCGACGCCCTCGACCGCATGGAATCACTGATCGCGGACGTCCTCGCGCTCGCTCGCGAAGGGGACGCGGTCGAAGACGTCTCGCGCGTGTCGCTCCGGGAGGTGGCGACGTACGCGTGGTCGATGGTCGAGACCGACGACCTCGACCTCGTCGTGCCCGAGGACGAGCCGGTGATCGTGGCGGACCGGGCGCGCCTCGTCAGTCTCCTCGAGAACTGCTTCCGGAACGCGGTCGAGCACGCGAGCGGTGCGACGACGGTCCACGTGACGCTGTCGCCGGATGGGTTCGTCGTCGCCGACGACGGGCCGGGCATCCCCGAATCCGAGCGCGAGGCGGTGTTCGAGCGCGGGTACTCGACGACGGACGACGGCACCGGGTTCGGGCTCGCCATCGTCGCCGCAATCGCGGACGCGCACGACTGGACGGCGTCGATCGAGACGAGTGCCGACGGCGGCACCGCCATCGCGTTCGAGAACGTCGAGGTAGTTGCCGGCTCCGAGTAAGTGCGGGTCGTCGGCCGCCCCGAGTGAGCGCGAGCGATCAGCGATGTCGCGTATAGGGCGCCGGAACTGGCTACGCTCAAGTGCATGGAGCGCCTTCGATAGGTCGTGACACCGACCGCCGTCGGGTTCGACCTCGACCACACGCTCGCCGTCCCGGACCTGAGTCGTCGACGCATCCTCGCGGACGCCGTCGCTGACGTCGACGCGCCATCGATCACCCGCGAAGCGTACCTCGACGCGCATCGCGACGACCACGACGCGGTCACGCGCGCACCTATCTTCGCGTCCGTCCTCCCCGAAGACGCCGACGTGTCCGCGGACGCGCTCGCCGCGGCGTACCGCCGTCGTATCGCGGAGACGATCCGGCCGGTCGACGCCGTCGAAGCCATGCTCGCGGACCTCCGCGGGGACTACCACGTCGGCCTCCTCACGAACGGGCCGGTGAGAGCCCAGAGCGACAAGCTCGAGGAACTCGACTGGTGGGGTGCGTTCGACGCGGTCCAGATCACGGGGCAGTTGCCCGCCGGGAAACCCGACCATCGCGCGTTCGGTGCGCTCGCGGCCGCGCTCGGCGTCGACGTTACCGACCTCGTGTACGTCGGCGACGAACCCGAGGTGGACGTCGCGGGCGCGCACGCAGCCGGCGCACGCACCGTCCAGGTCGTGTGGCCTGGCGGCCACGACCCGCACCCCGACGCCGACGCGGTCGTCGAACGCGACCGACTCGCGATCGACCTCCCCGGAATCCTCCGGGACCTCGACTGATTAGCAGTCAGCTACGTCCCGTTCTCGCCGGTCTCGTCGTCGGCGAGTAACGTCTCGACGACAGTGCGTGCGACGTCGGCGGCGTCCTTGACGGCGGCGCCGGATTCGACGAACGCGAGCGTCCGCGGCGGCGTCGTCGCCTTCGGGCGAACGCGCAATCTCGTGTCCGCGGCCGCCTCCGCGGCGGCGTCGACGCCCGCGACGAACTCGACGCGAACCCGGTCGGGGTGCACGAACACCGACGCTAACGACTCCGTGTTGCTCCCCGGCGAATCACCGCCTTCGACGTCGAGTGCGTCCACGTCCCGGTCCGGTTCCGTCACGAGCGTCGTCCGCGAGAACGCGACGTCGTACGCGTGCTCGCCGTCGACGCTCGGCTCGACGTCCGCGTCCGCGTCCGTCACCGCGACGTGCGCGAGCACGCCATCCGTCCGCCCGTGCAGTTCCGACGACAGGAGCTGTGCGATGCGGACGCCGTCGGTCACGCGGTCCTCCGTCATCCCTCGTCCTCCAGCTCCGTCATCGCCTTCGACGCGACGCCGGAGACGTCGACGCCCTCGCGACGACCGTACACGACTGCCGCCGCCTCCACGGTGACGTCCAACCGCTGCTGGAGGTCGTTGATGCCGGCGACCGCCTCGTGCTTCTCGGCACCCGCTTCCACGAGCATGTCCAGGACGCGCTCGAACGCCGACCGCTCCCGGAGCACGTCGTCGTCCGGCACGAAGTCCTCGGGCACCGCGACGCCACTCGGGTCGAACGTACACGTCACGTCCCCGTCGTCGCGCTCCAGCAACCCCTCGCCGGCCGCGACGTCAACGAGGCGCTTGGCCTGATCGGGCGAGAACCAATCACGGTCCAGGGATAGCGCCACGACGAACTCGCTCTCCGCGAGGGTCTCGGTGCCGCGCTGTCGGAACGGTGCGGCGACGGCGACGCGTAGACTCACGACCCACACGTCGCCGTCGCCGCGCGTAAAGACTACGATTCCACCCGGGGTTCGCCTCGACGGACGACGAACGCGTCGACGAGCGACCGATCCGTGCCCGGGTCGTTTCGAGCCTTTCAAGTAGCTCGCTGGGGTTTCCTCGGGTATGCACGATCAGGGTCCGTCCCCACGCAAGCGCACGGGCGGCCGACGGCGTCGGTCGACGAAGCGAAAGAAGCACCAGCTCGGTCGACTCCCGACCGAAACCCAGCTCGGCGAAGGCCGGTTCCGCGTCATCAGCACGCGCGGGAACACCACGAAGACGCGAGCGCTCGCCACGGACGTCGCGAGCGTCGCTGACGGCGGCGAGACCCTCGAGGCCGACATCGAGGACGTCGTCGAGAACCCCGCGAACCCGAACTACGTTCGACGGAACATCATCACGAAGGGCGCGCTCATCGAGACGAGCGAGGGCACGGCTCGCGTGACGTCCCGTCCCGGGCAGAGCGGTCAGGTCAACGCGGTCCTCGTCGAGTAACACGCCTCGCGTTCTCTCTTCGAGAACAGCGCGTCGCGAGTGACGACCCCGTCCGCCGTTCTCGATCCATCACGGTTCGATGGTCTCGATCCGTCGATACCGTGGTCGTCCCACGGTATGCCGTCTCTATCGTCGATTCGTCGGGATGCAACCCGGTTCGTTGTCGTACATATTTAAGTGAAGACCGGTTCAATTTGGTAACAGATGAGACCACTCCTGGCAGTACTCGTCGTTGCGGTCTGCCTTGCGCCCGCTACCGCGGCCGCGGGGACCGTATCGACTGCAGAGCACGCATCGACCGAGCAAGTGACGATCACAGTCGTCGTCGTCGACGAGAACGAGAACCCCGTCGGCGGGGCGAACGTCACCGTCAGCTACGACGGCGAGTCCCAGACCGGGCAGACGTTCTCGAACGGCAAGGAGTTCTTCGACGTGCCCGAAGGGGCGGACGTCGAGGTCGACGCCGAACACCCCGACCTGGCACTGAACTCGCCGGCCAAGGCGGAGGACGTCGACGGCGAGACGGAGGTCAGGGTCCAGATGTTCCCGTCGGCGACCGCGGTCGTGTCCGTACAGGACGCGGACGGGAACCCGATCGAGGATGCGACGGTGCGGTTGCGGAAGGACGACGAGATCTTCGCGTTCACCACCGGGACGACGGCGGCGAACGGGACGTTCATCGCGTCCGGGCTGGAGGAAGGCAGTTACGAGATCACGGTGCGGAGCCCGGGCTACTACGAGCAGAAGACGTCCATCTTCGTCTCGACTCGTGCGGGGAAGACCGTGACGCTCGAACCGGGGACGATCACGGTCGAGTTCGAGACGGTCGACGGGCACTTCCAGGACGAGCGAGCGCTGTCGGCGACCGTGGAACTGCTCCAGGGCGGCGAGAGCGTCGCGCAGCTCTCGACTGGGTCCTCGGGGACGCGCTCGGTGAGTCTGGACGTGAACACGGAGTACCGCGTCGTGGTGTCGAAGGAGGGGTACACGGAGCAGACCCTCGATTTCAAGACCGGTGAGAGTGGGACTTCGAGGACGTTCTCGCTGAATCGGACGCCGGCGCTGTCGGTGACGGCCGCGAACACGCAGGTCGTGACGGGGCAGTCGGTGCAGGTGACGGTGACCGACGAGTACGACGAGACGGTCGCGGGTGCGTCGATCCAGGTCGACGGTGAGACGGTCGCGGAGACGGACGAGAACGGCCAGGCGCTCGTGACGATCGAGAGTGCCGGGGACGTCGACGTGACGGCCGTCAGCGGTTCGCTGGCGGCGACGACGACCGTTCAGGGCGTCGAGCCGTCGACGGAGGAGACGACGACGGAAGAGACGACGACGGCGGAGACGACGCCGCCGGAGACGACGACGGAGGAGACGATGCCGGAGGAGACGACGCCGGCGAAGACGACCGAGCAAGACGATGGTGGTCCGACGCCCGGCTTCGGCGGGCTGCTCGCGATCGCCGCGGTCGCGCTCTCCGTCGCCGCACTCGCTCGTCGCACGGACGCCTAGCTCGACTCGACGGCGGCGCTCTCAGATACCGTTTTCGGCGTTTTCTACGGTGAGAGTCGCTCTACCTTCCGGATAGGCAAAGCTTTACGTCCCGATAGTGCCTATCATCTAAGTAATCCTTAATGGTAGATAAAAATATAGCAACTGACGACACGGCCGGGACCGACGAGGAGGTGACCGAAGTGTTCGGACCGGCCGAGGACGTCGAGCCCGTCGTCGAGACCGCCACGGAACTGTTCGAGGCCTCGACCGACGACGACGCCAGCCAGGTGGCCGATGGGGCGTCGAGCGAGGAACTCGACGTCCGACGCGAGGGCCGCCAGAACGCCGACTCCATCGGCGAGGCACTCGTCCGGCGCGACCCAGCGCTCGACCACGTCCAGGACGACCAACCGTCCGCCGACGACGACGAGTTCGACGACGAAGACGTCGACGACCTCGTCCTCTGGGTCGAGAACCGGGACCAGGAGACCGTCGAGGACGTCCGCGAAACCGTCCTCGAGGAAGTGAAAGCGTACTACGAGTCCGCCGACGTCGACACGGACTTCGCAGACCGTCCGACCGACGAGTTCATCGACACCCAGTGGTTCGACTTCTCGTACCTCGAAGACGTCGTCCAGGTCGAACGACAGTGGGTGAACTGCCCGTACGCGTACGTCTCCATCCTGTTCGACACGCGGACGAAGGAGTTCCGTTACCACGTCACGGAGGTCACGCTCGACGGGTTCGAGGAGTTCGTTCGCGAAGACCTCACGCGCATCCTCCGGAACAGCCTGATGTACCAGGACATCGACGTCGGCGTCGGCCGCGAACGCGTGTTCGAGGAACGCACGAAGGCAGAGATCGCCGAGCACGCCGCAACCGTCGGAGACGGCTCCATCTACAAACTCCGCTACTACCTGCTCCGGGACTTCCTCGACTACGGGAAGATAGACCCCATGATGCGGGATCCCTTGCTTGAGGACATCTCCTGCGACGGCACCGACGTTCCCGTGTTCGTCTACCACGGCGGGTACCGCGACCTCCGGTCGAACGTCTCGTTCGACGGCGACAGCCTCAACTCGTTCGTCGTCCAGCTCGCCCAGCGCGCCGGGAAACACATCTCGGTATCCGACCCGCTCGTCGACGCGAGCCTCCCGGACGGCTCCCGCATCCAGCTCACGCTCGGCGGCGAGATTGCGACCCGCGGGTCGAACTTCACCGTCCGGAAGTTCGCGGACGTCCCCTACACGCCGGTCGACCTCATCAAGTGGAACACGTTCGACGTCGACCAGATGGCGTACTTCTGGCTCGCGATCGAGAACAACAAGAGCCTCGTGTTCGCCGGCGGTACCGGCTCCGGGAAGACCACGAGCATGAACGCCATCGGGTTCTTCATCCCGCAGAACTCGAAGGTCGTCAGCATCGAGGACACGCGCGAACTCACGCTCCCCCACGACAACTGGATCCAGAGCGTCACGCGCGAGAGCGTCATGGAGGGTGGCCGCGGGGAGGTGTCGACGTACAGTCTCCTGCAGGCGAGCCTCCGTCAACGTCCCGAGTACTTGCTCGTCGGCGAGATCCGCACGGAGCAACGCGTCGGCCTGACGTTCTTCAACGCCATCGCGACCGGGCACACGTCGTACACGACCATCCACGCGGACAGCGTCGACGGCGCACTCGGCCGGCTGGCGAACCCACCGCTGTCGATTCCGTCGCAACTCGTGCAGAACCTCGACGTCATCGCCATCCAGCGACAGATCTTCAAGGACGACCAGCGCGTCCGCCGGAACCAGGAGATCGCCGAGGTCGCCCCGAGCGACGACTACAGCGACGTCGAGTACGAGAGCGTGTTCGAGTGGGACGCACGTGCGGACGTCTACGACCAAGTGAACGACTCGCGGCTCGTCGCCGAGATCGCCCAGGAACGCGGCTGGAGCACGGCGGACGTGCAGGCGGAACTGGCCGCTCGCCGCGATGTCCTCACCGCACTCGTCGAGAACGACGTCACTGACTACGACGCCGTCACCGCCGTCATCCACGACTTCGGGAAGGACCGCGACGCCGTGATCGACGCCGTCCGCTCGGACGAACTCGAAGCGTACGCCGCGGAGGCGTCGCGATGAAGGAGGCCACCCTCGAAGAGGGAGTATCGGGGCCGATGCCGGACTACGAGGTCAGCCAGTACTTCCCGCAGTCGCGGGAGATGACCGGCGAGGAACGACGGGAACTCCGCGACCAGTACGGGGTCTTCCGTGCGTACTTCAAGGCACGCCCTGGCAAGTACCGCGACGTCCAGCGGTGGCTGAACCAGGCACGGATCGGGACGACGTACGACATCTACCTCGCCCAGAGCGTCATCCTCGCACTCGTCGCGGGCGTGCTCGCGGCCGTCCTCGGCATCGTCGCCTCCGTGTACTTGAGCGAGGTCGGCGTCCTCGGGACGCTCCGGTCGCCGCTCGCGCTCCCCGGGAGCGTCGCCGGCTACGTCGAAGCGAACAAGCTCCTGTTCACCGGCGGAGCGCTGACGCTCGTGCTCGCGGCCACGGCCGGCCTCGGGACGTGGATGCTCCGCTACTACCATCCGCGGAACACAGTCGAGAAGCGCGAACGCGCTATCAACGTCATGCTCCCCCACGCCATCACGTACATGTACGCGATGAGCTACGGCGGCACGAGCTTGCTCGAGGTGTTCAAGTCGCTCTCGCGGTCCGAGGACACCTACGGCGAAGTCGCCGCGGAGTTCGACATGATCGTCCGCGACATGGAGTTGTTCGGGAACGACATGTTCACCGCACTCCGGAACGCGCGGAACCTCACGCCCAGCGGGAGTCTCGAACGGTTCCTCGACGACCTCGTAAGCGTTCTCGACTCCGGCGGGGACGTCACGACGTTCTTCGAGGACCAGGCGACGACCGCCGCCGAAGGCGCGAAAGAGGAGCAAGAGGACTTCCTCGAGACGCTCAGCGTGCTCTCGGAGATCTTCATCGTCGCGTTCGTCGCGGCACCGTTGTTCCTCATCGTGACGCTCATGGTCATCTCGTTCCTCGGCGGGTCGACCGTCGACCAGATGGCGCTCCTCGTGTACGTCGGCCTCCCGCTCGGCATGATCGGGTTCCTCGTCCTACTGGACGTGCTCTCGGCGCCGTTCGTGCAGCCGGCGGCCGAACACATCGCGGATGGTCGGGACCGCCTCGACCCCGCGGACGACGACGAGCGGTACGCCGCGTACGCGCGTACTCGCCGCAAGGAGCGGTACCTCGCGCTCGCTCGCGACCCGCTCGCCGCGATCGTCGACGAGCCACTGTACTCGCTCGCGGTCACGATTCCCGTCTCGCTCGCGTACGTGCTCGCACTCGCGGTCACGACCGCGGTGCCGGTCTCCCTAGACGCGTTCACGACGACGCCGGTGGTGACGACGACGTTCGTCGTCGTCGTCCCGTTGCTCGTCGTCCTCACACCGCTCTCGTACTTCCACGAGGGCAAGCGTCATCGGGAGAATACGATAGCTCGTCGGTTCCCCGAGGTCCTGAACGTGCTGTCCTCGGCGAACTACATGGGTATCCCGTTCGTCGACGCGCTCGGGATGGTGTCGCGCTGGTCGAGGGGCGTGCTTGCGGACGAACTCCGCCGCGTCCGCAACGACATCCAGTGGAACCACGACGTCACGACGGCGCTGTCGGCGCTCGGGAACCGCTTGCGCGTCCCCCACCTCACGCGGACGGTGAAGCTCGTCGCGGAAGGCGGACGTGCGAGCGGTGACATGTCTCGCATCCTCGCCATCGCGGCGGAGGACACCCGGTCGCGCGCTCGCCTGGAGCGCTCTCGTCGGCGCGCCATGGGGTCGTACATCGCCATCGTCGTCATCGGGTTCCTCGTGTACCTGCTGGTCATCGTGCTCGTCGCGGCGAGCTTCCTCGGGCCAATCGCGGCGACGACGGGGACGCCGGACGCGGACGTACCCAGCGTCGGCATGCCGGTGTCGTTCACGAACGTTCCGCTGGACACGTACCGTGCGTTGTTCTTCCACTCGGTCCTGATCCAGGGCGTGGGGAGCGGTCTGCTCGCCGGGAAACTCGCGGATAACTCGGTGCTGTCGGGCCTGAAGTACGCGATCTTCATGCTCGTCCTGGCGCTCGCGGCGTTCGTCGTCGTGTAAGTCGTCGAACCCGACCCTCCCCGAACAGTCTCATAGGATATATTACTTGAATAGTAACGGGCGGATTCCTCGTATAGGCCAGGTACAGACGTTCAGCCCATAGAAACGTATATATCCTCACAGATAGTATAGTATCTATGATATTCTACTCGTCTGATAGGGGTGTCTCCCCCGTCCTCGGCGGAATCCTCATGTTCGGCCTCGCGATGTCGCTCCTCATCCTCACGCAGGTCAGCGTCGTCCCCGCCGCGAACAACCAGGTCGAGTTCGAACACAACCAGCGCGTCCAGGACGACTTCGAACGCTTCCAGGCGAGTAGCTCGCGCGTCGCATCAAGCGGCGCCCCCGAGACAATCGACGTCGAAGTCGGCGTCCGCTACCCCAACCGGTTCTTCCTCCTCAACCCCACCCCGGGTTCGGGCGTCCTGAACGCCGAAGACGCGACCATCGACATCGCGAACGTCCAGGCAATCAACCCGGAGACGAACGACTACTTCACGAGCGAGACTAACACGCTCGCGTACGACACCCAGCGCCTCATCTACGAACCCAACTACAAGGAGTACCGGAACGCCCCCCGTACCGTCCACGAGAACGGCGTCACGTTCAACGAGTACGACGGAGACGTCACGCTCGTCACCAGCGCCACCCCGTTCGTGAACGACGGCGACATCACGCTGATCCTCCTCGACGGCGACCTCTACGAGGAAGGCACCGGGAGCACGAGCCTCACGCTCCAAGCGGCCAGCGCCCCGTCCCAGCGCATCGCCGTCACGAACGCCAGCGCCGGCCCGATAACGATCGCGTTCGACACCCGCCTCCCGCAGAGCGAATGGGACGCGTTCAACGCCACCACCAGCGACGTCGTCGACGTCCAGTACGACGCGGTCGCGAACACCGTCACCCTCACGCTCGACCCGACCCGTGACTACACCCTCCGCGTCGCACGACTCACCATCGGCGAGAGCGCCGCGGACCGCACGCCCGCGTACGTCACGTCCGTCGGCACCCCGCCGAGTTCGATTCCCGCGAACAGTTCGATCACGTACACCGTCGAGGTGCGCGACGTACACCACAACCCGGTCAGTGGCGGCGAAGTCCTAGCCCGCGTCACCACCGGGAACGCGCACTTCGAACCCGGGTCGGCCAGGACCGTCGAACGCACCGTCGACGTCGACGAGAACGGTCGTGCGTCCGTGACCGTCGTCGGCAACCCGAACGAGATCGGGACCGTCTCGGTCGACGTCGGCCGCGACGCGAACGGCGACGGCACGCTCACCGCCGCGGGCGACGGCGCCCACAACTTCGCGGCGCACGAGTTCCTGCTCGTGACGACCAGCATCACGCAGATCGATCAGGTCGCCGACGTCGGCGGGTCGATCAACCCGAACGACGCCAACACGGGCAGCCTCACGCTCGCGTCCACCTCCGCTCTCGCCAACGGCGACGGCCGCCTCCAGTTCGAGAAGCTCGGGCCGAACACGAAGAGCGTCTCCGAACTCCGCGTGAACTTCGTCTCGCTCGACAGTCAGGGGAACTCCCCTATCGACGACTTCCAGACGATGACGATCGTGGGCGTGACTAACGGCGGCGCACCGGTCACGACCGATCACAACGGCTCGTTCGACGTCGGCGACACCTACACGGCCGTCGCGAACGGACCGATCGTCGTCCAGAGTGGCGACACCCTCCTCGTCGACTTCCAGTTCACTGGTATCGTCGAGGGCAACGGCCAACAGCCGAATACGACCCAGACCTACGACCTCCAGCCCGGGGACTTCTTCATCATCTCCGTGTCGTTCACGGACGGAACGACGGCGACGTACTTCGCCGGCGTCGTGTAAGCGCCCGCCACTTCGACAGTCGGTCGCCGACGTCGCGTAAGCGCCGTCACTCGCCGATTCGGTCGCCGACGTCGCGTAAGCGCCGTCACTCGCCGATTCGGTCGCCGACGTCGCGTAAGCGTCGTCACTCGCCGATTCGGTCGCCGACGTCGCGTCCGTTCTCGAACGCGCGGTGGACGCGGCCGTCGCCGACGATCCAGTCGCCCGCGCAGTACAGGCCGGCTCCTTCTGCGGCTTCGACGCCGTCGCTCGCCGCGTTCTCGGGGAGTGCGTACCGCCAGCCTTGCGAGTCCACCCAGTCCGGGTCGCGGTAGCGGTCGTCGTCGAGGAGGTCGGCGACGAGGTCGGCGGCGTCGCTCGCGGCGGCGTCGGTCGGGTCGTCGTAGTGTGCTATCGACCAGTTGGGACTCATCTGCGCGATCAGCAAGCTTTCGCCGTCGGGGACGTGCCCGGGTTTCGCCTCCTCTCGCGCGAGCCAGCCGACGGGGTGGGCCTGGTCGGGGTCGACGAGCGCGTACCACGGGTGGTCCTCGCGGAAGTCGTAGTGGAGGACGACGGTGCGGATGGTCCGGTAGTCGACGGCGTCGGCGGCGTCGTGGACTCGCTCCAGTCGGTCGTCGTCCCACGTCGTCGCCGCGAGGAGGTCGGCGGTCTGGGGCGCTGGCGGCGTCAGCACGATCGCGTCGAAGCGGCCGTAGGCGTTGCTGTCGACGTCCGTGAGCGTCCACGCACCCTCGTCCGTCGGCGCTCCTTGGTCGTCTCGGTCGAGCCCTTCGATGCGCGTCTCCAGTTCGACGGTCGCGTCCGTGCCGTCGAACACGCGCTTCGCGAACTGCGTGATGCCGGTCTCGTACGTCAACTTCGGGGCGTCGTCGTCCCGGCCGGGCCCGATGGTTCCATCCACGTCGTGCACCCACACCGGCTCCTCGATGTCGTGCAGCCCCTCGGTTCCGAACGACTCCAGCATCTCGAGGAACCGGTCGTCGTCACCTGGTTTGACGTAGTTCGCGCCGTGGTCGTACCGACAGCCGTGCTTGCGGCGCGTGGCGGCGCGGCCGCTCACGCCCCTGGCCTTGTCGAACACCACGACCTCGCGGGCGTCCTCGCGCGCTGCGTCCGCGACGCCGGCGCCCGCGACGCCAGCGCCGACGACCGCGACTCGTTCACTCATGCTCGAGGCTACCCGTGCGAGGGGTAAGTACGACCGGGTCGCGGTACTCCAGTGGCATCACTCGACCGCGACCACTCGCGTTGGCGAACAGGGAGCGCGTGCCGTGACTGGGGCGTCGGCGCGCTCCACTCCCGCCTGGACCGACGCCCACCGAATCAGGGGTGACGCCGGCCGTTGCCTCCTCCTCCCTTTTCAACCTTCAGTCGCTCGTGGCTGGTGCTTCCGCGAGTCGGTCCTCGTGGACGTCGACGGCGAGTTCGCACGCTTCCTGGAGGGTGGCGAGGCGGTCACCGGTCCCCTTCGTTCGAACGTGTGGGTCGTCGAGGAGCCAGTCCAGTTGCCTGGCGACGTCCCGGAACGTCGCGGCCGCGTCGGCGTCCCGGTGCTCCTGGAGCGCGCGTTCGGCGTCCGCGAACCGTTTGCTGGCGGTGACGACGACGGCGATGGTCTTCTCGCGAGCGTACCTGACGCCGACGAATCGTCGACTCGCACCGACGAGGTAGACGAGCGGGCCGACTCCGGGAAGCATCCACGTGGCGACGGCGGCGTACTCGCGCCTGAACGGTCGCCACCCGGCCCTGATGGACTGGCCGGGGCCGCGGGAGACCGCGGTCGTCGTCCACCCGAGCGCGACCGCCGCTAGCGGGAGGGCTACCGTCGTGGTGACGTCGACGAGCCAGTCGTCGACGACGTCGGGTCCGGCCAGTGCGACGAGGAGCGCGCGAACGCGAACCGGACCAGCCAACACGGCCACGTGCACCGCGAGGACCACGAGCGAGAGCAGGGCCAGCACGCCAGCCCAGGACGCGGAGAACCCGTACCGTTCGTCGAGACGACCACGGAGGTGGTCTTCGGCGAGATGCCGCGGGTAGGTGTCCCGCAGCGTCGTCGTCGCACAGACGGGACAGTCCACGCGCTCGTTCATATACGCGTTCCGAGAAGAATGAGGCTGTTAAAACCAGGTGGTCGGTACCGGGGTGGTCTTCAGCTCGTCGTGACGAGTTCGACGACGTCGCGGTGGTCGAGCTGGTGACTCGACCCGATCTGGCGGCCGCTCCGGCAGTCCATCGCGTGCAGGAGTCCGTCGCCGATGTCGCTGTGGAGGTGGTACGCGAGGTCCTCGGTGGTGGCGTCGTCGGGGAGCAACCAGCAGTCCCGCATCACCCGCCCTTGGTCGTCGCCCATCGCGTCCGCGCCGCCCGGGAACACCGCTTTGGTCCCGAGCTCGTCGAACAGCGCGGTCTCGATGGCGTCCTGGACGCCGGTGCCGTCGAACGCGGTGACGAACTCCCGTATCTGTTCGAGGCCGGCCCCCTGGTCGTCGCTGACGTCCCCGACGATGTCGAAGTCGCTCGCGCCCGGATTGTAGTCGACGACGCCGGCCTCGTTCGCGCTCTTGAGGGCTTTCTCGGCGTGTGCGCTCACGGGGACGACCGTGAGGTGCTCGTACGCGGGGTCGCTCGTGATCGCTTCGAAGTTCGCTTGCGCTTCGGACGTGTCCATCTTGTTCGCCGCGATAACCATCGGCTTCGTGCGCTTGCGGAGTTCGCGAGCGAGCGCCGCCCGGTCCGCCTCCTCCCACGTGTCGGGGTCGAGTTCCAGGTCGAGTGCGAGGATGACCTGCTTGATCTCGTCCTTGTTCGTCCCGAACGCGTTCATCTGGTCGGCGAGGTCGACCTCGATGTCGCCGTCGGTGCCGTGGTAGCCCGATCGGTACCGCTCGATGCCTTTCTCGAGGACGTCGACGTACCACTGGTCGAGTTCTGCCTCCAGGAAATCGACGTCCTCGCGCGGGTCGTGACCTTCGGTTGGTTCGCCCTCGAGGTCGGTTTCGCCGGCGAAGTCGACGACGTGCACGAGCACGTCCGCTTCGTTCAGGTCCGAGAGGAACTGGTTGCCCAGACCCTTCCCTTCGTGAGCGCCGGGGACGAGCCCGGCGACGTCGACGAGCTTCGTCGGGACGTAGCGCGTACCGTGCTCGCAGAAGCCGGTGTCTGGCGTGCACGTCTCGTCGAACTCGGGGGCGGCGCAGTCCACGCGCACGTACGCTTCGCCGACGCTCGGGTCGATGGTCGTGAACGGATACGCGCCCTCGGGGACGTCGTTCATCGTCGCCGCATTGAATAGGGTCGACTTGCCCACGCTGGGTTTGCCGACGAGACCGATCTTGTAAGTCATTGACGGATTCAGGCCGTCAGCGGGCTTGAAAATTGATACTCGATGCGGCTCCGACATGCGATTGCATGGCACGGCGCGGCCCCGTGAGGGGCCGCGGGAACGTGGTGGTTTCGAGGATTGGTGTGTGGTGGGGCGCTGCGCGGCCCCGTGAGGGGCCGCGGGAACGTGGTGCTGTCGAGTGTTGGGTCTATTCCGCGATGACGTCGAGGGTGACGTCGACGTCGGCGACGTCGTAGTCGTCGCGCGTGATGCTGTACTGGTGGAGGTTCACCGGGTCGTCGCCGTGCGGGCGGAGGTTCCGGAAGTGGCCGTCGTGCTGGCCGCCCCAGCGTTCGACGTACTTCTCGATGGCGCGCACCGAGCGGTCGTTGTCGTCGACGACGGTGACGACGACCGCGTCGAGGCCCAATCGCGTGAACGCGAGTTCGACGAAGGCGTCGGCGCGCTCGCCGCTGTAGCCGCGTCCCCAGAACGATTTCCGGAGCCAGATACCGAGTTCGGCGGTTCGTCGGTCCCAGTCGGGACTGAGGCCGGCGTTCCCAGCGAACTCGCCGCTCCCTGACTCCTCGGCTGTCCCGCGGCCGTCGCCCGCTCGGCTGTTCGAGGCACGTCGCGTCTCGGCTTTCGGGTAGAGTGCGTAGTTCCCGGCCTCGGCCGCGTCGTTCGCCTCGCCGACGTGCTGGACGTACTCCATCGTCTCCTTCGGATGCGCGTGGGGCTCCCACGTCATGTACTGGGTGGCGTCGGCGATCCCGGCCTCGCTGGAGACGTACGGGTAGAGCTCGCGAGCGTCCAGCGTCTCGGGGTGGATGCGCTCGAACCGCAAGCGCTCGGTCTCGAAGGTCTCAGGGAACAGGTCGGTCATTTCGACACCCCGCCGTCGTCGCCGTCGTCGTGCTCGAGGAACTCGCAGTCCGGGCGGTCGCCGCTCGCCGCGTAGTCCGCCTGCGTGATGGCGTACCGGTGGAGGTCGACGGGGTCGTCGTCGATGACGTGCATGTTCCGGAACCGGCCGACGCGCTCGCCACCGAACCGGTCGACGTACTTCTCGATGGCGCGCCGCGAGTTCTCGTTCGCCACGAGGTGGGTCACGGACACCAGTTCGAGGTCCAGGCGCTCGAACGCCAGTCGGAGGAACGCGGCGGCGCGCTCGGCGGAGTACCCGCGCCCCCAGAAGCGCTTCCGGAGTCCGAACGTCATGAACGCCGTCCGTTCGTCCCAGATCGCGAATAGCTCGGCTTCGCCGGCGACCTCGCCCGCACCCCCTTCGCCGTCCCTGGGTCGGACGACGTACGTCCCGGCGTCACCGCTTACCATTCGGCCCTCGCGTTGTGCAACGAACTCGCGAGCGTCCCGGAGGTGTTCGAACGGCTCGACGGGGACGTACGCGAGTTCGCCGTCGTCGACCGCGTCCGTCGACATCGACTCGTAGCGCTCCCGGAGGTCCGCGTCCGCGACCGACTCGCGGACGAGCCGCAACCGTGCCGTGACGATCTCGTCCGGGAACAGTTCGGTCATCGCGACTTCCTCCGGTCGTCGCGCCCGTCGACGAACTCGACGGTCGGGCGCTCGCCGCTTTCGTCGTAGTCCTCGCGAGTGATGCTATACTGGACGAGGTCGACGGGTTCGCCGTCGAGCCGTCCCCAGTTCCGGATGCCGCCGTCTCGCTCCCCGCCGAAGCGCTCGACGTACTTCTCGACGGCGCGCCGCGAGTTCTCGTTCTCGACGGCGTGAGCCGTCACGACGACGTCGAGGTCGAAGCGCTCGAACGCGAGCGCGAGCAGGGCGGCGGCGCGCTCGCCGGAGTACCCACGCCCCCAGTAGGGCTCGCGCAGGTAGCAGGAGATGACGCCGCGCCGCTCGCCCCAGTCCATCGACAACTCGGCTTCGCCGGCGAGGTCGCCGCTCTCTTCGTCGTCGACCGCTCGACCGTCCGAGGCGCGTGGCGCCTCGCCACCCCCTTGCTCGCCGTCTCGTGGCCGGATCGCGTACACGACGCCGTTGCCGTCGTCCCAGTGCGCTTCGCGGACGTCGACGTACTCGCGAGCGTCCCCGAGGTGCTCGAAGGGCCGGAATCCTGCGTGCTGGACCTCCTCGTCGCTGAGTGCGTCGTCCGCGAGGGACTCGTAGCGCTCCCGGAGGTCGACGTACTCGTCGGTCTCCCGAACGAGATGCAGGCGTTCGGTGACGACGGCCTCGGGGAACAGTTCGCTCACGACGACCCCTCCAGTTCGGTCGGGTCGTCGGTCGGCTTCGGCACGCAATCGGGGTCGAGTTCGACCTCGGGCGCACCACCGGCGTCGCGGTAGTCGGCGGCGGTGATGGTGTACGACCGGAGACCCCAGGGCTCGCTGTCGCCGCCGTCGCGGGGTACCCAGTTCCGGAAGAAACCGTCCTCGGTGCCACCGAATCGCCGCACCCACTTCTCTATCTGGCGCTTCGAGTTCTCGTTCCCCTCGAAGTGCGCGACCGACGCGACCTCGATGTCGAGGCGCTCGAACGCGACCGTCAGGAGCGCAGTAGCGCGCTCGCTGGCGTATCCCCGCCCCCAGTAGGGCTTGTAGAGCGTAACGCCGGTGTGGACGCGCCGGTTCTCCCAGAGGCAGTCGAGGTTCGCGACGCCGACGTGAACGCGGTCACCCGTCTTGCGGACTCCGTCCGCTCGACCATCCGAGGCGCGTGGCGCCTCGCTGGGCTCGACGGGGTCGCCGTCGGCGTCCGGTTCACCGGGGCGCAGGAAGATCGCCCAGGTCGCGCGCTCGCCGTCCTCGAACGCCGAGCCGAACCTGTCGAGTTCGTCGCTCGCGGCCTTCGGGTGCGGGTCCGGCGACGTCGTCACGTACGCGGTCTCGCGCTCGCGGGCGTCGCGGCTCGCTCGCGTCAACTCGTAGCGCTCGAACGCGTCGACGGCGTCGTCGACGCGCTCGTAGCGGAGGCGCGGCGTCCGCATCGTCTCCGGGAACACTGGCATGGCTACTCCAGGCTCTCCTCGACCGCGAGGTCGACCGTGGCGTCGGCGTCGTCGTACTCCTCGCGACTGATCGAGTACCGGTGGAGGTCGCGCGGTTCGTCGTCGAGCACCACCCAGTTCCGGAGCAAGCCCTCGTACTGGCCGCCCCAGCGTTCGACGTACTTCTCGATGGCCTTCCGCGACGGGTCGTTCGCGTCCGTGTGGCCAGCGGCGACGAGCTCGAGGTCCAGGCGCTCGAACGCGAGCGAGACGAGGGCGTCGGCGCGCTCGCCCGCGTACCCGCGACCGTGATACTCCTCGAGGAGCCAGACGCCCAACCGCGCCGTCCGGCGGTCCCACAGCGGGATGAGCGAGGCGACGCCCGCGAACTCCCCGGAGCCGTCCTGACCCTCCTTCGGGAACATCGCCCAGTTCGCGCGGTCGCCCTCCCCCCACTTCTCGGCGCTCTCTTCGAGGTAGTCGAGGCTGTCCTTGGGGTGATGCTGGCGGTCCTTCGAGATGTGCTCGCTGAGGCGCTCGAACTCGTCGGTCCCCATGTGTTCGTACAACTCGAAGGCGTCCATCGTGGCGTCGAGTCGCTCGAATCGCAAGCGCTCGGTCTCGAACGCCGGCGGGAACAGATCCATACCCGAACGTGATAGCGGTCTGCCGTAAGCGTTCGGGCGCCCTGTGAAGGAGTCTCTCGGTCGCTCGTGGGCGCTACGGTTCGTTCTCGGCCTCGCCGCGTGCGACCGCTATCGTGTGTTCGAGGGCGCTCTCCGTCGCACAGGCTTCGATCCAGTCCAGGTCGACGGCGTCCGTCGCGTCGAGCGCGTCGAGCGCGTGCACGGCCTCGCGGACGACGCGCTCGGCGTGCCGCGACGGGTCCGCGTACTCGACGGCCCGCCCGACCGCCGTCTCGTCGGTGACGCGAGACCCGGGGAGGCCGGCGAGTGCGAGCGTCGCCGGCACGCTCGCCGGATCACCCGGTCGCGTTGCCAGTCGCTCCAGTGCGTCGGACGCGTCCACGCCCACCTCCGGATAGCGCGCACTCAACCCCGCGACCGCGACCGCGGCGTACAGCCTGAGCGTGCCGTGGCCGGCGTCGAGGTGCGAGGCGAGCTCGCCGGCGAGCGGATACACCGCGTTCGGGTGCGTTCGCGCGAACTCCCGGAGCGCCGCCAGCGCCTGCTCGCGGGAGTCGGTGGCGTCCTCCGCGAGCATCGCTGCGAGATGCCGGACGACCAGCGGCTCCTCGTCGACCGGTTCGGTGTCGTCCCCGAACACCTGCTTGAGGTACCCCGTCGGCACCGCGTCGTCACCCACCGCGAGCAGGCTCTCCGGGCGCTCCCACGCCAGGCTCGCGACCGCCGCCGCGCTCGCCTGCCGGATGCGCGCGTCCTCGTCCGCGAGCGACCGGACGAGTCGTGCACGCACCGTGCCGTCGACGAGCCCGAGGTGCGTGAGCGCTCGCGCGAGCTCGCTCAAGTACTCGACGTTCACGAGCTCCGCGCCGCGCTGGGACTCGAACGCCGCGAGGACCTGGTCGACCACCGGTCGGACCGCGTGCGGGTCGTACGCCGCCACGTCCGCGATGTCGCTGGCCGCGTCGATGGCGAGCGCTTCGCGCTCCAGGCGGTTCGCGAGGTCGAACGCGTCAACCGGCCGCGGGTCGCCGTCAGCTCGCTGGGACGCGACGTACTCGCGGTACAGTTCGCGATGATGGCGCTCGCAACACGCCGTCATCGTCGCCGTCGTCCCGTCGTCCGCCGCGCCCTCGGCGTCAGCGGGCCGGTCGGCGTCGAACTCGCGGACCGTACAGTCCGGGCAGTCGCGGGCGACGTCGGTCGCGTGCTCGCGCCGCTCCGGGTCGTCCTGGTAGCTGTCGACGGTCCCGGTCGCGGAACCGAGGCGCGCGTCCGCGGCGGCGAGCGCACGGAGCAGTCGCGTGAGGTCGCCGAACTCGATCGGGTCCCGCGGTCGGTCGTACCGGTGCGCCCACGTCGGATGCCACTCCTTCGAAGCGAGACGGCCAGCGGCCTTCGCGAGCGCGGCCGCGTCCACGTCCGACCCCGAGTCGAGACCCACCTCTTCGAGGAGGAAGGTCCCGTACGCGGGGTCGAGGCCGCCGTCGACGGTCGCCACCGACAGCGGCGAGTCGAACGTGACGAACGCCGCCGCCGGGAGCGTCCACTGGATGGGCTGGTCCATGTCGACCCATCACTCCACGGACGATAATAAACCATCCTACGACGCAACTCTCGAACGCCGTCGGCTCGACCGGTCCCTACCTTTCCCGCCCAGTTCGACCGTGGCCCTGCCGCGTTCGCACGGTCTGACCGTAGCCCTGCCGCGGCCGTCACGACCGAACTCCCGGATTATAAGTACCATTGCCGGCGAATCCTCCACGTATGAACTCGCGCATCCCGAACTTCTACAAGAAGGACGTCGACGAGCGCCTGACGGACGTCGTCGACGCCTGCGACCTGTCCGACGACGCGACCGCGGCGTTGTCAGACAGTACGGGGCTCGACGTCGCGGATGGCCTCAGCGAGAACGTCGTCGGCTCTATCACGCTTCCCTTGAGCGTCGCGACGAACTTCGTCGTCGACGGCGAGGACGTCCTCGTCCCGATGGCGATCGAGGAGTCGAGCGTCGTCGCGGCGGCGTCCTACGGCGCACGGATGGCGCGCGCCACCGGTGGGTTCTCGACGTCCGTCGACGGTCCGTACATGCTCGCACAGATCCAGGCCGTCGACGTCGCGGACCCGCAGGCGGCGAAGGCGCGCGTCCTCGCGGCGAAGGACGACGTCATCGAACTGGCGAACGACCAGGGCGTCCTCGTCTCCCACGGCGGCGGGTGCGAGGACGTCACCGTCCGCGTGCTCGACACGCCGACGGGCGAGATGGTCGTCACGCACCTGCTCGTGAACGTCGCCGACGCGATGGGCGCGAACGCCGTGAACACCATCGCGGAGGGCGTCGCACCGCTCGTCGAGGACCTCACGGACGGAACGGTGTCGCTCCGCATCCTCTCGAACCTCGCGGACTGTCGCGTCGCACGAGCACACTGCCGGATCGACCCCGACGACCTCGAGAAGTCGGACCTGGACGTCCCCGGCACCGAGGTCCGGGACCGCATCGTCGACGCGTGGTCGTTCGCCGACGCCGATCCCTACCGGGCGGCGACGCACAACAAGGGCGTCCTGAACGGGATGGACGCGGTCGCGCTGGCGACGCTCAACGACTGGCGCGCCATCGAAGCCGGCGCGCACGCGTACGCCGCCCGCGACGGCTACGGGCCGCTGACGACGTACGAGGTCGACGACGACGGCTCCCTCTCGGCGACCATCGAGGTCCCCGTCCAGGTCGGCGTCGTCGGTGGCGCCACCCGCATCCACCCGACCGCGGCGGCCGCGATGGAGATCGTGGACGCCGACTCCGCGGACGAGTTCGCCGCCGTGTTCGCCGCCGTCGGACTCGCCGAGAACCTGGCGAGCATGCGCGCACTCGTCACCGAAGGCATCCAGTCGGGACACATGAAACTCCACGCGAAGAACGTCGCCATCGAAGCGGGCGCACCCGAATCCCACGTCGACGAGATTGCCGCACGGATGGTCGAGGAGGACGACGTCCGCCAGGGCCGCGCCCGCGAACTCGTCGACGAACTCGAGTGAGTCAGCGTTCGGTAGCGCGGAGCCTCCGTCCTCAAGCGCGAGCGAAGCGAGCGGTAGGGCGGCGAGGAAGCGCGTTCACAAAGGATTAAACGCCTGTGAAACGTACCCTGTGGTACTCCCGTCCTCGCACAAGCCGGGGTCGGTAGGTGCCACGAGTAAACTGGCACCCGTGGTGCGAGCGCATCGCATCCTACACTCGGGAACGACGACCGCGAACGGTTCAATTCCGTCCCCATGTTGGGGTAGAGCGTGAGGACACCGGGAATTAAACCGGCGGGACAATCCTCGTCGGCGGTCGAAGCGGGAGGCATCAACAATGCACCCGCGCCGGTGGCAGGACGGTAACAGGAAGCCGGGCCGCGTCCATGCATGGGGCCGCGGGGCACAATGTCGTTTCGGCAAAGCCCCGCCCTCAAGGAGTGACCGACCGCCGCAAGGTGGGAGGGAGCGAGTAGGGCGGGGTAGTTTACTGCAGTCGCTGTCGTCGACGAACTCGAGGAGACGCAACGGAACCGGCGGCCTGGCGGCCGCCGGATGCTAATCGAGTCGCTGTAGTTCACGCTTCCCGGTGACGTCCGTCGCCGATAGCCGGTAGAAGTCGAACTCGACCTCGCGGACGTCGCGCTCGAACACGTCGAACAGCGGGATGTCGACGCGCGAGAGCCCATCGAGGGCGTCCGTCGAGACGTCCGCTTCGGCGATCGAGTCGAGTTCGCCCTGGGCGACGACGCTCTCGTAGCCGTCGTCGCCCTCCTGGTAGACGACGAACGTCGCCGGGTTGTCGAGTAGTTCGAGTTTCGCGCTGTCCCCGCCGACCGCGAGCCTGAAGTACAGGGCATCGGTCTCGGCGTCGTACCCGTACGAGACGGGGACGGAGTGCGGTGATTCGTCGGCGCTGGTGCTGAACGACAGCACGCCGACGCCGCCGCGGCCGAGGACGGCTTCGCGGTCGTCGTCGCCGAGGTGGTGTGGATCTTCCGCTCCCATACGCTATATGGTACCGTACAGCACGAAAAAGGCGCGGGTTGAATCTCACGAACCGGGTGCGCGCCCAAAGAGCTACCGTCCCGGCGGTGCCACCGGCTGGTATGCAAGTGGATGCGTTCGGCGAGGGCGAGGACCTCGTCTGGGTGATGGGCTGGGGAAACGTCGCCGATAGCCGTCACGAACGCTGGTTGATCGACCAGTTCGTCGACGCGGGCTATCGCGTGCACGCCATCGAGCTTCCGACGACGACGACGGACTTCCAGCGGGACTGCGTCGACCCGGTCCGCGAGTACGTCGCCGACCTCGACGACCCGGCGTTACTCGCGCACTCGATGGGTGGACTCGCGCTCGCGCACGTGAACCCCGACGGTCGAGCGGTCTACCTGAGTCCGTGGTGGGGGATGCACGACCTCCCTCTCGTCGTCGAACCGCTCCTCCAGCTTCCGATCGCCAAGCCCTTCCTCCCGAACAGCGTCGAGCCGGAGACCCTCGGCGACCTCGCGACCGAGGCGGACGCGACCGCACCGACGCGGATCGCACCGAAGTGGATCCAGACGATCCGGCGTGCACAGCACTCGCTCCCCGAACTCGACGCCGACGACCGCGTGTTCTACACGCCCGACGACGAGGTCGTCGACCCGGACGCCATCGTCGCCCACACCACCCCCGAGCAACGCGAGACGTACGACGGCGGGCACGAACTGTTCGCCTCCAGCGGCCGCGAGGAGTACGTCCAGTGGGTGCTGGACGCACTCCCCACCCGCGCCTGAGTCGCCGTCGCCGGGCGGAGACTACGTCGGACGGGGCCGTCGCCGAGCAAAGACTATGGTACTACCTCGCATACGTTTACGTATGCCAGAGAAATCCGTCCAGGAGGCTCGCACCAAGTGCCGAAACTGCGGTTACTCCGCCCCGGTCGGTTCGGGCGCGTGGGACACAGCCACCCACCCGACGCTGGGCGAACTCACGCAGTGCCCCGAGTGCGGGAGCACCGACACCACCGGCATCTGACCGCATCGTCCCGGAGACCAACTGGTTCTCGCGGCGGGTCCAGCGAGCCCCGGTTCCAGCTGCCAGTCCAGCGACCACCGGTTCAGGCGGTCAGTCGCCGGCGTCGACGACCTCGTAACTGATGTTCGCGTCCCGGAGCCGGTCCGTGTGCGCGCTCAACTTCGCGGTCGCGGCGAGCAAGAGCACCGACAGTCCCTTCGTCGCCGCCTCCTGGACGGCCTCGGCCGTCCCGAACCTGACGTCGGGTTCGCGGTCCGCCGTGCGCGCCGCGACGAGCGCCTCCGTCCCGGCGGTCGCGAGCAGCTCGTGGTCCTCGTCCAGTTCGCGGACGCGCTCGGGGTCGAGCGCGCGACTCCCGCCGTCCTGCACCCGGGGCACCGACACCACCGTCACCGTCCCGAGCTCGTAGTCGACGACGCCCTCGAAGTTCGTCACGCCGACGTCCTCGCCCTCGGCGGCGTCCGTCACCGCAACCGCAGTTGCGCTCCCAGCGTCGCCCGCGATCGCGTGCAGGACGCCGTCGCGCATCGTCACCGATACCGTCTCGCCCTCCGCGACGGCGGTCGTCGCGATCGCCGTCTCGACCTCCACCTGCCCGAGGACGTCCTCCGAGACGTGACCCACGAAGTCCCGGAGGCTATCCGTCTGCGAGATCAGCCAGTCGACGCCCTCCTTCGTCACCTCGTAGCGACCACGCCCCTCCTTGTTCACGAACTCCTCCTCGACGAGCCCCTGGAGGTAGTCGCTCACGGCCTGGGCGGTGACGCCGATCTCGTCAGCGATCTCCTGCTGGCTCACCGCCGGCTGGCGCTCGGCGATCTGCACGAGGATCTGGTAGCGCGTCGCGTTGCGCTTGCTCTGGAGGACCGAAGCGTCGGCCCGCGAATGGTCGGCCATCACGCCACCTTGGAGCGGGAAAGACAAGTAATTTTGCGATAGCACCGGCAGAGTTGTCCTCGATCGGGCCTGGGCGACCGATTCGGAAACCTGAGTTGCGAACGCTCCGCGTGGGTCGGCGCTCCCAAACTTCTTCTAAATCCCCGTCATACGTCTCGTTGAGCAGGTCTGCGAGCATCTCTGGACAAGTTACTCAACGACCTGCTCGTTCCTCGATCTGCGCTAACTAGACAGTGCCTACGAGGGGTTCGGGTCCCGCTACGAACTCGAACCTGCCGCCGACGAGTGAGGGTCCGCAACCACTAAACGCGGCACGCACCTCGACTCTGTCAATGAGCGACTGGACGGAGACGTACCGCCCGACGACGCTGTCGGAGGTACGCGGGAACGACAAGGCCCGCGGGCAGTTCCGGAAGTGGGCGGAGTCGTGGGACGAGCACCGCCAGGCCGTCATCCTCCACGGCAGTCCGGGCGTGGGGAAGACGTCGGCGGCGCACGCGCTCGCGAACGACATGGGGTGGAACGTGATGGAGCTGAACGCGAGCGACTCCCGGACGGCGGACGTCGTCGAGAAGGTCGCGGGGGAAGCGGCGAAGTCGGGGACGCTCACGGAAGGCGGTTCCGGGCGTCGACTCGTCGTGCTCGACGAGGCGGACAACTTCCACGGGAACGTCGACTACGGCGGCTCTCGGGAGGTCACTCGGGTGGTGAAGGACGCGAACCAGCCGATCGTCCTCATCGCGAACGAGTTCTACGACATGAGTAACGGGCTCCGGAACGCGTGCCAGGAGGTCGAGTTCCGGGACGTCTCGAAGCGCTCGATCGTCCCCGTCCTGCGGGACATCTGCCGGCAGGAGGGCATCGAGTTCGAGGACGCGGCACTGGACGCGATCGCGGAGGAGACGAGTGGCGACCTGCGGTCGGCGGTGAACGACCTGCAGGCGCTCGCCGAGCAGACGGAGGTCCTCACCGCGGACGCGGTCGTGACGAGCGAACGCGACCAGACGGAGGGCATCTTCGACTTCCTGGACGAGGTCATCAAGCACCGTGGGGCGGAGGACGCGCTGACGATGGCGTACGACGTGGACGAGACGCCCGACGACCTCCTGAACTGGGTGGAGGACAACGTCCCGAAGGACTACTACGGCGACGAACTCGCGGACGCGTACGAGTTCCTGTCGAACGCGGACCGCTGGCTCGGGCGGGTGCGTGCCACTCAAGACTACTCGTATTGGCGGTACGCGACGGACAACGTCGCGGCTGGCGTCGCCGCGGCCCGCCAGCACGACCACGGCGGGTGGACGCGCTATGGTCCGCCGAGTTACTGGTCGAAGCTCGGGCGGACGAAGGGCGCACGGAAGCAACGCGACGAGATCGCGCAGAAGATCGCGGAGCGGAGCGGGACGAGCATCGGGACGGCGCGCCGGTACGTCCTGCCGTATCTCTCCGAGATGACCCATCACTGCAAGCCACGGGAGCTGACGGTGGCGGTGGCGGCGGCCTACGAGCTGGACGCGTCGGACCTCTCCTTCGTCACCGGGAGTGGGGAGAGCACGAACAAGGTGGAGTCGATCGTGGCGGACGCCGAGGAGCGTCGCGCGCAGGCGGCCGTCGATCACTCCGGTGGCGCGTTCGCCGGCGGTCGCGCGAGCGACCCCGAGGACGAGCCGGATGCCGGTGCCGGCGACGACGGCGACCGGAACGGGCAGGCGACGCTCACCGCGCCCTCGGGCGACGTGGACGACGGGGACAACGTGGGTGGAGCGGACGACCTGGCGGATGCGGCGGATGCGGTCGACGAGGACCGGAGCGACGACGATGAGGACGACCCGGCGGACGCCGACGCGGACGACGACCAGGCCGGGCTCTCGGACTTCGTCTGATCGAGTTCCCGAACGTCGCCTGACCGCGTTCTCTCTGCCCGTCCTCGCCCGCGCCGTCGTGGGTTGTGACCGGGTTTCGGCCGTGTCGCAACACTTGCGTCCGGAACAGTCACTACGACGTCGGACCGGTTCGTAGGTGCGGTCGATGCAGGACGGAACGCTCCTCGCGCTCTGTCTCGCGGCGATGCTGGTCCCCGCTGGTTGCGCCAACGTCCCCGGTGCCAGCCAACCCACGGAGCGGGCGGAGGCGACGGCCGCGACGGACCCGGCTGAGGAGGCGGCTACGAGGCGTTCACGACGTGCGCGACCGTGACGGGGAACACCGCGCACGTCGTCGTGGAGCACACCGACGCGGAATGGACGACGTGGCGTCATCTCAAGCGCGGCCGACGGTCGCGAGGATCGCCGAACCGGGCGCGACGGTTCGGACTGTGGCCCGCCCGGAGCAACCGTCACCAATCACCAGTGACCGTTTCCGTAACCGGTGGTAGGGGGCCGATTACGCTTTGTTTCAGGAGTATCATACCGTAAACGTTAATATCGGAAACTCCCGTGTTGCAGATAGTTTTTGATGACGAAGCGCACACTCATCGCCCTGGTCGTCGCGGCCATGATGGTTCTCGCTGGCTGTAGCGGCGGAACCGGCACGCAGACCACGGCACCGACCGACGACACGACGACTGCGGAGACCACCGCAGCGTCGACGACCGAAACGACCGAAACGACCGAAACGACCGAAACGACCGAAACGACCGAGACGACCGAACAGCCCGAGACGACGGAAACCACGACCACGGAGGACTATCCGGAGGTCAAGACCGAAGACTGCCAGTACCGGGGCGACGGTGACGACATCGTCCGCGAGTCCGGCGCGTGCATGCCGTTCAACGCCGACAAGGTGTACCGGCGCGTCGCCGACATGGCTGGCATCGACATCGAGAAGGGCCCGGCGCTCGAGGGCATCCCCGCCCGCGAAACGCCGCGCTACGACTTCAGCTTCTCGAACGAGACGTTCGGCGCGACGATGGGTATCGCGCCCGACGGCCAGCCGAGCGTGTTCGTCCCCGGGTACGCCGCACCGAACAGTAACCCCGACGGCACCGTCAGCCCGAAGGTGACGATGCGGTACATCGGCCTCTGGAACGACGAAGCCCTCCAGGAGGAACTCGGCATCGAGTACACCGCCGAGGACGCCGAAGTCACCGCCGCCCACGAGTTCCTGCACGTGATGCAGTTCTACCAGGGCTCCCAGGACAAACTCGCCCAGAACCTGACGAGCGAGGGCGTGAACCTCGCTGACGTCGAACTCGCGATGGTCGAAGGGTCGGCGTCGTTCTTCGAGAGCGAGTACCAGCGCGAGTACATGGACAACCCGAACGCGATGCGGAACTTCTCCGCGTGGTCGAACTCCTCGGCGTACACCATGAAGCAACTCGGTCCGTACGTGGCGGGGTCGCACTACACGCGATGGTACCTCAACGGCTCCACCGAGGACTTCGAGAAGATCTACAACAACCCGCCGAAGTCCATGGAGCAGATCCTCCACAAGTACGAGCCCGACGAGGAACTCCCGAAGAACCTCTCCGTGAAGGGCGAGGTGTCTTCGGACTGGTCGACGCCGTCGTCGGCGAAGACGAAGGGCGAGTTGTTCCTGCGGTCGGCGCTCCGCTCGGGCGTTAGCGGCCCCGAGGCCGCACGCGGTGCCGCGGGCTGGGGCCAGGACGGCGTCATCACGTTCCAGAACACGTCGTACTCCGCCGCGGGCAACTACAAGTACGGCTACGGCTGGGCGATCCGGTTCGACGACGCGAGCGAGGCCGACGAGTTCGAGACGATCTTCCAGAAGTGGCTGAACTCGAAGGAATCGCTAGGTAACGGCGTCTACGTCGGCGAGAACGGTGAGACGTACCGGATGGTGCAGGTGTCCGAGGAGACCGTCGTCGTGCTCGCCGGGAACGAAGAGTTCACCACCCAGGCACAGGTGAGCGGTGGCACCGAGGAGGTCGTCATCGAGCACACCGGTTCGGACCAGACCCGGAGCGATTCAGTCGAGGACGACGATGACGAGGTCGTCGTCGCCGGAAACGTTCACGTCCGTCCCGCCGCGTAACGACCACTCGCGTTCTCCGTTCTTTCTCGTCGAGCGTCGCTCGCCAGCTCGGAGTCGGTCGATTCGGACCGAGAACCTAGTCGGTCGGCTGGACGGCGTCGCCGAGTGCGCTCGCGGGCACGTGCTCGCGGACGCGGGTGACGGCGGTCGTCGGGTCCGCGAGGTCGAGCGCGGGAAGGGTGTGGACGCTCAGGTCGGTCATCCGTTCGAGTTCGCGGGGATTGGTGCGTTCGGCGACGGTGTCGCCGGTGTAGTCGTTGAGGACGATGCCGGTGACGGGAACGCCCGCGGTCTCGAGTGCGTCGACGCTGAGTGCAGTGTGGTTGAGCGTTCCCAGGCCGGCGCGTGCGACGAGCGGGATGCGAGCGTCGGCGACGTCGGCGACGAGGTCGAGAATCTCGGCGTCGTCGGCGAGTGGCACTCGGAGGCCGCCGACGCCCTCGAGCACGCCGACGTCGACGTCGTCGAGCGCCCTCTCGACGTCTTCGCGCACGGATTCGTAGGTGAGGTCGACGGCCTCCATCTCGGCGGCGACGCGCGGTGCGAGCGGTGACTCGATGTATCGCGGACAGACCGCGGCGTCGGCGTCCTCGCAGGCGTCGCGGACGAACGCGGCGTCGTCGTCCGGCGGATGCCCGGTCTGCGCGGGCTTCACCGCGAGCGCGTCGACGCCGGCGTCGCGGAGCCAGCCCGTGACGCCGGCGGTGACGACGGTCTTCCCCACGCCGGTTCCCGTGCCGACGACCGCGAGCGTCGAACTGGTCGCGTTCATGCGTCAGAGCACGCCGACGTCCTCGCCGGCATCCCTGAACGCGTGGATGCAGTCCTCGATGTCGACGCGGTCGTGGGTCGCCATGGGGACGATGCGAATGCGACTCGTCCCCTCGGGGACCGTCGGCGGTCGGATCGCGGGCGCGAGCACGCCACGGTCCCGGACGGCGTCCGCGAGCGCGAGCGCGTCGGTTCGGTCGCCGACAATCACGGGCAGTATCTGGGAGTCCCCCCAGACGTCGAACCCGACGTCTTTGAGGCCCTCCCGGAGGTGCGTTACGTTCTCCCAGAGGCGACTCCTGACCGCCCCGTGACGCGCGATGTGGAGCGCTTCGCTCGCCGCCGCGGCCGCCGTCGGCGTCAGTCCGGTGGAGAACACGAACGACCGGGCGTCGTTCACGAGGAGTTCGACGAGCGCCTCGCTCCCCGCGACGTACCCGCCCTGGCTCGCGAGCGCCTTCGAGAGCGTGCCAAGCTGGACGTCCACGCGACCCGAGAGTCCGTCGCGCTGGACGATGCCGCCACCGTCCTCGTAGAGCCCGGTCGCGTGCGCCTCGTCGACCATCACCCACGCGTCGTAGCCGTCCGCGACGTTACAGAGTTCCGCGAGCGGCGCGACCGTCCCGTCCATCGAGAACACGGAGTCCGTGACGACGAGCCACGACCCGCGGTCGTCCCGTGCCGCCATTCGTTCGCGGAGGTCGTCCGCGTCGCAGTGGTCGTACACGACGACGTCCGCGTTCGAGAGCCGGCACGCGTCCACGATGCTCGCGTGATTCAGTTCGTCCGAGAAGACGACGTCCGGGTCGAGTGCGGTGATGGTGCCGACGTTCGCCGCGTATCCCGAGGAGAACGCGAGTGCGCGCTCGCAGCCCTTCGTCTCCGCGAGCCGCCCCTCGAGGTCGCGGTGGACGAGCGTGTCGCCCGTCACGAGCCGGGACGCCCCCGCGCCCGTTCCGACGGTGTCCGCGGCCTGCGCCGCCGCCTCCTGTACGCGGTCGTCCTGGGTCAGGCCGAGGTAGTTGTTCGACGCGAACACGAGCTCGCGTTCGCCGGAGAGCACCGGAAGCTCACCGCCCGGGTCCGGTGCGAAGTACGATGCTTCCGCGACCGAGTCCGTCGGCTGAAGGTCCCTGTAGAGGTCGTGCTCGCGGATGCGAGCGACTCGACGTGCAACGTCGAAGCCGTGCCCGGACGACCCCCCTTCGCCCCCGGCATCGTCGTCCGTCCCACTCATCTATCCCAGTAACTCTAATCGGCCGTGATAGGTTTCCCGGTATCTCCCGCGGCCACCAGCCTGATACGCGTGCACGCCCCGAACGAACCCGAATCGAGATAGAATCGCGTGAATGCGTCGGTATGTCGAGCGCTTCGCCTCAGAAGCCGGGCATCAGTTCCGCGGGCCCGAACACGCCCGCGCGGCCGCCGCGGTTCATCGCGACGCCACGCTTCACGTACCCGAGCGCCGGCCCGTCAGGCGCACGCGCGTCTCCGGATGCAGGAGCCGGAACACCGCGATGGTCTCGATGAGCGCCTCCGTCGTGATGTCCGCCGACTCCATCTCACCCATCGGCGTCCCCGCCACCGGATTCAGGACGTTCACGGGGAGGCTGGAGACGCCGACGTCCTGCAACGCGATGGCGGCGTCCACGCGGTCCGTCGGCGACTCGCCCATTCCGAGGATGACGCCCGCACACAGGTCCATCCTCGCGTCCTTCGCCACCTCCAGGGTCGCGACGCGGTCCTCGAAGCTGTGCGTCTCCACGACCTCGGGGAAGTACCGCGGACTCGTCTCGATGTTGTGATTGTAGTGATCGATGCCTTCGGCGGCGAGAATCTCGGCTTGCTCCTCCGTGAGGATGCCGAGGCTCGCGTCCACCTGGACGTGGTCCGCGGCCGGGGCGAGGTCGTCGACGGGCTGCGCGACGAGCGTCAGACCGTCCCGTCGGTCGAGCGTCTCGCCGTCGAGCACGCGTTCGACCGCCTCGTCCACCGTCCGGCCCCCAGTCTCGTAAACTACGTCAACAAGCGCGATTGACGACGCAATAATTGTTGGGGTTAGGCCCGACTCGAACTGAAAGGAACACCGCCGCGGTCAGGGCCGATACCGGGGATGGCCACTCGGTCAGGGACGCCCCTCGGCACCGCCGATACCAGGGATGGCCACTCGGTCAGGGACGCCCCTCGGCACCGCCGATACCGGGGATGGCCACTCGGTCAGGGACGTCCCTCGGCACCGCCGATACCGGGGATGGCCACTCGGTCCTCGACAGTACTCATGATCGTCGTCGCCGTCAGCACCAGCAGGAGGTAGAACAGCGCGACGACCGTGAACATCGCCGTGTACCGGAACGTCTCGGACGCGACGTCGTTCGCGGCCGTGAACAGCTCGGTGACGGTGATGAACGTCGCGAGAGAGGAGTACTTGATGAGGTAGACGAGTTCGTTCGTCCACCCCGGAATCGCGTACCGCAACCCCTGCGGGAGGACGACGTACCGGATGCCGTCGAGCTGGTCGAGCCCGACCGACCGCGCCGCGACGAGCTGCCGCGGGTCGACGCTCTCGATGGCCGCACGGATGTACTCCGCCTGGTACGCGGCGCTATTGATCGTGAACCCGATCACCGCCACCCACAGCGCCGGGTCGACGGTCACGCCCGCGAACGACGTCAACCCCCGGAAGTACTGGGAGAGGTTCAGCCCGTAGTAGAGCACGAACAACTGCGCGATCAGTGGCGTCCCCCGGATGAGTTCCGTGAACGACAGCGAGACGTAACTCGAGACGGCGCCGTAGACGCGCGCGACCGACAGCGGCACCGCGAGCACGAACCCGAGAGCGATGCTCACGACCGTCAGGACGACGGTGACGTACACGCCGACCGCGAGCGCCGGGAGCGACCCCACCATGACGCCCAGGGGCGTCTGCGGCCCGCCGACGAGCGCCACGTCCACGAACGGCTCGCCCGGAACGCCGACTGGGACCCCCGTCCACTCGACGAGCCAGCGCGCGAGCAACCACAGCCAGAACGCGCCGAGGACGACGAGGAGGACGGCGCGGCTCCGCGTCGGCCGGTCACCGCCGAAGACGTCGGCGCCACGGACGCTCTCGGTACCATCGCTCATTCGATCTCACCGTGCAGTCGCGTGATGCGTTCCAGGAACCGCTCGGTGCGCTCGTGCTGGGGGTTCCGGAACAACTGCTCGGGCGGCCCGCGCTCGACGAGCCGACCGTCGTCCAGGAACATCATCCGCGACGCCGCCTCGCTCGCGAACCCCATCTCGTGGGTGACGACGAGCATCGTCATCCCCTCCTCGGCGAGCTCGCGCATCACGCTCGTCACCTCCCCGACCAGCTCCGGGTCCAGCGCGCTCGTCGGCTCGTCGAACAGCATGAGCTTCGGGTCCATCGCCAGCGCTCGAGCGATGCCGACGCGTTGCTTCTGTCCACCCGACAGCTCCGCCGGATACGACTCCGCTTGCGCCGCCAATCCAACGCGCTCGAGGTGCTCGTGCCCGCGCTCGCGGGCCTTCGCGTCGTCGAACCCGCGAACGTGCTTCAGTCCGAGCGTGATGTTCTCCAGCGCACTCAGGTGTGCGAACAGGTTGAAGTCCTGGAACACCATCCCGACCTCGCGACGCAACGCGTTCACGTCGGCCTCCGGCGCCGTCACGCACTCGCCGTCCAGGTAGACGTCGCCCGAATCAACCTCCGTCAGTCGGTTCACGCACCGCAGGAGCGTCGACTTCCCCGACCCCGACGGCCCGACGAGCACCTCGACGTCGCCTCGGTCCATCTCGAAACTGATGCCCTTCAGGACGTCCTCGTCGCCGTAGGACTTGTAGACGTCGTCGACGCGAAGCAACGGGTCGCTCACGTGCTCTCACCCGAGGGGATCTCGTAGACTTCGCCGAGGTACTCGATGCCGCGATTCGTCGTCACCGTCAACACGAAGTAGACGAGACTCGCCGCCAGGATGAGCTCCAGGGCCGCTCCCGAACGCCCGGACTGCAGGAACAGGTCCTCGGTCACCCCGAGCAGTTCGCTGATGCCGAGGATGATCGCGATCGAGGTGTCCTTCAGGACGATCGTGAACTCGTTCTGGAACCCCGGAATCGACCGCCTGAGTGCCTGCGGGACGATGACGCGACGGATCGCCTGGAAGCGCGTCATCCCCACCGAGCGCGCGGCCTCCATCTGGCCCTCGTCGACGCTCTGGAGCGCGCCACGGAACATCTGCGCCTGATACGCCGCGCTCCGGAACCCGAGCCCGATCACTGCCGCGACGAACGCGGACGTCGCGAACGGCGCGACGAAGAACAGGAACACGAGGATGACGAGGATCGGCGTCGCTCGCAGGCCCACCCCGGCCGCCCACACTGGCTTGCGAATCCACGGCGACCCGTACACTTCCGCCGCACCCGCAGGGAATCCCGCGAGGAACCCCAGCACCATCGCGAGCACGGTCAACTTGATCGTCTCGACGGTCCCTTCGAACAGGATGTCGGCGTTCTCGAGGACGTACGCCCAGTCCGAACTCTGCAGGACGACGCTGGTCGTCGCACTCGTCATCGAACTACTCCTGGAACCACTTCTTCGTCAGGTCCTCGTACGTGCCGTCCTCCATTACCGTCGCCAGACCCTCGTTGAGCGCCTCACGGAGGTCGTCGTCGTCCTCGCGGACGCCGAACCCGTACTTCTCACCGGTCTCGTACGTGAACGCCGTCGTCACGTCGCGTTCACCCTGGAAGGAGTCCGCGACGGGCGTGTCCAGCACGACCGCGTCCACGTTACCGTTCTCGAGGTCGGTGACGGCGAGCGTGTAGTTGTCGTACGCCTTGTAGTTCGACTGCTTGAGCTTGTCCGCCTCGATGAGCTGTTCCTTGACGACGTTCTCGCCGGTCGTCCCCTTCTGCGCGCCGACCTTGTGCCCCGAGAGGTCGTCGAGGGACCCCGGCGAGAACTCGCCGTCGTCCCGCACGAGGATCGCCTGGTTCGCGTCGTAGTAGGGGTCGGTGAAGTCGATCGCCTGGTCGCGGTCGTCGTTGATCGTCATCGCCGCCGCGATGACGTCGATGCGGTCGTTCTGGAGCCCGGGGATGAGCGACTCGAACTTGTTGAAGTCCTCCCACTCCTCGAGCTCGTAGTCGGTCTCCTCGACGACGGCCTCGAGCAGGTCGATGTCGAACCCTTTCAGTTCGCCGCCTTCGGTCACCTCGAACGGCGGGAAGCCGGAGGCGGTGCCGGCGACGATCGTGCCGGCGCTGCCGTCACCGCCGTCGTCGGTGCCACCATCGCCGTCGTCGCCGCCACCGAAGCTACTCAGGCATCCGGCGAGAGCGAAACTCCCACCGACGCCAGCGATCTTCAGATACGAACGCCTGTCGACGCGGTTGTCGCGAGACATATGCGAAACCGACAATCGGCGAGCGCTTGAACGTTTCGTCGCCAGCGACCGTTTCCGGGCCTTCGATCGCAGGAATTGTCCGCTTGACCCGTGCCTGAAGCCGTGGGTATGCACTCGCACTACATCAGGCGGTGGCGACTCGCGCGACGGGGCCGACGCGGTACGCGAGGAGTGCGGCGGTGACCGTGAGCGCGAACACGACCGCGAGCGTGAGGGCGTGCGCGACGAGGATCGTGTCGCTTGCGCCGCCGACGGCGACGCGCCCGAACGCGATCTGGACGGGGAACGCGACGAGGGCGGCGGCGGCGAGCAGGCGAACGCGAGCGTCGAGGACGTGCCAGCCGCCGACGACCGCGACCAGGAGGGCCGCGAGCACGAGGAGCGAGACGGCGTAGTGCGCGGTCTGGACGGGCGGCGTGTACCGCGAGAGCACTTGCGCGCCGAAGAGCGAAATCGCGGGCTGGGCGACGGCGGCGACCGCGAGCGACCGCCGGTAGGCGGCCGCGGACAGGACGCTCCGGTAGGAGAACGTCGTCGCGGCGACGACGCCCGCGAAGATACCCATCGCCGTCCAGTAGTGCAGGAAGAGGACGGGTCCCGTGAACTCGAGGACGGTCTGTCGACCGAGGAACACCTGCACTGGCAACAGGACGATGGCGGCAGTCGCCGCGAACTTCACGGCGCGGGCGTGGTCGTCGACCCACGCGAACACGGCGGTCCCGAGGATGAAGAATCCGGTGAGGCCGGCGACCACGCGGTGTATCATCTCGAAGGAACTCGGCACGCTCTGGGGGAACAGGTTCAGGAACCCCCCGTCGCACACCGGCCAGCGGGCCTGGCACGCGAGCCCGGCACCGGTCGCTTTCGTCGACACGCCGAGCAGGATGGTGAGGAACGTTGCGCCGACCGTGAGAAGCGCGAGCCGGCGGAACCCGCGCGTGGAGAGATAGCCGTCGCGTGAGCCGCTCATACTTCGGGCTTCGAAGGGCGAATACTTACGTCGCTCGCTCTCGGCCAGCGACCGCTTATGTCGCTCCGGCGACTACGAACAGGCATGAGTGATTCCGATGCGTCCACCGAACGAGACGTCCCCGAGAGCGAGGAAGAGTGGCACGAGCGACTCGACGACGAGTCTTACAACGTGATGCGCGAAGCCGGGACCGAAGCCCGGTTCTCCGGTGACTACGTCGACCACTTCGAGGACGGCAAGTACCGCTGCAAGGGCTGTGGCGAGGTCCTGTTCGACTCCTCGACGAAGTTCGACCACGGTTGCGGGTGGCCGTCGTTCTACGCCGCCGAGGACGCGAACATCGAGCAGCGCGAGGACCGCAGTCTCGGCATGAAGCGCATCGAGGTCGTGTGCGCGAACTGCGACAGCCACCTCGGGCACGTCTTCGACGATGGACCAGACCCGACGGGGAAGCGATTCTGCATCAACTCGGTCGCGATCGACTTCGAGGACGACGCGTAGCGAGCGACCTCGGACACGGCTTCGACGACGAATCGTGAACCACCGCGGGCTCGTCTTCGACGACGCTGTTGGGCCTACCGCAGTCGCCGTTCTCGCGCCATATCGTCGACTCTCGGTCACGTCGACTCTCGGGTACGAGTACGTGCGCGTTATCCCGCACCCCGGACGCGGGCCGTCTTTCGAGAGGCACAAAACGCCAGATTCCGGACGTTTGTGGGCCGGGAACGTGGGTCTAGACCCCACGACTCTCGCGCTCCTTATGCCTCCAGAGCGTCGTGGTTCAGGTGATGAAAGCAGACGCAACTCAAACGCTGTTCGGCATCCAACTACTCGCGCTCGCGCTCGCCTTCGTTGGCGAACTCGCCGGCGTCACTCCGGTCGTCGCGCTCGGCGTCGCCGCGTTCTTCCTCGCACTCGGCGCACTCGCGGTCACGACGACCGTCGAACTCGTCGACGGCGTCCGACGCATCGACCCCGACGCCCGCGTCGTCGGCAACTAACGGCGGCTCCGTTCTATCGCGTTCTCGCATCTCGAGTAGCGACGCCGCGCTTCGACACCTGAACTACGAGTGCGTCGTGGTGGGACCGACCCGGTCGCTGGCGGTATCGCGAAATCAGCAGAATGGATCGGTCGGTGGACGGAACTCGGTGTCGTCTCGAATCAGGCGACGCGCGCGAACGCGAGGTCACCGCTGACGAATTCGACGAACGCGTCGACGACCTGGCCTTCGCGTGCGCCGGAGACGAAGATCGTGTAGCCGTTCTTCTTCGCGACGCCGTCGCCCTTCCGGCCGGTACCGGTGATCTCGACGTGGTACGTGCGTCCGGATTCGATGTCCTGGTTCTGTGCGGACGAGGACTGCTTGGAGGACTTCGCGACCGGTCGGAACGCCCCGCACGCCTCGCAACGGAGCATGTCGACGCCGTCCTCGGTGACGAGTTTCGTGTCCGGGAGGCCGCATTCGGAGCACGTGACGAACTCGGTGACGTACGCGTCGATGGCGCCCTGGAAGTCCGCGACCGTGAACGACCCGTTGTAGCGGGCGGTGGAGCCGTCGAACTGGCCGTTCGTCCCGAGGTCGCTCTGGATGGCGGAGTGGATGTGGTCGGCGTCTCGCGAGAGCGCTTTCGCGATGGCTTCGAGGTTCGTCAGGCGCGTGAACGCACCGTCGGTCTGTCCTTCGGGGTCCGGGACCTGCAGGCGGTCACCGCCTTCGTGGGGGGTCTCGGGCAGCACGTCGTAGGCTCTGTCGAGCGCTGTAGCGTATTCCATACGTCTAGGAGTCCACCCGAACGTAAAGCCCCTCCGAGACGTGCGTCCACTCGTCGCACGACCGATCGAATTCGCCCGAAACGGGTCGCGTTCGGGCTGGGTGGTCAGTCGACGCGGACCCAGTCCTCGAGCGTGTACCCGTCCCGTTCGGTTTCGCTGTCGAGGCGCCAGGAGTCGTGGTCGAACTCGGGGTAGTACGCGTCGCCGTCGTACTCGCCGTGGACGCGACTGAGGAGCTGGCGGTCGGCGACGTCGAGGAAGAGCTCGTAGATGGCGCTCCCGCCGAGGACGTACAGCGTGTCCGCGTCGAGGTCCCGAGCGACCGCGAGTGCATCCGCGACGCTGCCGGCGTGGCGCGCGGTGGGGGCGTCCCAGTCGCGGTCGCTCCGGGAGAGTACGATCTGGACGCGGCCGGGTGGGTCGTCGAACATCTCGTACGTGCGTCGGCCGATGACGACGAGGTCGTCGGCGACGCGCTCGCGGTACCGCTGGGACTCGTGGGGGAGGTCCCAGGGGAGCGTGTTCCCTTCGCCGATGACGCCGTTCTCGGAGACTGCGGCGACGGAGACGACTTCCATATCTACCGGTAGGACGTCGTGACCCGTCAACCCCTCGTTGTTCGGTTCGGCGACGACGAAGTGGCGAGAAGCGGCCGATAGCGCGGGGTTCGGTCCGCCTACGAGGGTGTGCGGTATGATGGCATGACAATCAACATACTTAAACGTGTTCCTCGCTACTAGCACATGTGAGTGAAAATAGTGGGCGAAAGAATCTTCGAATGCCCAACGACGACCAAGTTTTCGCCGTGGTGACGGAACACAACGGCGGGAACCACGTTCAGCTCCGCTGCGCAGACGGCGAGGACCGGATGGGCCGTATCCCCGGCCGCATGAAGTACCGCGTCTGGATCAACGAGGGCGACGTCGTCCTCGCTGAGCCGTGGGACTGGCAGGACGAGAAGGCGAACATCGAGTGGCGGTACACCGACGAGGACGCGGACCAGCTGCGTGCCGAAGGCCACATCGACTGATCGACTGATTCTCTCGCGGTCGAATCACCGCGACGCGGCGAGCGGATAGTGTCGACGCCGTCGAACGAACGATCTCTCGCAGTGGACGCTGGATGCGCATCGACCACTTCAGGGAGCGGTGGCGAACGCGACGATGGTGCCTGATTTTCAGGGAGCGGTAGCGAACGCGAAGGTGGTGCTCGATTTTCAGGGAGCGGTAGCGAACGCGAAGGTGGTGCTCGAACCGAGTGGGTCGTCGGCAGTCGTCGTCTCGACGTCGACGAACCCGGCGTCCCGCAATTGGTCGAGTGCGGCGTCGGTTCCCGGTGAGGAGAAGAACATGCGGCCGCCCATCCAACCGTCGCGCACGGTCTCGAACCGGCTTCCTGGCAGGGTCGTGAGGACGATACCGCCCGGCCTGAGGACGCGCTCTAACTCGCGATAGACTACGGGATGGTCGGCGCGTGGGACGTGGAAGACGGCGTGGTACGCGGTGATAGCGTCGACGCTGTCGTCGGCGACGGGGAGGTCCGTCATCTCGCCCTGGACGAGTCGAGCGCCCGGGAGGACGTCCGCGGCGAGTTCGAGCGCGCGTCGCGAGATATCGAGGCCGATGGCGTCCACCGGGAGGTTCGCGAGCGTCCGCGCACCGTCGCCACAGCCGACGTCGAGCACGAGCGGGTCCTCTGGCAGTCGTTCGAGCAAGTCGTCGAGGAGTGCCGCGTCGCTCCCGGTCGGGTCCCGCGAGCGCGCGTACGTCTCCGCGACGTCGTCCCAGGCCCGCCGGACGTCGTTTCGGTCCATGCACGCAGGTACGGGCCGAACCGACAAAGCGACCGGGGCGACCGCAGGACTGTCGCGGTGCGAACCCTCAAGACCCCGGTGTTCGTCCCTACGGCTATGACCGTCGCTCGCCCGATCGAACTCGAAGGGCACGTCATCGACTCCGGGACGCTGCAGCGATGCATGACGACCGTCATGGAGATGGGCGGGGATTTCGACGTCGAGCAGTTCGACGTCGGCCGCCACAAGATGGCGGAGTCGTACTGTCGGATGCTCGTGAAGGCCGACGACGAGGAGACCCTCCACGAGATCCTGCACGAACTCCATCAGACGGGCGCGAACGTCCCGGATCCCAGGGACGCCCACCTGGAGCCGGCGCCGGCGGACCAGGTCGTCCCGACGGGGTTCTACTCGACGACGAACCATCCGACTGAGGTCCGGCACGGCGGCGAGTGGCTCGACGTGGAGCGCATCGAGATGGACTGCGCGATCGTCGTCGACCCGGATGCCGACGGCGGGCCGCGAGCGTACACGAAGGTCTTGAACGCAGTCGAGGCGGGCGACCTCGTCGTCACCGACGAGTTCGGCGTGCGCGTCGACCCGCCGGACCGGCCGCGCGGCGAGAGCGGCCCGTTCGGGTTCATGCAGGGCGGCGTGTCGCCGGAGCGGCCGAGCGAGAGCCTCATCGAGGACATCGCGGACGTCATCCGCGAGGCCAAAGCAGAGGGCGGGACCGTGCTCGCCGTCACTGGCCCTGCGCTCCTGCATTCCGGCGCCGGCCCGGCGTTCGGCCGCCTCGTCCGCGAAGGGTACGTCGACGCGCTCTCGACGGGGAACGGGTTCGCGGTCCACGACGTCGAACGCTCGATCTACGGGACGAGCCTCGGCATGAACGTCGAAACCCTCGAGAGCCCTCGGAAAGGCCACAAGCACCACATCTACGCGATCAGCGAGATCATCCGCGCCGGCGGCATCGAAGAAGCGATCGACGCGGGCGTCCTCGAGTCCGGCGTCATGTACGACTGCATCCAGAACGACGTCGACTACGTCCTCGCCGGGAGCATCCGAGACGACGGCCCGCTCCCGGGTACCATCACCGACGCGGTCGAAGCCCAGAACGCCATCCGCAGGCAGGCCCACGACGCCGACGTCGTCATCATGCTCTCCACGCTCCTGCACTCCGTAGCCGTCGGCAACTGCCTGCCCTCAACGACGCCCGTCATCTGCGTCGACATCGACCCTTCCACGGTCACCCAACTCCTCGACCGTGGAAGCTCGCAAGCCGTCGGCATGGTCACCGACGTCGGCACGTTCGTCCCGACGCTCGCCGACAAACTCATCGACGACGACGAATAGCGCGCTCGCTCAGAGCGCGTCCACGATGTTCAGGTACCCACTCCCGTAGTACGTCTTATCGTAATCGTCGGGCACGTCAGCAGCGCGCTTCAGCGCACTCTCGACCTGATTCGCGTTGTAGTTCGGATTCGCACTCTTGACCAGTGCAGCGGCGCCAGCGACGTTCGGCGCCGCCATCGACGTGCCCGCGAGCCAGGAGTAGGTGTGAGTAGCACCCAAGTAGTTCCCATCGTCGTCGAACTGTGGAATCGAAATCGTGTTGAAGACGAGGTCGTTGTACCAGGGAACGTCGTTTCCGATGGCATCGAGGTCGGCATCGCCGCCGGGTGCGGCGAGCGTGATTGCGTTCGTGCCGTAGTTCGTGTAGAACGCGGGACTCTCGGCCGGTGCCTCACTATCTCCTGCGTCCCACCCGAATCCAATGGGACCGGTCGCGGCGACGGAGACGGCTTGTGCGCCCTCGTTCGGAAGACTGATGAAGTTCTTGTCGTGCTGGAGGTCGGCGGCGGCGTTCCCGGCGGCGATGGCGAGGAGGGTGCCCTCCTTGTTCGCGTACGTCATCACGCTGTTGAGGACCTTCCCGTAGAACTGGCCGAGTCCCTGGCGCGGAATCGGATATGCTCCGAGCGAGAGGTTCGCGACGTCGGCGTCGATGGCGGCGCTGTAGACGACCGCGGCGAGGATGTCGGCGAACGACGCGAGCGAACTCGGGGAGAACACGCGGCAGTCCACGAGGTCGGTTTCGGGGGCGGTCCCGATGACGCCCATACCATTGTCCTGTGCACCGACGATACCGCCCACGTGCGTGCCGTGGTAGCCACCATAGGGGGCACCTGAACCGTACCCGTCGCCCGTGAAGTCCCGGGACATTTCAGTGTTCACATCGAGATCCGGGTGGTCGGCGGCGACTCCGGTGTCGATGATCGTCACGCGCGTCCCGTCACCAGTGGTCGTCTGGTGAGCCGTCTCGACGTCCAGGTCCTGCTTGTCCCACTGGAGGCCGTACCCGGGTTCGTCACTGACCGAGGATTCCTCGACGGTTGGCGCGTTCGCGTTCACGTCGGGGTCGTCGAGTTCGATCTCGACGTCGGGCGCGAAGTCCTTGACGCGCTTCGAGCGCTGCAGTTCGTTCTTCGATCCGCGGACCACCGCGAAGGGAACGCCGGGCATCTCGTGGACGACGTCGAGTCCTTTGAGGCCGCCTCTGCCCTTGGTTTCGACGATGAATCGGTCGGTTCGCGTTGCGGCGGTGACCGTGGTGCCGGTGGCAATACCGCCGAGTACTGTCCCGCTTAGCGTCAGGAACTCGCGCCTGTTGAACCTCGACATCACACGTATAGTCGCGAGCGTATCACATTGGTATCATCTTGCTACCTGCCGTATACGAGGCATACCCCCGGCTATTCGACGCTGTTCGTCAGCGGTACTCGGTGTCCTCGGCGTCGATGTCGAACCCGAGTCTGTCGTGGGCCCATTCGACGGTCGCGTCGTCGCGGCGGGCTTCGAGGAACGAGACGATCTCCGCGCCGACGTCCGACCCGTAGAGCGCTGGCCCGGACGACAGCGCCGTCCTGACGTCGTCGGTCCGGTACGCGTGGTCGACCATCTCGAACATGAACTCGCCGGAGATCGGTGGGACGAGGAGGTTCGTCCCCGCCTCGAAGACGGTCTCCGGCCGGTCCGTGTTGAAACGGGCGGTGAGACAGGCCGTTTCCGTGATGTGGTTGAGTTCCTCCTGGACGCTCCCCGAGTCCGTGAGTGCGGCGAAGCACTGCCCGGACTCGAAGAACTCGTAGACGTGCGCGTGATGCTTCCAGAGCCCCGTCCACAGGAAGTTCTGTGCCGAGTCGAGTGCCTCGAGTTCGGCGCGAAGGCCGGTCCGGTCGAGGGCGTGACTCGTCGCGGTCATCTCGACGAAGTTGACGTTGTACCCCGCTTCGACGAGCGCGACCACGCACTCGATTATCGCGGTGAATCGACTCTCGAGGAGGTTCGCGCGCCGATGGATGTCCACGCGGATCCAGTCGTCGCGTCGTTCGAGTTCCGGATACCGGTCGAACACGCTCTCCTCGAGGTCGGCGTCCCGCTTCATCTCGATCGCGTCGACGACGGAGTTCCCGACCACGGGGATGCGTCGTCGGCCCCCCACGCTCTCGGGGTACCCTTCGTTCAGGAGGTGCTGTCGGTTGAGTTCGGTCGGCGCGAAGTGGTAGAGGGATGCGGCCGACCCGACGAACGTGTCGTACTGTTCGGGGAACGGTTCGGCGCGGTTCAGCTCCCAGTCGCCGTGCCACTGCTCGTCGACGAAGTCCGGCACGGAGTCGTACTCGAACGACGGGGACATCGCGCGAAGTCCCGCTTCGTTGTGGGCGACCTTGCCGTTCGTCGCGAACATCCACGCCTGCGGGAAGACCCCTGCGGCGAGCGTGTCGCCGTGGACGAGCGGGAGGACGGTGGTGTCACCGAAGTTGTCTGCGAGGTACTCCGAGAACCGGTCGACCTTCAGCATCAGTTCGGCGGTCTTCTCTGAGAGGCTACCGCGGACGTTCAGGTCGACGCCGACGTACTGCGAGATGCCGTACTCCTCGAGGCCGTGCCCGAGGAGGTCGTCGTAGTGCTGGCCGGTGTGGAGGACGAAGCAGGGAAGCCCCTGGTCGAGGGCTGCCTCGACGACGGGTGCCTGCTTGTAGAAGTCGGGTTTCGTCGCGGTGACGACCGCCAGCGCGAACGGTGCGTCGTCGATTCGCTCGGCGAGGACGTCGTGATGCACTTCGAACGGCGTCACGTCCGGGTCGACGTTCATCACCATCCTGTCTCGAAGCGGATACGATAAAACTACTCGTGTGGTCTCGACGGGGTCGGTGCTCGGCGTCGCGTCACCGGCGAGGGCCGATCTCGAACGAACTCGTCGCTCGGCGGTGCCGGTCGCTATCGGTCGGAAATCGTCTGCGAACGCACACGGGCGTCGCTGTCGGGTGTAGTTCGTGAGAGAAATCACGCGATCGTCGCGTTAGCGACGTGCGATGTTCTTAGTTAAAGCCGGTTGACGTTGGTCGCGCGCGGCCCCTTGTCTGCCTGTTCGATGTCGAATTCGACCTCGGTCCCTTCCGTAAGATCCTCGCCGCCAACGTCTTCCATGTGGAAGAAAACGTCGTCGTCAGAATCGTCCGTCTCGATGAAACCGTAGCCGCCTGTGTCGTTGAAGAAATCAACCTTACCGTTTGCCATTGCAATCAAACGAAAGCCGAGTACGCGGATAAGGGTTCCGAACTCGTGTACGAAAGCGGAATTTTTACTGACGGATGTTTCTATTATGGCTCGATTAGTGGATATCTAGCCGAGTTTCGCCGATCCCTGGTCGCTGTGCTGTCCGTTCGGTCGACTCGTGACGGGAAACCCCGTCGATACGGTAGTTCTCGAACGACGCCATAGGCCGCAGTTCCCGCACGTCACGTTCACCTTGTCGTCGGCCGTCCACTCGCGGACGATCTTGCTCGCCTGCCAGGGGATGATGATGATGCCGAGGATGATAGTCGAGACCGTCACCCAGCGACCGGCGGCGGTCATCGGGACGATGTCGCCGAACCCGACCGTCGTCACCGCCACGACCGTGTAGTAGAACGCGTCCCCGAACGTCGAAACGTCGGGGTTCACGCGGTGTTCGACCGTGAAGAACGCACCCGCGGACACGAAGAACAGGACGAGCACGGTCAAGAGGAGCGTGAACCCGCGAAGGGTGTTGTCCGAGACCGTCCCGAAGAAGAACTCGGCGTCCGCCGTGAACCGGTAGAACCGGAGGACGCGGACGACCCTGAGCACCCGCAGGAAGGAGACCGATAGCAATGCCGGTGACACCGGCGCCACGAACACGGCGAGCGTCGGCAGGATGGCGATCAGGTCCACCATCGTGTACCCGTTCAGTGCCTCCGCGAGTCGGTCCTCGGCACCGTACAGTCGCAGGACGTACTCGATCCCGAACACGACGCCGATTGCGACCTCGGTGTTCCACAGGACCCCCTCCGTGCCCGGCGATGTCGGGTACGTCTCCGCGACGAAGATGGCGACGAACGCGAGGTTCAGGACGAGGAGCGTGACGTCGATGACCTTCCCGAGGGGCGTGCGATGGTCCAGCAGGTAGAACCGGATCTGTTCGCGGACGTCGCGGGTCCCGGCGGACTCATGGTGATTATTGCGGTGATCTTCGGCAGAGGTATCGAAAACCAGACTGCACCAGCCCTAACGGACGGATTCTCTCGTTACTCAGCGGTAAAGACTCGCAATAATCACTATCAGTCGTCATCAGTCACGACTGGACTCCGGATTCACGTAGCCCCTCGGGTTCGGTTCGCGTCGTCTTCGCGGCTCGGGAGGAGAACGTTTCTTGCTCGCGGCGTCCCTGCACGGACGTATGACCGAGTACGACTGCACGTGCGGTCGGACGCTTCGCTACCGGCAGGACATGGAGCGACGAACGAGTGGCGTCGAGACGACGTGGGTGTGTCGGGACTGCGGGACGCCCGTCCCCTCGATGACCGCGGAGAAACTCCGGCACCGGGACCCGTCCTGAGCGGGCGTGGGACCCGTCCTGAGTGGGCGTGGGACCCGTCCTGAGTGGGCGTGGGACCCGTCCTGAGTGGGCGTGGGACTCGTCCGTTCTGGGGTGTCGAACGTCGCCGCGACCCGGTCACTTGTGAGTCTGTAGCCCTCGCTCTCGAGTATGACTCGTTCCACGACGGTCCTGGTCGTCGGTGGCGGTGCGACGGGCGCTGGTGTGGCGCGCGACCTCGCCCTCCGTGGCGTCGACGTGACGCTCGTCGAACGCGACGGGCTCTCCAGTGGGACGTCCGGGCGCTCGCACGGCCTCCTGCATAGCGGCGCGCGGTACGCCGAGTCCGACCCGGCGGGTGCCAGGGAGTGCATCGCGGAGAACCGGATCCTCCGCGACGTCGCTGGTGCGTGCATCCGCGACAGCGGCGGCGTGTTCCTGCAACTCGCGGGCGACGACCCCGAGTACTTCGAGGCGAAGCGCGACGCCTGCGAGGACGTCGGCATCCCGACTGAGGAACGTTCCGCCGACGCCGTCCGCGAGCAGGTGCCCGACGTCGCCGCGGACGTCGAACGCGCAATGTGCGTCCCTGACGGCGTCGTGTACCCGTCGCGACTCGTCGCGGCGAACGCGGCGGACGTCGAAGCCCACGGCGGGACCGTGCATCCACACGCGCCGCTCCAGGACCTCGTCGTCGAGGACGGTGCGGTGACGCGAGCGCGACTCGGCGGCACCGTCGACGCGACGGTCGACGTCGAGTTCGTCGTGAACGCAACCGGTGCGTGGGCGGGCGAGGTCGCGAGCATGGCGGGCGTGCGCGTGGAGATGGCGCCGGCGCGCGGCGTGATGATAGCCGTCGACTACGACGCCCTCGACCCGGTGCTGAACCGGTGTCGGAGTCCCGACGACGGCGACATCGTCATTCCCCACGACGACGAGGTCGTGCTCGGGACGACGAGCGTCCCCGTGGACGACCCCGACGAGTACGAGCGCGCCGACTGGGAGGTCGAGCGCTGCGTCGAGGAGTGCGCGGCGATGCTCCCGCCGGTCGCGGACGCGGACGTCGTCCGCACGTGGTGGGGCGTCCGTCCGCTGTACGCGCCGGACGAGGCCGACAGCGACCGCCGGGGCATCTCGCGAGGGTTCTACTGCATCGACCACGCCGGGGACGGTGTCGGGAACCTCGCGACCGTCGTCGGCGGGAAGCTGACGACGTACCGCCAGATGGCGGAGGCGACCACCGACCTCGTCGCGGACCGACTCGGCGTCGACGCCGACGCCGAAACCGCGACCCGGTCGCTCCCGGGTGCGGACGACCCCGACCGCCTCGACGCGTTCGTCGACCGGTACGACGGCCAGGGCCCAACGGACGCGAACCTCGCGCACGCCGACCGCTGAGGGACCGATGGTGGTAACTGGAGCCTACCAGCATCGGGGAAAGTGATATGGGTGTCGCCCCGGTAACCGTGTTATCTCGACCATGCTGACGTATCCTCACGACGAACTGAACGATAGGGCCGCCACCGGTGACGGCCGGCGGGTACCGACCGAGCGGACCGCTCGCGGCGACGGCCGGCGGGTTGCGAGATGAGCGACGACGATTCGACGCTTGGGCGACGAGCGATGCTGGCGGGCGTCGCCAGTGGCGCGGCGACGTCGCTCGCGGGGTGTTCGCTCCTCCAGTCGGCGCCGGACGGCGACACCGCGGCCGTCGACGCCGACCGCGCCAAGGAACTCGCCGAGCGGTTCGCGCCGACGCTGTACTTCGACCAGCGCGAGCGATGGTTCCCGACCGACCCGCGCCCCTACGAGAGCGAGAGCGACGGGGACACCATCGTCGACGGTTTCGACGCCCTGAACGGGTACGTCGAGGACGGTGGCCGCGACGACCCGCCGGAGCCGCGAGCGTTCTACAACGTCCTCCAGTACGAGGACTCGTCGCTCGCGGTCGTCCAGTTCTGGTTCTACTCGGTGTTCGACCAGTTCACGACGAACTTCCACTGGCACGACTGGGAGCTCCTCCAGGTGTTCGTCGACACCGACGACGACGACCCCCAGCTGTACGTCGCGAGCTCGCACTCGCGGAAGGTCCCGAACAACGAGTATCTCGACCCCGACGTCGACGGTCGGCCGCGCGTGCTCTCCGAGCTCGGCTCGCACTCCAGCGGACTGTCGACGAACGCGGACGAGGAGCGCTTCCGGCGACTGCCCACGAACGACGACCTCGCGGACATCACGAACACCGCCGTCGACACCGTCGAGGAACTCGCCGCGATCCCGCTCGCGTACGGACTCCCGCGCGACGAGGGCCTGACGTTGCCCTACGCCATCCCGGAACTCGACGACGAACCCCTCTACGAGCACGACCGGTTGCCAGCCGTCGCGGAGTCCAACCTCGTCCCCGGCGAGTTGACGGTGCGGTCGTTCGACGCGCTCCGGTCGCCACCGACGAACCTCCCGAGTCGCAAGAGCGGACTCCAGTTCGAGTTCGAGGGCCGGGACGGCGTCGACGCCGACGAGACGTACGACCTCGTGTCGTCGAGCGAACTCGAGCACATCGTGGACTTCGCGGGCCCGCAGTTGAGTTTCGAGTTCGCCATCCCCGGGTTCGTCGAGGACCAGTTCGCGGGTCACATCACGACGACGGGCGTCCCCTGGGACGACCCGCGGTACGAGGCCCCCGCGAGCGACATCACGGAGACGAACCACCGGCAGACGCTCGCGGACCGCTACGACGTCATCAGCGACCCTGCGCCCGTCAACCAGGTGCTCGCTCGCGTGTCGAACACGGTCGCGTCCGAGGACGCCCCCGAGGACGAGGGGTTGACGACGGAGGCGGCGACAGTGGAGTCGTTCGCGCTCCTCCAGAGCGACCCGGAAGCGGTCCCGACGTTCCAGGGCGTCGCCGCCGTCCAGGACGTGCCCGACGGCGAGCACACGTTCACGGTGAACGGCGCGGGCGTCGCCCCTCACAGCGAGACGGTGTCGACGGCCGACGACGACGGCCCGACAGTCGCCGGCGTCGACGGCGAGATCCCGCTCGTCGCGAAGGAGAACGCGACGAAACTCGAACTCGACCCCGAGGACGCGGATAGCGACCTCTCCGACCTCGCCGTCGAGGACGACTTCGCCGGCCGCCTGTACGACGCCCCCGTGGACGGTCCGGACGCGGTGTACGTCCACCGCGGCGGCGCGTTCACGACGGAAGTACGGGATACCGACGACGAGGTCGGCGCGTTCCGCGTCAACCCGGACCCGGACGACGACTCGGCGGTCCGCGTCGAGAACCCCCGCACGGGGAAGACGCCGCTCGCGCGGTACCTCGCGGACGTCGCCGAGGAGACCCGTGCGCAGGTCGCAGCCATCGAGGACGAGTCGGGCGACGACGACGATGACGACGACAACGGGAACGGCGGGGGCGGCCGCGAGAACTCCATTCAGGGGCTGACGCAGGCGCTCGCGGCGGTCGCGGAGGCGGCCGACCGCGCGGCCGAACGCGCCGCCGCCGGCGACGCCGAGAACGCGGACAAGAAACTCGAAGTCGTGCGGATGCGGCTATCGAACGTCACGGAGCGACTCGACGAAGCCCGGGACTCGCTCCCGGACGACCTCGCTCGCGCCACCGACAGGCGCCTCGAACAGTCCCGGAAACGCTCGAAGCAAGCGAAAGAGGCGGAGAAGCTCTGACGCCGATGCGAGGAGTGTCGGTCCACCCCAACTCGTAACCTGTCTCTTACTTTGTGTGTTCCCCCGTTCATCGGGTGTATGCTCGACGCTACGACTGTCGTGACGGAGGTACTGGTCCCGCTCCAGGCATCGCAAGGTGACGTACTATCCCGGATACAGGACGACGCCCTACTGAGTGCGTCGCTGTGGGCGAACGTCGCGCTCGCGGGACTCTCGATACTGTTGTTCGCGTATATGTCCCGCGGCGTTCGCGCGAGTCGGGCGCGACTCGTCTTCGGTGCGACGATACTCATCCCCCTCGTCTCGTTGTCGAGCTACCTGGGCTTGCTCTCCGGGCTCACCGTCGGACTCCTCGAGATGCCCGCCGGGCACGCCCTCGCCGGCGAAGAGGTCCTCAGTCAGTGGGGTCGATACCTCACGTGGACGCTGTCGACGCCACTGATACTGCTCGCACTCGGAATACTCGCTGACGTCGACCGCGTCGACCTGGGCGCCGTCATCGCGGCCGACGTCGGCATGTGCATCACCGGACTCGCCGCGGCGCTGACGACGTCCGCCGTGGCGTTCCGGTGGGCGTTCTACCTCGTCAGTTGCGCGTTCTTCGCCGTCGTCCTGTACGCGCTCCTCGTGGAGTGGCCGGACGACGCCGAAGCCGCCGGCACCGGCGACATCTTCGGGACGCTACGGGTCCTGACGGTCGTCCTCTGGCTCGGCTACCCGATCGTGTGGGCGGTCGGCGTCGAAGGGCTCGCGCTCGTCGAGTCGACCGCACTCACCTCGTGGGGATACTCCCTCCTCGACATCGGCGCGAAGTACGCGTTCGCGTACCTCCTCCTCTCCTGGGTCGCCAGCAACGAATCCACGGTCCAGGGTGCCCCAAGCCCCGGCGACGCCGGCGCCTCGGCCGTCGACGACTGACTGCACACATCCCCACCGCGCCGCCAGCCGTCAACTAAACACGCCGCCGGAACGCGAGTAGACGTGGACACGAGACGACGTCACTCCCGGTGACGGCCGTACACGATCGCCGTCACAGGACAGCCAGGCCGGTGGTCTAACACCGCTGCTGTCGCCCGCTTCGCGTCGTTCGGCACGTCGCTTAATTCGACCGAACGCGAACGATAGCGCGTGCAACAGTTCGTCTTCTACGGAGGGAAGGGCGGCGTCGGGAAGACGACGTGCGCGGCGGCGACCGCGCTCGCGTTCGCGGACCGCGGCGAGCGGACGCTGGTCGCGTCGACCGACCCCGCGCACTCGCTCGCGGACGCGTTCGGCCTGGAGCCCGAGCCGGGTCGACGACAGGTCGCGGACGACCTCTGGATGACCGAGGTTGGTCCCGACGCCGGCGAACGATCGCTTCGCGCCGTGCTCGCCACGGTCGCCGAAGAACTCCGATCGGCCGGCATCCGACTCGACGAGGACGACGTCGAACGGCTGTTCGCCGCCGGCATCGCGCCCGGGAGCGACGAACTCGCGGCGCTCGAACTCCTCGCCGAACTCCTCGACGACGACTTCGACCGGGTCGTCGTCGACACCGCGCCGACCGGCCACACGCTCAGGCTCCTCGACCTCCCGGACGTGCTCCGGGAGACGCTCGCGGCGACGGACTCGCTCCGCGGACAGGTCAGTCGACTCGTCGACCGGACCCGAACGGCCGTGTTCGGGCCCGCGTACTACGCGTTCGGTCGCGGCGACGACGACGACGTGGACTCCATCTCGGCGCTCGCGGACCGCATGGACGCGGTCCGCGAACTCGTCCGCGACCCCGAGCGCTCCGAGTTCCGCGTGGTGACGACGCCGGAACCGATGGCCGTCGCCGAAACCCGCCGGTTCGTCGCTGAACTCCGAGAGGACGACGTCCCCGTCGAGACGCTCGTCGTCAACCGCATCCTCGATGACGTCGACACCGACTGCAACCGCTGCCGGGAACGCGCGCTCGTCCACCAGCGCCAGCTGGAGACGCTCCGCGAGGCGTTCCCGGCCCTCGACGTCGTCGAACTCCCGGAGGTCGACGCGACCGTCGCCTCGCGGGACGCATTCCCCGAGCTCGGCGACCGACTGCTCGCATCGCCTCCTGACGCCGACCGTGACTGACCGCCTGCCAGCGCGACGGCAATGCCAACTGGACTGTCGTCGGTTGCCACTCCGCTCGCACGCGAGGGTTCTCGGTCGCCGACCGTTCCCATCCGGGAACTACGACTTTCCTCGAACCAGTCGAACGATACGTATGGCCGAATCTGAAGACCCATCGGAGCGAATCGACGAGACGAAGACCTGGCCCGAACTCGCCATCGGGTTGTACGACCGCCTGACCGGCCGGGGCGCCGAGATCCACTACGAGTTCGAGGACATGACGGTGGACGTCCCGAGCAAGGTCGGGGAGGACGCCGACACCGCGCAGTGGCACCTCGACGGGAAGGTCGTCATCACCACGCGCGAACGTGAGTGACGACCGCGCGACCGTCCCACTGACCGTCGACGCCGACCTCGACGTCGAGGTGGACGGCCATCCGATTAGGGTCACGTCCAGCGAGGACCGGGTGTTCCTCGAGCTCGGGTCCGTCCCCGCGCTCGTCCGCACGTTCCGGCGGCCGCCCGCCGTCGACCTCCGCCCGATAGACGCGACCCTGCGACGCGCCGACCTCGCCGTCGAGCTCCGCGTCCGGCATCGCACCGTCGCGGCACTCGGCGCGGACACCCGCCCGAGCTCCCTCCTGCGTCGCGCCGGCGTCGAACCCGTCGAACTGCGACTCACCGGACTGGTGTCCGCCATCGGCGCCGAACTCGCCAGTGCCGTCGGTCGGGTCCGTCGTGGCATCCGCGGACTCCGTCGCCGCACCGAGTCGCACTGGCGCGTCTTCGACTGACGACGCACGGCCACGACTTCTCGTCGACGGATGCGACCACCACCTCGGACGCGACCACCACGTCGGGGACCGGCGGTCGGGCGTAGTCCCGGAAGCCGATAGGGGGGTCAGTCGGCGGGCGTCGGGGACGCGTCCGCGAGCGACGGGTGGTCAGAAAGGACGACGTCGGCGGCGTGCTCGCCGCTGACGAGACACATCGGTATCCCGATACCTGGTGCGGTGTACGAACCGGTGTAGTAGAGCCCGTCGACGGGGCCGCGGTGACGGGGTCGGAGCGGCCCGGTCTGGCGGAGGGTGTGCGCGAGGCCGAGCGCGGATCCCTACGGGTTCCCGTAGCACGCCGCGAACTCGCTGACGCACGCGGACTCCTCGACGACGATGCGGTCCCGGAGGTCGACGCCAACGTTCTCGCGGAGGTCGGCTAGCACCTGGTCGCGGAGGCGGTCGCGGACCGCCGGGTCGTCGTCGAGTCCGAGTGCAATCGGTACGAGGACCACGACGGCGTGGTGGCCGTCTGGTGCGACGCCGTCGTCGGGTCGCTGCTGGATACGCGACGCGGCATCCGGTTCGTCCCCTGACCGACGCGGAGCGACGACCGCGGGCGTGCCAACTATAGTAGCGTTTGCAACTGTTTTCAGTAGATATCGCGATTTCGGGTGCCAGCCGCCCCTACAACGGGTCTTGACGAAAAGAGGGAGCAATTACTTGCAAACGCTACTATAGTCCGCCGCGGCGTCCACGCGGCCGGCCGCGACCCGCTCCGTGCCGGGTACCCCAACCGAAGGTCCTTGTGACGACGAATCGTACTACGGGTATGAGAGTTCTCGTCGTCGGCGCGACCGGGTTCGTCGGTGGTCGACTGGTCGAAGCGCTACAGGAGGCCGGGCACGAGGTCGTCGCCTTCTCCCGGAGCGCGAGCGAATCGGCGTTCCCGGACGGGGTCGAGACGTTCGAAGGCGACCTCGGCGACCCGGCGACGCTCGTCGGTCTCTGCGACGACGTCGACGTTGCCTACTACCTCATTCACTCGTTGACCGCCGAGAACTTCGCGGAACTGGACCGGACGTACGCCCGCCGCTTTCGCGAACTGGCGTCGACGGCAGGCGTCGACAGAGTGGTCTACCTGAGCGGCATCAGCGGCGACGAACGAGACCTATCCCCACACCTCGCCTCGCGTCGCGAGGTCGAATCCGTGCTCGAAGCCGGGAGCTTCGACCTGACCGTGCTCCGCGCGGCGATCATCATCGGTGCCGGGAGCGCGAGCTTCCGCATCGTCGACGACCTCACCGACCGCCTCCCCGTGATGACCGTCCCGAAGTGGGTGCGGACGCCGTGCCAGCCGATCGGGATCGACGACGCCGTCGCGTACCTGGTCGGCGTCCTCGACGTCGACGAGACCCGCGCCGGTATCTACGACATCGGCGCGCCGACGGTCTGGTCCTACGAGTCCCTCCTGAAGCTGACAGCCAAACAGAAGGGCAAGCGCATCCTGATCGTCCCGGTGCCGGTGATGTCCCCGGCGCTCTCCTCGCACTGGCTTCGATTGACGACGGACGTCCAGTACGCGATCGCTCGACCGCTCGTCGAGAGCATGCGGAACCCGGTGACGGTCTCGCCGGACCGCGACCTCCAGACCGTCGTCCCAATCGACCAGACGCCCGTCGAGGAGGCGATCCGCCGCGCGCTCGCGGACAACTGAACGAGGCGCGTCGTCGATGGATTCAGGGTATATCGTCGGTGGCTTCGCGAACGGGTATCTCCTGGACCTGACGGAGCGATTCGAGGTGCGCGGCTGCGGCTTCGGACAACTCGTACGTCCCGTCGAGGTCCGAGATCGTCCGGCCGTGGACGAGCCGACCGAACGCACCGCCGCTTGTCGCGTACGCGCGCTTGAGCGCACCGAGGAGCGGGTCGTCGACGTCGTTCCGTTCGAGGAGCCATTCGACGGTGTCCTCGCCGACGTGGACGGTGTCGCCGTCGACGACGATGAACGCGAACGGTCGGTCGTCGAACTGCGCCTCCAGGAACGCCTGGACCGGTTCGGCGTTCCACCGGACGGCCAGGACGTCGTCCGACCGTCGAGTCACCGCGTCGGCGGCGCGGCGGAACAGCGAGTTGCTGCCGTCGTAGACCAGGAGCGAACGTCTCACGATCACGCTAAGTGGCTCGGGGATTTGAGTGTTCGTGACCGCACCCGTGCAGTCGTCCACGCTCCGGTCGGTGACCCCGCCGCGTCGACGCCCAGCCGACCGCGCTCCGACCTCGAACCCGGTCAGGACAGCGGTATCGACAGTCCGTCGCCGTCGCGCTCGATGGTCGTCCCGAACGGCTTCGAGCGTTCGCGGAGCGTCTCCCTGACACCGGCCGCGGCCTCGTCGCCGGCCAGGTCCGCCCTGTACGCCTCGATCTCCGTCGGAACCACCCGGAGCGCGTCGAACGCGCCGTCGTCGACGACGAGCTCGAAGATGCCGCTTCGCTTGTTCGCGTACCCGGGTTTGTCGACGTAGTCGTCGACGAAGTCCCCGACGTCGTAGAGGATCGGTCGACCCTGGTACACCTCGACGGCCTGGAGGATGTGCGCGCTGTGGCCGTGGACGACGTCGACGCCGCTGTCGACGAGCCAGTGCGCGAACGCCCGATAGGTGTCGCTCGGCTCCGTCTCGTAGTTCCGCCCCCAGTGCAGGGACGCGACGACGAGGTCCGCGCCCGCGCCCCGGGCACCCTCGATGGCGTCCCCGACGACAGACCGCGTCGCGGCATCCGTCGAATCGAGCGTCGCGAACGCCGTCCCCGGGTCGTCGTCGCTGGCGGCGTACGGCGAGTACTGGTCCGTGAGCGAGATCGTCGCGACGGTCAGGTCGTCGACGGTCGCGACCGCCGGCTCGAACGCGCTCTCGTGGTCGCCGCCGGCGCCAGCGTGCGCGACGCCCGCGTCGTCGAGGTGCGTCAGCGTATCCTCGAGTGCGCGCTCGCCGAAGTCCAGGACGTGGTTGTTCGCGAGCGCAACGACGGCGACGTCGACGTCCGTCAACGCGGCCGTCGCGAACGACGGCGACGCCCGGAAGTTGAACCGCTTCTCCGACCGCGGCCGACCGCGACCGGAGATGCAACACTCGAGGTTCGCGACGACGCCGGAGAGCGCCTGGAGTCGGTCGCGCGCCGACCCCCAGACGCCGGCCGGGTCGCGGTCGACCCAGCGGTCGTTCACGTTCCGACCGAGCATCACGTCCCCGACGAACCCGACTCGTGCGTCCACCGACCCGGCGTCGAACGCCGGGCGACCGCCGTCGGTCACCCGGCCCAGGCAGCCCGCGGTCCCGAGGACGGCACTCGCGCTCCCCGCGAAGCCGACGCTCCGCACTCCGAGTCCGCCGAAACCCGCCGAGAGGAGCGACCGCCTGGAACCTGTCATGGATCACCACGAGAATTCGACGCGAAGCGATTTCAACGCTACGTCCGTGCCCTCCGAAGTCGACAGAACCGTTCATTCCAGACACAACGGTTGTGTCGTGCGATTCGAACCGGCGTGAACTGGCCTGAATCCCGCTGTACGACGTCCTCCCTTTATTCTCGCCCGGCCGTTCCGTCCCGTTGCATGCCAGAACACGACGAGACGGACGCCAGGGAGACCTCATCCGAGGTCGACCCGATGACGGACGAGTCGACGACAGACGAATCGACGACCACGGCGACGATCGGTCGCCGCAACTACCTCCAGGCGGTCGGTGCACTCGGACTCGCCGGCACCACCGCACTCGCCGGATGCCTGAGCGGTGGGTCGTCCGGGACCCTACAGACGACCGTGAAGGACGCACCCGGCGACATCGACGACTTCGAATCGTGCGTCGTCACCATCCAGGGCATCTGGCTGAAGTCCGGAGAGGAGGAGACGACCGCGTCCGACCAGGAGACGGACGAGGACGGCGTGGTCACGCAGGACGCCGAGGACGTCGACGGGAGCGACGAGCGCGAATACCACGAGTTCGACGAGCCCGCGACCGCCGACCTCGTCGAACTCCAGGACGGCAACAGCGCGGTCGTCGACGACCGCGAGCTCGAGACGGGGACGTACGCGTACCTCCAGCTGGACGTCACCGACGTCGCGGGAACGCTCGCCGACGGCGGCGACGCCGAGGTCGACACGCCCGGTGGCGCACCGCTCCAGTTCAAGCACTCCTTCGAGATTCGCGAGGACGAACGGACGACGTTCGTCGGGGACTTCACGCCAGTCAAGCGCGGCCGGACCGACCGGTACCTGCTCCAGCCCGTCGCAACCGGCACGGAAGTCCGGTACCAAGACGACGACTGACGTCCACAGACCGACCCGTCCGTCCAACCAACGCCATCCGTACGATTTCGAGGCGAAACGGCTTCGATGCCACGCCACTCGACATCCAAGGAGACGGCCGTCTCTGGCGCCGCTCACCGCGCACAGAACTCCCGCATCGAGCGGAGGTCGGCTTCGTCGACGCCGAACGCGGAGACGTCGTTGTCGGCAGTCGTGTTGTCGAGCGCGAACAGCTTTCCCTGGTCGGCATCGAAGGGAAGGCCCGGGACGTAGCGCGCGAGCGAGAATCCGGCGCTCGCGAGGCCCGCAGGGACGGGGAGCACGATACGGTTCCCGCAGACGATCTCGACGGTCTCGGCGAGCGTGAGTTCCTCCGGGCCGCCGAGTTCGTACACTGCCCCGATGTGCCGGTCGTCGTCCACGCCGTCCGCGAGCATCGGCGCGAGCTCCTCGACCCAGATCGGCTGAATCCGCATCCGTCCGCCGTCGGGGAGCGGCGCGACGACGGGCGGTACGACCGACCGAAGGAACGGCCGGAACGCGTCACCGTCGCCGAAGACGACCGACGGGCGATAGACGACCCAGTCCAGGCTCGACTCGCCGACTACCGCCTCCGCACGACGCTTCGCCCGGAAGTACGCCGTGTCCACGCCCGCGTCGACGCCCAGGCCACTCATCTGCACGAACCGGTCGACGCCCGCCGCCACGCTCGCCTCGACGAGGTGTTCCGTCCCGGCGAAGTGAACGGCCTCGTGACCCTTCCCGCGAGGCGTCCGATGGGACGGGAGCGCGACGAGGTTCACCACGGCATCGTGCCCCTCGATGGCGTCGACGAGGTCGTCGCGCGTGACGTCCACCGTCGCCGTCTCGACGTCCGCCGGCAACCGCTCCGGTGCTGGCGACCGCGACGCCGCCGTCACGCCGTACCCGCGGTCGTCGAGTTCGCGACAGAGCACCCGACCGACGAACCCCGACCCACCCGCGACGAACACGTCCATGACTCGAAGTTCGACTCGCCGACACAAGCCCTTTCGGACCCGCTCGGACGCGGACGGGACGCGGCGGCGAGCGACGGTGCGATCTTCGCCGTCACTCCGCGAGCGTCTCAACGGCGTCCTGGATCGGGTACCCAGTCTCGTACTACCGCCACCGACCAGGTACGGGTCACGTGCGGCGGTTTCGACCCCGCGTACTGTCCAGAACCACTTGGATTTGGCTACAGTATTAACCCCTCTGGCGGCGTTCGTCCTGTACGGAACCACGATTCGTTTCACACGTTCGAAGCCACGCAATTGGGCTTCGATTGCCGTGGCTCGATCGCCGAGTGACGCCCCTCGGTCCCTCGCGGGGCGGGGGGCGACTGGGACGGACACGCGTTCCGCAACACATCGATCACAGACATGAGCGAACAAACCCGAACGGACGACGACCGCGTAGAGCGAGATGACTACGAGACGAACCCCGACGAGAGCGGCAAGTGGGTGTCCGCACTCATCGCCCTCCTGGGCGGCTGGATGATCGTAGAGGCGTTCCTGCTGGACATCGTTCTGACACAGTTCTGGAACGACGTCCTCGTCGGTGCGCTCCTCCTGGCCGTCGGGGGGTACAACTACTACCGCCGAAGCGACGCCGAAGTCGGGAGCATGGCCGCGGCGGGGATCGCAGCGCTCCTGGGCCTCTGGCTCATCGTCGCTCCGTTCGTGCTCGGCGCGGCCGGTGACGCCACGGCGGTCGACGCCGTGAACGACCTGGCCTTCTGGAACGACACCATCGCGGGCGCGATCGCGCTCCTCCTGGGGCTGTACAGTGCGTACGAGATTCGAAAGGACAGCAGCGAAGCGCGTCGAGCGACGAGCGCCGACCACTGAGCTCCGGGGCGCTCGACCGCCTACGACGTTTCTTCTGGAAGTCCGCGATACAGCCGCTTCCGTCGGTAGACGGCTACGTGATAGCGCGTTATCAGCACCGAGTACGCGACCACTACTGCTGCGAACAGCCCGATGAGCGGGAGCGAGCCGCCCGACACCAGCCCGTTCACGACCTGCAGCGACGCGAACACGGGGAGGCCGAACGAGAATATCGCTGTACGCACCGGGAACTCGCGGGTCATCCGCAGGAACACGTCGAGTTCGTCCATCTCCATCCCGTTCATGTAGATATGTCTCGGTTACCCCCCTCAGTCGCATCAATCTTCGGATTAGCGTGCAGGCGACCCGCCGGTGAGTAAGCAGTTTGTAGGTCGGTCGGTACGGAGTCACAGTCCGATATCGTACCCTTACCGTCCCGTCACGGGAGAGTTCCTGGAGTACGCCGTCGTGTTCTTCTCATCGCGATCGTCGCAGCCGTCCTCGCCATCGTCCTCTGCCGGTACGAGGAGACGCGACCGTCCTCGTCGCTTCACGGGATTCCCAGCTCGGACCTCGCTGACTCGAGTAGCCCTGCTCACTCGAATCGCCGTCGCCCCTCCTCGCTGTCGTCGAATTCCAGGCGCCTATATCGGGGAGTTCAGCGTGCCGAAGTACACCTGCCACGCGAGCGCTGACTTCGCCACCAGACTCAACACGACGTAGGTCTTCTCGCCGAAGAGGTAGTCCTCCCAGCGCGAAACCTCCAGGTACTGCAGGACCATGTTCAGCGCGAAGAGGTTGAAGAAGACGAAGATCGAGACGTAGATGTAGATGACGAACTCGGGGAACTCGCCACCGCTTGCCGTTACCGTCCCGACGAACGTGATCGCGATGACGACCCAGGGGACGACACCGGCGACGACACCCACCCAGTAGGGCGTCCAGTCGGTCTCGTCGGTCGACTCGTTGCGCTGCTCCATCAGGAGTCCGGCGAGGTTCATCACCGCAACGAGTCCGAACAGCGCCACGAGCGTTCCGAGGTCCCAGACGCCCGCCAGCATCCCGATCACGACGATCATCACCGACGCGCTCACGGCGTACTCGTACCAGCGGTAGGGATTCATGCCCCTGTCCAGGTACTCGACGTACCTGTCGTACAACGCGGTCGCGATCGCGGTGTGCGCGAACGCGGAGACGAAGAGGAATCCCGCCACGAGCAGCGGGAGGTTGGCGTCCACGAACGACACCGTCTCCGGGAAGATCGTCTCGGTCTCGGGATCGAACCCGTACCTGGTGCGCGTAACCGGCCACAGGACGTTCTCGGCCAGGACGACCATCGCCACCCCCTGCAGCGCGTGGAGCACCGCCATGACGGCGTTCCACAGTCGAAGCCGGGTGTCCCTCGCGGAGCGCTGCTGTTCGACTTCGGCTGCTGCTGGATTCGTGGTGGACAAGGGTACGTCCCCTGTTTCGGACGGCTCCACGATAGTGGTATGCCTGATACTATCATGGTGTGGGGTTGCCCAGTGTCGAACATCCCCCGTGGACCCGGCTTACCCGTACACCCCTCAGATTTCGTAGTTGACGGCTTCCTCGACGCACAGCCCGTTCCGTACGGCGTTGCGCGTCCTTTCTCACTCGGAGCGCTGCCAGCTCCCGGCTCGACCGCCAGCGGTCACGTCGGGCAACTGGTGCCGTCACCGGTCCCGTCGTCGTCGGAGTCGTACCCGAGCGCCGCCGCCACGTCGACCAGTCCCGCGCCCTGCTCGCTCTCGGCCAATCCAAGGTCTTCGGCGGTCTCGAGCAGTCGGTCGCGCGCTTCCGACGAGGACTGGCCGGCGGCCCGCAACTGGGCCGCGACCCCGGCGACGTGCGGCGACGCCATCGAGGTGCCATCGAGGACGTCGTACCGGTCCAGTGCTGCCGAACAGACGCTCTTCCCTGGGGCCGCGACGTCCACCTCCGGCCCCCTCGAGGAGAAGTCCGCGACGTCGTCCTCGATCTCGGTCGCGGAGACCGCGAGGAACTCGTCGTAGCTGGCCGGATAGCCGACTGAGTCCGGCGACCCCCGGTTGCCGGCGGCGGCGACCGGCAGAACACCCGCTTCGCGGGCGTACTGTCCGGCGGCCTTCAGCGCCGGTGACTCCGAAGACGACCCGAGACTGAGGTTCACCACGTCCCACCCCTGGTCGGCGGCGTACCGGATGGCTTCGACGATCGCCGACGTCCGACAGCCACCACCCGCGCCACAGACCTTCAACGCGTGGAGCGTCGCGCCCGGGGCGACACCGACGACGCCGCTATCGCCCTCCGCGGCGGCGATCGTTCCCGCGACGTGCGTTCCGTGCCCGCCGTCGTCCGACCAGGCGTACTCGCAGTCCTCGCCCTCGCAGTCCACCCACGACTCGTGATTCTCCTCGACGCCGGGGTCGGCCAGGTTCGCCTCCAGGTCGGGGTGCGCGTCGTCGATACCGCCGTCGATGACGCCGACGTCGACGCCATCGCCCGTCGCCCCTTCGGCGTGGGCGACGTCCGCGTCGATGCGGTCGATCCCCCACGGGAGCGTCTGCCCGTCCGCGGCCGAGTCCGTCGCGCCCGCGCCCTCGTCTCGTCCGCCTTCGCTCGGGCCGGAGACGTACGTCAGCTTCCGGTCGCGTTGCACGAAATCGACGTCCTCTCGCGCGCGGAGCGCCTCGCGGCGGTCCTCCGAGAACACCCCACAGACCAACTTCATCGACGTGTACTCGGAGAGATCGATCAGTTGGTGTTCGGCGTCCGAGACGGACGCGGCGGCGGCGACGCCGTCGTCCCCGACGGTCCCGACGATGTACTGGTCCATCCACGCGAGCACGCCAGCGCCCACGCCGAGGCCGAGCGCGCCCGTACCGGCCACTTTCAGCATGTCCCGTCGGGACCACTTCGGCTTCACCATACGTACCGTTGGTATCGGAGCGCACCGTTAAGTTTGTTCTGCTGTCAAAAGGCGCGATAACTGGCCGTCCGGGGCACCGACGCGGCTACTTCTCGCGTTCGAGTTCGACGTCCGCCGATTCGACGTCCTCCGGTTCGACGTCCGCCGAGCGCCAATCCGTCCCGGCGTCCGCAGCACTCTCAGTCTTCTCGGGTCGTTCCGATCCGCGATCGGTGGAATCGCGCTCTGCCCGTTCGACGCCCGAGGACTCCGTGGCGCTCAGTCGACTCCCGGCGGTGTCGAAGACGCTCGGATTCGGGTCCGCCGTCTCCACGGGCTCGGTGAGACCGTCGCGCAGGTCGTCCCCGAAGTTCGCGCCGAACGCACCCACGGCGAAACTGAGGACGACCGACACCAGGAGCGTCGTCGGAGCGATCGTGGCGAGGGCGAGTACCGCGTCGACGATGCCGTTCCCGACGAGCGTCCCCGCGAGGAGGATACCGAAACTGGCGAGGACCGCCGCGACGCCGGCTTCCAGCAACGGCCGGTCCTCGAGGACGAGTCCGGCCACGAACCCACCCAGGAGCATCCCGACGTACGTCCCAGCCACCGGAACGAACGCCAACCCCGCCGCCGCCCCAGCCCCGACCATAACTACGGCGACAGCGAACCCGACGAGCGAGAACCGGGAACCGTCCGACTCCGTCATACCACAACGGTGTTCCGACGGCATAATGGGTGTTTCCCCGAGACGGACCGACCAGCCACTCCCAGCAGACGCTCGACGCGATAGGCCGGGTGTCCTACCGATCGAAATTCGGTCCGACGTCGGCCTTGAGGGTGAACACCGTCGATTCGAGGGAGTGTTTCGAGACGGTAAGCATGCGAAGCATGTCCGAACTGAGGAGGACGTACGGGGAAAGTGCGATGACGAACGCGAGGTTGACGTAGAGCAGTCGCGATCGGACTCCCAGGAGCGTCGTTTGCGGGAAGAGGCCGGTATCCATCGCGAGCAGAACGTACGACGTGAAGACGATGACTCTCTGACGTTCGCTCGTCTCTTCTCGAAACCGTCTGGATAGATGGCTGGCCTCGGCACTCGCGACTCACGATCTATCCATAGTGAATATGTTTATAGCGTCTATAGAGCCCGCTCGTCCCGTTACTGTTCGTCCAGCATCTGGATGCCGCGCTCCACAACGGCCTCGGTAACGAAGAGACTCGTCTCATGCTGGAGTGCTCGCATACGCGATGCCGCTTCATCCCTGTCGAGTGATCCGCGGCCGTAACCGAGCGCGATGACGCCGATAGAGCCGTGTTCTTCGATACCCGTATCCGATGCTGCCTCTCGGGCGGCGAGGTCGTCAGTTAGAAGAACGATTCCCCGCTCTTCTGCGACCGCAATCGCGGCGCGTTCTCCGGTATCCAGTTCCTCGGCTCCGACTCGGCTTTCATCGGTTTCGACGAGTTCGTACGAGAGGTCGGCCAATCCGTCCGGAATATCACCGGCGTCTACCTCCTCGTAAACCGTCTCTGGAATGAGGAGTGTGTCAAACGTCGCGAGCAGTTCGAGTGAATCGATTTCAGCAAGGTGAATGAGTGGCCCCGCATCAGAAACAGCCGCGAGTGTCACGCGTTCAAGCCCCAGTCGACGTCTTCCTCGACGATCTCACGTTCTCGCTCCGCTCGCTCGACCTTCGTTCGACCGACACGCTCGATTGCTTTTTCGCGGTCGAGTTCGCCCTCGAGGTACCGCGCGAGAACGAGGTCCTCCCACAGGTCTTCGAGGCCGCGTTCGAGTGCACGCTCGAACACTTCCGATTCGGGAAGGCCGCGAGCTTCAGCGATTTCTCGAACCCGATCAGAGATTTCGGCGGCCATACCGTACGATTAGCCGGCAACGTTCATAAATCCGCGTCTGCCGAAACAGTGAGAACCTGACCGGAGCCTGTGTCCACTGTGGCCACAAGCAGATACCCGTAGAGACGCAGTCTCCCGTCAGAAATGGCTGGCCTCGGCACTCACGACTCACAATCTATCCATAGTGAATGTATTTAGCGACTCTCTCGAGCCTGCTCGTTCCGTAACTACCTTTTTCGGAGTGAGGCGTTTTCGATAACTTCGACCGTCTCACTTCCTCATTCGAAGAGGACCGCAGAACCAAGCCCAAACTAGCTGTTTTGAATCCTCCAGTCGTACTATGACGAGAAGTCGGGATAGAATTCTGCGAAAAGAGGAGCATGGTCGCTGCAGTCGAGGCCATCAACATCGTAGAAACAGTCGTGTGGGTTCAAACTCCGGGAGGCAATTATATGGTCAAACCGCTTTCCGGACAAGGAATCTCTGTCACCGGTCGGATGGCTAATGTCAAGCGTGTCGAGTTCACCGTACCCATGGATTGTCCGAAATACATCCACCATTCCGACCGCATCCAATCCGGTTAGGATATTCAGTTCTGCCTGCTTCCAGCGCTCCGATAACTCATCATGCTTCTGATTACGCCACGGAATCACCTCACCGTCATCCGTCTCATCTTTCGGGGCGTTGAAATCGCCAGCAAGGATCCGAGGTCCTGTCCCTTTCGCAAGGATACGGTCATACACGTTTTCTAGAATCTTGATTTTCTCCTCGCCGAACATGCTCCCTGGGACGGTCCGGATATTCCATAGGTCGATGGTTGTGTCGCCGAGATCGACTTCCGCGTTCAGAATCTTCTCCGGGAAATTCGTATCCCAATGCTTCAGAGCGGACTCGTCATGTGGAGGATCCCGAATACTCGGTGTTTGACGCCTGAGATTCTCTAAGTCGCTGGATTTGTGTACGGCAGTGAGATTTCCATTCACCTTATTGAAATCCTGAAATGGAGGAACGTTGATTTCGCCCAATTGTCGCGCCCAATCTAACGTATCTACAACGTCGGTGTACCCTGCACGTTCCAATCCCTCATGCCACAACTCGCGACGGTTCTTCGTCACTTCATTGAGCATCAAGAGGTCCGGACAATCCGCGTTCTCAACGATAAAGTCCAGCTGCGAATCAATCCGATCTGGAGAACCTTGAGGTGGAAATGCGCCCTGTACGTTCCACGATACAACATTCATACTCAGATTGTATGTCGCCCGCCTAATAATCCAACCGTAGAATCGGGAACATCGTCATGCTCAACTCGGAACTGACCGGGGCCTCTGGATACCACGGCCCCAGTCAAACACCCGTATTCCGTCGTGACCGCAAAAATCGGGGGCCACTGCACTCACGACTCACAATCTATCCATAGTGAATGTGATTAGCGGCTCTATCGAGGCTCCTCAGCCCGTAACCTGTATTTGCATAAGTGTCAGAGACAACTCTGACTGGAGAGATAGAGCGCAGAATTCAGACTTCAATTTCCCATCCATAGTCCAGTAGGCGAACCTCTCCTTTGTACCAACCTAGGTTCTCTGGTCTAACATCGTGGCCATCAAGACTAATCTCCGAGATCAAATCGCTTTGCGACCTTTCGATTGGCTTAGCAAATGGCATGATCAGCCAAAAGAATGAATCGTCTGTCATTATCACTGGAACAAGGTCTTCACGAACCGAAGGATGTTCCGTCCAAATAGTGTATTCTTGTTTATTCTAGGCCAAGCCTCCTTTTCCCTCCTCTATACTGAATATCGCTACTTTCACCACATAGCCCCCTCAATTCCTGGTTTCAGGAAATCATCGGGAAGTCTAAACACAAGTCGTCCAAGGCCGTCGCCAACCGACTCCAACCCTGCTTGTTGCCCTTTTTTCAAAAGACCATCAATAAACCCTCGAACGTCCCCAGTAACGTCCTCGAAAAATTCTTCGCTCTCATCGTAGAAATCGCGGCCAAGAACAGACAGCCTCTCTTTTGCTGAATCCTTTAGAGGATCCATTTGAGAGATACGTCTGAAGCCAGTCTAAAAATTCATCGTCTATTGAGGCCGCTGAGTCTGTGATATTCACTATTATCCTGGTAGCTGGTTCACGGTAACTACATTTATCTGGCTCATGAGATCACTGATAAGATGTCGAAATCCGTTCTGACGGATCAGGGGAAAGAAAAGATCGAGCGTCTCAGTCAATTGCTGTACCAAGGAGAGTTACCGGATGGTGATATTGAGGCCGAAACTCCGCGGGAGACGGAGTCCATTGTTCTGCAATATATCGAAAATCAAGATTTTGAACCCGTGGTTCCTGATGAGATACCTACGATTGATTCACTCCGAGGGTCAAGTAGAAAGGTATTCAAAGTTCCTGGAAATCTTATCATCGGTTCCGAAAATTATGTCGTGAAATTCGTGAGGTTCCGAAATGCCGGGCGGTATGACGAGTGGGCCGGTCGGAAACAAAACGAATACGAAGTCCAAGTTTGGCAAGAGCTGAATCAAGAACAGAAAGAATTCTTTGTGCCGATTCGAGACTGGGATTCTGATTTCTTCTGGATCATTATGGACTATGCCGAGATGTTTTCTCGGATAGATGGTGATGTCGTCCTCGAGGACGGAGAACCACAACTCTGCTATGATCGAGAGGATGAAGAATGGGTACTTGACCAAATGGAGAGCGCCGATGTTGCAATTTCGGATAATCGATTTGCCTTCGGGGTTCACGACGGACAACTCAAATGCCTCGACTATGGCACGAAAGTGATGTGGGATGAGGGATCAGCGCTTGACCGAGAGGAGGTTGTCGATATCGATTCAATAGCTAACAAGTATATGACTGATGATGAATAAATCATTAGGACAATAATTAGTACTATTTCGGGCTGCTGCAAGCGGTTTAGTTGATAGTGACATTTCGGTCAGAAGCGTAAGCTTCCATCAAAGCTGAATATTCGTCGCTGACTAACTCCCAGATCGCAGAGCCGAACTCGGAGGGATCCGTTTGCCCGACATGGTCAATCTCGCGATCGACAACCCAGCCTGGATCAAGAAGGGAAACAACCTGTGTTGCGTCCGAAGTCGACAGCACAACCGTACCCGTGTCTTCGACATCCTGTTCAGCCGAATCATCTAGACTGATGAAGATGCCCTTGGCGAATGCGATCCTGTCTGCATCTTTTAGTTCATTGATCGCAGAGCGCGACAAGGGACGCGCCTGAAGCGCGTCCACGACACGGTGATTTGTTGAACATATTGGGCATTCGTCGTCATTTAGAAACGCTGTTGGATCGTGCTCGCTGCGTCCCTGCCGGTCAAGTTTGCGCCGGAACGTCTCAATGGTTTTCGAGTCAACCAGACTATCAGGATGTTCCTGAATGTGCTGTTTTATTTTCTCCTGCTCACGTGGAGAGGCCTTATTGTCGGTAATAATTTCAGCACGGCGTAACGGAATCTTGCTCCACGGTGGATGTACCACCTGCGGAGTCTCAATCGTCCCAGTCTGCTCAATACGTCCCTCGCGAAGCCCGTCAACACTTGGCGGATCAACACACGATAGGAAGTACATTTGAGGAAATTTGCTATAGATATATATCCCATCGTCCACGGTCACGACGGATGCGTCGATACCCCGCGAAGAGTAGAATTCCCAGCCTTCAGGAGCATCACTTGGTACAGATTCCGTCTCACCCAGTAAAATGAGGTGATGAGAGCGAGTGGCTTCTGAGAGCGGCTGATCACCGTTTAGAATAGCTCTCCAATCATGTTCGGCTTCTCTCAAGGCAGTCTGCTCGTCTGAGTCCCAAGCATCCATCGGCGAGAAGCTACTGACGAGGAACCTCCACGAGAGTGAAATGGTAAACCGCTTCAGCCAAGAGTCGTACTCGAAGTCCGTCTTTTGCTGCCGAATTACCGGATAGAAGATGCGAGACGCAAACTGCTGTTCCCAATCTCCTATTCGCTGCTCACACTCGCTACACAACAGCTTCTCTTTCTTGTCTTGTATACGCGTATCCGGATCATCGACACCACGGAGAAATGGAGTCGCTCCGCTCTTTTTGAGCCACCTGATAACGAAATTCGGAATAATATGGCTCCGCCGTAACTCACGATCGTCTCCGCACAGTCGACATTCACTACTCATGATAGCTCCACTCGCAGGAGTACCCCAGCTCTTCGAAATCCTGCCCAGTATCGAACCTAACAAACAAACCGTAGTCGTAATCCAGGTGTTGCATGTATGCTCGTATCTTCTGCCGGTCTCCGTCGCTCAGGTTTTCTGACTTTTTCGCTTCAATTACGAGGAGATTGTCGTCCTCCGACCCTCGCTGATGTATTATTACGTCAGGATAGACTGTCCCCTGCCTCTCGTCTTGCAGCATCTCCTCTGGGAGCCGCTTAGTCACATCGTCATCCTCACCTATTCGGTTATACTCGACATCCACGTCCCAGGAGTCATTGACTGCCTCTTGAAGATACATCCCCAGACGATGAGTGATACTCCTCTCGTTAACATCAAACCTCAGTAAGTCCGTATCCTCGTTTTTGACCCTCTCAAGAGCACTAACTACCGCCTGTTGCACGTCTTCCTTGCTCATATCTAGTGTCGGTTATCACGGATTCAACGCATCGTACCGTTCCTTTACCACGTGAGCTGTTAACCCTACAAAGAATAGGGTTGCGACTCCAACGTTGTCGTCGTAATATGCGTCTGGTTCACCGTGCATTATCCGATGACGGTGTTCCCAGAAGTCACTCCACTTGTTTTTGAAAGCAGTTCCTTGGTCATTTTCGACACCGAAGATAGAGTACTGGTCGTACCAGTCTTCCAAGGCATCCTTTTTGTGCCCGCTGTGATAGATATCTTCTCCGTTAGCATTAGTTCTGTTAGTGGTGATGGTCGAGTCCTGCTCACATAGCCAGATAATTAGCCCATCCAATGCAGATATTAGAGCCAATATCCCTGAATTGAAATTCTGAATATCGTTGTCGCTAGAATCTCCGGCGAACATCTCAGAACCATACTCTATTCGTTCCGCAATAGTCTCTAGTTCAGAATCTCCCGTCTGTTGTAACGAAAGCTGGCCCTCATGAGCCCATTTGAACGCGTGATAGTACGCTTCACCTGATGGCGAATAGTCACTGGGGTCGTAGTCCCAAGGCGGGCCAATGTCAATATGTTTCTCTGCCTCTTTCCTTGCTCGCTCAAGACGTTTCTGTGCCTTTTGAACTGCTTTCTTAGCAGATTTGATTGTTTCTTGTGAAGGGAGTGAGCCAGCGACATTTTTGAAGTCTGTCTCTGGAATATCTAAGCCACTTAACGGATTATCAGTCATATTAGAGCAGTCAGAAGGTGGTAGAATAAGACTATGGGAATTTGGACGGGTAACGCCAGCAATCCTTATTCCTCGAGCGGTGGGTCTTTCGACGGGATGTAGACGGCTTTCAGTGGAACCGTAGCCTGATACTCTGGTTCGAGGTCGTCGTAGTGCTCAATCAGGAGGTCGATGAACTTGTCCCGATCGATGAGCGTAACACGCTGTTCGTTGTTCCGCGCAGCATCCTCTGCCCCGCTCGTATAGCCGCCCGTCGAGACGAACAATCCTCTCTCGTCATTATTGAGTGTCCCCGTGAACTCTCGCATGTCGGAGGCCCCGACCTTCGACTGGACCCGTTTGACCTGTGCCTTGATGTACGGTGACTCGAACTCCAGCGAGTCGGGGGATGCAATCACGTCAACGCCTTTGTCCTGACTGTCCTGCGTCTTCTTGGCGTGGTACCCCATGGCTCGGAGGACTGCGGCGACCAGTTCCTCGAAGACGAACGGGTCCATGTTCGCGAGAATGTCGGAGATGAGTTCATCTGCCTGATTCTCCACCTCGTCGACGAATGGTACGGTGTCCTCTTCGTCCTCGCTCTCATCGGGTGTCTCCCCGCTTAGAACGCTCGTGATTTCATCAACGCAGTCGTCCAGCGAGAACACCGTCAGCGTGCTCCCGAGTGTGTTTTTGGTCGAGGTCCTGAACTCGTCGCGAGAAACGGTGTCCTTCCATTTGACACGCCTGATGTGCGGATATTCCGATGGATGGTCGCCTGGTTTCCACTCGTACCCACTCGTCACCTCCCCGATCAGATACTCGCGTTCCGTCTTGTCGTAGCTCAGAACCAGATGCCCTCCTTCCATCTCAAGCGCAAATCGACTCACTTGTCCTGCGTTCTGGGCGATACGCCGGCTGTTGTGCTCGGAATACTCGTCGATTGAATTGAACCGGGCTTTCATCTCCTCGTATGACCGAACATCGGAAACGTCCCCCAACTCCTCCCAGCCGATAGCGACCAGAGACCGAGACTCGAATTCGTCTACTAACTCATTGTCGTTCCCGGCGCGAACCATGAACGCACGATCTGCCATAGTTCTCGGAGTATTCCGAACATCGAAGTATCAAGGTTCGCACGTTCGCCTATTTTCAGCGAAACTGAAAGATGGCTATACGTGGAAGCTCTCGCCGCAGTTTCGACACGTCACCCAACTACCTTGCTTCACCTTCTGGTTCTCGCCACACTCGGGGCACTCGCGCCAGACGGAGCGGTTGTGATGACTCATTAGTTGCTAATAGCCGATTCGGCGACTTCTCCTAGTAGCCCAGTCAGTGCATCTTCAAACGGTTTAGATAGGTCAGGCGCTCCCCCACTTCTTGGGTGTGCGACTTCGTGGAGAAGTGTGCTGGCGAAATCCCGAACGCTGTTGAGCTGCTGCCGACGGATGACGATCCGGTGTTCATTACCATCCCAGACGCCCTTTGCCATCTCACCCCGCTCGGTCATCCGAATCGTCTCTGATACTCGTATCTCCTCTACTGGCGGGCTGTTGAGGAGGTCGAGAATGTCGTCCCTGCAATTCCACACCTCGCGCTCGTCCTCTGTCATCTGATCTTCGGGAACCCAGTCATACTCGAAACTCTCATTGTACTCTTCGAGATACGTGCCAACGTCACGGAGGCGATTCCCCTCAGAATCTCGTTCGTCTTGGATCTCATTACGGATGTTCTCGGGGACGGTGACGACTCGATACCCGTCTGCTCGTGCGTGATTGAGCAAATCCGCGTTTGAGTGTCGTTCGTCTACAGTCGCAAATACAACGTCGTCCCGTTCATTCAGGAGTTTCACCGCATGCAGACGAATCGGCTTCCAGTTCACCTCGTCATGCGTCGTTCCATCGGTGAAATTCTCGAAATCGTCTACGAGGCGTTGAGCGACCTCCGTGGTTTCACACTCCCGGAGGATGTCTTTCACCCGCGAACTGTAAGCCGTACGCCCCACGTTTGAACGCTCCCGATTCAGAGCGTCTCGCACCTGCTTCGTCGTCCTCGTAATGTTGTAGCTGAACAGGAAGTTCTCTTCGGTAGCGACTTTGAGCCCCGTAACGTAGATCCGGGAATCCTCGCCTGCGGGGGAAGCGTAGACTTCTCCGAACTTGGTTTCCTCTAATATCTCGTCATCAGTGAAGCGTAGGAAGTTGCTTTTAGCTTGGTCGATTTGAGCCTCCGTTATCCCGTCGAGAACCACGTCCGTTCCCTCAATATCTCGCTCCGGCGGATAGATGAGTCCATGCAGCGTTTCGATGTCTTCGAAATCCGCCTTCGGTGCTTTCTCGACGGTAATCGTCTCGTGCTTCGAGTGAATGGTCACGTCGACTCCGTTCCGGTAGAACGTCGCAAGCGCGTCCTTCAACCCGACGCCGAACTTCCCGATCACCTTGTCCGGGTTATTCAGCTTCTCTTCATCCTCGTTCTGCGTGAGGTGCTCGTGACGCAGCCCTCGACCGTAGTCCCGAATGTGCCATCTCCCCTCATCGTCTTCGTAGATTTCTACTTCACTTGTGTCTGTGAGTGCCTGTTCGTCGAGGGCGTTGGCGATTACCTCTCGGGTTGCATCTGCGACGCCCCACGCCTCAAGCACCTCCTCCATATTGAGGTCGAATTTTCGCGCTTGTTCGGACATGTGGTACTCGTTGGCTTGGAACGGTCTTGAAATTTAGACAACCAATGTGAAAGTGAAACCACGCTTCCCCCGTAAACCCAAGAATTAGTGTAGGCTCCTCTCAGGAACTCAGGGTTTCTGCATGTTCAGGATGTTCCCGCAGCTGCTCTAACTCCCGTCTATCTGCTGAAGACGCAAGCTCACGGAACTGTTCACCTCGCAAAGCCATCCACGTCGTTTCGAGGGCTTGCCGTTCCGCTTCTGTGGCGGGAATCCAGGTGCAATCACCGACATACTGCCGACTCCCGTTCGAGGCAAACGCGAATGCTGTCGTTTGCTCTGGGATCTCAGTGAGAGCATCCGCCACTGACAGAAGATATGGCTCACTCAGGACGACGAACAGCAAGTCATAATCTCGGTTCAGCACATCACTGAACGCCTGAGGTATTCCCTTCTCGCGGCCGACTGCCTGAATCGTCTCGTGGTTCGTCAGGTCGTCAGTATCATATCCCGCTCGCTTTGCCCGTGTTCGAACGGATTCGATATCGCTAAAGCCGCACTCATAGGACGGAATTTGGATCTCTTCACGTAGCAGCCCGAACCCTGCGGAAATGATGTACCAATCGATGTCTACAATCTCATAGAGATCGGCGACTGCTGCCTTGACGTGCTGGTGTTCACGACCAGTATACATGTCTGCCGCAGTCGTGACGTACTCGCCATGCTTCTTCACTAATTCTTCGCGTGCCTGTTTGTCTACGTCACTAATTCTTCGCGTGCCTGTTTGTCTACGTCCTCACAGTCGAGAACGGGACCGTATCGTTTGTCTTTAGAACACGGCGAGAGTACGAGGATGTCCATCCGGGGTTCTACTGGAATTGTCACAGCGGGTGGTGAAACTTTTTATGTGTGACCGAAGGGAACTCCGTTAGAATGGCTCGTCAGGATGACCTCGACCGCTTCTATGGTCTACTCGATGACGTTGAGCAACAAGTCGGCGGGACACGGAAACTCAAGAACTGCACGGGGTACATGGATTGGCCCGACCGCGGCGTCTACTTCTTTTTCGACCCAGGGGAGACACGCGATTCGACCGACCAGTTACGTGTTACTCGCGTGGGAACACATGCGGTGTCTGAAGGGAGCAGCACGTCGCTCTGGGATCGATTGAAGCAACACTACGGAACAGGCAGCGGAAGTTCCAACCATCCTCACGGGGGCGCTCACCGCGGGTCTGTATATCGCAAGCGAGTCGGCGAGGCGATTATCGAGAAGCACGACCTCCACGACGACTATCCCGACTGGGACAAACGCTGGTCAGGCATCGAGCGTGAGCGATCAGAGGTCCGTGACGAGGAATACCTTCTCGAACGACGGGTGAGTGCCTACATCCGGGAGCAGCCGTTCCTCTGGGTGAATCTCGACGACGAACCGCGTGCCGATAGTGACCGATCCTACCTCGAACAGAACGCTATCGCCCTCCTCAGTAACTTCGATGAACAAAGGATCGACTCCCGAGTAAACGGATGGCTCGGACGGTATAGTCAGAGTCGGGAGATACGGGAATCTGGTCTTTGGAATGTAAACCATGTAGGAGAACAGTACGATAGCGGATTTCTGGACCTCCTGGAGAAAGCAGTCAACGATACAACTCCGCCATAGTGCTGAACAAAGAGTACACGTAGCGCGGGTGCTCGTCAAACGTATCGAGGCTAACCCTGCTGCATTCTACTGTGTCACCGATGCTGTTAGACGGTATATTATTAAGTCAGTGGATAGAATTTTTAGGTTATGAGTGACCCCACTTGTGGGCTTGGCGGGGAAGCCGTGCCAGAATCCTCGGTCTGCAGTCGATCACCCGTGATCTCGTCCATCGATTTGTCTGTTCTTTCAGTCATCAGTGGTGGTGTCTGACCAATGTCGTCGAACATCGAGCCGGTGGGGATGGAGGAATTTGATGGCAACACTATCAGGGAATATGATCTCCCTGACGGAGAGGACCCACCACTAATCTGGGTCGACACGTCAGAAGACGGGTATTCTGCTGAGTGGCTTGTCTACTTCGAGGCAGATGAGTTCGAAGAGTTTCTCTGGGATCAAGACCAGTTCTCTCCGGAGGGCAAGCGAACAGTTGCCACGATCACGCCCGATCCGGCGGAAGGGTACAAACTTAGGGATCCGTTTGAGGATGTGGTGTCCGACCAGGAGTACTATTCTACCGATTGTACCTACTTCCAGGTTCGGACGGACGAGTTCGACCTTGGGTGGGAGGTCTGGGGGGTTGATGAGTACAGGCTGATTCTCACAGTCCGGAGTGATGATACCGAACCGCTACGAGAGCTGCTGTATCAGTCTCTTGTATGGACATCATCCCTCTCGGATGCCCAGGAGTCTACTATCTATACGGTGGCCTCAGAAGCGGATGATGTGATTAGTAGAGATTACGACCAGGAAGGATGAGTTGCTCTCACTGTTCTGGCGGCTATAATGGTGAGGTCGACACCTCGATATCGAGCTTAGACTTCGATATCGGGTATCGGGCGTCGGACTGCGAGATAGATGATTCGAATAACCCGTGGTGGGTGGATGTTGATATCGATAGTGACCGTGGTGGAAAAGTGTACTTGCAGGTCGAACTCTCCATCCGAAACGGAAAAATATCAATCGATAGTAATGATAACCCACAACGGGTCGATGTTCCTGCTGGGGCATCTAATAAGGAGGCGAACTTCAAGATCAGCCAGTCGACGGGGAGTAATCCACCGAACTCAGAGTCGATTGAGATAGATATTGACTGGAAGCAGCGGAGCAGCGGGAGCTACTCGTCGTTAACTTCCCTTAGCGTGGATCGGCGGCTCTCTGCGGACCCGTAATTGTGCCTGAAGAATCCGTTCCTGAACTGCTCCTCCTTTTGTTTCAGATTGTCCCGTTTATATTTTCTATCCTCCTACGGATCTCGAGTCCCCAGTTTGACAGCACTTGGGGGAACAAATTAGCCGAATACGAGAATGCTCTCGACCTAGATCTGGATCGAGACGCCCACGAGTGGAAGTACAAGCATCTCACCACCTACCTCTACGATCAGACTAGTTTAGAGTCCGGTCTACGTCTGTCGCTTTTTTATGCCGCGGTGCTCCACCTGATCGCGTTGATCCGCTCCGCGGAAGCGGGGCTTGCTGTCCCGCTGATCGCATTGGTGGCGTTAGGCTATTACTTGCCAGATATCTCAGACCGTTTCTTTCAGATGGGGCCGGAAGAGCGAAATCCGGATCGCTATTACAATTATTATTACAAGAAAGATGATCTAAGCACTAAGACAAGAAAGCTGTTTGAAAACCGATTCCTTTCTGGGCGGGGGCAGGCAATCACTCCGCGGATAACCACGGTGTTGATCGAGATCACCTTACTTGTGTCCATCGTGCTCCTCCAGTTGGCCCCGAAACGCATGGCCGTCTATACATCTACACTCCTGATACTAGTCGTCGTCATCTTTGGCGCGCTCTTGTTCCCATTACGAAGAAGTTGACCTAACAGGCTCCTCTTCTACCAGTTGTATTTCCGGAAATGTCTGGTGCTACTTCAGTTCTGAATAGCTTCGCGTACTGCGGTCACGCTTTGCGAGCCACGACGATCAAAACCCGGTCCTCTTTGTCACTAATTAGGTCTTCGTCGTAGAAGGAGCGACTGGGACCGCAGGAGGAACGGGTCACGTTCTGTTGGGACGGAGACACTCCCTTCGGCATTCACAACGTCTCGCTCAAGCACCGTCTCGATGGTTTCAATGAGTAAGTCGAAGTTGGCTCATACGATACGCTCGTTGTCGACCACTGCTACCTCGCCTGAGAGTCTGGCATCAGGAGTCAGAACGATGAGACACTGTAGTTCCGCTTCGCAAATGTATGGAGATGGTTTTGAGCTGTCCCTGTCAACAGCATCCCGGCTCGTCTTCGTCTCGAACCAGACCGCGGTCGAATTCTTGATCGCGGCATCCGGTACTGAGTCAATGCCTGTCACTTGATTACCGAGTGGGACAAGCAACAGGTCCGAATCATCAGTCAGCGCTTGTAGAATGTTTTCTACTAACTGATTATTCACGTGCTCAAGAACGCCAATGATCGTTGATGTGACCCGGGTTTCGCCTTGCCTATACGTCGAGAAAAGAGGATTCGGCATACAACAGTCTAGAGACACCTACTGCGAAAGCTCTCGGTCGGACAGTACTACACCCCCAGTCGCTACATCGGTGGTTAAATTCACGATTTGAATTATTTTCATAGGGAGATTGTCTAGCGACTCTATCTAGAGGGCAAATCTGTAATTAGGAAACCAGAGGTGGTAGAGGTCTGCGAGCCTATTCACTCCTCGCTGTATCCCGGATGAAATAAATCTCTATTCTCAACCCACGAAATTTGGAACGCGAGTTCCAGATATTCGAGTATTTCTTTCACGAAATCAGCCCCGTTGTCTTGATATTCCACTCTCCACCCGAATAAGAGCCGTTTGTACCCATCGTCAGCACTGAGTCCGTTGTCCGTGAGTATCTCGTTAATCTCGTTCGGGTCTTTGTGTTCGTTTGAAATACCCCAGCTGTTCCACAACGAGAAGAGTGTCAGGTCGTATTCTCGAATCAACGAAATGAATCGCTCACTCGATTCAATGAGAGCCTGTCTGTGTCCTTCGTTTTTATTCGGACGGAGATGAATACCAACCTCTACTGTAGACCCGAATAAATGAAGATGAACGCCCGGATACGCAGATGACGTGCCACTCTCTTCCGGATGATCGTTGAATCCCTCCGGAACGAATGACACCATTATATTCTCGGGTGCAAGCGGATTGTATGATTTTGAAAGGGAGCTGAGGGACTTGCTCCCACCCCAGTGGTAGAGTTCCATCCTTCCCGAGGAGTACCGTTCAAGACCGATCTCAGGAGCCAAGCGGTCCAGATCCTGAATGAGTCCAACCAACTGGTCCTGTTGCTTAGTGAATCGGCCAATAGTATCGTCGTCGAAATCGATCAATTCCGAGAATTGTTTCCCGTACCCCTCACCAGTAAGCGCTCGTACCATTTGACCGACCAACGGCTCCTGTTGGGGCTGTAGTCGATCAGGATCTAAATCGTTCAGTCGACCGAGGAAACCATCCCAACTTAACCACGGAACATCCACAGAGAAGTCCTCGTCCCGAATTCGACTTCTGGCGTTGCTGACCGCTTCGGGTTCTCGACTGTGGTCAGTAATGACGACGAGATGGATGGTTTCATCTGTTGCAACACGCGCCAACTCCACCGCCTCATGATACAGCTGGTTTGCATCGAGCGTAGCGCCTTTTTTAGATTCGTAGCCGACCAGTAGATTTCCCTCGTCTCGGAATACCCAATCGAGTTCCCAGTCAGATCGAGAGTCAATCTTCCCCTGGACTGCTAGAAGTTGAGTCTCGTTGCTGAATACCTGATCTTCGTCAACTTCGGGGTCGTGAAGTGTGTTTAGAAGCTCCGGACCGTATTGAAGTGATTCGTCGAGTAAACCCGCAACCAAGTCGTTCTGAGCAACTTCACTACCGTCGATGGAGCGGAGATATTGGGGAGAATCACCCATGATGTAACTGATTTCGTATCCCTACGGTATAAATACAGGTTCCAGGCTGGCCATCCCGTCTTCAAACTAAGATATTTTCATAGGGGAGGTGCTTCGGTCGTCATATCCAGTGTGGCTATCCATACGCCTAGGGGCCTCCAGGTGTAATTATTTGTTGTGAGATACGAATGAGTGATGGAGAGTCCCAACAGTGCAACTGGGAGGAAGACGTCGGCCTGTCCAAGGAAACGACTTACGTCGCCCTCTACCCAAATCGCAAGCACGCCGAGGAGTGGATGGAAGAAGCCGAAGAGCAGGGTTACGGGAGCCGGTCGAAGTACCTATACGAACTGATACAAGAGGCCCGCGCTGCCCGTCAAGAAGGGTTCCTCGCGTACAGTCAGAACGAGTCGAAGGTCGAAGAACTACAATTGCAAGTCGAGCAGTTACAGGACGATCTCGAAGACGCTCGTAACTCCGAACCCGGAGAAATCGATATCGCCCACGAGGAGTTCGTGACGACGTTCCTCACTGAGAACTACCAGCCGCTCAACAAGGTGCTTCATCAGGTTACAGACAGCGGTGTTCTGACGGGCATCGTGAAGGACGCTGTTGAGGATCAACTGTTCGATCTCGCGGAAGAGAACAAGGTCGAATACAAGCAGGGCTACGGCTGGCGACTCGCCCACAACGACGCTGACGCGGAGGCGATCGAGGCATGACGGGCAAGACCCGCGAGAAGATCTACGAGAACGAGCACGACGCGGTCAACGACTTCATCGAACGCAAGCAGGCGATGGGTCGCAGTCGTCGGACGCTCAACGCCTACTCCCGAACCCTCAAATCGTTCTTTCACGAGGAGTTCCCCGATGTATTGCCGACTGAAGCGTACGTCCCCGCTGTCGGCCATGCGCTTCGGCGTGTCTGTCTCTACCTCCGATAAGCGTTCGAGGATACGCTCGTCGCAGATAGTCATCCAACGAGCGGAGTATCGCATAGAGGGTATCGAAGCGATAGTGCGATACTTATGTCGGAAAAATAAAATAACGTCTAAAGTAGCCTATCTCGATTTGAGTAAGCTATAACTTCTTACTGCTCCGAGGGTTGTGCAAGGACTCTCTCAGATGACCCTTTCCCAGCGGTTGCTCGAAGAGCAAGAAGTCACCTATGAGGCGGAGGAGAACCAGTACACCGAGGAGATTGACCGCCTCGAAAGCCTGCCATCGTTGTTCGCAGATGGGTCGTGGTCGATGGAGGACATGGAGTGGATTGTACGCTGGAAGAGCAGTCGCAGTATCGGGTACTTCGAGCGCAACGACCGCGAAGATGTAACTCAGCACGTCAACGACGCTCTCGCTGCTGACAGTGTGAGCGAAAAGGTGGACGTCCTCACGGAACTCGACGGCGTGCAGGTTCGAATGGCGTCGGCAATCCTGCTGTTCGTGAGCCCCGATCGTTTCACGGTGCTCGACTGGCGGGCGTGGAACGTGCTGCACGAGAACGGGTACTTGCCCGATGAGATGCCGGACGACCCGACTATTGAGGATTACTTACTGTACCTCGGCGCATGCTGGGCGATAGCGAACGAATACGACGTGAGTCTCCGCACGCTCGACATGGCGCTGTGGGCGCTCGGAGGCGACGAGTAAAACATCACCGGCGACTAAATCCAGTCAGGAATAATACACTACTATGGACGACTCAGAACGGCCCGACCGCCCCGGTCCCGACGCCGATGCCGCTGAGATAGCGGAGTGGATGGAGGAGGATTTCGGGCGGGCCGTGGCTGAGGGAATGGCAAACACTGGTGACGAGGATGACTCCGACCACGAGCACGAGGTCGTCGAGGTCGAGATACTCAATCACGAGCGCGGTGAAGTCGTCGGGACGATAGACACGGACGGAAACCTCAACACGGAGAGCGAGGCATTACGCGAGGTCTCACAGGAGTATCTTGAGGAGGGCATCCCTGTACTGGTTCCCACGACCTACGAGAACGAGGACGGTGAAACAGTTCATGCCGATGGCGAGGTGATGGTTGAACCGGGAACAACGGGGTTCGTGCGAGCCCTCATTGACGAACTCCCGAGTCCGTTCGACTGTGATTTAGAGATACTTACAGACCTACCTGTCCATAACCTGGACCAGGACAGAGAGTAGAACGATTCTCAACCCCTCTATTCCGGGAATCTGGAACTTTCAATCATAGAATTCCACGCTTTCAGAGCACCACCTGCCTTATGACTAGTCCAGGTGTTCTCAATCTCCTGAATACTGGTTCCTGAACGACTTTCAGATCTATGGACTACTCACCATCATGGATCGTGGCTACGGTTGTTATTCTACTGTTGACAAACCGTAGTTTGATTACAGTACCTGGAATGTATCTGGTGTGTCCACTGACGAGTCTTCACGTCCCCGCGTGTGGATCGAGAAAACCCAGCAGGAAGGTCGAAAATATAAGCAGGAGGGGGAATTGGCCCTCGGAAGGGCGCTCATTTCGCCCAGCAAAGATAAGGGAGGGCACCGCCGGTATGAAACCCTCCGTGAGGCCGAAGTCGGAGATATCGTTCTACATCTGGTCCAAGAACAATATCAGATTGTCGCTGCTTCGATCATCGACTCTGAGTTACAAGAAGGGTTTGACGGGCCACCAGATAAGGACTGGAATGAAGCGCAACGAAAAGAGGGCGGGTATCGTCGTGACCTACGCTCAAAGAAGGGTATTGAACCGCATATTCACGTCTATGACGATCTCCTCAAGAATGAGGATTACATCGAGAAGCTGCAGCAAATCCGTTCTACGACCGATCAAAAAATCTTCTACACGAAGAATCTACAGCTGAACCAGGGCCACTACTTCACCCCCTGTCCTTCGGACCTCGTTGAGATCTTCGCCGCCGAGTCACCAAACCTGAAAACGTTCCTCGAAGAACATGGATATCCTGTCAGTGCCGAGCTAGAGCCATACAGTGGTATCTCTGAGGCCACAGCTGCTATCCGAGAGGAGCTCGCCAATAGGGACCCTGACAATTGGCTTGGCAACCTGCTTGCGAAGGATATCATCAAAGAGTGGACGGCTGTTCTCCGACGCAATTCCATTGTCGAAAATGAAATCAATCCAAGTGATGTCCCTGTCTACGAACAGCTGCACGATTTATACGAGAATAATACAGAGCGACTCCAAACCGAAGCTGACCGTCTCCACGTCCAACAGATCCAGAACTCCGGGCTGACTCCTGCGCAAGTTCTGTTTACTGTGCTGATCCGAGACCTCCAACTACAGGCCGATCTCACGCCGAATTTCAATCATGTGAAGATGGGTCAACTGCTCGACGAGCGGTTTCGCCAGCCACCACTGGAAGAGTCGCAGACACTACTGGCGAAGCGGGAGACGATTGCTCGCCAGCTCACCCGGGCCAAGCAACTCGTATTTCATGGCCCGCCGGGGACAGGGAAGACGTATACTGCTCGCGAGTTCGCCCGCTGGTGGCTTCCCCAACAGTCAGAGACGCCGACGGAAGCCCAGCTTGAAGTCGTTACTTTCCATCCGTCGTTCACGTACGAGGATTTCATCGAGGGGCTGACCGCTCGCGAAAATAGTGGTAGCGTTGAATATGCGGTTGAGGCTGGTGTATTCAAGCAGTTCTGTGATCGAGCACGACGTGCTTATGAATCGCATCGTGACGACGGTTCTGATGGATCTCCACCCCCGTACGTCCTCATCATCGATGAGATCAATCGCGGGAACCTCGCACAGATCTTTGGTGAGATCATCACCCTCCTGGAACCTGATAAACGACAAGATGCGGTCAGCGAAACCGCGGCCACACTCCCCCACTCGAACGAGCGGTTCACCGTCCCACCTAATCTGTATGTGATTGGGACCATGAACACGGCCGACCGGTCAATTGCGCTTGTAGACGCGGCATTGCGACGCCGGTTCCGATTCATCCATTTCCCGCCGTCGATGACGCCACTCGAAGAGACGTACGGCTTTGACGGTGAACTCGAATTAGAGACGCTCGCTACTGAGGGTGATGCAGCCGATTCGCTCCTCGCCCTCTCAATTCTCGCGTGGAAACAGCTGAACGCACGGATCCGCGATGCAACAGAACTCGGGCGTGGCAAACAGCTCGGCCATTCGTACCTCCTCGGGATTGATCGAGACGCGGAGGCGACCGAACAGGTTGCGCAGCTCGTTGATGCCTGGCAATTCGAGATTCTGCCGCTGTTGGAAGAATACTACTTCGGACAGTTCGTCGAGATCGAACGCCAGCTCTTCGATGGTGATGCTGGTGAACTCCTTGATACGGATCGCCAGGAAATTCGGTCATTCACCGCGGGTGAGCTCGCCACCGTGCTCGCCGAACTGGTCGGCATCAATGTTGCCTGGGATGCTCCGACGACATCCGGGGACTCGTTCTCAAACTCGCTCGGTTATCTCGCTAAAAATGGTATTTTGGAGGTTGGGGATGAGCTACGCTTCGACATCGACAGTATGCATGAGAATCCGGAGCCACGGTTTGAGCCAGACAGCGACTACTGGGTATGCACTGTTGCAGATCTCGGAGCTCAAAAGGGCGTTCGATGGGCGTATGACGGTGAACTCCATTCGCTAACTGACCTCGCCCGTCGGATCGACCACGATCATCGCGATACCGAGCGGACCAGCTATGCGGGCCACGACTACTGGTACATCCCCGGCCATGAGGAATACTCGCTCCTCGAGCTAGCACGTGCGATTCGGGATGGTGAGCCCATCCCTGAGCAACTCCAATCAGCCGAGCCATGAGCACCCAACAGGCCGCCGCCCTCTCCACGAGTGAGGCCGACTACACGCTTCGAGAATACGAGGCCACCCCATACCTCGATACAGACGAGCTACCCCAGAAGGCTCGAGAAGCCGTTGAACGGGAAATAAACGGTGGGAATGACTCGGACCAAGCGAACCAACTTCGGCTGGAATACCGAGCGGATGGGCGTGCCCGACTCCGGGCGACTCAGCACGTCGGAATTGTCGCACTGCCGGAGGGTCCCACGATCGAGATCCGCCCGAAAATCCCGAATACGGACCTTCTCGGACTCCTCAAATACGCACAGAATATCGATGCGCGGACGTTCGAACAGGAAACGCAACTCGTTGGTGGCGCTCGGTTTGTGGACGCGCTCGCGACGCTGTTCGAAAATGAGCTCGATCACGTGCTGTCACAGGGGTTGCATGGCTCGTACAGCCGCGTCACACAGACGACCGACCATATCCGGGGCCGAATCGAAGTCCAACAGCAACTACAACGACAAGGGCCAACACCTACCGCCTTCGAGTGCACGTACGACGAACTGACGGTCGACACCACGGTAAACCGGGCAATCCTCTATGCCACAACGATTCTTCAGCGGCTCGCCAGTGATCCCGATCTCAACCGAGCGCTCCGTCGGCACCAACAACAGCTACGTCGCCGAGTCGAGCTGACGCCAGTGCGGCCAGTCGAGCTGGAATCAGTCGAACTTTCGCGGTTGATGGGGTACTACGAGGATCTCGTCCGTTTGACCAAGCTGGTGTTACAGAGTATGCATCTCGATGCACTCCGCGTTGCGGATCGAGACTCGTACGCTCTCTTAGTAAATATGAATACGATCTTCGAGGCGGTCGTCGAACGTGTGGTTTCTGAGCTGGCAACTGAAAGGGGCTGGAATGTTATGGGACAGGCTACGTCAACGCGGCTCGTCTCCGGCGGGCATCGCCGGATCCAGATTCGTCCTGACGTACTGGTTTCTGATGGAGAGCGTGCTCGGCTCGTGGGTGATGCAAAATGGAAGCGTGACGATCCTGCAGCGAACAGTCGCGAACCGTCGCCCAGTGATATCTACCAGCTTGTTGCATATCAAGTAGCGCACGACGTTCCTGGCGTCCTATTTTATCCCGAACAAGAGCAAGCCCTGCAATCTACATACGAGGTCCGTGATCTCGACTCGCTCACGCTGGTAGAAGTCCCCGTCAAAGCGTCTGACGGACAGTTAATTTCCACAACGATTCATCAGCGTGTTGCCGCTCAACTTCCATGGTAACTAACCGCGCTATTCCAGAACTCGGGACTCGTGAAGATTAGAAACCCTTGCTTTCAGAGCGACAGCCATTCTGCGACTAGTCCAACCCGAATGGAGATTTTAAATCCCAGCAAGTTTAGAAACTGCTCAACGAGGACGTCTTTCGGTTCATGTGTCGTCGTGCCGCTGCTGAATTGTCTTGGGGCCCTCATTATCGAAGTTGGTCATCAAGGAAGCCTCGATCATACTCTTGACCCTGTGCCGCGAACTGGTTTGCTATCCTGGCCGCGGTTTTACTTGCTAAATTACTGTGTTCGATGGCGTTCGTGTACAGTTGCTCGCGGTGTTTGTCTTGACTCGACCGCACTATTTCTGGCCATTTCGCGGGTGCTGAGGATTCGATAACCTGCTCGTACACAGTGATTGCTTCTTGAGGGTGCTCGGCGGACTGGTCTGCCAACCATTCCTCCAAGGAACGGACGCCGAACGAGTCGTGGATGATGAACCGGACGGAGCGTTCGAGTAGCTCCTGTTCTTCAGAAAGCCCTGCCTCATCAGTGTTTTTTAAGCAATCAAAGAAACGGTGAAATTCACGCCGATATTCTTCTTCCTCTTCCGGACTCTGGATGTCCTTTTCGACCTTTTGGAGTCTCCCTCTCCAGAGTGAACTAATCTGCTCCCATTCGTCATCCATAGCGTCTCGATTTTCGATTGACCGTGAGATCGCATCAGCAATTTTCGCGGCTAGTTCAGGCGAACTCTGATTATAATACCGCATGATCAGGCTGTCATCATCGTCCAAGGCTTCGTTTTGGAAGATATATGAGGCTCCAACATGGCCGGCGAGACCATCTGCGCTAACGATCTCTTGCTCAGAGTCTCCCTCGGTCACGAGATTGATGGCATGGATGTAATATAATCTAATGAGGTTGTAAGCAGGTGCGTGGCACCCGTGTCGTGATAGATAGCCATTGAACGCTCTCGAAAACCGTTGTTTCGCATCCAGACTGTCACCGGTCGGGAATATATCACCGAGACCCTCTTTGACCAACGTTTCGTCTAGAGCCCAGAGGTTACCGAATTGACGGCCCAGCGCCGTTCGTACTTCTAAGCCAGTATCAGACCTGATTTTTGTCTGAATGGCCTCCCTGATTTCCTCGTCCACTGTTGACTTGTCTCCCTCGTCCTGCCACACAGCGAGCATTACAATCGCTTCTAAGGCTTGGCCTCGTACCTCTTCCTGAGTTGTTCCGATACCACCGATCCAGCTCCGGGGCTGTTCATCTGGGTCGACCTCTGTTTCAGCGACCAGGTTTAGGAGTAACTGCTTGGTACTATCTACGTAATCAGTTGGGAAATCGTTTACATCGGAGACTACCCCATTATATATCAGAGTCGCAATGTCGAATCGGCAGCGGTCACTCCATCCCTCAGGATGCTCTACGATGTACTGACATAACTCAAGGACAGGAGTCCAGGGGAAGGTGCGATCGTCATCGAGAACGTCTCGCAGTGCACGGAGTGCGATGTCCGCGTACTGTGGCTTGGCGTCTCTCAGGATCGTGATTTTAGCCGCATACTCCGCTGGATGTTCACGGATCCGGTCTTCGAGTTCGTCCGAGACACCTTGATAGCTGACTTCCTCGAAACCACCTTTGCCTTGTGGTTCCCACTTCTCCTCATCGGGGAGTTCCCATTCGGCTAAGAACTTGAGGACTTCTTCAGCCGAGTCGCCGGGTATTTGGCTGAGTTTGTCGGGTTCTTTCTGCTTGACCATTCCACCGTGGACATCTGGAGTGTACGGCTCTTTCGGTAGACGTTCTGGTGCGCCGTATTTGTCGAGGATGTCATCCAGATACTCTCGATGCTTCTGGGGGAGGTGGTCTTCGATGAGGTAGAGTCGACTCCGGTGCCACTTCTCGATGATCCGCTGTTTAACTTCGTCTAGGGGATCACCACTTCGTTCGGTAACATATTCTGCTCGTTGTTCCACTCCCTCGCTGTCCGGTGGCCCGTTACGAATTAACTGACAGATTTGCTCCTGGTCTCCCGCCGACATTTTCTGGAAGCCGTTCTCGAGTAGGCGGTAGAACTCGAACTGGATTTCCCCTTCATGATAGTTTTCTTGTTCGAGAAGCTCCGACCTCGTACGGTGAATCTTGGCTTCGGGATGTTTGCTTAGTAGAAAGAGACCGAGTCGTCGGAAGTTCGGATTTTCGTCATCCAAATATTTCTGAATCAACTGTTCCCGGTCTGCGTCGGTTGGGTCCTCGTCTACCCAATGAGTGGCGGCGCGTGAGAGGTAGGTGTAGATGATGTGCTTTCGTTGGCCTCTGATGGTTTCGTCGTAATCGAGGTCCTTGATCGGCTTTCGCCCGCCAACTGATTCGTATCGAACCGTTCCCGTCTCGTCCTCTTCTGACTGAAGTGTGTCACGGAGGGTGTCCTCAAATACCTGTATGAAGTCCTCGCCAGCTTCTTTAACGAACTTGTCGAACGTACCGTCGAGGGTTTCGATGGTGCTGTATCGTTCGAACCGGCGTTCCTGCTGGCTTTCTCCTTCAGTATCTCCCTGCTTGGGATGGAGGATTGCTTCGAGGACTTCGAGAGCAACCTCGGTTTTACCGTGTTCACAAAGGTATTCGACCAGCTGGAGCCCCTGATATTCTAAAGCGTTTGCTTCCTCAGTTGTAAGGATCCAGTCTGCGACACTTGACGTGGTTTTTGCGGATGATTCCGGGGGGAGTTCTGTAGCGATGTCGACGAAGAATCGTCGTGTATTGGGGTCTTCTGTTGTGGTGGATTGGATCACTCGGAGGACGAAGTCGGGTTGGTCGTCGACAATCTGGTTTAGATATCCGAGTAGATAGCCGTCCGGTTCGTTGAATTGATCTCTGTGGAGGAGTTCTGTACTCCAGCTATGGTGTGTGTTCTCACCATAGAAGGCTCGTGCAAGTTCTTCACGTTGATCGAGCGTACTGATTAGAGTGTCAACGGTGACATCGGGTAGTTCCTCGATGCTCCATGTCCTGAGGTACTCTGCCAGAAGGGATGCAGGATAGTAGGATAAACCCTCTCGACCGAATCCAAATTTGATGAGCTGACGGAGTTCCTGATGTTCTTCGGTTTCGATGTCTTTTGAGAGGTGGTCAATACAGGAGAAGACGAGGTCCACTTCAGTGTTTAGATCTACGTCGCTGGTGCTGAGGAGCGAGCGAATTTGCTCACTGTAGTATCGGAATGCGTTTCGACGAACCTGTGCTTCCTTCGACGGCTCGAGCCGTTTCTGGAGGAATTCGCGGAATGTATCGTGAATCCGGTAGGCTTTGATACTGTTCTCGTTCCATCCTAAGTCTTGGGTGATTACTCGTTTGCTGAGTCCTCGCAGTAGGCGGTCGATGCTTACGCCGTCGAACGATTCGTTGTTGGGTATGACCGCGGTACAGAGGCGTTCGTTGAGTTCGGGGAGTGGAGATGTGAGTCGGAGGAATCGTTGTTCGTCCGCTGTCAGTGATTGGAGATACCGCTGCTGGATCTCATCGTACACCTCTACCTTCGGTACTTCCGGTATTTCGTCGGGGTCATTGGCTTCGATGAGTAATCCGATATAGAGCGGATGGCCGCCCAATTCCTGGTGTATCTCCGCTGCCTCCTCTTCAGAGAGATGCTTGAATTCGTCCTGAAGCAGCGATTTACTCTGTTGCTCCGTGAAGGTGGAGATGTTTACTTCGGTACCCAATCGGTCGAATGAGAGCTGTCCGGCCGTGATCAGAGTGATGTTCTCTGTAAGTAGGTCGGCTGCCTCTCGAATAGCATCCCTGATTGGATCCTCTTCGATGTTGAGTTTGTGGATATCGTCGATACAGAGCAATAGGTGCTGATCTTCGGGGTAGAGTCCGGCGACTCCTTCAAGTACGTCTCGATACTTGAATTGTACTTGGGGTGCGTCGGCTGATTCTGCATCCCACGAAATACTACCAATTGGACCTACGCCGACGCCGGTTAGTCGCCTACCTTCCTCTTTCTTGTCTTCGGGCAGATTGGCCAGGATACTTCGATAGATATTGCGATAGAAGTCCTCCACATCGAGATGACCTCCGACAGAAGCGAGTTCAACATCCTTGCTACCACTGTACTTCCGGTCGATCTTCTCTATCGTCCAAGTCTTCCCTACGCCCGGCTCCCCAGCGATATGGAGTAGGTCTGCTTCGTCATCGATGAATGCGAATAGCTGTTCCTCGATTTCCGGACGAGAGACGTAGTGTTCCGGTTCAGTATCTCCGCTTCTCATTGAGTCAGAAGTTGAGGAGAATAACTTTAGAGCCTTTCCCCGGACGCGACTATAGATCTCACGTAGCATTCTTATAGACGCCTCAACGTGGTTGAATCCTCAGTGGTGGGCTAAGTATTTAATCATCAAATGATGTGTTCCGGCTGAAAACCACAAACGAAGAAAGGAAATCAAAAAAGAACGGTAAAGCGTTACTCTCGAATGTCTATTTCTTGTGCGGACACCCTGCTTCATAAACGGCTCAACGCGGATTAAACAACACCAGGATCCATTTAACGAGACATTCGAATTAATGAGGCCTGTGTAGCAGCCCAGAGTACACTCCATTCGACTTTTGATTACGACTGTCCTCTCTCAGAGTGTGGCAGACGTGACTCTCCGACGTTCGTTCACTTCTCATCGCTAATGTATGGATAGAAAGCTGGCCTCGGCACTCATAGGGGTCGTCATCGCACGAGTGCCACCTCGTGCTCGGTGCGGTGCCGTCGTCATCGGCCGGGTGGAGCTACCGGTGCGTGGTTCTTGAGCGTTCCCTTCGGGCGAGTTCGGAAGTCTGGAGCGATCAGTGAAAGCGCCGACCTGGCGATCGATGGAAACGCCGACCTGGCGGTCGGCGTATGCTAGATGAGTCAGACACCGTCGTGCATGGCGTGGTTCTCGTCGTCGGCGAGGTTCCGGCATCGCGTGGTCCGGGTGGTGGAGAACTGGCGCTTGCACTGGTCGGTCCAGGAGGGGCCGTCGAGCGGTGTGGTGGTGGCGTCGCTCGGCGTGCTGGGGGTGGTCGTGGAGAAGTCGTCGTGGTTGGTCGGGTGCTCGGTGCGCGAGCTGGTGGTGGTGTCGTCGTAGGTGGTTTCGGGTCGGGTGCTCATGTGGGGTGTGGTCGTGGTGGTGTGGTTGTCGTGTGTTGGTCTGGTGTGGTGGTGCGTGCGAGTGCGGCGTGTACGTGAGTCATCGTGGCTCTACCTCTGCACCGGTCTATAATAAAAGTTCATGTTGGTACGATGGTTGCCGGCGTGGCCACCACCGACGGCTTGTCTCGGTCAGTATTCAGCGACGGCCCGTATCGGGCTGCCGTCGCCGCCCGTGACCTTCAGCGGGTACGCATGCAGTTCGAACGAGTCCGGGAGGCTACGCAGGTTCGTGAGGTTCTCGACGATGAACTGGTCTTCGGCGAACATGGCGTCGTGGGCTGCGTACGTCTCTGGTTCGCTGTCGCGCTCGCGGTCGAGGTCCGCGCTCGGGGTCGGGTCCGGACTGAAGCCGTCCACGCCGACGGCGCAGTCGCGTTCGGCGCACCACGACGCCGCCTCGCCGGTCAGATAGGGGTGGTCGCGGTACCGCTCGGTCCCCCAGTGTTCGTCCCAACCGGTTGCGAACGCGAGCAGGTCCGCGCCCGCCGCCACTGCCGCGTCCGGCAGGGCGTCGACCGTGATCGGGTCGCGCGCGCCGTAATCAGTGCAGTCGACGCGGACGGCATCAAAGTGGAAGTCCTCCACGTCGAATCCCTCCAGGCAGGGGGCGCCGTCGCGCATGTGGCAGGGCGCGTCGATGTGGGTGCCGGCGTGGGACTGGAGCGTGAACACGGACGCTCGCGCACCGTCCTCGGCGACGGTCATCGTCCGCTCCACCTCGACGGGCGTCGTGTCCGGGTAGACGGGCATCCCGGTCTCGACGGGATGCGTGAGGTCCGTTCGTGGCATACCGCGACCGACGACCCACCCCGAGTTATCGATGGCGGTCCCCGGGCGTTCGCTCGCCGAACCGCTACTGCTCGCGCTCGCGCCCAGAACCGCTACGCGTCGGCGTGCCGGACGATGTGGACGTCGTAGCGGGCGTCGTCCGCGATCGGGCTCCCGACGCTCGCCAGCGGCGCCGTCACCTTCCCGGCGTTCTGACTGCCGAGGAAGACGATGCGTGCGCCGACGTCGCTCGCGACCTCCTTGATGGTGCGAACGACGACCATCGTCGTATCAGCCACCGGTTCGGTGTTCTCGACGAACTCCACGCGCACCTGCGCGTCCGGCGCCACGTCCTGGATCTCCTGCGTGAGCTTGCGTTCGACGACGCCGACGTCGAACGTGTCCTCGGGGTCGAGCCACCCGTGCCGGTGCGCGTACCCCGGTTCGTCCGGGATGACAACCAGCGCGACGAGGTCGTCGCCCGCGAACTCCGCGTAGTTCTGTGCCCGGGCGAGAGCGGTCTTCGAGAGATCCGAGGCGTCGTAGGGGACGAGTAGCGTCACAGCAGGCACGACGGACCCCGCGACAAAGAATGTAGCTGTCGTCTGGTGCGTCCTCCAGACGGGAACTGTCGTTCAGGCCGTCCTCCAGACGGGAACTGTCGTTCGGGCCGTCCTCCAGACGGGAGCTCTCGCTCGGGCCGCGCTCGTCAGTCCTCGATGCGTTCGCGTGCGGCGGCGACGAGGAGGGGGAGCGTGATGGTGGCGTCGGCGTACACGCTCGCGTTCCGTGCGGCCTTCTCGAGTTTCCCCCACGAGCGCGCTTCGTCGAGCGTCGCCCCGGAGAGCCCGCCGGTCTGGGGTGTGTCCATCGTGAGCTGGACGGCGTAGTCGTACGCGTCCGGGGAGACGAGCATCGTCTGCAGGACGAAGTTCTTCGGGACGCCGCCGCCGACGACGAACGCGCCCGCCGAGTCCGCGTCGAACGCCAGGTCCGTCAGCGGCGTCATGTCGCCGGTCGCGTCAAGCTGGAAGTCCGTCATCTGCGAGTACATCCACGCCTGTAGGCCGAGGACGGAGTCCTGGACGGCCGGACAGTACACGGGGACGTCGTGCTCGTAACAGGCTGCGGCGAGCCCGGCGTCCTCCTCGATGCCCTCGCGAGCGTTCACCTCGGCGTTCGCGCGCCCGAGTTCCTCGCAGAGCCGAGCGATCGTCACGGTCTCCTCGATCTCCGGGAACACGTTGTCGCGGAGGTGCGATTCGAACAGCGCGAAGTGCTCCTGGGGAAGGTAGACGTTGTAGATGCGGTCGACCTCCTCGTCCCGCAACTGCTCGTCGTGCTCGCGATCGGTCATGCCCTCGGCGTGCTCCGCGCCGTGATGGTGCTTCCCGCCGATCGCTTCGATGGCGTCGTGCGTGAGGTTCGCGCCCGTCGTCACGAGCACGTCCACGTACCCGTCCCGGACGAGGTCGGCGACGACCTGCCGCATCCCGGTCGGGACCATCGCCCCCGCAAGCCCCATGAACACCGTCGTGTCCTCGTCGCCGAACATCTCCGCGGTGACGTCGGCGGCCTCGTGGACGTCCGCCGCGCCGATGCCCGCGTTCCCGTACTGCTCGACGAGTTCGCCGACGGTCATCCCGCCTTCGACGGCGGCGTGCTCGATCGGGTCGTGATGGAACGTCTCCCGCTCGGGCTCGGGATGCTCGTGGTCCGAATGGTCACCGTCGTGGTCGGTCGCGTGCTCGTCACCGTCGTGGTCGGTCGCGTGCTCGCCGGCGTCGTCGGTCATGTTCCCGTGTCCGCCGGCCATCCGTTTGAACGCCTCGGATTCGCTGCCAGCCGGCCCGCTCAGTGAACGCCTCTGCTCTGTTGCCAGCGGGCTGGCGTGGCAAGAACCCTTAAATCGAACCCCACCATTACGTATCGCCGATGGCAGACGGGCCGGCTGGCGACGGGTTCGACGCACTCCTCGACGCGACGAGCGATGGCGTCGTGATCCTCGATGCGGACGGAACGATCGTCGACGTGAACGAGCAGTTCCTCGCGCTACTCGACGCGGACCGGGACGCCGTCGCGGGGGCGACGTGGCCGTCGCTGTTCGCGGACGCCCCCGACCTGACGGTGCTCCAGGCAGACGACGGCCGCCTCGAGGCGACCCTCGAAGTGACGGACCGCGACGACGACGACGCGGTCGACTGCGGCCAAGACGCGGTCGCCGAGCGCACGCCCGTGTCGGTCGCCTGCCGGCGCGCGGGCGAGCACGTCGTCGCCACGGTCGCCGACCGCACCGCGAGCGAGGAACGCGACCGCTTCGAACGCATCCTCGAATCCGTCGACGACGGCATCTACATGCTCGACGCCCAGGGCCGCATCGAGTACGTGAACCAGGCGGCGCTCGACGCCCACGACCTCGACTACGACCGCGAGGACATCGTCGGCGAGTTCGCGACCGCCGCGATACCCGCCGAGGACGTCGAGGCGTGCGTCGAAGCGATCCAGTCCCTCATCGCGGACGCGGACGCCCGGAGCGAGCAAGTGACCGTCACGGTCGAGGACACGGACGGCACCGAGGTACCGGCGGAACTCAACCTCTCGCTCCTCCCGGCGCTCGACGGCGGGTACGCGGGCTCGGTCGGCGTGCTCCGGGACGTCACCGAACGCCGGCGGCGCGACCAGATGCTCCGCGTCCTGAACCGCGTCCTCCGACACAACCTCCGGAACGACATGAACGTCGTCGTCGGGATGACGCAACTCGTCCGGTCGGAGCATCCCGAGGTCGACGCGGAGTACCTGGACCGCATCGAGCGAGTTGCTGACGCGCTCGTGGAACTCGGCGGGAAGGCTCGCGTCGTCGAGGAACTCACGGGGTCGGGCACGCAGGCGCCCCAGGTGCTGGACGTCGTCCCGATAATCGAGCACGTCCTGGAATCGTGCGAGGCGAGCGACGACGCGGGCGACATCGAGTTCGACGCGCCACCGTCCGTGACGGCACTGGTGCCACCGCTGTTCGAGGCGGCGGTGGAGAACGTCGTCGGGAACGCGCTAGAGCACGCCGACGACCCGTCGATCTCGGTGACGGTGACGGACGACGTCGAGACCGACCGCGTTCGGATCGCGGTGAGCGACGACGGACCGGGCATCCCGGCGGCGGAACTGGAGGCGCTCCGGTCGGCGACGGAGACGCCACTGGAGCACGCGAGCGGCCTCGGACTCTGGCTCACTGATTGGATCGTGCAGTTCGCGGACGGCAACGTCTCCTACGACGTCGACGACGGCACGACCGTCACGATGGAACTCCCCGCGGCCGAAATGAGAGAAGAGCGAGAAGAGCGAGAAGAGCGAGAAGAGCGAGAAGAGCGAGAAGAGCGAGAAGAGTGAATCACGCGCACTAGGGGTTCAGAGTCCGGTCGGGACGTCGAAGAACGTCGTGTCGAGGTCTTCGTCCCACTCCTCGGTGATCCACGTCTGGAGGTTCCGGACGCCGAACGTCTCCGTCGCGTAGTGGCCGGCGACGACGACGGTGACGTCGGCTTCGCGGGCTTCGTGGTACGTCTTCTGCTTGACTTCGCCGGTGACGAGCGCGTCGACGTCCTTCCGGGCGGCTTCGTCGAGGTAGTCCGAGCCGTCGCCGGTGACGATCGCGACCTCCTGGATGGCGTCGGGGCCGTGGTCGAGCACCTGCACGGGCTGGTCGCCCGTCGACAGGGCCGCGGCGAGCGTCTCCCGGAGTGCGTCGGCGGTGGTCGCGTCCGCGAGGCGGCCCCGCGTCCCGGCGTACTGCGGGCCGACCGCACCGAACGGCTCCCGCGATTCGAGGGCGAGGAGGTCGGCGACGCCGGCGGCGTTCCCGAGCGTCTGATGCCCGTCGAGGGGGAGGTGCGAGACGTACAGCGCGACGTCGCCGTCGACGAGCGGCGCGATCCGGTCGTACGGTCGTCCGGTGACGCGCTCGATGCCGCCCCAGGAGACGCCGTGGTGGACGACCATCGCGTCCGCGCCCCAGTCGACCGCCATCTCGATCGTCTGCCGGACGCCGTCCGTACAGAACGCGACGGACTCGACGGGTTTCTCGGCGGGACCGACCTGGAGGCCGTTCGCGCTCGCGTCCAGGTCGGCGTACTCGGCGGTCGCCAGTTCCTCGTCCAGTCGCTCGCAGAACCGCGTCAGTCGCATGCCCGGGACTGGGACGCGCGACGCCTTCAGGACGCCGGTTCGACGCCCTCCCGGAACCCCGTGGTCTCTTCAGCCGCCCGAGACCGGCGGGAAGAGCGCGAGCTCGTCGTCCTCGTTGACGGGTTCTTCGAGGCCGTCGCCGGTCTCGAACACGTTCGTGCCGTTCAGGAGGACGTTCACGTCGTCGACGACCGACCCGTCGTCGTCGAGTACGCGCTCGCGGAGGGCGTCCTCGCCGTCGAGCAACGCGTCCAGTGCCTCACCGACGGTGTCGGCGTCTCCGACGTCGACCTCGTCCGCGCCAGCGCGCTCCCGGAGGTCGGCGAACAGCTTCCAGTGCACGAGTGAGGTTCGTCGCGCCGCGAGTATAGCGATTACGGACCGCGAGCACGAACCCGGGGGGCCGTCGGCTTGCCGTCAGTCGCCGCTCGCCACCCGGCCGTCGTCGACGACGGTGACGGTGTCGGCGTCGAACGCGCGGAACGCTTCCGGACGGGCGACGACGTACAGCGTCGACCCGGCCTCGATGTGGGTCTCCCGGGACGGGATCGGCGTCACGCCACCGTCCGGTCGACGGATCGCGGTGACGTTGACGTCGAGCGCGCCGACGGTCGCGCCCCGGAGCGAGCTTTCCTCGCCGACGGATATCGCACCCATCGTCTCGTCGGCCGCCCGCAGGAGCGCCGCGAACTCGCGGTCGACGGTCGCCTCCGTCGGCATCGTCACCAACCGGTACGCGACGTCGTCCGCGAGCGCCGCGGCCTCGGGTTCGTCGAGCGTCACCGTCACGACGTCCCCGGCGGTCGCACGAACCTCCGCGGTGGCGACGCGCTCCGCGTCACCGCTCGCGGTCGGCGCCCACACCTGCACGAGGTCGCCGGCACTCGCCGCGTTCGCCGGGTCGGCCTGCACCGCCACCGCCGCCGCACCTCTGGCGAGCGTCGGCCCGATACCGGCCTCGCGCGCACCGACCCCGAGGTACGTCACCTCACCGTCCGCAGTCACCTCCACGTCCACGTGGTCGATACCGTAGTCCTCCTCCAACCGAGCGCGGATGCGGGCACCGAGTTCGCCGACGGTGACGCGACGCGGGAACACGAACCGCGCCCCGGCGAACTCCGCCTTCGTCTCCGCCGGGACCGGATCGTAGCCGTCGATGTCCGCGACGGAATCGGGTAACGTCACCGTGACGACGCGACCGCCGGCGCGCACGACCTGCGCGAGCTCGCGGTCGAACCGATGCCCGTTACCCTCCTGGAACGCCTGGGCCGCCACGCGGTCGCCGACGCGCCGTCCGCCGTCCGCGACGACCGTGCTCGCGGTGAACGTCGCGATCGTCCGGATCGCCTCCCACTGCTCGAGCGTACTCCCCGGTTCGAGGAAGCGCTTCAGCGTCTGCTCCGTGTTCAGGACGAGCGCAACCGCCGTCAACCCGAGCAACACCGCTACGCCCTCCGGGACGCGATTCCGCCCCCACCACCGGTAGAGGACGGCCACGAGCAGACTCACACTCCCCGAGAGCACCGCGAGCGCCGCGACGCGGAGTGCGGCGGCGACCACCGAATGCGAACTCACACGACCACCTCCTGCGCTTCTCGCAGGCGTACCCGCATTCGCTCCCTGCGGTCGCTCATGCGACCACCTCCTGCGCTTCTCGCAGGCGTACCCGCATTCGCTCCCTGCGGTCGCTCATGCGACTGCCCCCGCGAACGCCGATAGGGAATCGGTCCGGCCGACGACGAACAACTCGTCGCCCGCCTCCAGCTCGACGTCACCATGGGGCGAGAACACCCACCGGTGGTTATCGGGGTCCTCAGCACCGCTCGAACGACGCTTCCCGCGTCGGAACCGACTCCCGCGCGACCCTCGCCCCGACGACCCGGCGCCAGCGCCCTGCGGTCGACGCACCGCCATGATGGCGACGCCGTACGCGTCCCGAACGCTCGCCTCCCCGATGCTCGTCCCGTCGAGCGCACCGTTCGCGCGAACAGTCACACGACGGAACCGATTCCCGGCGCGACGCAACAGCGACACGAGTTCGAACTCCCGGTGCGTCCCACGCGACGTCACGTACACGCGCGCCCGAGACGCACGCAACAGCGCAGGCGCTTCCTCACGGTCGACCGCGAGCGTGACCCGTCCCTCGCCGCCGTCTGTCATCGGCGCCGCCGGCGCAGCCGTCGTCACCTCCTCTGTGCCACCATCCGTCACCACGTCGTCGTCACCCGGCACTCCAGGGACGCGCGGCTCCGGCGGGTCCGCGTCAGTGGCTTTCGCCGACAACACCGTCCCCGTCACCGTCCGGTCCGCCGTCGCCGCAACCACCGTATCGCCGCGCGCCACCCCCGTCGGCAACAGCGCCGGAATCGAAACTGCACGCTCGCCCTTCGGCACCAGACGAGACAACCCACCGACCGGTGGTGCCGCCGCCACCGTCGCCCGACCGCGCGAATCGACGGTCACCGACACGTCCGCCAGCTCGAACTCCGTCTTCAACCGTTCGGCCAGCCGGCTCTCCAGCTCGAACACCGGTAGATCCCCCGGGAACGACCACGACGAACCGGCGACTTGCGCACGCAGATCCGCGGACAACGGCGGATACCCCTCCATGTCCGCGACCGCGCCCGTCACCGTCACCGTCACCCCACCGAACACGTCGAGCGCATCGCCGGAGAGCGTTCGCTCGCGGATCCGCTGGAGCGAGAACCGCTTCGGGAGCGCCACCCCGAGCTTGTCGCCCTGACTGTGCGCGTACAGCGACAGCATCATCACCACGACCGCCGCCGTCACGATCCGCGGCGAGTTCGCGACCGCCGGCTCCATCAACCCCATGAGGCCGCCGTTGATTCCCGCGATCGCGACCGCGAGCACGACCACCCCGAGCCCGGGCAGGGTCACCCCGGTGAGGTACTTGAACGCGAATCCGAGCGCCCCGGAGACGAACGCCGGAACGATACCTGTGAGGAGGCCGAGATAGATACCGAAGAGAACCTCGACCGGAAGCGAAGCCATATCCGTCGCGCACGCACCCGTCACGGAAAGCGTTACCGCCAATCGACGGCCGAACCGTTACCGCCAATCGACGGAGTTCCCCTCGTCCGTACGCCAGCTCTCCGAGCGAAGGCACCCCGAGAGCCGAGGGGATTAAGTCCGGTGGCGGCCACCGCCGGGATATGGAGTTGCGGTACCGACCCACCGGCATCGGAGCCACGGCGACGCTGACGGCCATCGTCGCACTGCTCTCGATAGCCACCGGGCTCGTGAACATCACCACCCCGAGCGCCGGCCCGCTCGCGGCGTACGTCCCGGCGACCGTCCAGCAGGCCGCCGGCTTCACGGGCACGCTCACGGGGTTCGTGCTCCTCGTCACCGCCGGGTCGATGCGGCGAGCACTCTACGTCTCGTGGCTCTCAGCGGTCGTCATCCTCCCCATCACAGCCGCACAGGGACTCGTGCAGTCCAGCGCGTACTCGATCCCTCTCGTCGTCCTGTCCGTCGTTGCGACCGTCGTCTGCTGGTGGAATCGCGCCCGGTTCGACCGCCAGGTGGCGCTCAACAACGCTCAGATCGCCGCCGGACTTGCACTCGTCGGCGCACAGATATACGGCACCGCCGGCACGTGGGCGCTCCGCGACGAGTTCCCGGACGTCGACACGTTCGCGGACGCGTTCTACTTCACCGTCGTCACCGCCAGTACGGTCGGCTACGGCGACATCACGCCCGATTCCACCATCGGCGAACTGTTCGCCATCTCCGTGCTCGTCCTCGGCGTTACCACGTTCACCGCCGCACTCGGTGCGCTGTTCGCACCACTGCTCGAAGCACGCTTCGCAAACGCACTCGGACGCATGAACGAATCACGACTCGAACTCCTCGAGGACCACGTCGTCGTCCTCGGCTACGGCGACCTGACCGAACCGATAGTGAACGAACTCGAGACCGCCGACGTCGACTACGTCGTCGTCCTCAAACCCAACAACGACGCGGTCGCGGAACTCCGCGAGCGCGACATCGTCCTCGTCGTCGCCGACCCGTCCGACGAGGAACCCCTCGAGCGCGTGCACATCGACCGTGCTCGCGCTGTCGTCGCAGCGACGAACGATGACGCCTCGGACGCACTCGCCATCCTGACCGCTCGCGAGATGCGACCGGACACGATCATCGTCGCGGCCGCGACCGACCGCGAGAACGTCGAGAAACTCAAGCGCGCCGGCGCGGACACCGTCATCAGTCCCGCACTCATCGGCGGGCACCTCCTCGTCGAATCCGCACTCGGGAGTACGGACAGCGAACGCATCGCGGACCGACTGGTCGGCGGCCCGATCGCCGCGACGGAATCCGCCGACGACGCGTCCGACGAGTGAGTGGACCAGCCGTCAGACGAGCGAGGACACGTCGCGTCCGATGGACGGGAACGCCTCGCGTGAAACGGTATCGCGTTCAGGCGAGCGACGACCGGATGGCGACGGCGGCTTCCTCGAGGTTCGAGAGGTTCATGCGGTCGGTCGTGAAGAGAACGCCGCCGTCGTCGACGATGACGCGACCGACGAGTCCGTCGTCGAACACGCGGACGGTGAACGCGTACTCGCCGAACGACGGTTCGACGTCGTCGCGGTCGGCGTAGCGAGCGTACGCCGTCGCGGAATCGAACCCGAGTCGTTCGTTCTCCACGAACCACTCCTGGAGTGCGCCGCGACCGCCGACCGAGCGATCGACGTCCTCGCGGAGGTAGAGCACCTCCCAGTCGTCGCGGTCGAACCGGACGAGACTCCGGAGCTGGTCGCCGACGGCGGCACGCGCGAGCGACACCAGTCGCTCACCATGCTCGGTGTGTGCATCCATGCCATACGTAGGCCAGCATCGAGCTTCAACGTATCGGTCGAACCACCAGCAAGCGCCCGGATAACCGGGAGAGAACCGACCGTCGGTCAGTGCGACCCACGGTGCACGATGGCGACGTCCGTCTCCAGGTCCGTGACGCGCTCGAACGTCGGCGGTGCGAGGAACCGCGACGCCGCCGACCGGTCCGTGCTCGCACCGACCACGACGAGGTCGTACTGGCTGGCGTTCGCGTCCAGGAACCGCTCGATGCTCGACCGCGACACTCGCGTCTCGAACGTCGCGTCGAACGTCTCCACGAGGTTCGCGAGCATCTCCTCCGCCCGACGACGCCGGCTCTCGGCGTCGATGCAGTGACAGAGCGCGCAGGTCCCGGCCTTGCCCGCGAGTCGCGTCGCGAAGTCCAGCATCGCGTGCGCGGTGTCGCCGGGTCGACCGACGGCGACGAGGATGCGCCGCCACGACCGGTCGACGTCGCCGTCCCCACCACGGAACACGACCACGTCGATCGGCGAGTCGAACAACCCCTTCAGGTACGGCGAGAGCGACCCGTGGCGTTCCTCGTACGGTGCGACGACGAGGTCGCAGTTCGTCTCCCGAGCGACACGCAACGTCACCGTCGTCCGACTCGCGTCCGTGCTCGCGACGACGACCTCGCAGGGCACGCCGACCTCGGTGCGGACGCGACTCGCAAGTCGCTCCAATCGCATCGCGACCTGTCCGGCGACCTGCTCCTCGGCGTCGACCGCCAGCGACGACTCGCCGGACTCGTCGAGTGCGGCTCGTGCCGCGTCGACGGCGTCGGACTCGACGACGTCGAGTAACACCACCTTCCCGGCATCGTGCGCACCGGCGATGTGCGCGCCGAACAGCGCCGCTTCCTCGCCGTCGTCACCGGTGACTGGCACGAGGACGTGGTCGTCGCCACGCGTCGTCTGGTAGAGGTACCGTGCACGTCGCTCGTAGAACAGTTCGCGCCACGCGTAGAACACGCCCGCGACGAACGACGTCGTCACGGCGATCCCGAGGACGTAGCCGACCACCTCGCCGTAGTCCGCGACGAGCGTCAGGAGTGCGGCGGAGAACGCGGAGGGCTCCTCGATGTTCGCCGCCCACGTGACGGTGCCGACGGCGACGATGGCGAGCCCGGCACTGACCGCGGTCGCACGAGGCGTACCCGCCTCCCACGCGAACCAGTTCGTCGCCCGCACCGCGAGCAGTCCACAGACGGCGCCGGCGGTGAGGCCGCCGACGAACCGGAGCGGCGACGCGTACTCGCTCTCGGGGTTCGCGAACAGCGTGTACGTACCGGAGGCGAGCGGCGGGAACAGGAGGAAGGAGACCTCCCGACTGATCTGGGAGACGTACGTGACAGCGGCGATGAGGAGGGGGACGAACACGAGCACCGAGATGTGCCGGAGGTTCCCGGTGTACTCGATCCAGTTCTGGAGGTCCTGGAGTTCGCGACGCTCGGCGCGTCTGAGGCGTCGAACGAACCGGCGAACTCGTCGTCGGACCGCTTCGAACATGCACCGATACTATCGAGGGGGGACAGGTAAGCGATTCCCTCGCACGACCGCCCACCGCTTAAGATGAGACTGTCCATAGGGTTGGACGTGACTCCCGACGCGAGTTCGAGCGATAGCGCTGATGCGGGACAGGAGGCGGTTCCGGTGGACGACCCGCTCGCGCTCGCCGCCGGGTACGTTCGGGCGACGAAACTCGACGACGACCCGGCGTCGTTCCGTCAGGCGCTCGCGAGTCTGGACCGCGAGGTGCTGGCGGCCGCGCTGGGCAGTGACGGCGAACGCGTGGCGTTCTGGCTGAACGTGTACAACGCGACCGTCCAGGACGTGCTATCGGCGAACCCCGAGTTGTTCGAGAAGCACGGGTTCCCGCCGCGTCGGCCGATCTTCAGACGCGAACTCGTCACTGTCGCGGGCGAATCACTGCGGTTGGACGACGTCGAACACGGCATCCTCCGGAACTCCCAGAGCGGGGTCGGCCTCGGGTACGTTCCGCGATTCCGAAAGAGTGCGTTCGAGCGCGCGCATCGCGTCGCGGAACTGGACCCACGCGTCCACTTCGCGCTGAACTGCGGCGCGCGGTCGTGTCCGCCGGTGCTCGCGTACGACGCCGCGGACGTCGACGCACAACTCGACGCGGCGACGCGGAGCTACCTCGAGACCGAGGTCAGTTACGATCCCGAGTCGGACGTGGCGCGCGTCCCGAAGCTGTTCTCGTGGTACCGCGGCGACTTCGGCGGGAAGCCCGGTATCCGCGCGTTCCTCCGCGACCACGACGCCATCCCCGAAACCGCCGACCCATCGCTCGCATGGGCCGACTACGACTGGTCACTGAAACTGGGGCAGTTCAGTGACTGACGAGCAGACGGTCGGCGGGAGGCCGTCGTTGCAGGTGGGTTGACTGATGAGCAGACGGCTGGCGGGAGGCCGTCGTTGCTGGCAGTCAGAGTGGCGTGCAGGCAGATTCGGGGTGGGTCGTCCACGGGGTGTCTGCGCTCCCGTCTCGGCCCGCGGACGGTGGGTGCGTCAGGGCACGGGGGCGTTCGCCGCGGGTTCGTACTTAAATCCCTGTGGCGGCGTCGAGCGTGATCTGGATGGCGCGTTCGACGTTGTCCTTGGCTTTCTCGGGGAGTTCGTCGTCGTCGGTCGCGCCCTTCTGGGTGCCTTCGACGAGGTTGCCGTCGACGGTGCAGATGGCGCCCGCTCGGAGGCCTTTGCGGCGGGCGAGCGTGAAGATGGTCGCGGCTTCCATCTCGACGCAGAGGATGCCGGCTTCCTCCCAGTCGGCGACGTACTCGTCGGTTTCGGCGTAGAACGCGTCGTCGCTGGCGATGGCACCGACGTGGACGTCTTCGCCGTTGGCTTCGGCACCGTCGACGAGTGCGCTGAGGACGTCGTAGTCGGGGACGGCGGGGTACTCGACGGCCTCGTAGCGCTTGCTGGTGCCTTCGTTCTTCGCGGCGCCGGTGGCGACGACCATGTCACCGATCTCGATGCCCTCCTGGAGCGCGCCAGTTGTCCCACAGCGGACGAACGTCTCGACGCCGACCGCGGCGAGTTCCTCGACCGCGATGGCGGCGCTCGGACAACCGATACCCGTCGAGCAGATCGTGAGATCGCGACCGTCGTACGTCGCGTTCACGACCTTGTACTCGCGGTTCTGGGCGATCGTCTCGGCGTTCTCGCACATGTCCGCGATGCGGTCGACGCGTCCCGGATCGCCCGGAACGACCGCCAGATCGTGTACATCTCCCTCTTCGACGAGCAAATGCGGTTGCTTGGCCATACGCTCGCTTCGAGCACGCCCATCAAAAGGAACGCGCTATCTCGCCAGCGATACGCGACATCGCCAGCCGGGGTCACGTCGGCGGCGGTCGGCACAGAGAGTAAGCTTTTCGCCACCAGGACCCTTCGTCCGTCTCGAATGCACGCCATCACGAACAGCGGCTGGGTGGAGGTCATCACGGGGAGTATGTTCTCCGGGAAGACCGAGGAGTTGTTGCGTCGGCTTCGGCGCGCTCGTATCGCCGAGCAGGAGGTTGCGGTGTTCACGCCTGCGGTCGACGACCGATACGGGGAGGACGTCATCGGGAGTCACGAGGGCCGGGATTGGGATGCGATGGCGGTTCCGGCCGAGGGCGAGGGCGTGTGGGAGATCGTTGAGCACGTCGACGGTGAGGACGTCGTGGCGGTGGACGAGGCGAACTTCTTCGATTCGACGCTCGTCGACGTCGTGAACGACCTGGCGAGTAGTGGGCATCGCGTCGTGGTTTCTGGGACCGATCAGACGTTCCGCGGGGAGCCGTTTCACCCGCTTCCGGCGTTGATGGCGATCGCGGAGTACGTCGAGAAGTTCCAGGCGATCTGCTCGCAGTGCGGCGAGCCAGCGACGCGGAATCAGCGACTCGTCGAGGGCGAGCCCGCGCACGTCGACGACCCGACGATCCTCGTCGGTGCGGAGGAGTCCTACGAGGCGCGGTGTCGGAGCTGTCACACGCTCCAGACGGGGTCGCTCGACCGGTCGCTCGACGAGTTCAGGGACCCGGAGTCGGCGTCGATGGCGGCGCCGGAGGAGTCGGACGTCGACGACGGTCCCGAAGGCGTGGATGCGCCACCGGCGGACGAGTGAGCAGATGACCGAATACCGGACGCGGGGGCGACGATGACGCAGTGGGTGGAGTCCCCGGAGGGTGGACGGGATCGTGGTCTGCGAGCGGTCGTGCGGGCGTGGTTCGAGGTGACGACGGCGCCGTCGCGGTTCTTCCGAACTGGCGTCGCGCCCGGCGACCAGGCACCCGGGTTGACGTTCGCGATGGTCGTGGTGTTCATCGAGGAGCTCACGCGGTTCGTGCTCGTCGACGGCGCGTACCCGGTCGTCGCGGGTCAGCGAACGCTCTCGGCGGTGCTCTGGCTCGGCGTCGCCGTGCTCCTCGTCGCGCCCGCTGGCCTGCACTTGCTCGCGGCGATCGAGACGGTCCTGCTCGCCGCGCTCGCACCCGACCGTTCGGGCGTGAGCGAGACCGTGCAAGTGTTCGGGTACGCGACCGCGCCGTGCGTGCTCGCGGGTGTACCGTCGCCGCTCGTTCGCTCGATCTGTGGACTGTACGCGTTCGCGCTCCTCGTCGTCGGTATCGAGACCGTGCACGACGTCCCGACTGACCGGGCGATCGTGCTCGCACTCGTCCCCGGCGCGATCGCGTACGGGTACGGGTTCCGGGCGTTCGACGCGATCGCGACAGTCCTCAGCAACTGGTACATCATCTAGCCCACCAGCGTCGCACGGTTTCGTCGACGGGAGCAGCGAATCGATGCCCGAACGGGTCGAGCACCATGCTACGATGTATTTATGCCTGTCGCGAGCCTATATCACGTGATACTACATGTCAATCAACCTTTTCATCGGCGGTCTCGGTGGTCCCGAACTCGTCATCATCTTCATGCTGGTGGTGCTCCTGTTCGGCGCCAGCAAGCTCCCGAAGCTCGCCCGAGCCAGCGGTGAGGCGATGGGCGAGTTCCAGCGCGGCCGCGAGAACCTCGAACGCGACATCCGCGACGCCACGTCGACCGAATCCGCGGACGACACGAGCATCGACGCCGACGCGACGACCGACGATGCAGACGCGACGACTGAGGTCGACGTGGACGCGACCTCTGCCTGAGCATCGACGTCGTGGCACCCGATTATCGACGTCGCGGCACCCGATTATCGACGTCGCGGCACCCGATTATCGACGTCGCGCTACCTGACACTCGACGACGGGACCAACATCCTGCCTGCACACGCGGAGGTCGATGGCGGCGATCGCGCGCTCTCGAACCCACCGACGCACGCCGGCGACGCCGTCCTCGCCGATCTCTTCTCGGGCTGGTCGAACGTCCTCGCGTCCGACGGCGAACTCCGCGTCGTCCACCATCGCGCACTCGACCTCGACCACCACCTCGACCGATTCGAGGCCGTCCACACGGTCTCGACCGGCGAAGACCACGTCGTCCGCGCCGCGTGACGCTGACGCCAGCCACTCACACCGACAACTTCCGGAGTGGAATCGGAACGCTTCGGTTCGGTCGGCGTTCACGAACCTGACTGGACTTCCCCGAGCGGACCGAAACACGTGGAAGGGAACCGCGGCGCGGAGGGACTACATCCCCGAAGAATCGTTGGCGGCGCTTTCGGTCTCGTCCGCCGCCTTCTCGCCGGCTTCCTCCGTCCGCTCTGCTGCCTTCTCGCCGACCTCCTGGACTGCCTGACCGGCCTCCTGGACCGTCTCGCCGGCTTTCTCCGACCCTACCTCCATCCGTTCGGATGCGGTCTCGCTCCCCTCTTCGATCGTCTCTGCGGCCTGCTGGGTGCGGTTGGCCGCCTCCTCCTTTACACTCCCGAGAATCTCGTCCGGCTTCTGGGAGTTCCGGACCCAGTAGGCGAGGCCGATCGCACCCACTCCTGCGAGCAGGAGACTCTTCAGCCCCATCCCTTTCGACCGTTTCGCGGGCCTGATTTCGATGACCTTGTCGTTCCTCGAGAGGGCATCGCTTATCGCTTCCGTCATCTGGTCGTTCGTACTGGACTCGTCGTCTCCGAACTTGTCTTCGAGTAACTGACTTTTCATTGTAATCGGGTGTTGCCGCGTCTGGTTGCGTTCGAGCACGGCCGCGTCACCGGAAACGGTGATCCGGTTCGCGATACGCTCGTTATCTGGTCTCCCAACAAGACACGTGACTGCATTCGGATATTGTTATGTCCCGGTGAAACCGCCTGCCAGCGAACGCGCGTCCGTAATCCAGCCTTACTGAGAACGAACCCCGCCGCTTGCTGGGGGCTGCGCTCCGAGAATCAGTGGGAGAAACTGACGCTCGGGAGTATGACCTCGAGCACTCGCTGGGCTCGCGGGAACCAGGACAGCTCGATCTCCAGTCGAGTGCTCTCCATCCGAGCGAAGATCGCGGTGACGACGGGGGAGACCGAGAGCGACCGATGGCCGGGTGACTGGCAGGGGTAGCGGGTCCCCTCTCAGAGGGCACCATCCAATCCTACCTCGAGGCACGGACGAATACAAGAGCTTTGAGCACGAAAAACGGATATGGACCTTCCAGAGAACCTCGGCAATCGTGACGGGCTCGCTCGCAAACTCATCGCTGTCGGCCTGGCAGTCTTCGCCCTCTGGTCGCTCCGGAAGGGCAAGCGAACGCGCGGCGTGCTGGCAGGAGTCGGTGCTATCGCGCTCGGATACAGTGCGTCGACCGAATCCGGTGACGTGATGGAGCAGGCCTCGGAGCGTCCCGATACCGAACCAACGAACCGGACCGAACAGCTGCGCTGTGCAATCTGCGAGGAATCCATCGTCCCGGGACAATCCCGAACGCCGAACGAAAACAACGAGATCGTCCACCAAGACTGTCTCCAAGCGTCCGCGTGAGTATCTGAATCCGTTTCCGATACCGCCACACCACCCATCGAGAGTGCAAACCACGGAGCGGCGCCGCCACCCGGATTTTGAACCTCCGAAAAACGGGTCCGAGCGATACTCTTGCCCCCTCGGGCGCTGCGCTCGCGGGAAGGGACAGTTCAACTTCGATGAGTGGGACGACCCGTACAAAATCGACGCGAGATTCGGATACCGCCTCCCGGATTTCGTATCGCGGTAACTCCTTTAGGAACCACCAGGTGCGACCGGCGCCCACCTGCAGGCAGTCTCGAGAGGCGTTCACTCCACGGATCCCGGCGTCGCCACCCACTCACCGCGTCCAGAGAGCATGTATGCACCAGCAGGTCAGTGGGTCTGGACCGCGGGCACACGCCAGCCGTGACTCTGTCCGTCGATCAAGCCCTCACACCAGTCGTCCAAGACCGATAACGAACCGACTACACCGCAACTATCGATGCTGAGCTCCTCCAGAACGTGTCGACGTCCTCGACTTCCACCACAGTCCGCGACCGCTTCCTTCGAGTCGACTCCACCCCGACGAACGCTCCAGGTGACGGACTACCCGAACTTGCCGGTGATGTAGTCCTCGACGCGCTGATTGGCGGGATTCTCGAAGATCGACTCCGTGTCGTCGAACTCGACGAGTTCCCCGCCCGTGAGGAACACCGCCGTCTTGTCCGATATTCGCGCCGCCTGTTGCATGTTGTGCGTGACGATGACGACCGTGTACTCCTCGGCCAACTCCTCGATGAGATCCTCGATCTTCGACGTCGCGATCGGGTCGAGGGCGGACGCCGGCTCGTCCATGAGGAGGACGGCAGGATCGACCGCGATTGCACGCGCGATGCAGAGACGCTGTTGCTGGCCGCCCGACAGATCGAGTGCGCTCTTCTGCAACTGGTCCTTCACTTCGTCCCAGAGCGCCGCCTTCTTCAGCGAATCCTCGACGACCTGGTCGAGGTCCTCGGTGTGCCCGCGGAGCCGCAGACCGTACGCGACGTTGTCGTAGATGCTCTTCGGGAACGGATTCGGGTGCTGGAACACCATCCCGATGCGGCGCCGGAGCGCCACCGGGTCGACGTCCGGGTCGTAGACGTTCTTCCCCTCGAACAGCAACTCGCCCTCGACGCGCGCGATGTCGATGAGGTCATTCATCCGGTTGATACATCGCAGGAACGTCGACTTCCCACAGCCCGACGGCCCGATCATCGCCGTCACCTGCTTCTCGGGGATCTCCATGCTGACGTCTTGGAGCGCCTGCGTCTCCCCGTAGAACACGTCGAGTCCACGGGACTCGATGACGGTTTCCGGGTTCGTCGGCGTAGAGCGCTCATCCGACCCTTCGACGGAGATCGACTGCTCGACGAGCGGCTCGCCATCGGGGTCCGCGTTCGCGTCGCTCGCAGAGTCGTACGTCGATTCGTCCGATTCGGTGCGTCCGTCCGTAGTGAGTTCTTCGTTCGTCATCGTATCATGCCTCCCGCTGGAACTTGTTTCGAACGATGATCGCCGTCCCGTTCATCACGAGTAAGACGACGACCAGTGTGACGACGCCGGCGGCGAGCACGCCGTGCCGGATCTCCGGTTGCAGGTTCGTCGACCACGCGTAGATTTGACGGGGCATCGCCGGGAGCTGGTCGAAGAAGCCGTTCGGTGCGAGCCTGACCGACGACGCCGCCCCGATCATCAGGAGTGGCGCCGTCTCACCGATCGCTCGCCCGACCGCGAGAATCGTTCCGGTGAGGATACCCGGCATCGCCTGCGGGAGGACGACGTTCCGCGTCGTCTGCCAGCGGGTCGCACCCATCCCGTACGACGCCTCCCGGTGCGAGTCGGGGACCGCACGGAGTGCCTCCTGCGCGGAGATGATGACGATCGGGAGTATCAGCAAACCGATGGCGAGACCGCCGACGATGACTGACCCCGCGGGCATGGTGAGGATCCGGATGAACAGCGCTAGCCCGAGCAACCCGTAGACGACGGACGGCACGCCAGCGAGGTTCCCGATGTTGATCTCGACGAGCGTCACGAACTTCCCGCCGAGACCGCTATCGGGCGCGTACTCCTCGAGGTAGATGGCCGCGCCGACGCCCACCGGGAACGCCGCGAGTGCGATGACGATCATCATCATCACCGACCCGACGATGGGTGGATAGAACCCCGCATCCTCGGGCGTTCGCGAGTGCACGCTCGTCAGGAACTGCCAGTCGAGCCACGTATCCGGGGGAGCGAACCCGAACTGTTCGACGAGGACGGCACCGAGCAGTATCCCGCCGACGAGGAGCACCGGGAACGCGAGGCCGGGAACGCCGTCCTGCCGACGGACGATGCCTTCGACGTACACGCCGAGCGGGACGACGCTGAACGTCACCACGAGGATCCAGACGACGGGGTCGATACCGAGTGCCGGGCCGACGAACGGGCCGAGCGATGCCAGGGCGAGCGCGCCACCGACGACCATCCCGATCACGGTCCGCGAGTCCTCGCTCGCGCGTCGTCGTGCGACGAGCACGCCGAGTCCGGCGGCGACCGGGAGCGTCACGGCGAGTACGAGCATCAACCAGGGGAGCGGGAGGTACGGAACGGAGAGCACGAGTTCGCGGAGGCTGACGACGCGCGTCGTCAATCGAACCGGCGCATCGAGTTGCCGCAGTGTGATGTTCACGACCATCGTCACCTCCTCTGGGAGGATACCGAACAGCGCGACGACGGGTGCGCCGACGAGGACCACGAGTCGCTCGAACGCCGCCCGTGGCCGGAATCGCGCGTGCGCCACGATCACGCCGACTGACACGGCCGTCGCGACCGTCAACGCGAACAGTTCAGCGACGGAGACGAGTTCGATCGAGAGCACGACGGCGAGCGCCGCCGCCAACAGCAGTCCGATGATGGGGATGCCGAGCGTCGCTATCGCCACCTCGCCCGCTGGTTCGTCGCGACGATAGTACCAGACCGACGTTCCGACGACCGGAACGACGAGCGTCACGAAGAACGTCAGGTGCCAGCCAGGGTCGGCCGTGAACGGCTGGAACGCGTCCGCCGCGACGTACAACAACAGGACGAGAACGGAGAGCAACGCGAACGAGACCGCGCCGAGACAGCCGTACTTGAAGACCTCGCCTCGAAGCTGACTCACCGTCCCGGTTTCGCCAGCCCACTCGATGGTTTCCTTCGGTGTCGCCATCAGCACACCACCGCCGTCCGTGTCAGGTTCGTCATTAGTTGTACTCCTCCCTGTATCGTGCCGCGATCCGGTTGCTCGCCAGATTCATCAGGAACGTGATGACGAACAACGTCAACCCGATCGCGAACATGCTCTTGAAACCGATGCCGCTGACGTTGTCCGCACCGTTGATCTGCACCATCGCCGCCGTCATCGGTTGATTCCCCTGCCAGAGGTTCTGGAGGGGATTCGCGAAGTCGATCATCCGCGACCGACTCCCCATCGCCACCGCGACGATCATCGTCTCGCCGATCGCTCGCGAGAGCGCGAGGATGAACGACGAGAAGATACCCGACAGCGCGGCGGGGATGACGACGCCAGTCGACACCTCGTACTTCGTCGCACCCATCCCGTACGCGGCCTGCCGGAGCGAATCCGGGACCGCACTCATCGCGTCCTCACTGAGGCTCGAAACCATCGGGATGATCATGATACCGACCATCAACGACGCACTCAGGACGTTGAACGTGTTCAGTGGCAGACCGAACACCCGTAGGAACGGCGTCACGTAGACGAGCGCGAAGATCCCGTACACGACGGTCGGAATCCCCGCCAGGATCTCCAGCGACGGCTTCAATACTGACCGAGCGCGCTCGCTCGCGTACTCGCTGAGGTAGACGGCCGCCGCAACGCCGACGGGAAGTGCGATCGCGGCCGCGATGACCGTTACCAGCAACGTCCCGCTCACGAGCGGTAGCACCCCGACCTGGTTCCGGGGCAACAGGAACTCGGTCCCCGTGAAGAACTCGACCGGGCTGACGAGCCCGAAGAAGTCGATCGCGTCCTTCGCGAGCAATACCACGATACTGATCGTCACGAAAATCGAGAGGAGCGCGCACGCGAACAACACGTATCTATATATCCGTTCGCGCACGGCTCGTCCTGGCGGTATCGACGTGATGTCGTCAGATTGGGTGTCTGTGCTCATTACTAAGAACGGTAACGCTATCCGAGGACGGGTTACTTGCCAGCCGTCTCGTCGAGCTTCTCGAGGTTCTGGTCACGAAGTTCCGTGCTCGACGGCACGTAGCCGATGTCTTTAACGACATCGGTTTCCGCGTTCTCGATGTAGTACTTCATGAACTCGTACACCTCCTCGTTCTGGAGAGACGACTCGGCGACGTAGATGAACAGTGGCCGCGCCATCGGGTAGGAACCGTCCTTGGCGTTCGCGAAGTTCGGTACCGAGCACCCGTTGCCACTGTCGACTTCGAGCGCTTTCACGAGGTCGGTGTTCGACTGGTAGTAGGCGTGCCCGAAGTACCCCATCGCGTAGAGGTTGTCCTCAATGCCCTGGACGATCGTGTCGTCCTCCTCGGTGGGCTGGTGACGGGCGGTATGCCGGTAGTCTTCGCCGACGATGTTCGAGTTGAACCAGTCGTACGTGCCGGACGTCTCGGCCGGCCCGAACAGCACGATCTCCTCGTCGGGCCAGTCGTCGCGGACGTCCGACCAGTTCGTTACCCCGTTCTCGCGCCAGATCCGGGACATCTCCTCGGGGGTGATGCAGTCGACCCAGTCAGCGTCGTTGTTGACCGCCATCGTCAGCGCATCACCGGCGACCTGGAACTCGACGGGCTCGACGTCGTTGGACGAGCACTGCTCGACCTCGCTGTCCTTGATCGGGCGCGAAGCACCGTTGAGGTCGGACTCGCCCGGACAGAAGTGGTTCTTGAACCCGCCACCACTCCCCGTCGAGTCGACCGTGACGTTGACCTCGGGGTGTTCCTGCATGAACGACTCCGCGAACGTGTCCGACACCGGGAACACCGTACTGCTCCCCTTGACGACGATGGTCCCCGACAGGCTCTCGTCGTCGCCGTCGCTTCCGTCACTTCCGTCGCCGCCGTCGCTTCCGTCGCCACCGTCCCCGCCGTCCTGGATTCCAGCGTCCGTGTTCTCCGTACAGCCAGCGACCCCAAGCACGCTCGCTGTCCCCGCAGCAGCGATGAGCTTCCGCCGTGATACCCCGGAGGCAACCCGCTCTGAGTCCTGCGTCATCAACCGTAACGAGGCGAATAACTACTAAAGCGGTTTATAATATCGCTATAGCTTGCTCTGTACTTGCTATAGAGGCCATATCTCTATATAGTAGAATATGTTCGTCATGCCGGTTCGGTGTTCGAAACCAGAACGCACGTAAGACTCGACGGAACGCCGCTTGAACTCGTTTTGGCTTGCTCTCTTCCCCAGCCCCCTACCGACCACGGGCGAAAATACGAGGAGCCTTCTCACTAACTTGTACTATTCAGAACAGGGATATCCGAACCATTTCACGACGAACAGCTACTGTATTCGGCCCGGAACATACCGAAACTAGCCCCGAAACGACTCTCTATATATACGCCAGTTGGTTGGACATCCGCCACGCACCGTCCCCGCCAGATCACGCACCGTCTCCGCCAGATCACGCACCGTCCCCGCCAGATCACGCACCGTCCGGCGTCGCGACACGCGAGGACCGACCGGTTGACCAGCGCTGCAGAGACTGCGACCGACGGGGGCCACGCCGCGGAGACTGGTCGTGGCCTATTCGTGCCGGACAGCGGTTCTGCCCGATTCGCTGACTCTGGTCCGAAGCGACCGCCATCTCGATCGACTTCGAGCGGAGGTCTCCCGGAGCGACCCCGTCACCTGGTCGGCGAAGCTCCGAATACCAACCCTCGGAGGCACGAATCGTTAAGGTATTGGGAATGGTACTGATTAACATGACAGACCTGGGCGGCTATCACGACCACGTCGCGAGAATCGACCTCGGCGACGAAGCGGTGAACTACGAGGGGATCGACGACGAGGACGCTTCCAAGTACATCGGCGCGCGCGGGCTCGGCGTCAAGTACGTGTTCGACCAGGGGCCCGACGTCGACCCACTCGGTCCGGACAACCTGCTCGCGTTCATGAACGGCCCGCTGACCGGAACGCAGGTGACGATGAGCGGGCGCATCGCCATCTGCACAAAGTCACCGCTGACCGGGACGGTGACCGACTCCCATCACGGTGGCTGGTCCGGTGCTCGCCTGAAGTGGGCGGGCTTCGACGGCCTCCTGTTCGAAGGGCAAGCCGACGACCCCGTGTACGCCGTCGTCGAGGACGGCGAAGTGGAACTGCGCGACGCCTCCCACATGTGGGGCTGGGGCGTCCACGACACGATGGAGGAAGTCGAGTCCGAGATGGACGGCGCGTTCGGGAAGAACCTCTCGGCGATGGCGATCGGGCCGGCCGGCGAGAACGAGGTCAAGTACGCCTGCATCATCAACGAGGACGACCGCGCGTCCGGCCGCGGCGGCACGGGTTGCGTGATGGGGAACAAGAACCTGAAGGCGGTGGTCGTCAAGTCCGGCACGAAGATGCAGAAGCCCGCGGACGAGGAGACGTTCAAGACGGGCCACAAGCAGGCGATGCAGCTCATCCAGGAGTCCGACGTCACCGCGCCCAACGAGGGCGGGCTCTCGATGTACGGGACGAACGTCCTGATGAACGTCACCGAGGAGATGGACGGCCTCCCGACGAAGAACGCGCGCTACACGTCGACGGAGTCGATGTCAGATACGGAGGGCGACGGCGAGCGCATCATCGACGCCGAGCAGGTGTCCGGCGAGAACGTCCGCGAGAACATCCTCGTCGACGAACCCACCTGTCACTCCTGTCCGGTCGCGTGCAAGAAGGAGGTCGAGGTGCAGACGATGCACAAGGGCGAGGAGATGAACGTCCGGATGGAGTCCTACGAGTACGAGTCCGCGTGGGCGCTCGGTCCGAACTCCGGGCACACGGAGCGCGACCAGGTGGCGCTGATGCTCGACCGCTGTAACGACCACGGCATGGACACCATCGAGTCGGGGAACATGATGGCCCAGGCGATGGAGTTGACCGAGGAGGGCAAACTCGATGGATTCGGTGACGGTATCGACTGGGGCGACACCGAGGCGATGGTCGAGATGATCGACCGGATCGCCACCCGCGATACCGAGCTCGCCGACCACATGGCGGAAGGCCAGGAGCACATGGCCGAGGAGTTCGGAAACCCGGAGACGGACGTCCTCACCGTGAAGAACCAGGCGATCGCCGCCTACGACCCGCGTGCGATGAAGGGGATGGCCATCGGGTACGCCACCTCGAACCGCGGCGCGTGCCACCTGCGCGGGTACACGCCCGCAGCCGAGTTGCTCGGCATCCCCGAGAAGGTCGACCCCTACGAGCCCGAAGGGAAGGGCGAACTCTGTGCGACCTTCCAGAACATGCACGCGATCTCGGACAGCTTCGACATCTGCAAGTTCAACGCGTTCGCGGAGGGAATCGAGGAGTACGTCCTCCAGTACAACGGGATGACCGGCCGCGACGTCGGCGAGGAGGAGCTGATGGCCGCAGGCGAACGCATCTACAATCTCGAACGGTACTACAACAATCTCGTCGGGTTCGACGGCGACGACGACACCCTCCCGAGTCGGTTCGTGGAGGGCAGCGAGCACGCCATCCCCGGACAGGGTGCCAGCGACGGTCAACTCGCCGAACTCGACCAGCTGAAGGACGAGTACTACGACGTCCGTGGCTGGGTGGACGGCGTCGTCCCCGACGAGAAACTCGACGAACTCGACATCGAGATCGGTCCCGGCACGGGCATCTCCTCGGGTGACTCCGGCGCGCCGGCGACCTCCGACGACTGAGGACTCTCGGGGCCGCTTTCCTCTCCTATTCATGTCCACGAACGACGAGCACGACATCGGGTTCCAGGTCGAATCGCGACTCATGAGTCACGGCGTCTACGTCACCGACTTCGAGACGACGGACGGGTACGAATTGACCTACGAGTCGGCGTCGGCGGCCGAAACCGGCGTCATCCAGCACCGCGAGGTCGGGAAGGTCATCAACGTCTTCCTCGAACTGCACGACGACGACTGGCGGGGTCGCCCCATCCACGCGACCGTCACCGACCTCGACGGCCGGAACCTGGGCCGCTGGCACGTCACCGAGGACTGGTTGCGTGCGCTCCAGACCGGCGACCTGACGGAGACGGCGTTCTCCCAGAAGGTAATCGACACTATCGAACCGGTGGCGCGATAGCGACCACGTCACGCACCTCCAGTGCGGTCTCGAACTCCTCGTCCCGGTCGAGTCGACGGCCAGCACGCTGGAACTGCGACTCGTGCGTCCGGCGGACGGCGTCCAGCTCTCGGCCGTCGAACCCGAGCGCCTCGCCGATGGTCTCCCAGCGACCGTCATCGACCAGGTAGAAGACCGCGTCGTCGGTGCCGTCGATGCGCTCGAACCGGCGTTCGTACGTCGCTCGACGTTCGACGAGATGCCGCTGGGTTCGCTCGATCAGTTCCGACAGGGTCGACAGTGGCACGCTCGCCTGTGCACCCGCGAGCACCACGATCTGTCCCTCGATGGGGTGGGTGACGTCGGGCATCGCTAGCCGCCCGCGCGGATCGCCTTCTGGGAGAACCGGTCGATGACGTCGTCGAGTACCTCGGGGTCGCCCTCGAACGACGCGGTCACTTCGGTCAACCAGATCGAGCCGCCCGGATTCACCTTCTCCTCGGAGAGCTCGACCCGCCAGCCATCACCCTCCAGGGTGTGGTCGTCGACCTGCTCGCCGCCGACGTTCTCCAGGTAGCCGATGGCTGCACGCACGGAGATACCGCGATAACTCCGCTCTCGGGATTCCATTACCCATCCTAGAGGCGGGACCACGCTAAACCTGACGGCGACCGATGGCCGAGGGGCTCTCAGATCTCCCCCGAGGTCAGCCCTGTCCCGGCCGGATGCCGTCCTGGACGATGCGGGCGTTGCGCTCGCGGTCGATGCGCTCTTCGAGGTCCTCGTGGTCGTATAGCTGCCGGATGACGGCGGCGTGAAGGTCTCGCCACGCCATCGCGTAGATGGGTGACTGCCCCCAGGCGCGGAGTTCGACGACGTACTCGTCGTAACGCTCCCAGCGGTCCTCGAAGCGTTCGACGACGTCGACGACCGCCTCGACGCCCTCGTCGTCGAGGGCGGCGTTCAATCGGGACTCCCAGCCGGCGACGGCTTCGAGCATGTCCTGCCGGGCGCCGTCGCCATCCTCGGGTAGCGAGTTCACGATCCCCTCCGGGATGCCGAGCTCGAGTTCGCTCATGTTCCTGCTGCACGCGCTCGCCGCATAAAATGCCCGCCACGACGAACACGTTCGGACGAACCTCGTTCCGCTTCGGGCGCGTACGAGAGCGTATGCAACAGCGCGAGCAGCGAGAACGGACGACAGAGACGACGGTCCGAGTCAAGTGCACCGGTCGAGTGCGGACCGAGGTCGGAGAACCCCGCATGGAGTACACGTTCGAGGGGAATACGCTCCGCGAGTGCCTCGACGCGTTCTTCGCCGAGTACGACGTCGAGGACATGCTCATCGCGGAGACCGAAGCCGACGCCAGCACCGACGGCTGGGCGACAGCGCCAGCCGAACTCCCCGGCGAGAACTACCAGAAGAACCCCGAAGGCGAACAGACCCGCCCGTACGCGCGAGTAACCGTGAACGGACGGTTCAACGAACACCTCGACGGCCTCGACACCGAACTAGCCGACGACGACAAAGTCGCATTGATGTACCCGTTCATCTACTGTTGCTGACTGCACCGTCACGGCTCGTCGTTAGCCGCCAGCGACAGGCGGGAACACACTCACGCGGTCGCCGTCGGAGAGCGTCGTCTCCATCCCATCGATGTGGTCCACGTCCTCCCCGTTCCGCATGATCTTCGCGTACTCCCGGGGCGACCCATCGTCCTCGAGGACCTCCATCCCCGGGAACTCATCGTCCAACCTCCGGAGCACGTCACCCATCGTCCGCACGTCCTCGTACTCACGATAGATGGTCTTCTGACCGACGGCCTCCCGGAAGTTCGCGAAGAAACGCAACTCCAATTCCATGTCTCCAGACAGGGAAGCCAGCAGTATAAATCGATGCGACGCACCCCCAGCACGTGAACCCGACCAGGCCCCTCGAAGAACCGATCGGAACCGTTCCACCAACGCAACAGCGAGGAGCGATAGCGACGAGTCTGCGTCGGTAGACGTGGGTTAGGGCGGATTCGAACCGAAGTGAGACGGTCGCCCTTGCTCCACTCGGGCGACACGACTCACAGGATTCGAATCACGTCGTCAACACTTTTTCGGCGAACGAACTCCTCGCTACGCTCGTCGGTTTGTCCGCCGAAAAAGTGGGTTGGGGCGGATTCGAAGGTCGCGTTAAGTTAGAGGATGAGGCGTTCGATGTTCGAGTGTCCTATGCCCAAAATCGAACGCCTCAGCGAACGTACCGAGTGGATAGACTTGTCGTTTATGGAGCGAGAGCGGACACCCCGCGAGATCATTGAAACGGGTATTCGCTATCACCTTGCGGGTCTCTCACTTTCGAATACAGTTATACTACTTGAGGATTTTGGGTGTCGAACGCAGTCGTGTCGCCGTTCACAACTGGATACAGAAAGCCGATCTACAGCCGGCTGGTGGTGAGCGTCCGGATCGCGTTGCGATCGATCAGAAAGCGATCCGGATCAACAACGAACAATACTGGCTGTACGCTGCTGTCGATCCAGCAACGAACAGAATCCTTCATTCACGCCTGTTTCCAACGTATACGATCTCGATCGCACGAGAATTTCTCACCGAATTAGCTGAGAAACACGACGTCTCCGACGTCCCCAGAAACCGTCGGTTTCTGGTGTGCAGACGAGACGCGTCGCGTCTCGTCAACGCCGTGTTTCTCGTCGATGACGCCGACGATCTCATCGGTGGCCTCCGCCAAGAAGGCTACAGCTACCGCGTTCAACAACACGGCTTCAGAAATTCAGTCGAACGTGTCGTTCGTGAATTAGAACGAAGCACCGCTTCGTTTTCAAACTGTTTCAGTCACGTCGCTCCATCGACCGCAGAAACATGGCCACGCCGTCTGGTGGAATCATGCGTAACTTAACACGACCGCCGCGTGCCTAGCTCTCCAATCGGAGAACGCACAGCACACCCCGGGTTTCCTAAGTTCTCAGTCGGTTATCTGGTCAAGACATCTTCAATAATACCGAGTCGGTATCCCAGTTGAGGCTTCATAGATCGAGTTTCCGTTCCAAAATACTGAGAATCGAACCCGGGATGAGCGTCTACGTCGGTCATCGCTTAATTAGGGCGTCGTGTCGTCGGCTTCAGTCCAATTCACAGCAGTGTTCGAGAGCGATAGCCGACGCGATCTCGACCGCGTCGGCGACGCTGTCACAGTCATATTTGGTCATCACAGCGACCAGTTGCTCGAACACGTCATCAGAAACGGTTAGGCTGACGTATCTATCTGGCAGCATGAGCGGCATTTTACCGGTCGTAACTCAGAGACTTTGACGCGACCCCGGGTGAACGTGACCGCTGATTTCACTTCGCGCCGCGAACGACATGGCCATATTTCAACACCGCCACGAAGATTGCTCCGCCTACAGCATTGCCGGTCGTGGCCAGTACCTGGAACGCCAGATAATCACTCAGCGACACGGCTGAGGACGTAAAGAGGCCGAAAAGGACTTCGACGTTTCCGGCAATAGAGTGCGGAAGGTGGAGAATACCGATTGTTGCGGCTACGATCCAGATGATGAATATTCGGCTTATCGTTTCTTGGGCGGCAGTGATCAGCCAGGCCATTAGCCCCATCAGCCACCCGGCGAAGATGCCGGCGACGAACAACCAGGAGAGGTCGTGGCTAACAAGTTTATCTGCAATCGTGCCGAACGACTCGGGCGAAACTACGCCGAGCCCTGGCATAAGTAACACCGCTAAGAAAGTGAAGACAGCCCCGCCGACGAGATTGCCCACGTAGACAAGGCCCCAAAGTCGTCCCAACTGGCCGATGGAAGCCTGGCGGTCAAGCACCGGAATTACAGCAAGAGTAGTATGCTCGGTGAACAGTTCTGATCGTCCAAGAATGACGAACATGAACCCGATGGAATAAGCACTGGCCAGAAGTATTTCTGTCGAGAGGTCTCCGAAGGTTCCTTCCGACAACGTCAGCAAGACCGCCATGAGAAGGGGCCCGAAGCCAATGTCGAGTCCGGCCGAAAATCCGGAGAGCAACAACCCCGACCGTTCTCGCTCCATCTCGTGCAGGCCACTTTCGATCAGCGAATCTAGTACCGCTGCTGACGGCATCTGTTCCATGTGGGCCAACGTCTCTTGTTCCTCGGGTTTGAAACGGTCTTCCTTTGACATCGGTTTAAGCTATATTATCGAGTTAAATACAATTTGGGGGTTTTACTGCGGAACTCGTCCTCTGAGGACGCAGAAAAAAAGGTTGACTCTGGATTGGAATGTGAGAATTAAATTCTCTGCCGCCGGCTATCAGAAGCAAATTTCTTTCTTTCCCCCTTCTTACAGTACTCTCATCCTCTGTACCTTGCACGGGGTTTTAAAAGATGCCTATCATATCGAAGGGTTGGTCGATGCGTGAGCCGCTTGTACTGACCGATTGGTGTGTGTCGAATCAGGTGTGCGAATCGTTTTATAAACCCATACTGTAAATATTGGTTATTTGGGGCGATTGGTTGGGTATCGAATATCTGTCATACCTACAGATCAGAACACCTGATTTTCGAGAAACCGTCTGACCCGCCCCGGACGGCTCTCACCTGCAGATACTACTACCGCTGTACAATCGACTCCCTCGACGATACGGTCAGACGGTCGGCCCAACAGCGCTCTTTTGATTTCTCCTTCGCCTACGCCGATAATAACTGAAGCGGTCTCACGCGTTGGTTTTGTAAGGCTACTGGCACTGTCCTCTGTCTCTATGATTTGTGTCGATACCGGTGTAGTAAATTGCTCCACGATTTCATTCAGGTACTCCTGAATTGTTTCCTTCTGTTGAGCCGGGGCAGATGGATCAACTGGAAACAGAAGGGTGACCGGTGTCTCCGCTTCGATTGCGAGTGCGTCAGCAATCATTACGTTCTGAGTATGTTCCTCAACACGGGTGGGGAACTCATCGTTTCTTCCGACGAAGATTATTGTCTCGGCACAGTCGAGATGTCTAATGATACTGATACTTACGGCATCGTCACCGATGAGTGAACTACCCTACCCTACTCGCTCACGGCTGACGCCGTTCGCTCCTTGAGGGTGGGGGCTTAGCGCCTATATTCAGCTAGACACGCCCCCTTCAAGCAATTGCGGAGACGTGTCCGGGGTGCAAGTCAGCATCGTCGGTTTCGATGACGGATTCAAACTCGGCCGTGGTTCCGTGACTGTCGAATCGGCCGTTTCACACGGGTCTCGCGGGCGTTGTTTGTCCTACAAGATCGCGGAAAAGCGGATGGGTTGGAGCGGATTCGAACCGAAGGAAGACGTGCTCGCTCACTATCGTTCGCTCCGCGCGACTTCCAGGATTCGAATCCACACTCACCACTCCTGACGGCACACCCTCGTCGCTATCGCTCCTCGGTGTTGTGCCGTCAGGAGTGGGTTGGGGCGGATTCGAACCGCCGGCCTGCTCCGTGTGAAGGAGCCGTCATAACCTGGCTAGACCACCAACCCAGGCACTCTTTGGTACCCCGTTGGTGAACTAAAGGGTTCCGTTCTCAGGCGGATTGTCCCGGGAGCGAACCCCGGTATTCCTCCACCTTCTCCCGGGCCTCGGCGATGCGCTCTCGCGCTTCACCCTCAGCTTTCTCTTCGAGTTCCTTGAGGTCCTGCTGGAGTTTCTCGACGCGCGACGGCTCCGGCTCGGGTTCCTCACCCATCAGTCCCTGCACCTTCTCCTGGAGTGGCTCGATCTCCTCCTTGACGCCGGCTTTGGCGTGTTCGCCCGCTCGCTTCAGGTAGTATCGGGTATCTTCGAAGTGCTTGTTCATGGTACTTAGTAACACATAAGCAGGTATGAACCTTGTGCTGCTTCTCACTATCTTTTGGGCTGGTCGAAACCGCTGGCTTTAATTAGCGTTTAGGCATACCTAAAATCGCGGCGGCGGCTTGCCCGCCACGCGGCACAGTCTGTCCCAAGAACGCTCGACCCGTCGCCTCGTGACCGACGGCGTCGTCAGTCCAGAGCCGTGGGCATCACGCGGCCCCAGCCGCGGCACGGCTCCTGCTTCTTCCCTCCCGAGCCACAGCCCGCCCCACAGCACCTCGCGCGAGAAGGCGCTCCAGCCCAAACCGTTTACCACCACCATCCCATACAACTGCGCCGTGTTCGAAGGATTATCGATCCCGACGCCGTTCCAGATCGGCCGCGTCAACGCGTACGTCGCCGGTCGAACGGTCGTCGACCCTGGACCAGCGAGCGAAGAAGCCTGGTCGGCGCTCCTCACGGAACTCGAAGCCCGCAACCTCGACCCGGAAGACGTCGAACAGATCCTCGTCACCCATCCACACCCCGACCACTTCGGGCTCGCGAAACGCTTCCGGGACCGCGGCGCACGCGTCGTCGCGAGCGCCCCGGCCGCGACAATCATCGGCGGCTTCGCCGACCGACTGACATACGAACAACGGTACTTTCGAGATTTCTTCCAGCGCCACGGCATGCCCGAATCTACCGCCAGAACCGTCACCGAACTCCCCGAAGCCTACATCGAGTACGCGCCCGACGTCGACACCGACCGCATCCTCGAACCCGGCGACGACGTCACCGTCGCCGGCGTCAAACTCGACGTCGACGCCGTCACCGGTCACGCCCCCGGCGAACTCACGTTCGCGTACGAACACGAGGACGAACGACGTGCCATCGTCGGCGACAACGTCCTCCCCACCATCACGCCCAACCCCTTCCTCCAACCGCCCATGACGGAGGGTGGGGAACGAGCACGCATCCTCCCGTCGTTCAACGAATCCCTCCACGAACTCCGTGACCGCGGCTACGACCGCATGCTCCCCGGCCACCGCGAGATCATCGACGACCCCGCCGCCCGCATCGACGAGATCCTCGCCGCTCACGAGGACCGAACCGCCGACGTCCTCGAACTCGTCGACGACCCCACCACTGCAGTCGACGTGATGAACGGACTGTTCGAGGACCTGCCCGCGACGGAACAGTTCTCCGGAATGAGCGAAGCCGTCGGTCACCTGGACGTTCTCGAAGCGCGCGGGCTGGTGACGCGACGAGAACAGGGCGGCATGGTCCTCTACGAACGTACCGCCTGACGGGGGCAGCTCGAAGAATTTCGGCGCGTCGCTGGATCGAGGACGGTGGTCGAGTCAGTACGTCGGGTTCTCCTCGGGGACGTCGTCGCGCTTGTTCACGACGCGCGCCCACGTGAACAGTCCGTCGGAGAGCCGGTTCAGGTACTGGATCGCCTCGGCGTTCACGGGGTCGCCCGCCGCGAACTCGACCGCGCGCCGCTCGGCACGCCGACACACCGTCCGTGCGTGATGGAGCCGCGACCCTTTCTCGGAGCCGGTCGGCAGGATGAACGACTCCAGGGGTTCGAGTTCGTCGTCGTAGTCGTCGATCCAGTCTTCGACCTCCTCGACGTGCGCTTCCGTCACCTGTGGGTCGTCCTCGTCGGGGTCGGGGTTCGCGAAGTCCGCCTGCACGACGTGCAGGTGGTTCTGGACGCCACCGAGGATCTCGTCGACGTCGTCGTGCCCGGTCGGTCGAACGGTCCCGATGAGCGCGTTCAGTTCGTCGACGGTGCCATACGCCTCGATGCGTGGACTCGTCTTCGACACCCGACTCATGTCCCGCAGGTCGGTCATCCCCTCGTCGCCTCGACCGGTATAGATCTTCATACGATGTCGTCGGGCCCGCTGGCACTTAACTATCGCCCGGAACATCGATCATAAACCACTAACCGCGATATGAAATTGGTATGGGTGGGTGTGCCAGAAAGACCGAGGATGACTATTAGCAAACCATCAGCCTCAAATCATGAACGTACTTGGGACCTAACTGTCAACGCGTCTTCTTGCTAAAGTGTAGCCAGCAAACGCGCCGACGGGGATTATGAATACACCAATAAATACTGATACGAATGTGGCACTAATAAACATAAACCATAGCAAAGTAGACACAACCTCTGGAGTTAGTCCTATTTTATCAATATTCAGAATGGCCTGTACAAGTGGAACCATCAATGTTATAGAAACCCAGATTACGATAGCACCTGAGACAGCCCCTTGAGTCGGAATCGAAAGTTGGGGTATATGCCCGACAAGCGTTCCATAAATGACTCCACCAACGATAGTAGCAACTAACGTTGAGGTAATTATGAGTAAAAAAGCCGGAATCTCAGTACTACTAGCAGGGGCTCCAAACTCCGCATACAGAGCATAAATAACAGAGGAGAGAAAGCCAATCAGCCCGAAGATGTAACTTGCATGTTCATCGAAATCGGCAATGCCCTTCATAAATACTAATTAGTAAGACATCATAAATACATAAGGGCACATTCATACATTCGTATTTAGTGGTGTGCAGGTCGTGCGCCGGACAACTGCCAGTATCGACGTAACCGTCGCTCTATGCGTCCTCTGCTGTCGTTCCCGGCTGCGGCGCCGAGCCTGAACTGCACCAGTCCATGCGGCAGAACACGATGCTATCGCACAGGGTGTGGTGCGTCTCGTGCCGTTCGGTACTGGCGACGCAGGGAACGCATGGGGGGGACCTGGACCACTCTCTCGAGCACTCGAACGAACTCGATCGAGTTCGAAACCGGACGGCTCGATGGTGCAGTCGGGACGTCGGGATGGGTGCAGTCGGGACGTCAACACTGGTGCAGTCGTTCCGTCAGCACGTGGTCTTCGCGAACGCGTACGATCCGGCGGCGACGAGGGCGATGCCGAGGACGAGTGGTGCGACGACGAACAGCGGATGCCAGGGCGCGCAGCCGTCGCACGCGCCGCGCGCGAGTGCACTCGATATCGTGTACTGCGTGTATCCGCCGTAGCTCGCGAGTGCGAGCCCGACGAGGACGGCGGTCGCGCTCGCGATGCGCTTCGGTGTCAGCGGGAGTGGGGTGGGGGAGGACTCGGCGGTGGGCATACGAGAGCCCTCGGTCACCTAGTACTTGATTCCCGAGCCTGGCTGAAAGAGGGGTTTCAGTACCGGCACCGACAGGGACCGGCTTGGAGTGGGGTCGAGTTCGACGGCGACGCCGACCGGTGCCGAATGTGGGCGTCCTGGACGCGAACCTGGCCGTCTGGAGTTCGCCAGACCCCAGCAGACAGTCGCCAGCGTGTTTCTTCGCACCGTTCGATGCAGGCCGCCCCAGGCGCCCTCTCCCGTATTTGCTATCGCACTATCTGGTTTATGCGGTCGGTGTCGCGCTGGCAAGATCCCCGCGAAATCGGTACGTTCAACAGCGACCGTCCAGTATCGAGGGCACATGAGCCTCGAACTCGATCACTACTGTCCCGACTGCGGCGAGGAACGCGTCTTCTACCGGGCGGCGAGCACCACACTCCACCTCGGCACGAAGGTCAAGTGGCACTGCCCCGAGTGCGACTACGGGTTCGTGCAGGTCAACGGCGAGATCGACACGTCCGAAGCGAACGCCTGAACCGGCGTCTCGATCGCGATTCTATCGTTCTCCGCGTAGCTAGTTGCTGGAGCGGTCGAAACGACCGAGAAGAGGGGTCTCTAGTGGTTAGTGCTCGAGTGCGCGCCAGCTGAGGCGGAGGCTCCGCGCGGCTTCGGTCTGGTCGATGCGGGCCGCGGTGGTGCGTTCGGGTGCGTTCGCGAGCGCGTCGTCGTCCTCGCCGGCGACCGCGTTGAACGCGCGAGCGAGCTGGTCGAGCGTGCGCTTGGTCTCGACCTCCGTCGGTTCCGTCATCAGTGCCTCGCTGACGATCTCCGGCCACTTCGTCGTCGGCGGATGCACGCCGTAGTCGAGCATGCGTTTCGCGACGTCGGCGGCGTCCTGGTCGCCGGCGCTCGCGACGAACTCGTGATGGAACGGGCCGTAGGGGACGTCGTACTCGATCTGGGTTGCGAGGTAGTTCGCGTTCAGGACGGCTTTCGCGCTCGCGTCCGCGAGGCCGTCGTCGCCGAGTCGTGCGATGTACGCGTACGTCTTCGCGAGTACGAGCCAGTTCCCGTACTCGCCGTGGACCTTCCCGATCGACCGTTCGGGCGTCTCGAAGTCGTACCTGACGGGTGCGCTCTCGTCGGCTTCGACGACCTGTGGGTCCGGGAGGAATGGGGTGAGGTCGTCGGTGACGCCGACGGGGCCGGCGCCGGGGCCGCCGCCGCCGTGTGGGGTCGCGAACGTCTTGTGGACGTTGTAGTGCATCACGTCGAACCCCATGTCGCCGGGGCGTCCGCGACCGAGGAGGGCGTTGAGGTTCGCGCCGTCGTAGTACAGCAAGCCGCCGGCGTCGTGCACCATCTTGGCTATCTCCTCGATGTCGCGCTCGAACAACCCGAGGGTGTTCGGGTTCGTGAGCATCAGGAGGGCGGTGTCGTCACCGAGGGCTTCCTCGAGCGCGTCTAGTTCGACGCGGCCGTCCTCGCCGCTGGGGAGGCTAACGACGTCGAACCCGGCGAGGGCGGCGCTCGCGAAGTTCGTGCCGTGCGCGCTCTCGGGGACGACGATCTCGGTGCGGTCCTCGCCGTTGTATTCGTGGTACGCGTCCGCGACGAGGACGCCAGTGAACTCGCCGGCGGCGCCGGCGGGTGGCTGGAGCGTGACCGCGTCCATGCCACCGATGCGTGCGAGGTAGTCCTGGAGGTCGTAGAGCACGGAGAGCGTGCCCTGGAGCGTCCCCACGGGCCGGTCAGGGTGCACGAGTCCGTCCGGGTTCGCGGCGACGTCCTCCATGAACGACGGATTGTACTTCATCGTACAGGAACCCAGTGGGTACGGGCCGCTCTCGATGCCGTAGTTCATCTCGGAGAGCCGCGTGTAGTGCCGGGCGAGCTCGGGCTCCTCCAGCTTCGGGAGTTCCAGTTCGTCGCGAGTCAGGTCGTCGGGGAGCGGGCTGTCGTCGTAGTCGGCGTCGGTGGTGCGTTTCTCGACGTTCAGGGGTTCGTGGCGGTCGCCGTCGTGCCACGACGCCTGGTCGAAGTGGAATCCGTCCCCGCTCGTGTCGGCTTCCGTCTCGTCCTGGCTCGTGTCGGCTTCCGTCTCGTCCTGGCTCGTGTCGGCTTCCGTCTCGTCCTCGCCACTCATCGTGCCACCTCCGCGAGCGCGTCGACGAACCCGTCGAGTTCGTCGTCGGTCGCGCCGGTCGTACAGATCTGGAGGTGGTGTTCGCCGACGACGTGCACCGCGAATCCCGAATCGACGAGGTCGTCGCGGATGGCGGGCGCGGGCTGGTCGGTGTGTGCGAGGAACTCGCGGACGTGATGGCGGTCGTGGACGGGCGCTTGCACGCCCCTGATCGCGTCGACGCGGTCGGCGAGGTCACTCGCGCGGGCGACGTCGCGTTTCGCGAGGTCGGCGAGGCCGTCCGCGCCGAGCCCGGTCGCGTGCATCGCCGCACGCAGCGCGACCCACGCCTGGTTCGTGCAGATGTTCGAGGTCGCTCGCTCCCGGCGGATGTGCTGTTCGCGCGTCTGGAGCGTGAGCGTGTACGTGCGGGTTCCTTCGGCGTCGGTACTCGCGCCGACGAGTCGACCCGGCACTTGCCGGACGAACGCCTCGCGGCACGCGAACAGGCCGAGGTCCATCCCGAAGCTCTGGGGGAGTCCGAGCGCGCTCGCGGAGCCGACGACGACGTCAGCGCCCGCGCTCGCTGGTTCTTCGAGGAGGGAGAGCGAGATCGGGTCGCTCCCGAGGACGAACAGTGCGTCGCGGTCGTCGGCGATCTCTCCGACCGCGTCCAGGGATTCCTCGACGCACCCTCGTACCGTCGGGGTTTCGGCGTACACCATCACGGTCTCGTCGTCGGCGCGTTCGCGGAGGGCGTCGACGTCGACGACGCCGTCGTCCATCGGGTAGGACTCGACGACGAGGTCGGTGCCGGCGACGTAGTTCGCGAGCACCTCTCGGCGACCGTCGGCGAGGTGTTCGGGCACGAGGACGCGCGTTCCCGACGTCTCGCGGACGCGTTCGGCGAGCGTCGCAGCTTCACCGAGGGCGGTCGCGGCGTCGTACATCGAGCAGTTCGCGATTCCAAGTCCCGTCAACTCGACGAGGAGGCTCTGGTACTCGAAGAGAGCCTGCAGGAACCCCTGCGTGACCTCGGGCTGGTACTGGGTGTAGCTCGTCAGGAACTCCGAGCGGTCCGCGAGGTGGGAAACGACGCTGGGCACGTAGTAGTCGTAGTGCCCGCGCCCGAGCAGTTCGACGAGGTCGTCGTTGCGCGCGAGCCGGTCGCGCATCTCGGCGCGGATCTGGCGTTCGCTCCGGGCGTCGATGCCGAAGTCGCCGTCGAACTCGACGGGGTCGGGGATGTCGAACAGTTCCTCCTCGGAGTCGACGCCGACCGCGTCGAGCATCGTCGCCGTCTCCGCTGTTCCGTGGGGAGCGTAGGGACTCCCGTTCTCTTCGGTGCCGTGCGGGGAGTGATGGTTCCCCGATTCGCCGCGTCCTGTCATGGTCGTGGTGTCGTCATGGCTGGAGTGTGGCCGCGTCTTGCTTCCGTCGTCGCCGCGGCGGCCGCGCGACGCCGAACGATTCTATGGCGGCGGCTTCGGACTGCTCCCACATGAGCGGTACGGTTCCGGCCCCACGAGTATGCACGAACGTGGCTACAAAGACGACGTTACTGGTGGTGGATGGGGTCGTTCCTGCACACTCTCGGCGAACGTTGCCAGTGGACGGTTCATCGAGCCATCGGACCGTTCAGTCGATGCGGTCGGCCACGCGCTGGGGTTCCGGGACGGCGGTCTGGACGCCTTCGTTCGTCGTCGAGAGCGCCGCGGCGGCGGTGGCGACGCGGACGGCGTCGCGGAGGGGTTCGTCGTCGGCGAGCGCGGCCGCGAGGTAGCCGTCGAACACGTCCCCGGCTCCTGTCGTATCGATCGGGTCGACGGCTGGTGGTGCGATCTCGAACGCGTCCGTGCGCCGGCGGCCGCGAGTCCCGCGGTCGACGCGTACCCCTGCCCCGCCCCTGGTACGGACGACGACGCCGTCGAACGAGTCGAGTTCGTCCTCCAGTCGTGCGTACTCGCCGTCGTTCGGCGTCACGACGTCCACGCGCTCGTGGGCGAGCACGCGCCCGGCGTCGTCCGCGGGCGCGGGGTCGAACACGACGACGGGCCGGTCGGCGTCGCCGTCGCCGCGGCCGTCGGCTTCCGCGAGCACGTCGAGCGCCGCGAGCGTCGCCGCGACGGGGAGTTCGTTCTGGAGGAGCACGCAGTCGGCCCCGCGTAAGGTGTCGGCGTGCCGTCGCGCGTACGCCGGGTCGACGCGCCCGTTCGCGCCGGGGACGACCGCGATGTGGTTCTCGCCGTCCTCGTCGACGGCGACGTACGCCGCACCCGTCGGTCCGTCGACGCGCTCGACGCCCGCGACGTCGACGCCACGGTCGGTGAGCGTCTCCCGGACCGCGTACTCGCCCGCGTCGTCGCCGACCGCGCCGAGGAACGTTGCGTCCGCGCCCGCGACCGCCGCCGCGACCGCCTGGTTCGCGCCCTTCCCGCCGAGGAACGTCCGGTCGAACGCCGCCGCGAACTCGTCGGGGATGCCCTCGACCGTCCGCGTCTCCCCCGCTTCCGGGAACCACGCGTACCGCTCGGCGTACTCCAGGAACGCGCGCTTGCAGTACCGGACGTGGTCGACGTTCACGCTCCCGAAACTCGCGACCGAACCCATGCCTGGATCGTCGCGGCGCACGGGCAAATGCCTCCCGGCACGGTGCGACCCGACGCGGTCGACCACGTCATCTTCGGCGACGCCGTTATGCGTTCCCCCGCCGAGCACTCGGACATGGGACGCCGCGTACTACTGGACACGGACACTGCGGGCGACGACACCATGGGCATCCTCGTGGCCGCGCTCGCCGACTCGGTCGACCTCGAAGCTCTGACGATCGTCGCGGGGAACGTAGAGTTCGACTATCAGGTGGAGAACGCGAAGTACACGCTCGACCTCGCCGGAAAAGCGGACGACGTACCGGTGTACGAGGGCGCTCGCACACCGCTCGTGAAGGATCACGAGCACGTCGACCACGTCCACGGCGACGGCGGCCTCGGCGGCGACCTCTACCCCGATACCGGCATCGAGTCCGCCGACGGCTACGGCCCGGACGCCATCGTCGACGCCGCCCGCGCGCACCCCGGCGAGGTGACCCTCGTCTGCATCGGGCCGCTCACGAACGTCGCACTCGCGCTCCGCAGAGAGCCAGCCCTCGGCGAACTCCTCGACGACATCTGGGTGATGGGTGGCGCGGTGAACACCCTCGGGAACGACACCCCGAGTGCGGAGTACAACTTCTGGGTGGACCCCGACGCCGCGAAGGTCGTCCTCACCGAACTCGACGTGACGCTCGTCGACTGGGGCCTGTGCGTCCGGCAAGCGATGCTCGAAGCCGACGAACTCGCCGTCTTCGAGGAATCCGACAGCGAGTACGCCGAGTTCTTCACGACCATCACCGAACACCCCCGCGAGTTCAGCAAGGAACGCCTCGGCGTCGACGCCACCACCCAACCCGACTCCCTCACCGTCGCCTGCATGCTCCACCCCGACATCGTCACCGACGCCCACACGTATCACGTCGACGTCGACGAACGCGACGGCCTCACCCGCGGCTACAGCATGGTCGACGAACTCGGAATCACCGACGGCGAACCCCGAACCAGAGTCGTGGAAACCATCGACGCCGACGCCTTCGAGACCATGTTCAGCGACATGCTCCTCCACGGCGACCCCGAGCGGTCGCGCTGAACCGACCGTGCTGAAACTCTCCGTGCACGATCGAACGGTCTGGTGTATCCACCCCCTGACTTCAGCACCGGGACCGGTCTGATTCACAGACCACGCGCTGAATCACCTGGTCAGTAGGTATGCGCACTGAACGGACATTTCTTGAAAAAATAGTCTGGACTGAGAGAGATTCAGTACGGTGTGTCGTGGCTCGTCTAACACCTTTTAGAATTCAACAGCAGCTAACAGAGCGTCTGGTACAGCTCTTCGATTGTTATCGTTGCATCCCTCGCATCGAGCCACCGCTGCATATCGGACAGCGCCTGCGTCCGCCCAGCGTCTGCACTGACTGAATCGTTCTCTTCGAACACCGACTGTAAGATAGTCTCCAGTTCATCTCGCAATTGAGTTCGTGAGACAGTCATCTCTATCTCGCTGAACTGGATGTGAACCGTGGTGGAATCAGGAAACGAGATTCCGAGTGTATGGCCCATCCCAAGGACGACAGAGTCCTGCTTCTGTTGCGACAGCCGATCGTAAACCAGCAAGAGATCTTGTCCAGAAAGCGTGAGGGATTTCCTTCGTCCCTCGCTCTCGACCTCTATCTCGATATCGTCCGGGGCGAGCATATTGACCCAACCCCCGAAATTATCGATTAGCTGAACTTCAATCATTTACAGAACAAGTCTGTCATCCATATTGGAAGGTTCTTCGCCTGTATCTACCGATTCGGTTGATATTCTAGAGGACGTTTCGCAGAGACTGGACGAGGAGTGCGAGACGGCACTTCGTCGGTTCTGTTCGAGGGAGTGTCCCGAAGTGGGAGTGTCCGCGCTCAGACGATCTGCTCGTCGTACTCGTCCGCCGAGAGAAGGTCGTCGAGTTCGGTCTCGTCGCTAAGGCTGATTTCGAGCATCCAGCCGTCGCCGTAGGGGTCGTCGTTGACGAGCTCGGGGGCGTCGAACAGGTCTTCGTTCACGTCGACGACCTCGCCGCTGACGGGCGCGTAGAGGTCGCTGACGGCTTTGATGGATTCGACGACGCCGAACGCTTCGTCGTGGGTCACCGAGTCGCCTTCGTCGGGGAGTTCGACGAAGACGACGTCGCCGAGTTCGTCCTGCGCGAAGTCGCTGATGCCGACGCGGACCGTGTCGCCGTCGCGGGCCGCGTACTCGTGCGATTCCATGTACCGTCGGTCGTCTGGGGTCTCGAAGGTCATCGTTCGTAGAAGGGGAGTGATTCGACGCGTGCCTGCTTCGACTGCCCGCGTACCACGACGCGTAGCGTGGTGCCCGGGTCGGTGTAGTCGGTCGATACGTACGCCAGCCCGATGGGTCGGTCCAGGGTCGGACTCATCGTGCCGCTCGTCACTTCGCCGACGACGAGGTCGTCGGTGTTCGTGACGTCGTAGCCGTGGCGGGGGACGCCGCGGTCGACGAGTTCGAACCCGACGAGTTCCTCGTCGACGCCGTCCGCGTTCGCCGCTTCAAGGGCGTCCCGGCCGACGAACTCGGTGTCGAGTTTCACCGTGAATCCGATGCCGGCCTCGTAGGGGTTCCGCGGGTTCGATTCGTGGTCGAAGTCCTGGCCGGACAGGAGCAGTCCCGCTTCCAGCCGCAGGGTGTCGCGTGCGCCGAGCCCGCATCGCTGGACGCCGCGAGTCGCCGCGAACGCGTCCCAGACGGTCGCGGCGTCGTCCCAGGGGACGAGCAACTCGACGCCGTCCTCGCCCGTGTACCCGGTGCGGGCGACGAGCGAGTCGACGCCAGTGACCTCCGCGCTCGCCGCCGAGAACCGCGATATATCGGGAACGTCGACGTCGGCCGCGTCATCGACGGCGTCGACCGCCTCCGGTCCCTGCACGGCGAACATCGCGTACTCGCGAGTCGCGTTCGTCACCGTCGCGTCCAGGCCCCACTCGTCGCGATAACTCGTCCACCGGTCGTGCATCCAGTCGCCGTGCCCCGCGTTCGGCACGAACAGGTACGCCGGCGACCCCGCTTGGGCGACCAGCCCACCGACCGCGCCGTTCGCGTCCGACTCCGGGAGTCGATAGACGACGGTGTCGTCGAGGATGACGCCCTCGGAATCCGTGATCGTCGCGTACTGCGCACCGCCAGCATCGAGCGCGGCGACGTCGTTCGTCGTCAACCGCTGCATCAACGCCTCGGCGTCCGGCCCGGACACCCGAATCTCGCTCATGTGCGAGACGTCGAAGATGCCCGCTGCCGTCCTGACGGCCTCGTGCTCGACGGTGATTCCATCGAACTCGACGGGCATGTCCCACCCGCCGAACTCGGTGAACTTCGCGCCAGCCTCGGCGTGGCGGTCGCGCAACGGCGGCGTCTCCAAGGCCATACCGGAGTCGTCTCCCGCCGGAAAGTAATGTTTTCGTATCGCAATCCGGCGGCCATCGCGTTCGGAACAGGTAAGTGACCGCCGAGAAAACCGACGGCGCGTGAATCGGACAGTGCGGCGAGCCGGTGCGTTCGCGCTCGTCGGAACTCTCGTGCTCGCGGTCCCAGTCGTCGGACCGTACGCGGCCGCGCTCGCCGCAGTGATACTCGCGTTCACTGCCGCCGTCGAGGACGGCCCGCTGTTCGAGCTGTTCGCACGACCCGGCGACCGCGAGGAGGAACGCCTCTACGGATTGGTCGGGTTCACGCTCGCCGCGACCGGCCTCGGCATCCTCTGGTATCACGCCGAACTACCCCTGGACGTGTTCGTCGGCACCGTCCTCTTGCTCGCGTGGGGGAACCTCGCGAGCGAGGGCGCGAAGACGCTCTGGCCGGATCCCTTCGCGGCCGCGGCCGGGTTCGCGTCCGGTGGCTCCCTCGCCTTCCTCGCCGGGGCCACGTTCGCCGTGTTCCAGGACGGTGGCGTCGTCAGGGACGCCCTCCCGATGCTCGCGTTCCTCGGTGTCGCCGGCGCCGTGATGGGCGCGCTCGTCCGGGCCGCGCTCTTCGAGCGCGACGACCCGCTCGTCCTCTGGTCGGTCGCGCTCACGCTCTGGTTCCTCGAGGACCTCGTCGTCGGCCCGGACCCGGTGGAGGTCGCGCTCGCCGTCGCCGTCACCGTCGCGTTCGGGTACGTCTCCTACGCGCTGGAGACCGCGAGCGTCCCCGGGATGCTCACGGGCGTCCTCCTGGGCTTGCTCACGATCGTCCTCGGTGGTCTCGACTGGTTCGCCGTCCTCATCGCGTTCTACGCCGTCGGTGGCCTGTCGACGAAGTTCAAGTACGAGGAGAAGGCCGAGCGTGGCGTCGCCGAGGACAACGAGGGCGCACGCGGGAGTGGGAACGTCCTCGGGAACTCCGCGGTCGCGCTCGGTGCGGTGCTCGCGTACGCCGCGGTCGTCACCGGCTACCTCCCGGGCGCGCGCGAGGTGTACCTGTTCGCGTTCGTCGGGTCGCTCGCGACCGCGATGAGCGACACGCTCTCCTCGGAGATCGGGGCGGTCTACGACGACCCGCGGCTGGTGACGACGTTCGAGCGCGTCGACCCGGGGACCGACGGCGCCATCACGTGGCAGGGCGAGCTCGCGGGGAGCGGGGGTGCGGCGCTCGTCGCCGTAGTCGCGTTCGTGCTGTTCGAGCCCGTGACCACGACGGGGGCCGTCGTCGTGTTCGCCGCCGGGTTCGTCGGAATGACTGCCGATAGCGTCCTCGGTGCGACGGTCGAGGACGACTTCGTCGGGAACCAGGGCGTGAACTTCCTCGCGACGCTCGCGGGCGCACTCGTCGGCGCTGGGCTCGCGGTCGTCGTCCTCGAGTACGCGTTCCAGTTGCCGTGACCGTCCGCGAAGCGACCCCGAGCGACCTGCCCGCGGTCCGCGCACTCCAGACACTCCTACCCGAGCCCGTCGAGGAACTGTTCGCGGACGGCCTGCCGCCCGGAATCACGTTCGTCGCTCTCCCTCACAGCGTCGCCGTCGCGACAACCGCGACCGTCGGTCTCGACGCAGACGGAACGCCCGTCGGGTACGTGCACGCGTACGACACCGGGTACGTCTCCGAACTCGCGGTCGCACCGGACCACCGCGGCCGCGGCCACGGACGCGCCCTCCTCGCTCGCGAACTCGCCGCCTTGCGCGCCCGCGACGTCGACACCGCCGAACTCGAGGTCGCCGCCGACAACGACCGCGCCAGGTCCCTGTACGAGTCACTCGGGTTCGACGTCGTCGAACGCCACCCCGACCGATACGACGCCGGCGACGGCCTCCGCATGGCCGTCGACCTCGCCGAGTGAGTGCGGCGAGGCGAACGGCGTCCGGACCGCTCCCATCCCGTCGGGTCGCACATGCTGTCGCGCCGAGACCGTCCGACCACGGACCGTGAACTCTGACTGTAGACACCGATCACCTAACGCGACGTTACCGTCGGGTGCCGGGCCACAGACCACAGTACTAGCTGTCTAACTTTCAGTACCAGACGGCAAGCGGTGAAGAACGAATGACCGACGATACCGACGAGATCCTCCATCGAACACTCGACACCGACGGCACGGAACCAGCCATACAGATCGCACGGCACATCGCGGAGTTCACGAACGAGGAACCGGAGGAACTCGAGAGCACGTGGGGGCAGTTCGACCACATCATCGACGAGGTGTTCTCGACCCCGCCGGTCGACGAAGCGCAAGTACAGGTGACGTTCACGTACGAAGGCTACCGGATCACGGTCGAACAGGACGGGCACGCGAAGTTCGTACAGATCGGCGAGTAGTTCGAGCAGTCGTCGACGGCCGTCGCGTTCAGACGGCGAGGTCGTCGGCGGTGCGGATGCGGACGCTCGTCGGGCGCTTCACGAAGTCCCCGAAGCTCGCGGCGACGACGTGGTCGACGCCGCGTTGTGCGGCGACGTCCAGCACGCGCTGGGTGAGTTCCCCGTCGACGACGACCGCGTGCGGGTCGACCGCGGCGTCCCTGAGGAGTTCGAACGCGTCGCTCGCGCTCGCACTGGCGAGTTCGCCGTACTCGTCGTCGAGCAACCTGACCTCGCCGGTGCCGTCGCCGACGACGACGCGGACGTGCTCGCGGAGCGACGACGGCGTCGCGGTCCCTTCGCCGACCGCGTCGGCGGCCGCCGGCGTCTCCGCATCGGAATCGGACGCCGTCGGTCCGGTCCCACCGGAGTCGGACGCGGTCGGGCCCTCCGCGCTCGACCCGGCGGCTGACGGTCCGTCAACGCTGGAACCCGAAGCGGTCGGTCCCTCCGGACTGGAGTCGGATGCGGTCGCGCCCTCAGCACTGGAGTCGGATGCGGTCGCGCCCTCAGCACTGGAGTCGGATGCGGTCGCGCCCTCAGCACTGGAGTCGGATGCGGTCGACGCGTCCGAACCGGTCGATGCCGCGGACTCCTCGTCGCTCCCCGGCGCCGGCGTCGCACTCCCATCGGTCGCCGCGACCGCCGCACGCGGATCCGACGCGTCCGCGATCTCGTCGTGCGGGACCTTCCCGCGGAGCGCCTCGAACACCTCGTGGTGCGCGAGGTCCTCCACGGACTTCTCACCGGGCGCGATCGCGACGAAGTCCACGTCCCCGACGTCCGCGAGCTCGCGGAGGATGAGGTCGCCACCGCGGTCCGCGTCGAGGAACGCCGTCACCGTCCGATCCGCGGTCAGGTTCGCGACCGCGTCCGGGACGTTCGTCCCCTCCACCGCGATCGCGTTCTTGATGCCGTACTTGAGGAGCTGGAGTACGTCCGAGCGCCCCTCCACGACGATTATCGCGTCGCTATCGGCTACTCGCGGCCCCGCCGGCAACCCTTCGTACTCGGTGACGTCCTCGACGCGCACGTGCTCGCGGACCTCCCGGAGGATCTCGTCGCTCGACATCACCGAATCGTCGAACGCCGTGTTCAGGAGTTCCTTCGCGCGCTCGACGACGCGCCGACGCTTCGCCGCCCGCACGTCCTCGATGTCCTCGACCTCGCAACGCGCCTGGCACGGCCCGATCCGCGTCAGCGTCTCCAGGGACGCCGCGAGCGTCGCCGTCGCCACCCGATCCAGGCCGCTCGCGATCGTGACCGTCCCCTCCGTCTGCCCACCGGAGACGTCGACCTCGACGTCGATCCGGCCGACCTTCGAGGACTGCTGTAACTCCCGCAGGTCGAGCTGTTCGCCGAGCAACCCTTCGGTCTGCCCGAAGATCGCGCCGACGACGTCGCTTCTCTCCACTACGCCATCCGCCGTGAACGTCGCGTGTATCAGGTACTTTGCGGTGTCTTCCATGGTGAACTGGTCCCTTCCGGGACCGCTGTCGGTCCCACTCCCGATTCCCGGGGGCGGTCCTCGCGTCGCACTATTCGGACGACGGACTCCGTCCGTCGCTCTACTCCATCGGCCGCATCCGCCGCTCGCAATCCTCGACCGCTCGCATCAGTCGCCACCTTCGCCGGAACCGCTGTCTGCGTGATCTGACGCCCGAAGGCGTCGAGTGAGGCCATCCCGAGGGATGGCGCGATGATGATTCGTGTGATCGAATCCACGCGGTATGCGCGGACTCGTGTTCAATACGTGACCGAGTCGTGTATAGTTGTTGCACGGACTGGTGGCCAGCGAGCCATCCCTCGCGACCCCGTCAGTACGGCGTCGACCGGTACTGGTACGCGAGGAGTGCGAGCAACACCACGACGCCACCGAGGAAGAACATCACGCCGGGCTCCATCGCGAGGTCGAGGAGGCCACCGCCGTCGCTCGCGGCGGACGTCGCCGTCTCCCGCGCGGTCTCCGTCGCCTGCGCGGCGTAGTCCACGCTCGTCCCCTCCTGGGCCGCTTCAGTCGCCTCCGCTTCCGTCGTCGCCTCCGCTTCTATCGTCGCCTCCGCTTCCGTCGTCATCGCCTGCGTCTCAGTCATCGCCTCCGTCGACGTCCCCTCGGCGGCGGTCGTGGTGGCATCCTGGATGCTGACGTCGGCTTCCTCGGCGGTCGTCGTCGCGTTCGTCGACTCGGTCGCTAACGGCTCGTCGCCGTCGGGCGCGGGCGCCGCACCGTCGCCACTCCCGCCGGCAGTGCCACCTTCGGTCCCCGCCGGGGTCCCACCGAGCGTGGTGAACAGTTCCCGGGAGCCGTACTGGAGGAGGACGCTCGCGGCCGCGAGCACGCCCACGCCCCCGACGAGGCGACTGAGCGCCGTGCGGAGCCGGCTCGCGCGCGACTCGTCGCTGGATACGATGAGCGGCCCGTCCTTCGGCGCGTACACTTTCATCTCGTTCCCGCGCGAGGAGTACCAGGTGTCGACGACCGCCACGAGCCCTGCGTCCTCGAGATTTTCGAGGTGATAGCGGACGTTCTGGATCGAGGAGTCGACGGCGTCGGCGATGTCGCTCGCCGTCATCGGGTCGTCGTGGAGCGACTGGAAGATCGCCCGTGCCGTCTCCGAGGAGAGCGCGCCGAACACCTTCTCGGCGTCCTCCCCGTCGAGGTCTACGACGCGCGGCGCGCGGTCGTCTGGAACCTCGGTATCTGACTGGAACGGCAGGAGCCGAGACATTGGTTACTCCCATAGATGACCCATACCCTAAAGGTGGTTTCGCAAGCTGAAAGCTCGTTTTGAGCTACCCGACCTCAGTCACGTCCCGTGATTCGAGCCGACACCCTGCATGACAAAGCTCGGAGGCGAACGCTGGGTGAAATCCCCGTCGTACCGACCCCGTCAACGGTACAGTCCGCGTTTCATCGAGCCACTGGGAGCCTACGTGACCGGCACGCCCAATTGTTCGCGGCCCGTACCGGCCGACGATGAGCGCCCCGCGGTTCCCCGACGCCGTCCTCGAGGAGTACGAGTGGACGCACGTCCGCGACGACACCGAGGTCGCACTCGAACTCCCCTTCTTCTCGATCACTGCGTACAACGCCATCTACGAGCACGTCCCGAGTGCCGACGCGTTCCACGCCGTCGCCGACCCGCGCATCGAGATCTCCGGTCGGTCGGTGTTCACGAGCGCACTCGTGTTCTCCACGCCGCTCATGGAGTTCGGCGTCTCGCCCGCGAGCGTCTTCTCGATCGCGTGCGACCACGCGAAGACCGAGTTCGCTGACAGCGTCCGCGAGGACGGCCTCGTGAACGTCACGCAGTTCGCGGACCGCGACGTGGCGAAGACGGACGCTACCGCTGGCGACGTTCCCGCTCGTGCGTTCGGGTACGACGTCGAGTACCCACTCGCTGACGCCGTCGTCGAGGAGGACGTCACGGGCGGTCAGTTCACCGTCCGCGGCGAGCTCTGGGCGGGCATCTGGCCGACCGAGTCGGCGTACGCGATGGCTGGCGGGATGTTCCCAACGGAGGACGTCGCAGACGCCATCGAACGGCAGGCGCCCGCGGCGACGCTCGCCACGGACGACGCACTCGGCGTCGACGCCGACGGCGACCGCGAACGCCTCCTCGACGCGATTCGACGCGCGGAACGCTGAGGCCGCATCGACGCGCGGAACGCTGAGGCCGTATCGACGCGCGGAACGCTGAGGCCGTATCGACGCGCGGAACCCCGAGACGGCGGCAGTCGTCGAGTCGCTTCAGAGTCCTTCGGCGACGTCCTCGCCACTCAGAACTTCCGGGATGACGACGTGGTCCGCGCCCGCTCGTCGCGCGAGCGCCTCGTACGTCTCGCTCCCGACGCGGACCGTGATGGAGAGCGTCGGCGCGATGCCGCTCGCGGTGATGGCGATCTGGACGTTGACGTTCGAGTCGTCGACCGCCGCGACGAGCGACGCCGCACTGTCGATGCCCGCATCCCGCAGGACCGGTTCCTGGCTCGCGTCACCGCTCACGACGAGGTGGCCGTCGTCGCGTGCGGTCTGGGCGACCGCGTCGTCCGTCTCGATGACGACGATGTCGCGCCCGTTCGTCGTGAGGTTCCGCGCGATCGTCCGCCCGAACATCCCGTACCCGCAGATGATGACGTGATCGGTCTTGTCCATGATTCGTCGTTGCTCGCGGGCCTGCCTGAGTTCGTCGCGTATCTGTCCACCGAACGCCGCCGACAGCACCGTCTCGCCCGCCCAGATGCTCGACAGCACGAGGCCGCCGGTGACGACGATCGCGTACGCCTTCGTCAGCGTCGCCGGCCCCGCGTGGTCCTGGAAGTGGAGTTCGATGCTCGTCGGGTCCAGGAGCCAGAACGCCGCCTCGACGACGCCGACGTCCGCCAGCCAGACGTACCCGCCGATGCCGAGCAGGCCGACGGTCACGAACGCGAGAGCCGGCCGCAGCGCTCGACGGAGGAGCGGTCGGTCGGTGAGCAACCCGATGATAGTCGTTGGCATGCGCCCGCGAGAGAAAGTGACGACGGGCGACAGAAAGCTCTTGGCCCGAACGAGACCGAGAGCGCTCGACGACAGCGAAATCGTACTCGTGAGAATCGACGGGACGCGTCGCCTAGACGCCGCGGCCCTGGAGCTTCTCTTCCTCGTCCAGGTCCGCGTTCGCGTCGCCCTTCATACCGGAACCGATGTTCGACGCGATCGCCGCGAGCGTCTCCGGGTCGTCGTAGTTGTTCACGGCCTGTACGATGGCTTCGCCCATCGCCTCGGGGTCCTCCGCGCCGAAGATGCCCGAGCCGACGAAGATGCCGTCGCACTCGTGGTGCATCATGAGCGCCGCGTCCGCGGGCGTCGCGATGCCGCCGGCGGCGAAGTTCACGACGGGCAGCCGCCCCATCTCGGCGGTCTCGTGCACGAGGTCCGCGGAGGCTTCGTTTTCTCGCGCCCACTTCTCGCGCTCCTCCCAGTTCATGCCCTCGAGCTTCCGGATGGCGCCCTTGATGGTGCGCTGGTGGTGGACGGCCTGGTTCACGTCACCGGTGCCGGCCTCGCCCTTCGTGCGGATCATCGCCGCGCCCTCGTCGATGCGCCGGAGTGCCTCGCCGAGGTTCCGGGCGCCGCAGACGAACGGCGACGTGAACTCGCGCTTGTCGATGTGGTACGCGTCGTCGGCGGGCGTCAGCACCTCGCTCTCGTCGATCATGTCGACGCCGACCGCCTGCAGGATCTCCGCTTCCTTCCGGTGGCCGATGCGGGACTTCCCCATCACCGGAATCGAGACCGCGTCGATGATCTCCTCGACGTCCGCGGGGTCGGCCATCCGCGCGACGCCGCCGCGCTTCCGGATGTCCGCCGGGACGGCTTCCAGCGACATCACCGCGACCGCGCCAGCCTCCTCCGCGATCTTCGCCTGCTGTTCGTCGACGACGTCCATGATGACACCGCCCTTCTGCATGCGTGCGAACCCGCGCTTCACGAGTTCCGTCCCTCGCTTGAGCTCCTCCAGGTCTGTCTCCTCGGTCATACCCCAGGGTTGCATCCGACTGCACTTATACGGACCGCAACGGGCGCCACCGACCGGTGTGCGGGACACCCGCGTACGCGGACGGCGTCGCGGTCGCGCTCCCGCGGTTCCGGTCGCGTTCGCGGGCCTCGTCCCACGGTCGCCGTCTCCGGTCTCGCGGTCACCCGCGCGCCGCGGACCGTGAGTGCTTTGTGTCAGCCACGCACACGACGCGGTGATGGACTTGCTCGTCGAGGAGTTACCGTCTCGCGAAGCCCTCCCGTGGTACGTCGCACCCGTTCCCGAAGCCGTCGAGGACCTCGGTCTCCGGCTCGTGTGGCTGGTCGTCGCTACGAACGTCCTCGGAACCACGTTCGGGTTCTACTACTACGGCATCAATCCTCTCGTACCTGGGTTCGTCGAGGGCCAGTTCGCGCTCGAACCGGTCGTGATGTGGCCGCTCGTCCCCGATTCACCGGTCGCGACCGCGTTCATCGCACTCGCCTTTGGCGCGTGGGCGCTCGGTCGTCGGAACGAGTACCTCACCGCGCTCGCGTTCTTCGGGTGCCTGAAACTCGGCGCGTGGACGCCGTTCGTCCTCCTCGCGTTCAAAGCGGACTTCGCCTACGTGCACTGGGCGATGTACAACTTCCTGTTCTGGAGTCACCTCGCGATGGTCCTCCAGGGGTTCGTCCTCCACCGCATCGGCGACTTCCCCGTGAAAGCCGTCGCCGTCGCCGTCGCGTGGTACCTCCTCAACGACGTCGTCGACTACTTCGTCCCCGTCGTCGGCGACCCACACCACACGCTCGTTCCCGCCGAGGAGATCACGACCAGCGGCGTCGTTCACACGCCCGGCCCGCACCGCCTCGCCGCCGCCGCCGCCGTCACGCTCACCGTGCTCGCGACGTTCCTCGCACTTGCGACCAGGGTGAAGAAACTCGAAGCACGCGCGAACGGTGACGGCGCCGACCGCACGCGGTCGACCTGACATCGGGTTCGCGACGACGCGGCCGCGCCGTCAGTGCACGACGACGACCGCGTTCTCGGTCTCGACCATCTCGCCGTCGCCGCCGTACGTCCGGGCTTTCTCGACGTCGAACTCGTCTTCGGCGAGCGTCTCGCCGGCGACGTGGAGTTCGTCGCCGTCGACGTCGTAGTCGCCGTCGGCGATGGCGCTATCGAACTCGTCGACCTGCCCGCCGTACTTCGGGCCGAGCGTCGAGTAGTCCAGGTCGATGTCGACGACCTCGGTCGTGATGTCCGGCGAATCCTCGCGGACGGTGAGTTCGTCGACGTGCATGACGCCCGTGATGGCGTCCTCGAACCCGCTGACGGAACCGAACACTTCGACGTGGCCGAGGTCCGCGTTCAGCGCGAGCTGGTGGTCTGTCTTGTACTTCCGCAGCGCGGAGATGACCTCCATCGCGGTCTCACCGGCTTCCAGGTCCGCGTCGAACCCGCGCGGTTCGGGCCAGTCCGCACGATGGATGCTCGTCTCTTTCGCGCTCTCGTCTGCTGCCGCGTCCGGGACGTAGTGCTCGTGCCAGAGCTCCTCCGTGACGTGGGGCATGATCGGCGCCCACAGCTTCAGGAACGTCTCGTGTGCGACCGCGAGCGCGTACGCGGTCGACTCCGTGTCCCGTTCCTTCGCGATCTCGAGGTAGTCGTCGCAGAACGTCCCCCAGAAGAACGTCCGGAGGCGATTCCGGGCTTTCGCGTACTCGTGGTCCTCGAAGCGCGCGGTCAGGTCCGCGACGAGGTCGTCGAGTTCCGCGAGCAACCACGTATCGAGCGTGTCCAGGTCGACGGCGTCGCGCTCGCTCGGCACCGTCGCGACGTCGTCCGTCGCCGTCGCGTCCGGCGTCAGCGTATCGACGAGCTTGCTCGCGTTCCAGAGCTTCCGGATGAGCTTCTCGCCGGCGACGATGTCCGTGTCGCTGTAGGGGAAGTCGTCGCCGACGCCCGAGGACGCCGCCCAGTACCGGATGGCGTCGATGGGGTACTCGGAGACGACCTCCGAGGGGGCGACGATGTTCCCCTTGGACTTGCTCATCTTCTCGCGGTTCTCGTCGAGCACCCAGCCGTTGATGAGGACCGAATCGAAGGGGACCTCGCCGGTGTGCTCGTAGCACTTGACGACCGTGTGGAACAGCCAGAAGCTGATGATGTCGTGGCCTTGCGGACGAACGTCGAAGGGATACAGTTCGGGATTCGCGAGGTCGCCAGCTTCGAGCTCGGCGTTCCCGAGCGTCTCCGGGTCCCAGTCCGCGTTGATGAGCGGCGTCAGGCTGGAGGTCGCCCACGTGTCGAGGACGTCCTCCTCGGGTCGGAACTCGTCGTGCCCACAGTCGGGACACGAATCGACCGGTGGGTCGTCCGCGAGCGGGTCCGCGGGGAGCTGGTCGCGCTCTGCGAGGACCTCGTGGTCGCACGCCTCGCAGTACCAGACGGGGAAGGGGATGCCGGAGTCGCGCTGGCGCGAGATGAGCCAGTCCCACTCCAGCCCCTCGATCCAGTGCTCGTACCGCGAGAACATCTTCTCTGGGTACCACTCCATCTCCCGACCGGCTTCGAGGTACTCGTCCTTGTGGTCGAGGACCTCGATGTACCACTGGCGGCTGACGCGGTACTCGACGTCGACCTCGCAGCGCTCGTGGACCTGGACCGCGTGCTCGTGGGGTTCGCGGTCGACGAGGTGACCGGCTTCTTCGAGGTCCTCGACGATCTCCTCGCGCGCTTCCGTCGTCGACAATCCCTCGTAGGCCTCGGCGATGTCCGTCATCGTCCCGGACTCGTCGATGGCGACGCGGAGCGGGAGGTCGTGCGCCTGGTACCACTCGATGTCCTTCTGGTCGCCGAACGTACAGCACATCACGACGCCAGTGCCCTTCTCGAGGTCGACGCGCTCGTCCTCGATGATGGGGACTTCGTGCCCGAACAGCGGCACGCGCGCGGTCTCACCGACCAGGTCCTGGTTCTCGTCGTCGTCCGGATGAACGAAGACGCTCACGCACGCAGGCAAGAGTTCGGGACGCGTCGTCCCGATGACGAAGCTCTCGCGCCCGTCGTCGGTCGGCTCTGCGAGGTCGAACCGGACGTCGTTGAAGTGCGTGTGGCGGTTGGCGTCCTCCATCTCGACCTGCGAGATCGCGGTCTCGCACTCCGGACACCAGATCGCGGGCGCTTTCTTCCGGTACTCGCGACCCTGCTCGTAGAGGTCGAGGAAGGACAACTGCGAGATCTTCTGGACGCGCGGTTCGATGGTCTTGTACGTCCGATTCCAGTCGATGCTCGTGCCGAGTTCCTGCATCTTCTCCGTGAACTCGGTCTCGTACTCCGCACAGACCGCCCGGCACTTCTCCTGGAACTCGCGCCGCGAGAACTCCTGGTGCCGGATGCCCAGTTCCTTCTCGGTGAGGCGCTCGCTCGCGATCCCGTTGTCGTCGTACCCGAACGGGAACAGGACGTGTTCGTCCGCCATCCGATGGTAGCGCGCCGCGAAGTCCTGGAGCGTGTGCCCGTACATGTGCCCCATGTGGAGGCTTCCCGATACTGTCGGCGGCGGCGTGTCGATGCTGTAGACGGTGTTCGGGTCGACTTCGGCGTCGCCCTCGTACGCGTACACGTCGTCGTCGACCCATCTGTCCTGCCACTCCTCCTCGATCCGGTCTGGCTCGTAGTCACCTGCTGGCATGTGTTTGCTTATTCGGTGTGTCGTGCATTCCGCTGTTAAGGCTCTCGATGCGTGTGCGTCCACGACGGGACGCGCCACGCGTTCGGTTCCGGCGCGATGCGGTCGACGATGCCGTGGCTCTCGCTCGCGGTTGACTGGACGCCTGCGAACGCACTCGCGACTGCTCGGTCACGAGTGGCGCGGCGAGAACGAAGGCACCGCTGTCAGGCTCGCGCACGTACTACGGCGACGACAGGGTGCTCCATACACGAGACTGGTCGACCGCGCGTGAAAAACGTAGCGGTGTCCAGACCGCTGGGACCGCTGTCCGGACTGATGCCAGGGGAGTCCGGACTGGTACCAGGGGAGTTCGACCTGCCGCGCGTTCGGAAAAGTATATTTTTCGTTGGAGACGAAACGGGAACGATATGAACGGTCCAGTTCGCGCGTCGTCGGGGGTCGCGTCGTGAGCGACGAACTCGCGGAGCGCTACGCCGCCTTCCTCGCATCGCATCCAGTGCTCGTGTTCGTCGGCGTTCTGGTCCTCACGGCTATCGTCGGTGCGGGCGCGGTCGTCGGCGAGAACCCCGAGGGCGGGGGTATCGGGCAGTTCGAGACGGAGTCGGAGGCACGAGATGCGGCGAACGTGATCGAGCGGGACTATCCGAGCGACGACGCCGTGGTCGCCCAGGTCGTCGTCCGCGGCGACGACCCGCTCTCGAAGGCGTCGCTCGTCGAGGGCCTCCGCGTTCAGCGCGAGATGCGCGACGACCCCGCGATCAGCGAGACGCTCCGGGAGGAGCGCGCGATCGTCGGGTTCGAGAACGTCGTCGCGACGGCGGCGTACTACGAGGACCAAGCGGGAGAGGGCCCGCCGCCGGCGCCGCCGACGCTCGACGAACAGATCGCGGCGCTCGAATCGCGCTCCGAGGAGGAGGTCGCGGCGCTCGTCGACCGCGTCCTCGACCCCGACGCGAGCGCGCCGGGCGCGGGGGACGCGGGCGCTGACCCCTATCAGTTCCTGCCGTCGTCGTACGAGCGCGGCGACGCGACCGCCGACGCCCGCATCACGTTCGTCTTCCAGGTCGACGATAGCACGGGCGAGGGCGACCCCGAGGCCGCGTGGGACGCCCAGCTCGCCATCGAGACGCTCGTCGAGGACCGCTTCGACGACGCGTTCGTGTTCGGACAGGGGATCGTGGACGACGCGTCGACGCGCGCGTTCGGCGACAGCTTCGCGATCATCACGCCCGTCGCGCTCGTCCTCGTCCTGCTCGCGCTCGGGTTCGCGTACCGCGACCTCGTCGACGTCCTCGTCAGCATCCTCGGTATCGCGACGGTACTCGTCTGGCTCGCAGGCGTCCAGGGGTGGCTCGCGATCCCATCCAGTCAACTCCTCATCGCCGTGCCCTTCCTCCTCATCGGCCTGAGCATCGACTACTCGCTCCACGTCGTCATGCGGTACCGGGAGGCGCGCGAGGGCGACCTGCGGACGGACGACGGCGCGGTCGACCGCCGCGACCCGACGACCGCAACCCGGCTGGGCGTCGCCGGCGTCGTGTTCGCGCTCGGCGCCGCCACCGTCTCGACGGGTATCGGGTTCCTGTCGAACGTCGTCAGTCCACTTCCCGCCATCCAGGACTTCGCCGTCCTGTGTGCGGCGGGCATCCTCGCGACGTTCGTCGTGTTCGGGGCGCTCGTGCCCGCACTGAAACTCGGCGTCGAACGCGGGCTGACGCGGGTCGGGTTCGAGCGCGAGCAGTCCGCGGTCGGGCTCGACCCTGGCTTCCTGAACGGCGCGCTCACGCGACTCGTCGCGCTCTCGCGGCGTGCCCCGCTCGCGGTCGTCGTCGTCGCACTCCTCCTCGGGAGCGCCGGCGCGTACGGCGCGACCGGCATCGACACCGAGTTCAATCGCGCCGACTTCCTCCCCCAGGACGCGCCGGACTGGGCGAAGACGACGCTCCCCGACGCCATCGCACCCGGCGACTACGACGTCCGGGAGAACGTCGCGTACCTCGGCGACAACTTCCGCCAGCGCGGCGACGGCTCGCAAGCCGAGGTGTTGTTGCGCGACGGCGTCACCGACCCGGCGACGCTCGCCGCGCTCGACGACGCGAGCGCGACCGTCGACGGGGACGGAAGCGTCGTCGTGCGATCGGACGGTACCGCCGCGGTCGACGGCCCGCACACCCTCCTCCGGACGCTCGCGGCGGAGAACGATACGGTCGCCGCCGCGATCGCCGACCGCGACGACGACGGCGACGGCCTCCCCGACAGGGACGTCGCCGCCGTCTACGACCTCGCGTACGACGTCGCACCGGAGCGCGCGAGCGAGACCCTCGCCCGCGACGCCGACGGCGCGTACACGTCCGCGCGCCTCGTCGTCGGCGTCGCCGGCGACGCGTCCGCGCAATCGGTCGCCGCGGACGTCCGCGCGTTCGCGGACAGCGTCGAGGTGAACGCACCCACGACCGCGGTCGCGACCGGCGGCCCCGTCGTCACCGCCGTCCTCCAGGACGCCCTCCTCGAGACGCTCGTCGAGGCGTTCGCGGTGACGCTCGCCGTCATCCTCACGTTCCTCGTCGGCATCTACTGGTGGCGCCACGGCGTCCCCGACCTCGGCGCGCTCGCGCTCGTCCCGGTCGTCGTCGCGCTCGCGTGGCTCCTCGGCACGATGCGCGTCTTCGGGATCGCCTTCAACAGCGAGACCGCCGTCATCACGAGTCTCGCGATCGGTCTCGGTGCCGACTACGCCATCCACCTCAGCGAACGCATCGTCGAGGAACGCCGCCGACACGAGACCCTCGACGACGCGCTCGTCGCCGCCGTCACCGGCACCGGCGGTGCGCTCGTCGGAAGCGCCGTCACTACCGCCTCGGGCTTCGGCGTGCTCGCGCTCGCACTCACCCCGCCACTCCAGCGGTTCGGGCTCGTCACCGGCCTCGCCATCGCGTACGCGTTCGTCGCGTGTATCGTCCTCCTGCCGAGTCTCGTCGTGCTCCGCGAACGCTACCTCGTCCCGAGAATCACGCCCGAGCCGGCCGTCGGCGACGACTGACACCGACAGTGGACGGACGCTTCGGTCCCTCGCCGCCCGAGATCGAAACTCGACGTTTCAGGCTTCGGCCGGCGTCGGCGAGACGTCGTACCGCTTGAGGAACTGCTGGACCGCGTCGTCGGTGCCGACGATCGCGAGTCGTTCCTCGCCCGTGAACTCGCGCTGGGGGTCGATTGTGCTGGTGAGGCCGTCCTCGTCCTCGACCGCGACGACGCGACACCCCGTCTGCTCGTAGATACCGGATTCGGCGAGCGTCGACCCCGCGAACGGCGTCGCCGGAACGCGGACGAGACGGATCTGGCTCGCCGGCGCGAGGACGTCCTCGCCGCGGAGCTCCATCGCCATCATCCGTGCACTCACGCGAGGGACCGAGAGCACGTAGTCCGCACCGCCGCTCAACGCCTTCCGCGTGGCGTCCGGGTTACTCACGCGCACCAGTATCTCGGCGTCCGGGTTCAGCGACCGCGCGAGCACGGTCGCCAGCAGCGACGCGGAGTCGTTCGGGAGCCCGACGATTATCGCACCCGCATTCTCGACACCCGCCTCCACGAGGACCTCCTCGGTGGCGGCGTCCCCGACGACGTCGACGCCGTCGCGCTCCCTGATGTCGATGGTCGTAGTCGCGATTCCTTCGTCCTCGACGACCGACTGCGCCGCCTCGCCGACCTCGCCGTACCCCGCGATAACGATGCTCTCGTGCTGATGAAGGATGCGCGCCGGACGCGTCACGTCGCTGAACGCCTCCAAGGCCTCGTGGCCACCCGACACCAATAGCACCGTGTTCGGGCGGATGACGGCGTCAGGGTCCGGCGGCAACTGGAGTTCGCCGTCGATCCACGCGCCGATGATGTTCGCGCCCGTCTCCTCCCTGACGTTCGAATCCCGGATTCGCGTCCCGATGAGTCGACTCTCCTGATGGACCGGGATCTCCGTCACCTCGATGTCCGACCCCAGCGCGATCGTATCCGTCAACTCCCTGGTGAACGACGACACCGCTTTCTCCGCGAGGCGACGACCGAGTACGCCGTGGGGCGAGAGCACGGTGTCCGCACCCGTCTTCAGAAGGATCTCCCGCATGTCGCTGTCGTCCGTGAGCGTGATCACCTCGACGTCGTCGCGGATGGACTTCACGGTCAGGATCGTGTTGACGTTCGCGTTCCCGGCGTCCGTGATGACCGCCCGCGCCGTGTCGATGCTCGCGCGCTCGAACGACGACGCCTCCTGGGGTGACCCGTGGATGACCGAGTAGCCGGAATCGGAGAGGTCCTTCGCGTCCTCGCGCGACGACGAGATGAGGACGTAGTCGATCCCGAGTTCTTTGAGTTCGTCGAGGAGGACGGCGGAGTCGCGGCGGTACTCGCAGATGATGACGTGGTCCCGTTTCGGCGTCAGTCGGTTGTCGAGGTCGATGTCCGCACCCGTGAACAGCGGGATGATGATGAGTCGAAGCGTAAAGAACCCGATGCCGATCCCAGTGATCTGCGTCAGCATCACGAACAGGAACGTTCCCGGGTGCGACCACAGCGCCGAATCCTGCCCGTATCCGGTCGTCGTCATCGTCTGTACGACGAAATCGAGCGACGCGAAGATGGACTGGTCGATGCCCTCCAGTTCCGACATCAGGACGTTGTAGACGACGGCGTAGAGGACGACGAGCATCACGAGCCCGCTGAGGTAGTAGACCACGAGCCGATTCCGACGAGAGATCTCGTCGAGCGAGGGGAGTTCCGGAAGCGAGACCATGAGTGACTCCTATCGGTGTCCGGTATCCGAGCGATAAAAAGGATTCGTGTGTCCCCTCGGGCCGCGGCCGCACTCTCTCGAGGTCACTGCCCTCCTTGCGCTGGGTCGTCCTCGCCCTCGTCGCCGTGCGCGCGCACCCAGAGTTCCCCGATGCGAGACAGGCGCGTCCGATACGACTTCCCGGCGGACTCCTGCTCGATGTAGCCCTTCCCGCCGGGGCCGAGGCGGTCGACGTTGTAGATGACCTTCGACCGGAACGAGTCCGTGTACTCCTCGTTCAACTCCGCCGCGAGCGACTCCGCGAGCTCGCTCACCGAATCGAACTCGCCGTGCTCGCCGAGCTTGAACAGGATGACCTCCTCGAAGGGTTTGACGTTCGAGAACGACGCGACCGGGAGTTCGATGACGTGACTGCCGTCGATCTCCTTCGCGCCGATGGTGGTCCCACGTTCGTCGAACTCCTCCAGGAGGTCGTCGGCCGTCCCGAGGCGCTCCTCGACGCGGTCTCGCAGGCCGTCGTCCAGTTCGGCGTCTTCGAGGTCCGCGAGCAATTCCTGCTGGTTCCGGAGCTCTTCGGCGAGTTCGGTCTCCAGGTACTTCTCGGGCGCCGTGTAGTACGTGTGGATCTGCTCGCGCTCCTCCTCGCGCTCGACCATCAGCGAATGGGCGGCGGTCGCGAACGCGAACGACACCGTCCGCGGCATCGCCGCGATGTTCACCCACACCTCGTTCCCGCGGTCGAGTTCGACCGTGATGAGGTCGTACGCCTGCTCGAACGCCGCGTCGTAGTCGTAGACGTCCGCGACGACGACGCGTTCCGTGTCCGCACCCAGGAGGTTCTGGAAGTCCTTCTCCAGCTTCTCGGAGAGGTGTCGAGAGTACTCGACGTTCGCCTCCGACCCGATTGCGCCTTCCAGGAGGATCACTCGCTCCACGTCGAACTGGTCGCGCACGAGCGGCGCGATGAGCCGGTCGTAGTCGAACCCGACCGGCACGATGTGCGTCTGCATGGTCGAACCCTCGGTCGAACGCGACAAAAACCCCGGAGGTCCACTGCTCGCACGCCGTGTTCGGTCGGACTCGAACCGAGGTGGCTGTTCGCGGGCCGTCCACGCTCTCGTCGTTCACTCCGAACGCGCCATCCCGGAACTCCTTTCAAAATCATGCAGACGCTCCTATATTAAATACTAAAGCACAACTATTAAATTATATTCTGTTCTAGAACGATTGTATTCCTCGTGCTTCGCCCGATTCCGGGGATGTCGGGTCGGACGACTGGCGGGGATACGGTGTTCGACAATGGAACGACGATCCGTACTCAAGACGATTGGGGGAATCGGTATTACAGGTGCAATCGGTCTCGGTGCGACCGCGTTCTCGGGCGGCGCCGCCGCGTCCTCGAGCAGTCTGAACATCAAGGGGACGGCGCTCTCGAACGACGACGGCGACGTGACCCAGGTCAGCGTGAGCGTCGACCATACGGCGTCCTGGGACGGCTTCGACGAGGCCGTCGACGCCGTCGCGTACCGCGACGTCATCAAGCAGATCAACGGCGACGGCTCCGTCGGCGCGACTCACGTCCTCTACGACAGCACGGACGCGCCGGTCCTGCTCGACAACTGGTCGAGCGACGGGAGCGGCAGCGACGGCTGGGGCGGCCCCGGCGAGCACACGAGCGGCCCCGGCACGAACGGGGACGTGAACGCGACCATCGACTGGACCGTCCTCGCGGAGGACCCGAGCAGCGCCGCCCAGAGCGTCGAGACGCCCGGCGACATCGACGACTTCGGGCTCGACAACGGCGACGACGGGACGGACAAGACCGTGAAACTCCGGTACGTGAAGCAGGTGTCGTTCTACGCCGAGGACTCCGGGGGGTCCTACACGTCCGACGACGGGAGCACGACGCTCGCGCTCATGGGTGGCGACGACGGCACTCGTCGCCGCACCACGTCCGAGGGCGACTTCACGGTCACGGTCACGAACGAAGGCGCGACGACGAGTTCGGGCGGCACCGGTTCCTCCAGCGCGAAGTAGGGACCGAACGTGGCCAGCACCAGTTCGTCCGGCAAGTAGGGACTGAACGCGGCCAGCACCTCATCTTTCGATAGCGTTCAACGATTCGGTGGGTCCCAGACGACCGTCGCGAACGGCCGACGACGGACGAGCGTCGCGACGTCCCGGACTCGAGCGTCCGTTCGTGGTCAATAGTCGTCACCTACCGATTGTATTCGAACATTATCTCGGGCAAAACGTCGTTGCATTGCGTAGCGAATCCATTACCAAACGGTTGCCAGACTGATTGGTTCGTGCCCACGCAGGGTGGGGCTGACGCCCGGATTCGACACTCTGCTGGGGGAGCAACCAATGAGCGACGAAGCGAGTTACCTCGACAGACGAACCGTTCTCAAAGGAGCGAGCGCCGTCGGCGTCCTCGGCGTCGGTGGAGCCGGCCTCTTCGCGTCCACGCAGGGCGCGACCGCGACGGCAGGCGGGACCATCTCCGACCCGAGCCCCGTGACGTCCGACGACGGCCGCATCAAGTGGGTCGCCACGCGAACGACCGGCCGCGTCACGTGGGACGGGTTCGACGACCCGGTGAAGTACTTCCGGATCGTCGTCAGTGTCGAACTGAAGCGCAACGGCAACACGCAGTGGGCCGGCCAGATCCACGACACCGGGAAGATCGACGCCACCCAGGGCGAGAACTGGGGGAGCTCCGGCGATGCGATCTACCTCCAGGGCGAATACGGCGAGGGGCGCGCCGGCACCATCGCCTCGGACGCCGACTGGGGTATCGTCCAGCGCAACCGGAACAACATCTACAACAACGGGTACGCGCTCCCGAGTAATCCGGCGCCCGCGTCGTACCTGTACGCGAACGCCGACGGGTCGACCACGAAGACGAAGGTCATCCTGAAGTCCGAGTACCGCCTGTACGCCAGCGACGGCTCGGAACTCACCGGGACCTCGGGCTACCCGGACCGCCCCGACTTCTCGTCGTCGTTCGTCGTCACCGTCAACAACCAGGAGGCGACGACCGGCTCTGGCGACGCCGACGCCGACGGACACACCGGCGACGAAGCCGAAGTCGGCGTCTAGACGGACAGCCAAGTCGGCGTCTGGACGGACTCCCCTCTTTTTCGGACTCGGCGCGGTCCCGTTCGTGGCGAGTCCCGTCAAGCGGTGACGGCACCCGAAGGTCTTTGCTTGGGTAACTCTGACCGTGCCCTAAGCATGAGTGTACGTGTCGGCGTTCTTGGCGCCACCGGTGCGGTCGGGCAGCGATTGATCCAGCTCCTTGCACCACACGACGAGTTCGAGATCGCGACGTTGACGGCGAGTTCGGCGAGTGCGGGATCGGAGTACAGCGAGGTCGCGAAGTGGCGCGTGAACGCGCCGATCCCGGAATCGGTCGCGGAGACGACGGTTCGGGAGACCGAGCCGGATGCAGTCCCTGACGACGTCGACCTGATCTTCTCGTCGTTGCCGTCGTCGGTGGGCGAACGCGTCGAGCCGGCGTTCGCGGAAGCCGGGTACGTCGTCTCCTCGAACTCCTCGAACGCGCGGATGGACGCGGACGTCCCTCTCGTCATCCCCGAAGTGAACCCCGGACACCTCGAACTCCTCGAGGTCCAGCGCGACGAGCGTGGCTGGGATGGGGCGCTCGTGAAGAACCCGAACTGTTCGACGATCACGATGGTGCCGACGCTCGCCGCGCTCGATTCCTTCGGGCTGGAGCGCGTGCAGGTGTCGACGCTCCAGGCGGTCTCGGGCGCGGGATATTCCGGCGTGAGTTCGATGGAGATCATCGACAACGTCATCCCGCACATCGGCGGGGAGGAGGCGAAGATGGAGTCCGAATCCCGGAAGCTACTGGGCGAGTTCGACGGCGCCGAGGTGTCGTTCCACGACGCCGAAGTGAGTGCGTCGTGTAATCGCGTGCCGACGATCGACGGCCACCTCGAGAACGTGTGGGCGGAACTCGCCGACGACCCGTCGGTCGCGGACGTCGAGGCGGCGTTCGAGGCGTACCCGAGCGCGGACCTGCCGTCGTCGCCCGACCCGCTCGTGACGGTGTTCGACGAGCCGGACCGCCCCCAGCCTCGCATGGACCGCATGCTCGGCGACGGCATGCAGGTCGCCGCCGGCGGCGTCCAGGAGACGCCCGCGGGTGTCCAGTACAACACGCTCGCACACAACACCATCCGTGGTGCCGCCGGCGCGAGCGTCCTGAACGGCGAACTGCTCGCGCGAGACGGCTGGCTCTGAGCGAAGCGCCCCGGCGACTTGGGGTGACGGCGTAGACCGACGACTGTCGCTTCTCGCGGATTCCGAACCGAACGTTTTGAGTCGACGCACCGGTACCTGCCGGTATGGTTCCGGTCCCTGGCGTCGACCCGAAGCGCGCGCTCGTCGCGGTCGTCGCGACCGCGATCGTGGTCTTGCTCGCGACGTTCGGCGGGCCGCTCCCGACGCTGGAACTCGTCGGGTACGCGCTCGCGACGGTGGCCGTCGGCGCGCTCGCGTTCGATAGCGTCCGGGAACGACCGGGGGCGCGGATCGCGCAGACGGCCGCCATCGCGCTCGCGCTCGTCCTCGTCTACCTCGCGCCACCGCGGACGCTCCTCGAGGGCGCGATCGCGGCGATCGCCGTGCTCGCACTCGCCGGCGACGCCATCACGCGCACCGTGGACGTCCCGCTCGGCCGGTAACTTCTCCAGGCGACCTATCGCCGACGCCGACGTATCGACGAATCGAACATTCAGCAGGGATGCGGACGCAGACTGGGTTATGGAAGTTAGAAGGCTAAAACCCCGCCCTTCAGGGCGGGGAGGATGTCAAGTCAGAAGGAGGTCCCAGCGAGACGGTCGTCCAGTTCGGTGCGGTCGTGGTCGCGCTCACGGCGTTGGTCGCCATCGCGTTCGGTGACACGGTCGAGGCCGCCGTCGGCGTGCGCGGCGTTGGCGTCGAGTTCGTCGTCGTTGGCCTCGCGAACCTCCACGCGAAGGCGCGCGCCGGGTACCGCAACTCGGTCGCGTCCAGCGACTGACGACGACGGCGCGTATCGCCATCAGTCCAGTCCTCGACGCCGCTCACTCCCGGGCGCCGGTCAGACTCCGACGTCGCTCAGGCGACCTCGTTCCGGAAGCCCTCCTCGGCGGCGCGGCCGTCGACGATGCGTTCGACGTTCTCGGCGACGATGTCCGCGAGACGCTCGTAGTACGCCGGCGTGTGCCCGGCGTTGTGGGGCGTGACGAGGACGTTGTCGAAGTCCCAGAGCGGATGCCCGGAGGGAAGCGGTTCCGGGTCGGTGACGTCCAGCGCCGCACCCCGGATCTCGTGGCTCTGGAGCGCACCCACGAGGTCGTCCGTGTCGACGACGGGTCCCCGAGCCATGTTCACGACGACCGCGTCGCTGGGCATCGTGACGAACGCCTCGTGGTCGAGCAACCCGGCGGTGGTGTCCGTGAGCGGGCACGCGAGCACCACGTACGACGACTCCGCGAACGCCTCGTCCACCGCGGCCTCGTCGTCGTACCCGACGACGCGATCGACCGGCCCGCCCTTCTCCGGCGAATGGCGGACGCCGACGGTCTCGACGCCGAACGCGTCCAGTCGCTGGGCGACCGCCGTCCCGATCGAGCCCAGGCCGACGACCGTGACCGTCGACCCCGCGAGCTCCTTCGTCGGGTACGACCGCCAGACGTCCTCGGCGGCCTGGCGGCGCGCGACGTGGAATCGGCGCGCGAAGGAGAGGATCGCCGCGAGCGCGTGCTCGCCCATGTTCGGCCCGTGCACGCCCGAGGCGTTCGTCACCGCGACACCGCGCTCGCGCAGACCGTCCATCGGGAGGTGGCCGGTGCCGGCGAACGCACACGCGAACAACTCGACGTCGTCACCGAGGTTCTCCAGCACGCCGTCGCTGACGTTCATGCCGGCGACGACGTCGGCGTCCCGGACGACCTCGCGCTCCTCGGCGGGCGTCCGCGCCAACACGACCTCGTGGTCGGGCAATCGAGTCTCCAATGCCTCGACGTACTCCTCGATCGGGATGCCGTGGACGGTCTCGCGCAGGACCGCAACCGTCAGCGAATCGTTATCAGTCATCATTCACCCGTAAACGTAGGCTGCTCCTTCGTAAAGAACGCCTCGTATCCCGACGCGTAGTCCGCCGTTCCCGCCAGCGCCGAGATCGCGTCCTTCTCCGCGGTCAACTGCGTATCCAGCCGACGCTCGTACGACCGATTCAGGAGCTTCTTCGCGGCCGCGTACGCCTCCGTCGGCCCACTCCCGAGATCAGCCGACAGCTCGCCCACACGGTCCTCCCACTCCTCGGACGCAACCACCTCCGTCGCCAGCCCCATCTCGACGGCTTCGGCGGCGTCGACGGGCTCGTCGAGCAAGAGGAACTCGCGAGCGCGCCGTAGCCCAACGAGTCGCGGCAAGAACCACGTCGCCCCCGCATCACCGGAGAGCCCGACCCTCGGATACGAGTACTCGAACCGGGCGCCCTCGTGGACGAGGACGAGGTCAGCCGCGAGCGCGAGCCCGAACCCACCACCCGCCGCGACGCCGTTCACCGCCGTCACCGTCGGCACGTCCGCCGTCGCCAGCGCCTTCACCGCACCGTGCAGTCGCGTCGCCACCGCATCGAGTCGCCGACGATCAGTCTCGTCGCCCTCGAACGCCGCGAGGTCCGCACCCGAACAGAACGCACCACCCGAGCCCTCCAGAACGACACAGCGGACGTCCCCAGCCGACGTCGCCGCGACCAGCGCGTCCTTCAGGTCGATTGCGGTGTCCACGTCTAGCGCGTTGTGCGCATCCGGCCGATTCAACGTGACGTGCGCCACACCGCCCTCGTGGTCGATATCGACGAACTCGAAGTTCTCCTCGACGTGCATGCCCGAGGATGCGAACGCTGGCGAGAAAAACCCATGGCGTCCTCGACTATGGTCTCATCGGTGACTGTGGAACGAACCCGGCCGTCACTCTCATCGACCCACACCTGAAACGGGGAACCCCTTACCACAACTTATAGGTCCCGTTGGCGGCCAGCTATCAGTAATGGTTCAATCGATCGTCCTGGGACTGGATGGGGCGAACTGGGAGCTCCTTTCACCCTGGCTCGAATCAGGCGAGCTACCGAATATCCAGTCACTACGTGAGGACGGAACGACAGCAGATTTAGAGAGTTGCCTTCCGCCAGTCACGTGTCCGAACTGGCGGTGCTACTCCACGGGCAAGAACCCGGGGAAACTCGGTGTCTACTGGTGGGAGAAGATAGATGTGGAGAACCGGACCCTCTCGACGCCGACCTCCCGGTCTTTCAAGAGTGCGAACTACTGGGATTACTTCGCCGCAGACGACGTCTCGACAGGTGTTTTCAACCTTCCGATGACGTACCCACCCCTCTCGATGGAGAACGGCTATCTCGTCGCTGGGGGTCCTGGAAGCGAGCAAGAGGACTACACGGATCCGCCGGAACTTGAAGCGGACCTGGAACAGCGAGGATACCGGTTGCATCCCGACTCGCCGATAACGTCGCAGTCGGACCGAGACGTGGCAGCGGACATCGTCGATCTGATCGACGAACGGTTTTCGACGTTCCGATCGCTCCTGGAATCGCGCGACGTCGACGTAGCACACTGCACGGCCTTCTATATCAACGTCCTCCAGCATTACTTTTGGCGCGGCGAGCCGACAGCCAAAGCTTGGAAGGTAATCGACGACCATATCGGTGCAATCCGCGAGGAATACCCTGAAGCGACGCTCTACCTGATGTCCGACCACGGCTGTGCTGCGATCGATACGATGTTCTACGCCAACAGTTGGCTGGAGGAGGAGGGGTTCCTGAAGACGACATCGGGTGCGACAGGAGTTCTGGAGCGGTTCGGGGTGAACAAGCAGCGAGTCTCGAAGTTAGCGGACAAGGTCGGGGTACGAGAGCTAGTCGCTGGTCTGGCCCCGGAGTGGGTCAAGCGGACGGTGCCAGAGGACGACGAGGGCGCGAAGCGCGACCAGAAACTCGACCGTATCGACTGGGCGAATTCACGTGCCGTCGCGAGCGGGCAAGGACTGATATATGTTCTCGACGGCCGAGAAGAAACGCGGACTGAGATCATCGACCGGTTGTCGTCGCTCCAGAGCGAGGTCTCCGGTATCTCGATTGCGAGAAACGTCTACCGCCGTGAAGAAGCGTACGAAGGTCCATACGTTTCGGACGCCCCAACGATCGTCTTCGACCAGATGCCCGGCGTCCATACTAGTGGTGCAATCGGTAACAACCCCGTCTTCGAGGACGTCAGTCACTGGGCTGCCGAGAACGTCCGAACGGGTCTGTTCCTCGCGGACGGCCCGGCGGTGACCGGGTCGGCGCCCGAGCGGATATCGATAACTGACGTCGCACCCACGATTCTACACGAGCACGGCTCTGCCATTCCATCCGACATCGACGGAGAACCACTGGACCTGTTCGACTGGGAACGCCCCGGGGAGCGAGAACCGATCGTCCCCGATTTCATGGAACAGCAATCGGACGAGTCGGTCCAGAACCGACTGGAGGACCTGGGGTATCTACAGTGACTGTCTGTCTGACCGGGGACGTCCATCACATGTCGATGGAAACCCGCGATCAGTCGTACATGGACCGTACCGAGGTCGAGGCGGCGATCGAGTACGCGGAGATCGCGGCGGAGTACGATGTTCCAGTTACGCTGTTCGTCACTGGAAAGGCGGCAGTCGAGGAACCTGAGCGAGTGGAGCGTCTCGCAGCGATGGGGAACGTCGAGATCGGTGGCCACAATTACTGGGCGTTCGATACTCTCATTCACTCTGGATGGCGTGCTCTCGAAAAGGTCACTGGCGGGAAAATCGGGTCGTGGAATGGCCCCCATTCGTTTCAACGGTTCGAGATTCGCCGGACCATCGAGTCATTATCGGAGTGTGGTGCGGACGTCAAATCGTGGCGTGACCACGCGTACCGACACGACAAATACACTCTTGAGCTGTTAGTTGAGGCCGGAATTAAGCACTTTTCAGATACTATCGGTCCTGAAGAAAGTATCCGCCAGGAAAATGAAATGACTGTCGTCCCTGTCAACACGCCGCCGGACCACGAACACGTTTATCACGCGTTTCGGACGCCTGAGTCAGAGGCCGTCGAACAGTTCGAGGGGCCGTTCGGTGGGGAGTCGGTGTTTGTAGAAGAGTGGGTCGAATGTGTGCTCGACCGAATTGAGGTTCTCCAAGATGATTCAAGAGTGGCGACAGTGCTTGCGCACCCAGCCTGTTTATGGCTGACTGACGAGTTCGATGGTTTCGAAAGCCTGCTGTCTGCCATCGCGGACCGACAATCACGAACGATGAGCAAATCGGCTCGGAGAATTGCTGAAGTATGAGTAATTCCATCCACGTCGGATTCCTCGGTGGTACGGAACTATCGGGAAACGTGCGAACGCTCCTCGGTAATCTTCGTCGACTGCTCCGCTCGCGGGACCGGCGGTTCGAGTGTGACCTACTAGTTTCCGAGAATATCGACCCTCTGGACGGTTACACAACTGTGCGTATTGCTCACGAGTCTGTTGAAACAGCTCGGGACCGGATTCGGACGCTCCAAGATGCGACTGTACAGTATCTCTCTGATGAAAAGCCAGATGTGTTGATGCAGGTCACGCGTTTCCCGACACACGGTACAGCCGCTGCCCTCGCTGGCCGACGTACCGATACGCCTGTTGTCACGAGACTTGCGGGCGATAATTTTCGCGAGTACAAGTTCGCGAGTGACTGGAGAAAGAAGGTCCGTACGTTTGCGTTAAAAAACGCGATTTCGTTAGCTGCTGTCCACTTATCGGACGCAGTCGTCGTTCTTGGACCGAACGGACACGCCGATATAGGACGACGTCTTCGGAAGCGGAACGTGCGGGAGATTCCACAACCGGTAGATTGCTCACAATTTACGCCTGGTGACGCTAGCGAACTTCGGGATTCGTTGGACGTTGCACAAGATAAGCGAGTTTTGTTAACGGTCGGACGAGTGAGCCGTCGCAAAGGGGCTGAAACAATTCAGCGAATGGCCCCTTCGGTTGATGGAACGTGGCTCGTTGTCGGCGATGGACCGATGCGGGAAGCGCTCGACGATACGTCGGGCGTCCGGGCAATTGGTCGAGTTTCACACGACCGAGTCGTTGATTACTATCGGGCCGCAGACCTGTACGTCCATCCCTCGCTCCACGAGGGGCTTCCAAACGTTCTACTGGAAGCGACCGCGTGTAGGACACCGTGTATCGCCCGAAACGTTGGTGAATGTGGATCTGTAGCCGTCAAGACGTTCACCGATGACCATGGTCTCCAGGTAGCTCTCGGTCGGTCCTATGATCCGGTCACGTTGGACGAACGGTTCCAAGAGAAGCGACTTGCGGAACAGTATGCATCTCTGTTGACGGAGGTGGCTCGGTAATGGCTCGCCAGGCTGTCTTCTCTGTCGATCTCGAACCGAACAAGGACGACACGATGGAAGGTGTTCGGGATGCGATGCGGTGGTTCGACGAGACGGTTCCTCGAGGTACGGTCTTCGCCACTCATCGAATCGCCGTGGAAGCGCCCGATTTGCTCGCTGAACTCGCGTCGTCGCACGAAATCGGCGTCCACGTCCATCCTCGCGAGTTCGGTCACGAACACGACCAACTCGCAGAATTACCTCCTGACCGCCAACGAGAGCTCATCGCGCAGACGCGATTTGAAATCGCTGATGCAGTCGGTACCGAGCCAGTTTCCTTTCGTGCCGGTCGCCACAGTGCGAGTCGGGAGACACTACGCGTGCTGGCGAATCTCGGCTTCGCCGTCGACGCCTCGCTCAACGTCCGGTACGACGAGTACCTCCCGAAGGACATAAGCGAACGGTCCGAACCCTTCGAACTGAATGGTATCACTGAAATACCAGTGACACACGGGGAGCTTCCAACCATGTCGAGATGTGGAGTTCGTGCATTGGCGGAGCGCCCCGTAACGACAACTGCTGCCACACTTAGAGCAGATCGATGGGGTTGCCGTGGCTTGACTGCATTCATGCACCTAGCGAAAACATTCAAGTTTATTTCGTTCTACATGCATCCGTACGATGCTACTAACTACCATGACCTCGAAAATTGTGGTGAAATGTACCGTGAGCGGATGGAAAAAGTAATTGAGCGGCTGGATAATAACAGTGTCCAATTTGTTACTGCTGAAAACATCTCGGATTTAATGGATGATGGGTTTGATAATATATAACCCACCAAACTATAAACGGTTATACCGCAAGGGCCGAAACACAACTGGCGATAGGAAGTATTGTAATGTCTAAGGATTCAACGGAGATTGACCCAGTTATAAAGAAAGCATTGCAGAACAATCAATATATCGCCCTCGATATTGGTGGCGGAAAAAATCCGGAACCAAATCATATTAACGTGGATGTCAGAGAAACTCCGGAGGTTGACATCGTCGCACCTGCCGGTGATTTACCTATCCCGGATGGTACGGTCAGCAGAATTTACGCGAATAGCCTGATTCCACACTTAAACAACCCGTTTGAGGTATTCTCAGAGTGGACGCGAGTACTTGAAAAGGGTGGCGAGATAGTTGTAAAAGCCACTCATGCAAATTCTACAGGTATTCGCGATGACGCGGATCACAAACTATATTCATGGACCAGTGAAACTCCTGAATATTTTTCTGGAGATATGTTTCAATATTATATAAGTGACTCCTCTTTGGAGTTGAAAGAGGTGGATCTCGTTGGTTGGTGCCGACCGTATCGATGGTGGCTAAGACCGATATCATGGACTTTTGGGAAATTCATAAATTTTGTCAGCAACGACATGGCTGACGAATTTATGAAGCTACCCCTGGCTGGAGGACGTGTAACTGCTCGGTATGAGAAGGAAGACTAAATAAAGATGCCCGCGAAACGAAGCAATATGAGTCGACGAAATTAAACATAATATGACAACAAAAAATATTGTGTTAATCACGGTCGATAGTCTGCGTGCAGACGTATTTTATGAGATGGTTGATGGGGAGTTAAAATACCTCTCTGAGTTGTACGATAGAGGGGTAAATTTCTCTCAAGCCGTATCTAACGGTCCAAATACCCCTTCAAGCTTCCCCTCTATTCTTACGGGTACGCATGCGTCAATGTACGGTGGATATGATTATCTAAACGAGCGTCGCCCGTTTCTCTCAACAACGTTGAAGAATGACGGGTTTTTGACCGTCGGCTATCACTCAAATCCACACCTG
>Ga0306867_1000027_pt1 | contig 171108 bp, 165 predicted proteins | sample AntRauTorckE6831_FD_190432 | JGI IMG/M metagenome (GOLD analysis project Ga0306867, IMG submission 190432) | Saline lake microbial communities from Rauer Islands, Antarctica - Metagenome Torckler E6 #831 (v2) (version 2) | ecosystem: Environmental > Aquatic > Non-marine Saline and Alkaline >...
ATACTCAGTTCGAACCGCACGTCGATTGTGGCGTGCATGGGGTACCTCGGTTTGGACACCAGAGGCAACCCCGCCTTCACGGGAGTCAGTTACTACTGAACTCTAGAGGACTTTGCGACACGACCAAGTTGTTGAGACTGATAGCAGTGATTCTGATGTCGAGAGATGCGTGTACCAGCAAGTGCGTGACGCTGGCGAGGATAGCATCAAGATCTCTGTGCTGAAGGGTGACGTTACAGAGAATGGTTATACAATCGAAGAAGTCGAGTCGGCAATCACTACACTCCGTGGCAACGGTGAGATATATATTCCGCAGAGTGGCATGTTGCGGCTGACAGAAAGGGTCGATAACTGATGTCTTCCGGGAATGACGTTGTTACTGAGTCTGTGTTGGAGCATCATGCGGAGCGTATCGGTGTCGATACTGATCGGCTTGTTAGTGATGCACGTGCTGATGGGATCATTACGGGATCGGACGTGGATACGACAGGTGGTGAGGTGCAGCAACAGTATTTGCTCGCCGGGACACTCGCGGATCTCTGTGTGTATGTTGAGCGACTAGCCGGCAGCGACTGACTACTTCCTGCGGTCGCTGTTGCTGTTGTTGTATCATTTTTCTTTCATAGCGTTTTTGTCGCGTTTGCACTATTTCCGACACCACCATTTCTACTCTTCTCAATCTTGCATCATCACCTATACCTTGGTGTCTTTTTGCCGACCATGCAGAGTGTTTAAAGAAATATATTCAGAGAATGATGAGAAAGGTGGCAATATATTGCTTGATGGCCGATATATGAAAATTCCAAACAAATGTAGCGAGGCACTTTTGTCCTATGTTGCGAGAGATCACCTGTTACTCGCAATATATGTTTTGTTTCGGGGGATGGTCTAGTGTCAGAATAACATTTTTTACGATTGTAGCGAGAGAAGTGCTGGATATAGAGCTATTTCCAACCATATTTCGGAGTAATCGACTGAGAATCCCCGTTCACTTTCGTAACAAGGTATTGTCGCGTGTTTTGTGAGGATCGGCTAGTATCAACTGAGAAGAATCGGATAGGTAACAAATCTGACTATTAGACATCTACCCACAGTCTTACCAAACTCTGTTCTGAGTCGTTGATTGTTAACCGCCCATAAGTGTTTAATAACAATAGACACTACCTTGAAATGAAGATACAATCACACCAACAAAACATGGATGATTGTATCTAAAAGAACTAACACAAAACAATGATTAACAGTAAAAAAGAAATAACAATCAGTCTGTGGAACGCACTCTTCGCCGTAATGTTCACTGGCGGTCTCGCCGCCGGTGCAGGCGTCGCAACACCCATTCTCGATCTCGCCAACAGCCAACTCCTGAGTCTTGGCGACCTTGGCACTGTGAGTTGGGGACTCGTCCTCACACTCGCATCACTTGCAGGCGCTGCATTCACGAATGAATTCAACGCCTCTGAGTATGCACAATGGCAACGAATCGCACTTGGTGGGTCAACACTAGGGATTGCGTCAGTATTCCTGTCCGATACGGTCAGCACGATTGTAACAAGTAATGTGTGGATCGGTGTCGGCGTTGTCCTGTTCGGTGCCGTGATCTACTTTGTCGTGTCCGTCGCGGACGCACAAGGCGCTCTCGTCAACTAACCAACCAACTCCTCTATTTTGAGGATTTTCAACTATGACAAACAAAAATAATACTACAGAAGAATCGGAAATCGAAGTATCGACAACCAAACAACCACTCGAACAACCCCCAAAAACGGCGGGTATATCGGCTAGCCGACGTGGCCTGTTGAAAGGAATTGGAACAACCACTGCAACAATTGCAGTTGGTGGAACAGGGCTAACCTATGCTGCTACAGAGGAAGCGGACGCAATCGCTCCAGTACTCTTTGGATCTGGACTCATTGCAGCTGCTGGACTTGGTTATCTTGTCGGTGCAGTTGTTGACTACCACAATACTGGTCCTGACAGAGACCTATCCGGATACACAGGCGGCGACGCACTACACTCGGCGCAAGAAGAAGACGTGCTTGAACTGCAAGGAACGGAACAAGAAGTTCTCACTGAAGTACGGAACATGATCGAGCGTGGTGAGGTTGCCGCGACAATGGACGGCAAAAAGGCGTTTATCGAGGCTTACAACCGCGGAGACACCAAGTCAGAGTGTCAAACTGCGGCTGAAAACGCAGGTGACGACTTCTGGTCCAACCGTCAACAATCCATTGTGACGCGATGGTATCAAGCTTGCAACCTTATCCGTCGTCGTTATGCGGAGGTTGAGAGTAATAGCGATCTTAATATGGGTGACGTCTGGACGGCATATGAAGGATCTGGCGATGGTGAGGTAGCCTTCGAACGCCAACCAAACTCCAACGATTTCCGGGAAGCTACGTTCACCACGTTCAACGGCACTGAGGTTACCTACACGTATTGTCGTAATTTCTCAGATTACCACAATTGGAGTCACGCTGTTGATCCGTTCGGTCAAGGTGATGGTGGCGGTGTGCGGCATGGTCGATTCGAATTTCTGAAGTTTTCGTCGAATTCGCCTATCACCGCGCTTAGCACTAGCAAGTACGTGCAAATCATGGACCGTATCGTTACTGCACGGGACCGTACGATCGGTAACATGGCAACATACGTCGACGAAGCGTTCTCAGCGCTTGAACGGGGCGAAGTCAGTACTGACGACTTGCTGAATCATTACGATATCCAGCAAGAATTCAGCACGAACAAGGAAGATAGCGGGTATCATGGGTGGCTTGCATGGGAGTTTTACTCACTCGGTATGGAAACCGACCTTCAGCACAACGCTGTGCTTAGCTTTCCGGAGAGCGATAGTCCTCAGCTTGAAGGAACACTGTTCGTCAGTAGTGCGGACCCTATCGGTGGTACTATCGATGCCGGTACGACCTACGATCCCACGCAATGGGGTGGCGAATCAGCCTTCTTCACGTACAGTAGGGTTGTGACTGACAAGTCTGATATTGCTGAGCAAGAAGAAATCGCCAAAGAGCACAGTGACGGGTCGTATACTGTTATCGGGAAAATCCAGATCAAAGAAAAATTCGTTGTTGAGAAGCTGTACAACGTCCAAACCGGGGACGAGATCGACTCGACGACAACGGAGAAAACGAACGACCAAAACTACGACCCAGAGCAACTGCAAGCTGAGATTGATCGTCTCAACGAGCAAATCACTGAGATGCAGGAAAATGCGGAAGCGGAAGAATCTGGAGATGGTGGGAGTGGGATTCCATCACCTGAAATCTCACTATTGCAAGGTACCGGGATTGTTGGTCTTGGTCTCAGTGTGCTGTACGCATTGTCTGGTAGATCGGACGATAAGCCGCCTGGTAGAGGTCGATAACGATGGTGTGGTGGATCGCAGCGAAACTGCTGAAGCCGTTTGCTGCTGGTGCTATCGGTAGTCTGGTACGGCTATTGATTGTGCTTGCAATCGTTGTTATCGGTAGCTACGCGTTGTTTGATGTTAATCTCGTGCAGATCGCGTTTGATGTGGGTGTCGCGTTGGTTGACATGATCATCGATGCGGTTGCAGATCGTGTTGTGGATTCGGTGTCTCCATAACACTCTCTCACTTTTCGGTTTTTTGCAGTCTGTCCCTAAGCGTTATTAATGTCTAAATGTTACTTAATAATAGAGCAGTTGTTAATACAATAAAGACTGCCAAAATCGATATAATGAACGTAACAAACCTTCTCCGCGGACTCACCGCGGACACAAACCGAAGCACAGTAACGGGCACAATCATGGCACTGATGGTTTTTCTGTCAGTGCTAGCCGTAAGCCCAGCAACAGTATCAGCAACGTCGCATGACGTTGAAATCAACGTCCAAGATCCAAACGGTGACTACGTCGACAATGCGTCGATTGATATCATCAATACAAGCGATGGAACAGTCGTGGATACCGGTAGTACAGACACTAACGGGTACTATGAAACGAATCTGACGAGTGGAGACTACGACATCATCGTCGACCACCCGGACTTCGAAACCCAGAATCAGATCATCTCGCACACGAGTGGAACTCTCTCCACGGTAAACTTTGATCTTGTAGAACTCAGCGGGACAATCGAGTCAACGGTTACCGACAGTAACGGGACTGCAATCGACAACGCAACAGTCGATGTTGTCGACCCTGCTGATGGGACAATCGTCACGTCTGGAACGACCGACAGTACTGGTTTCACCAGTATTAACGTGTCGACCGGGACGTACGATGTGGTTGCATCCGCTGACGGATACAGTCTTGTCATGACTAACAATGTAGACGTTACTGCTGACACCGTCACAACCACCGACTTTGCACTCACAGAGAGCACGTCAGATGACACTGTCGTAGACAATCAGTTTGCCATCAACACAACAGAAGGAACCCCAGCGTCTCTGTTCGTGGAAGTTGGGAATGGTACATACGACGTTACTTGGTACGAAGTCAATGACGGCAACCGCACTGACTTCACGACAGAGAATATCAACGTGACTGACGGGCCGATCGTCCACGAGTTTGCGCCTACCAACATTAGTGAATCAGTTGACGGTGACACGTACGGTGTCGATATCGCGTACAACGCCACAGAGTCGCCTGATGCGACCGTATTATCCTCGGGCATCCTTTACGACAATGGTGGGTCCGGGTCTGGATCTGGAACAGATGTGCCGATGGAGGTGATCATTATCGGTCTCATAGTTACTGCCGGTGCAGTGTTGGTGATCGGTAGCCGAAACTAACAAACACTGTTTGTAGCGCTCCTACAACCAATTTTATAAATAAACATACAACACAATAATGACAAGTACACACTTACATCGTGCCCAAATCATCGCACTCATCCTCACTTTCATCCTGATTGCCGGGTCCGGACTGATCCTGATCGTCGGAACAGCTAGCGCACAAGAAAACAGCACAGAGAGCGATACTGCGGACACAAACAACGACAATGGTGAACAGGCATCTGAACAGAACAGCGACGAAGAACAAGCCTACGAATACATCTTCCCCGGAGACAACCTCCGGATTGTAGACTCTCACTGGGACGGCAAAACACTCGTCGCAACGTTCGAAGCCGTAAACATGCCGGAACGCATCACCGTCACAGACGGTGGTCGAACAGCCGATAACAACGAAAATGTAGAGCTTGATCGACAAGGATACACGATCGGTACTTCAGGCACAACCGAGGTACGCTTCACAGTCGTCGAGGACAGACAGGTCACGATTGACGACGGAACTACACTCCTGTTGAAAGGGTACGCTCCTGATCGACTCACAGCACCCTCTATCGGCGAGGTTGCAGCAATGATTCTAGGGCTTATCGCCCCGATTGTCGGGATTGTCGCACTGAAACTGCGTGATGATAGACGTCACCAAAATAGTCCACGGAGGGTATTCTAATGCCTCGAATAGACAACATCGACAACGACGAACAGACCTCAGAACCCACGCATGGGTTTGTAGAACTCATCAAGACCGCGGCTGGAACAGCGAAACAAGGCATCATAACAGGTCTCTATTGGGCGAAAGCCTGGCTGCTACTGATTCTCGTGGGTCTTGCAATTGTTGTAGGCCTTCTCGAATGGCTTGGTATCGATACAGGCGTGCCAGATGTTGCTGCTGGATACTCCATCTACTTTGCTGGAGCGAGCCTGATCGGGCTTCCAATCTCTAAAATGATTCTCGATTGGCTCGTTGAACGGTACGGCGAGTTCCTGCACGATGTCGACCCAGCGACTGGGGATGCTGCTGGCTGGCAGCTCCCACCAGAGTCCTGGGAGGACTTGACCGTGTACACAGTCGATGTGCTCGACGACGGCACGGAAGTGGAGCGAGAGATCGAGAAGAGCGAACTCCACACTATCAGTACATCATTCGGGATGGGTTGGGAGTGCGAGCAGTACGACCCGGTCGAGAATCGTGCGAAAATCAGTTACATGGGCGAGCTCGCACCGTACGAGCTGCGCCAAGACAAGTCCAATATCGAGTACATCCAAGGTCGACTCTCAACGATGGCTGACGCGGCAGTGGACGTTATCAGTAACATCCATCAGATCGCCAGAGACGCGTCTGGACGCGAAATCAATAAGAACATTCGCGTCACTGAGGGCATCCGTCTTCAAGATGAAGACGCGGTATCCTCGTCGATTCAGAGTGCAATCCAGAACTCTGCACTAGCCGAGCATCCGAAATTGAATCTTGGAAGCGAGTCTGTTGGCGATGAACGATTACCGGGCGAACACACACCTGAATCTTACCAAAACAACGGTCGTGGTGGTGAGGAACAATGAGTGATGGTAATGGTTCTTCTCGCCCGATTGAGGCAGAGTTCAGGGAATACACCCGAGACAACCTGCCGAACCAGGAACACAACGACGTGTACTGGTTTACAGGACTCGTGCAGAATGAGGTTGTACGTGAACACTTAGCGCGTTGCGAAGAGGCATACAAGCCGGTTGAAGGCATGCCTCGTGAGTTCCGTGACACACAGTACGCCCAAGAGATTGTGAAGAAGTACGGGTCGCACACAGCAACCCGCGCTCTCCAAGTCGGGAATATGGGTCAGTTGAACTACTTCTCTGGGCTTGTCGGGTATCAAAAGGACGTGTCCGGGATGCAGGTGCTGATGGGGTTGATGAAGCTTATCGAGGATATCCCGGTGTTCATCACCTACATTTACGGGATCATGGGTGCCGGCAAGACCGATCTCGCATTCCTCCTCCTGGAAGTGTTTGCATCGATTTACGGGCGTGAGAACGTGTACATGGCGGCAAACCTCACGTCTGAAGATCTTGATGAGGAAATCGATCACTACAGCAGGATTGTCGAGATTCTCGATGAGCGCCGAGAACGCATGCAGGCGGGCGAGAACCTGGATGAGTTCATCATGGTGATCGATGAGGCTGCACAAATCTTCACCGGGTCAGGCGCTGACCAACACAAAGCAAAAGCGCTCGCTAAGATGTTGAAATTGGCACGGAAGGCGAATGCAAACATGGTGTTGATCGGGCAGGACGGGAAAGACGTTGGACCATCACTGCGTGCACTGTGTACGGCGTTCATCCACAAGGAATCCCAGAAGAAGGCAACGTTCTACCGTGACGTGAAGGACCGTCAAGGGATTGGTGAGATGATGTCTCTGTCCGGTATCCCACCCACGAATTACGATGACTACAGTACGTGGGACGAGGGCGAGTTTGTGTTCGACGCAGACGATGAGAGTGACGAAGACCTCGTCACGCGGGCTGAGCTTGATGAGCTTGTGCAGGAGCATGAGCGGGAGATGATGGCTATTCTCGACGCTACAAGCGACCTGACGCAGGCGGAGATTGGTGCGCAGTATGGTGTATCGGATAAGACGGTGCGGAGGGCGAAGCAGCGATATGCGGATGAACTCGAAGAGCTGGGTTTGTAGTTGAATCCAATTTTTTGCCTCGTGTGCGCGTGCGTAGCGCTCGCGTCGCACGCCTTTGGTGGGGAGGGGTGCCGCCTGTCCGGTGTCCGTCCCGTCGCTGTATGGTGGTTTTGATTGCGAAAGCGGACAGTGAATTCAGTGAATTCGAGAGAAACGGACAGTACTAGTCGTGAATGTCAGTTTTGTACGCTTGAGCGTGTGTATCGCTCGTTTACGTGCGTATAAGAATTTGATAGGGAGTTCGAGAGACTATTGAGTGATAGTCAAAGTTAATAACTTCTAACTATTTTTTATTAATATGACACTAATACCGATGTTCGGAGTACCGGTTGGTCCTGAAATGATTGTTATCGTGCTTGTGCTTGTGCTGCTGTTTGGCGCGAACAAGATTCCAAAACTTGCCAGGTCGACTGGGCAGGCGATGGGTGAATTCAAGAAAGGACGCGAAGAGCTTGAAGAGGAACTGCAACAAGAGATTGAAGACGAACAATGAACAGACCAAGCATGCCGGGCATGCCAGAGATACCGACTCTGCCTGATGTTGTGCCCGACTTTGTCACAAGTATCCTCGATGGAGTGCTCGATGTAGTACCTATCTTGGTTGATGTCAGTCTCACGCTGATTTAGAGAAGTTCTGCGGGCGAACTACTATGATGTTTGGCTCCATTAATCGATGTACGCGACGGCCCACCGTTACGTGACGTAACGGACTCTGCATTACAGATACCCCTCAGAAGGATCGAAGTCACTGCCGTCTGGTGGTTAGTGATGGCTCCCGATCACACGCAGCAGAAGCGGGCTGGGAGGGAGTTGAACCCCCGACCGTCTGGTTAAAAGCCAGACGCTCTCCCTAACTGAGCTACCAGCCCTCACCTGAAATTGCCTGCACGCATTAATAAGGGTTTACATCACCGTCGACTACGGCCATCTCTCACACAATCCCAGCCACTGATAGATCGAACTACTCCGTGGCGAAATACTCCGCCAGCGCGTCGGCGACCACAGCGCCGGGTTCGCGGTTCTCCATCGAGGCCCGATGCCGGAGTTCGATATACAACTCCGGCGGCAGCCCCATCGAGAGCCGCCCCGGCTCGATGTCGTGGTCCTGGAGGGCGGCCTCGACGTCGGTGCCGTTGTTGATCGCGCTGGCGACCGACCGGATGTCCCGCACAGTCAACTCCGCGTCTAGGCTGGCCCACGCCAGCAGGTATCGGTCCTCCGCAGGGACGCGGGCGATGTGTTTGGCTGCTGTCGGCGCGATGTGGCCGCGGGCGACGTGTCGACGAATCGACTGTGGGAGGTCGTGGACGCGGGCCCACTTCCGGATAAACGAGACGGTCACGCCCTCGCCAGCCCGCTCGGCGGCGGCCTTGTAGGAGCCGACCCCGCGAACGAGCGCTGCGCAGGCCGCCGCGCCACGCAGCATCAACACGTGGTCGTTGCCGCCGACCGCACCCGTCGCGAACTCGTAGACGACCTCGGCGGCCTCGTCGACGCTCTCGGGGTCGTCGGGGTCGAAGCCGATCGCTTCGGCGGCTCGATCGCCGGTAATCTCGGGATCGGCCCGCACGACCGGCGTCCCAACCGGCGTCTCTCGGTCTGAGCCGTACTCCTCACTCATTGTTCCAACCAACGGATGCGTTCTGTAAAAGCATCCTGTTCAGATGTTCCTGCAATGTTGGGGTAACCCTCGCAATCCGTTCGTGATCGACGCGCTTCATTCGATAGCTGAAGACTGTACGGGATCGGTAAAAGAGCTTGTTGCGAATCCGACTGAACTCTCCCCACTGTCTGTTGAAACTTCCTCCCAAATTCGGCGGCCAGTCGACGCCCCTTCGGCGAGCCGATACGTCTCGGTGTGGGGTCGACAAGACAGGAGTAGACGAGTCGACTCGTCAGGTCGAAATCTCTCACGATGTCTGCACTCGTACGTAATCAGGCTTTGACATCGCCGGTTGAGGTCGAGTCACAGTAGGAGCGTCGGCTTACGGACAAGGGACTTTCGCGGCTGCTTCCTGCTCGGCATCGGCGTCCTCGTCGGTGTCTGCGGTCTCGGCGTCGGCGGTCGACTCCTCGTCGGAGTCGCCCTCGGCCTCGGCAGCCTCGGCTTCGCGCTGCTCGGAGAGGTGTTCCCAGACTTCCGCACAGCCAGCACCGTCGGAGAGGTTCGCTAAGTGGTCGTTGTCGCTCATTGGTTCGCCTCCGTGGCGGTGGTCGCTACGTTCATCGACTACCCATATACACCCACTACGGTTAACCACAACCGAACCCGTAACACTGGCCCGGGGTATGGAATACAGGAGACTGTTGCCCATACCGGCGACGACCCAAATAGCCCAAAATCACCAGACAGCAACCGATTAAGGATCTCTGGTCGCGTCATCAGTGCGGTCAGTGATTGCTGTAGGCGACTGATAAACCCCCGTTGAGGACGTTGGGTTAGTAAATGAGTGTTGCCCTTCGCATCCTGGATGACGGTGCGTGGCTGTCGGTAAACGACCAGCGACGTGTCAGTGTAAGCGAACTGTGGCGGCTCGACGCCCCTGATTTCTGCGACTGCGACCTCGTCGACTTCATCGCCGAGGGGTTCACTGGGGTCTCAGCCGACAGCCACCAGGTCGCCGTGACGACCTACGGCAAATGTATCGCCTGCGGTGCAAGCGGTGTCCCCGGAAAAATCCCGGTCGGCCACATCCGCGAGGGCGAGTACAAGGGGTACGACCGCCAGAACCTCGTGCTGCGGCCGATCGAGCGCCGACAGCGACAGTAGCAGCAATAATCTCCTGTATATCAAAGCACCGGGGAGGGTTGACGGGGTAGCGGGCTGTTTACGTGGGGAGACAGTGAATGGTAGTATGCCAACTGACGTTGAGCGATGGAAATCTGAGGTTTACGGCAACGAGATCCGGGAGCATCTCTATCAGTTCGCGGAGGACGGATGGGAGTCGATCCCCGAAGACGAACACGACGCGTGGTTCGAGCGCTTCAAATGGTGGGGGCTGTACCACCAGCGCAACGGCCAAGAGAGCTACTTCATGATGCGGATCGGCACGCCGAACGGCGTGCTCGAACCCGGCCAGACCGAAGTCGTCGCCGAGATCGCCAAGGAGTACGCCAGCGGCCCCGCCGAGAACCCCGAGTTCGGCGACGCCTACGTCGACTGGACGACCCGGCAGTCGATCCAGCTCCACTGGATCAAACTGGAGGATATCCCGGAGATCTTCGAGAAGCTCGAAGCAAACGGCCTCTCGACCCAGCAGGCCTGTGGCGACTCCTGGAGAAACATCGTCGGCAACCCGATGGCTGGCAAGGCCCCCGAGTTCGTCGACGCGTGGCCCGTGATTCAGGAGCTCAACGAACGGTTCAAGGGCAACGAGGACCACTCAAACCTCCCACGGAAGTGGAAGGTCTCGGTCACCGGCGCGCCCGACGGCTCCGGGCAGGGCGATATCAACGACCTTGCCTTCGAGCCAGCCTACAAAGAGGCCGACGGCGAGGAGGTCCGCGGCTTCAACGTCCGCGTCGGCGGCGGGCTCTCCCGAAACGAGCCGCGGCTCGCCCGCGAACTCGATGTCTTTACTCGCCCCGAGAACGCCGCCGATGTCGCCGCTGGCATCTCGTCGCTGTTCCGCGAACACGGCGACCGCGAGAACCGGTACAACGCTCGCGTCAAGTTCCTCATGGACGAGTGGGGCCCCGAGAAGTTCCGCTCGACGCTCCAGGACGACTTCGTCGACTTCGAACTCGAAACCGCGGGCACCGACCTTCGCGAGCAGTACACCTACAACGCCGGTGGCGAGGAACACGGCGACCTGATCGGCGTCCACGAGCAGGCCGACGGCAACTACTACGTCGGGCTCAACGTGCTCGTCGGCCGCATGGGTGCCGACGACACCCTCGAACTCGCCGAACTCGCCGAGGAGTACGGCTCCGGCGAAGTCCGCATCAGCCAACGACAGAACGTGATGATCACGGACGTCCCCGAAGCGGACCTCGACGACCTGCTCGAAGCGGACCTCCTCGAGCACTACTCGCCGGATCCGCATCCGTTCATGCGTGGCTCGGTCGCCTGTACGGGCACCGAGTTCTGTTCGCTCTCGATCGTCGAGACGAAGAACCGACAGGTCCGCTTCGCCCGCTGGCTGAAGCAAAACGTCGACCTCCCCGACGGCGTCGAGGACTTCCACATCCATCTGTCGGGGTGTACCGCGTCCTGTGCCCAGCCGCAGATCGCCGACATCTCCCTCCGAGGGATGAAGACCCGAAAGGACGGCGAGCCGGTCGAGGCCCTCGACATCGGTCTCGGTGGCGGCCTCGGCGAGGACCCACACTTCGCCGAGTGGGTCGGCCAACGGGTCCCCGTCGACGAGGTCCCCGGCGCGATCAAGAACCTGCTTGCGAGCTTCGAGGACCAGCGTGAGGACGACGAGACGTTCCGGACGTTCATCGCCCGGCAGGACGAAGAGGAACTCGAAGCCCTCATCGAGCCCGAAGAGACCAGCTACGACGACCCCTACATGCACAACACGAAGATGACGTGGTACCCCTACGCCGACGAGGACGACATGGACGACTCGCCAGCGCCGACTGACGGCGAGGGCAACTCCATCGCGCCCGCCGACGACTAACGTCGGTTCGATCGTTCTCCCGCCTTTTTTCGGGTTAGGCAGTGATTACGACCAGTAGTCGATGGCTACTCACGCGCGAAAAGCAACTGTTATCCGGCTGTCGGGGCTGCTTGTTGGCATGTTATTCGGGGTGCTGTTCGCGACTGACCGACACCGAGGTCGGTTCGACCACCGCATTCCGTCGTCGCTGCCGGTCGGCCAGCGCCGTCTCATGGCGGGCGAGACAGGGGCCAACGAATGAGTAGCTCGACGCGGGACCGGTCGGTCAACGTCACCGACGGCCCACTGCTCAAACCCCTTATTATCCTCTCGCTGCCGATCGTGCTCACCAATCTCCTGCAGGTCGGCTACAACCTCGCTGATACGTTCTGGGTGGGGCGGCTCGGCCAGCCCGCGGTGTCGGCGCTGTCGTTTTCGTGGGCGATCGTCTTTCTGGTCATCAGTCTCTCGCTTGGGTTTTCGGTGGCCGGAACGGTGCTTGTCGCCCAACACAAGGGGGCGGGTAATCTGGACCGTGTCAGCCACGTCGCCGGACAGACGATCAGCCTCGTGGTCGCGGTCTCGCTTCTGTTCTCGGTGCTCGGCTATCTGTTGGCCCCGTGGCTGCTCCAGCTCGTCGGTGCGACCCCCGGCACCACGGAGTTCGGAATGGCCGTCGAGTACACCCGAACGATGTTCGTCGGGATTCCGTTCGTCTTTAGCTTCTTCGTTTTTCAGTCGCTCCTGCAGGGCTGGGGCGACACCCGCACGCCGCTGTACCTGATGGCCTTCGGCGTCGGCCTCAACGTGATCGTCGACCCGTTTTTCATCCTCGGCTTCCAGGACAACGTCGTCTTTTCGTGGTTCGGCCTCGGCGGACTGGAGTCGACGCTGTTCGCGGCGACCGGATTTACGGGGTTCGGCGTTCAGGGCGCGGCGATTGCGACGATCGTCTCCAGGGGAATCGGCGCGGTCATCGGCATCTGGCTGCTGCTGTCGGGGGCCGTCGGAATCGAACTCGCGGTCGCCGACTTCGTGCCCAACCCCGAGACGATCCGTCGCATTTTCACCATCGGCGCACCTGCGAGCCTCGAAATCAGTACCAAGGCGCTGAGCGTGACGATCCTCACCGCTCTCGTCGCGATTGCGGGCGCAGAGGCCGTCGCCGCCTACGGGATCGGCACCCGAGTCACCTCGATGGTCGTCCTCCCGGCGCTCGGCCTCGCACGCGGGGTCGAAACCGTCGTCGGCCAGAACCTCGGAGCCGGACAGGTCGACCGTGCCAAACGAGGGGTCCGTGCGGCGATCGGCATCGTCGTCGGCACGTTTTTGGTTTTCAGTCTCGGCGTCTATCTGTTCGCCGACACCGTGATCGGCATCTTCGTCGACGGGCCAGGAGCCGAATCGGTCGTCTCCGTGGGGGCAGCCTATCTCCGTGTCGTCGGTGTGACCTACAGTTTCCTCGGAATCTTTTATATCATCCAGGGTGGCTTCCGCGGAAGCGGCCGGACGCGGCTGGCGTTGGTGTTCGCCTTTATCGGCTTCATCGTGCTTCGCTCACTGTTGGCTTACGTGTTCGCGGTGCCGCTCGGCTGGGGGGCGACCGGCATCTGGTACGGCGAGGCCGCATCGAACGTGCTGATGGCGGTCATCGCCCTCGCCTACTTCCGCCGTGGTACGTGGACCGACCGGCTCGTCGACGCCGACCGCGGATCGCCTGGTCGACAGCAACCGGACGATCGCCCGACAGCAGGCGGCGACCAGCCAGCGGATACCGACTGATATCCCGCCGATGGTTGATTGTTACTGATAGCTATCGAACGAGGTAGTAGGGGTCGTCTGCGATCTGCTCGGCCAGAAACGCTTCCATCTCACCGGCCCGCACGCCCATCACGTTCAGCCCGTTGAGTACGTAGTGGTCCATCACACCCGCCGACACCATGTCGTCGCGGAGTCCACGCCGATTCCAGAAGTATAAATAGTTGTTTTTGGTGTAGTTCCGCTGTGTGATCCGTTCGGTCGTGCCGTCGACGGTGAGTTCCCCTTCGAGCTCGACTGTCTTGGCGTAGGGGACGTCACACACCCGCTCGACGTAGTGGAGCTGTGTCGAGATCAGCCACGGGGTGCCGATATTCAAATACAGGACGTTGTCCGCACTCAGTTGTCCGTACGGGCCGTCGGGCGAAAAGGTGTCTCTGAACCCACAGCCGTTGAATCGGTAGGAGCCGTCGACGAGAATCGAATGCAGCGGATCGGGCGTTCGGTACGTCGCATCCTCGAAGAACAGCGACGAGAACGCTCCGAGCTCCGGAGAAGTCTCCTCGATGTCGAAAACGCCCGTCTCCCGGAACGAGCGGGTGAACCCTGGCGCAAGAACTGATTCGAACTCCGCGTCCAGTTTCTCGATGATCGCGTCGTAGGGATTCCGCTGGAGGGCGGTTTTGATATCGCTCAGCCCGATGTGGACGAAGACGACATCCGTATCGGGATACTGTGCGAGCACCGTCTCCAACAGGGCGTCGTCTATCGGCCCGCCGGGTCGTTGGAGCCGCTTGAGGACGTAGTGTTTCGCGCTACACCACGCAGTGTCCGGGAGATGTGTGAGGCGCTCGATGGCGTGTCGACCGGCCCGACGATTGGTATGAGTAGGTCGCTGATTCATTGTGTTTCCGAACCGTCAGCGAAGAACCGGCAGACGACTGTGATCCGAACCGATACCCCGATCTGTTACACCTTATGGTCTACGTCCTGTCGATGCTTTTAGCTTTCCACCGGTGTATGCAGATGGATGTATACAACTCGTATCTCACGGTATCGAAGACGTATCTGGTGACGAACTGGAAGGGCGCCTGCACTCGGAGCGGTCTCGCGGCAGATCGGTGTCGAACTCGGTAAGGTGACTATAACAAACACGCCTACAGCCGCCGATGTTCGTAATGCACACGAATCGCGGTGACGCAGCGACGGTTCGTCGATCGACGAGACACGGTCGCTCTCGGTGTGGGGGTGCGGACCGACACCGAGCGGGCGATTCGGGACGCGAGGGGCAACGCCGACCGAACCCGGCAGGTCGTGGTCGCTGATGCGCGTTCAGTTCGATCTCACACATCCCGCTCACGTTCACCTATTTAAAAACGCGATCAGAGCGCTGGCGGCCGATGGCCACGCAGTGGCGGTCGCCTCGCGGGAAAAGGAGGTGACGACGGCACTGCTCGACGCCTACGGGATCGAACACACCGTGCTGTCGACGAAGGGAACGACCACGGCGGCACTGGTCTCGGAGTGGACGCTCCGCGAGCTCCGGACCATCAGTTTTACCCGCAAGTTCGACCCGGACGTGGTCGTGAGCCGGGCACTCCCGTCGGCTGTCCACGCAGCCGCACTCACCGGCGCGAAAAGCATCGTCGTCACCGACACCGAGTACGCCTGGAAGGTCTCGAAACTGATCGCCCCGTTCGTCGACTACTGGTGTACCCCCGAGGGGTTCACGGGCGACTACGGCGACAACCAACGGGTCCACGAGGGGGTCGACGAGCTCGCCTACCTCCACCCCAACTGGTTTACGCCCGACCCCGAGCGGCTCAAAGCCCACGGCGTCGACCCCGAGGAGCCCTATTTCGTCCTCCGGTTCGTCTCGATGGGGGCCCACCACGACGTCTCCAGGAGCGGCCTCTCTCCGGAAGCCAAACGGCGGCTCGTCGAGGAACTCGCCGACCACGGCACAGTCTACATCTCCTCGGAGCGGCCGCTGCCGCCGGAGCTCAGTGACTACGAGTCACCGGTGCCGCCGGAGGAGATCCATCAGCTGCTCGCCTGGGCCGCGCTGATGGTCGGCGACAGCGAGACGATGGCAACCGAAGCGGCCCTCCTGGGCACCCCGACAATCCGGGTGAACTCCCACGCCACCGACGAGGCCCTCGGCGTGTTCGTCCAGCTCGAAGATCGGGGGCTCGTCGAATCGATCGGCGACGAGGAGACAGCCCATGACCGTGCGGTCGAGTTGGCCACCGACCCTGAGGCGGCCGATCGATGGGCCCAACGCCGAGACGCGCTGCTCGACGACAGCGTCGACGTGACCGAATATATGCTCGAAATTATCCAGGAGGCCGCCGATGAGTGAGTCGGCGACCACACAGCCGGAGCCAGCGGCGGCCGAACGCGACCCCAGCGGCCTCCGGGTGTTGAGCCTCGTTACGAACCACCGTGCGCGGTTCTATCTCCAGCAACTCGATTCGCTCAGGGATCGGGGGGTCAGGGTCGACGTCGTTACCGTCCCTGACGGGACGAGCGGCTCGGGATCCCGCCAGCCGCTGGATTACGCCCGGTTTTACGCGGCGGCACTGTGGGCGAGCCGTGGCGACTACGACGTGGTACACGCGAACTACGGGCTGTCGGCCCCGCCTGCGGTGCTCCAGTGGTTCCATCCGACGGTCGTCTCGCTGTGGGGGAGCGACCTGTTCGGCACCTACGGAGCGGTCGGCCGCTGGGCGGCCCGGTTTGCCGACGAAGTGATCGTCATGTCCGAGGAGATGGCCGCCGAACTCGACTGTGACTCCCATATCATCGCCCACGGGATCGATCTCGATCGGTTCCGCCCCGAGCCACAGGCTGCCTGCCAAGCGGAACTCGGCTGGGACCCCGACGCGGCGCAAGTTCTGTTTCCGTACCCATCGGATCGAACGGTCAAAAACTATCCACGGGCCGAACGCATCGTTGAGGCGGCCGCCCCGAGGCTCGATCGGGAGATCGAACTCCAGACGGTCAGCGGCGTCCCACACGAGGAGATGCCCACGTACATGAACGCTGCCGACGTGTTATTGTTGACCTCCCACCGGGAGGGATCGCCGAATTCTGTCAAGGAGGCGATGGCGTGCGATCTGCCGGTGGTTTCGGTCGACGTCGGGGATGTCAAAGAGCGGTTCGCGAGTGTCGAACCGTCGGCAGTCGACACCGACGACAGCGCGCTCACCGACTCGCTCGTCGAGATCATCCAGCGCGGCGAGCGGTCCAACGGCCGGGAGCAGATCAGCGAGATCAGTCTGCGCAACCAGATCGACCGCCTCGTCGGAGTCTATCAGCGCGCACGAACCGCTTAGCGGATGTCGTACAAGTCGTCGGGGTCGGTCGGGAGGTCGCAGCGAAGGGCCTCTGGCGGCCACATCATGTACTCCGTATCGAGTGGGGCCCAGTGTGGTCCCGGTTGCCGCCGTGAACAGGCAACGATCACATCGACGCCGGTCTCACGCCCGTAGTTGTCGACCGCCCTGAACAGCTGCCGTGTGACTCCTGGATGTCGCCACGTCTGTTCAAGCACGCGACACTCCGAGAGCGCACCCTTCGTCCGCGTGCCGACGATACCGAAATCGAGCAGCCGATCGGTGTCGCCCTCGCGGGCAACGAACACCCTCGACTCCGGATAGGAGAGACAATGTTTCAATTTCTCGGTAGTACGTTCGAAATAGTAGCTATCTGTAAGCTCTGTTTGGAGCGCAGTGTGGAGTTCATCGACCACTGTCTTCGGCACCGAGCCGTCGATTCGGTTGATGTCGTAGTCGGCTGCTGAAACGCGTGTATAACCATTTAAAACCAATAATATTGGTGTATACGGAGATTCAATTAGACTCGTATCCTGCCGTGTTCGTTCCGAATCAGCGTACAATCGACTGACGATCGTCGCCATCGATCGTGGGACGATCGGATTAGTTGTAAGCTTTCAGTCAATCACTGAAAATTTATGTGTCGCTTTCGCAATCGTGTCGTTGCTCGTCATATAATACGACACGAGCCGCGAGGGGGAGATGATCGAGACGAAGATAGGCAGCCGGAGCCAGTTCCAGCCGTTGTTCTTGTGGTGTTTGGTCGTGATCTTTCCGGCCCGGTTGAACGTGAGTATCACGTCTGCCTCGCGGTCGCTCAGTCGCATCGACTCCTCCAGGAGTCGTGTGTAGTAGCCACGGCCTCTGTAGGCTTCGTTGACGGCCGTTCCACCGTGAATATGGACCGCGTACGATGGTCCGGCCGGAGTCCGCATTCGGTGCCGAAACACTCGCCGTGCTGCGACAATTCGCCCCTCGGCGTTGGTGATCGTCAGGTCGTCCGTCGCTGGATCGTAGTTCGGAGACAGGTCGAACTTCCATTCGAACTATTTCCTCGACCCCCACCCCTCGGAGGCGTGTGTCAGCAGTTCGTACAACTCGGATCGCTGTTGTTGCATTACTACGCGACGTATCCCACATCTTAATTTTTGATATTCAACTACTATTGCCTCCCTACTCGGTAATCCACTCCTACTACCGGCTGCACTATCTTCGTCCGCGACCAGTCGCTGAATGAGAATCGGGACGGTGACTTTTTATTCACGTATCTCTTTGTTTTGACTACTAACCGTTTCGCACACGACTCCTGGATTATGAACAGCCACACCCACTCATCGGATCGAGCCAAAGTCGACGTAATCAACTTTTGGTGTGTGGCAATACTGATCGTGTCGGCAGCCTCAGTTGCGGGTGTTGTCGGGGCGGCAGTCGTCGCCGGCGAGTTCGACGACCGCAACTTCAACGTGAATGAGAGCCAGAACGGCACCGACGTCGGAGTGTTGATGGAAACCGAAACCGACGGCACCACGAGAGTCCGGTGGTCCGAGCGGGGAGAAGCCCAGTTCCTGGAGGTCAGAGTCGACGGCGAAGTCGTTGAGCGACTGAACTTCATCGGCGACGAGACCACCATCGAGAGCGGCGAGTTCGAAGTGTATGCCGTCTACGAGGACCGCCCCACGACGCTCATTGACTCACGCGGCTGATCGGCCGGAGTAAGGTCGGCTTATACTCTCTCCGAGAGGGTCTGTTTTCGCCTCCTGGCCACAGTTCCGAGCGGCTGCCTCACGGTTCCTCTGCCGGTCGGCCGTAGACACCGAGTCACCGTTTCCTGCTCGGCTCGACCCCAGCAGGCTCGCCCATCCTGCGAAGCACTCGCATACAAAGCGATACATAACAAAGAGGATCTCGGAGCCAGTACTCGGCAGTTCGCTTTCGTGCCGCCCGACGGCGGCAGGACTCTACGTATGAATGACACACGACGACAGGCAACCGTTCTGAAGGCACTGTTGGCGGTTGGATTCCTCGCGTTCACCGGGGCTCTCGCGGTCGCATACAGTCGGCCAGCGACCGGCTACGAGCTTTCGATCTACGGGTCGACGCCGCTCGGCTTCTGGATCGGAGCCGGTCTCGCCGTGATCGTCGGCCTCACGGTCGCGTTCGCACCGCCGACGCCGCGCCGGATTCGTGGCCTCGCGCTCGCGCTCCTAACGGGTGTTGCGCTGTCGGTGTATGCACTGCCGCTCGTCCGGGGCTACTTCTTTTATGGCGCTGGCGACTCGATGACGCATCTCGGTTGGGCTCGGGGGCTCAGTGAGGGAACCGGGAGTCCGTTCGGCATTGTGTATCCCGGTATTCATCTGATGGCGGTGTTTCTGCGCGATCTCACCGGGTTCGATCTCACCTATACCCTCCAGTTCGTTCCGCTGGTGGTCTTTCCCCTGCTGAGTATCCTCTTTACCGTCCTCTGTGTCCGATATCTCACCGATAGCCGGTGGGCGGTTCCCGTCGGACTCGCTGCCGGACTGTTGTTGATCCCGATCAACCACCTCAGTATCCATCTGCTGGCCCATCCGTCGAGCCAGGCGATACTCTATCTCCCGTTCGTCCTCTATCTCGTGTTCCGGTTCGTCACCGAGCCCGACGACCGGTTCGCCTTACGGACGTCGACCGGCATCGCCCTCGCGATCGCCTGTGTCGGCATGATCTTTATTCATCCCCAGGAGGCACTGAGCCTGCTGCTCCTGTTGGGGACGATCGCGGCCGTTCAGTTCGGCTACAGGCGGTTTCGGCCGACCGACCGGATCGCCCACCACAGACCGGTCTACGCCCATACGATTTTGACGTTCCTCGTGTTCGCCTCGTGGCTGCCGCAACACGACCGGGCAACCGGTCGCATTCGCTTCGTGATTTCGCAGTTCCAACAGATCGGGGTGACTGCCGGTGCCGAAATGACCGAGACACAGACCTCGTCGTTGACTGCACTCGGCGGCAGCGTCGACGAGCTGTTCGTGAAACTGTTCGGCGTCGCCTTGATCGTCTCGCTGTTCGCGGCGGTGCTCATGGCTGGGAACCTGTTGGGGCGGCTCGACGGTCGCACCCCCGGCCGCAAAGCGTTGCTGACCTATCTAACCGTCGGGCTCGTCCCGCTCGGACTCGCCTTTGTCTTCGTTTTCGTGGCCGATCAGGGCGACCACTACTTCCGCTTTATGGGCTTTATGATGGTCCCGGTGACGATCGTCGGCGCAGTCGGGATCGCGAAGCTCGCATCGCGGCTCGAGGGCTCGGTCTCACGGACGACAGTCGCGACGGGTCTCGTGGTGCTGTTTACGGTGATGATTGCGATGCAGGGGCTCGCCGTGCATCCCTCGCCGTACTACTACCAGTCGAACGGCCACGTCACCGAGAGCTCGATGGACGGTCATTCCGTTGCCTTCGACCACCGCGTCGAGGACACCGTCTTCATGGGAATCAGAGGCGGCCCTCGCCGGTACGTCCAGACCTACTACGGCCGACCGGCTGCCGACCGAGTCGAGTTCCCCGACACTGGTGTCGGCGGCGATGTGTTCGACACCAATCTGTCGACGGCCTACGACGAAAACCGGTATCTCGGGGTCCAGGCGTCCAACTACGCTACCGAGGTCGAGCTGTACGACGGGCTTCGGTACACCGATGAGGGGTTCCGCTCGCTGGAGACGGCGGACAACATCTACCGGGTCCAGGACAACGGCGGGTTCACACTGTATTTCATCCACAACGAGGGTAACTGATGGCATTCGCTGACCGCATCGCCCACGGCGTCAAAGCGAGCTTCGCGGCCCGGCTAGTCAAGATCGGCACGAACGCACTGCTGTTGGTCCTCCTCACACGGTTCCTGTTTACGACCGACCAGTACGGGCTGTTGTACACGGTCATCTCGGTCGTCGGCGTCGCGTCGATGTTTGCGACCCTCGGCCTCCCGTCGTCGGCCGCGCGATACGTCGCCGAGTACTCCGAGACCGATGCCTCGCAGGTGCCGCGGATTCTCAAGATGTCGGTGCTGTTCGTCCTCGGCTTCGGCCTGCTTACCGCGATCGTTGTGGCGGTGTTCAACACCCAGATCGCCGCCCTCGTCGGAGAGGATGCGGTCGCACCGTTGCTGTTCGTTGCAGCGGTCTACGTCGTCTTCGAGTCGCTCCACAAGTATCTGACCGGGATCTTTCAGGGGCTCAACGAGATCGCGCTGAGTGCGGCGGTCAACGCCACTGCCCAGATCGGTCGACTCCTGTTTGCGGTCGGCCTCGTCGTCGTCGGCTTCGGCGTCTGGGGGGCGCTGGCGGGCTATCTACTCGGGTTCGTCCTGTCGGTCACCATCGGCGGCTACCTGCTGTACACGCGGTTTTATCAGACGCTTCCGTCGGCCGACGAGACCGAGGAGGGCCTCGTCCGGCGGATTCTCGAATACAGCGTCCCCCTGACGGCGACCCGTGGGGCGACTGTGGTCGACAAGAAGATCGATACGATACTCGTCACCTCCATCGCCGGACTGACGCCCGCCGCGTTCTATGCGGTCGCCAAACAGATCTCGGAGGCCTGCGTTTCTCCGGCGAGTTCGCTGGGGTATACGATTTCGCCGGCGTTCGGCGAGGACAAGGCTGGCGACCGGCTCGAACGCGCCGCCCGGCTCTACGAGTACTCGCTGGAACACATCCTGATCTTCTACATTCCGGCCACTGTGGGCCTGATTTTGGTCGCCGAGCCGACGATGCGCCACGTCTTCGGCCAGGAGTATCTCGGCGCGACGTCGGTGGTGCAGGTGTTCAGCCTGTTCATCCTCGCGAACGCGGTCAACAAGATCACCACCGACAGCCTCGATTACCTCGGCCGAGCACGGATTCGGGCGATCTTCAAAGGTGGGATGGCCGTCGGCAACGTCTCGCTGAATCTGCTGTTGATTCCGATCTACGGGGCGACAGGTGCCGCAGCCGCATCCGTCGTCACGTTCGGCAGCTACACCCTCCTCAACGTGTACATCATCACCACTGAACTCCCGATCCAGTTCGGGCGGGTCACGGGGTCGATCGGTCGGATCGTCCTCATCGCCGGGATTATGGGTGTCGGCGTCTGGCTCCTGTTGCCTTACGTGACGGGGATCGGGACGCTGGTGGCCGTTATCGGTGTCGGTGGTGGGATCTGGTTGGCACTCTCGGCGGTGTGGGGTGTGATCGATATCGAACAGCTGTGGTCGTACGTCATGCCCTCGTCGTCGAGCGCCGAGTAACGCCGAGGCCACACGCGTAACAAAAACGGGTTCGACGTTAGTCGTCGGATGGAACTTCCGACTCCGCCGAGCCGTCGGAGTCGGTGGTCGCCGCTGTCTCCGTCTGGCGCACGCTGTCGCGGATCGCCTCCTGGAGCTTGACCGTCCAGCGGGCCTCCGCGACCGAGACGTGCGGCTCGGTGCCGGTCAACAGCGCCTCGGCCTCCGCGTCGAACTGGTAGTAGCTGCCGTTTCGCTCCACGGCAGTCTCCCACTCACCCGCGCGCTTGTCCTTGAGGACGACACCGACGTTCTCGGCCGTCCCGCGGACGCGGTCGACGATCTGATCGATGTTGTTCTGGGCGCGGGCCAGCGCCGAGGCCTTGTAATCGCGGTCGAGCCGGACGAGAGTCTGGGAGACGAGATCGGCCGCCAGCGTCGACTCCGAGCCGTGGACGTAGAGGATTCTGACTGGCTTGGTCCCAGAGAGCATCTTGATCGTACACAGCGCCCCCGACTCGCTGACGTACTGGAGCTGGGCGCAGTCGTAGCCGAACTCCATCTCGTAGTCGCCGACCAGACTCGTCTGGGCGGCCACGTCCTCGTCGCTCCGAGGCAAGCCGCCCGCGTTGAGCCCGAGATACAGCGGGTGGGGAAGTCCCTCCTCGAACTCCCCGCCGAGGAGTTCGAAGTTCCACGCCCCGCGGTTGGCCGTGTCGGGTTCGGTCGACCCCGTATACAGCAGGTCGACGCCCCGAATCTCACCGAGTTCGCCCGACTCGATTTCCTCCAGGACGGTCCGCATCACGAGGCCGAACTTGTGGTTGTGGACGACCGAAAACGGCACGTCCTCCCGTTCGGCGACCGCCGCGAGCTCCTCGAACTCCTCGATGGTTTCGGTAACCGGCTTTTCGACCAGCGTCGGTACCCCGGCTTCGAGCACCTCGGTTGCGACCGCGAGATGGGTCTGGGGCGGCGTACAGACGTGGACCCAGTCGAGACGTTCGGACTCCAGGAGTTCACCCACATCGAAGTACGCCTTGATTCCGTAGGAGGTGGCTTTTGCTCTGGCCGTCTCCTCGTCGAGATCACAGATCGCCACCAGATCGGTCTTCGGGTTTTGAGCGAGCCCCGAGAGATGATTTTCGGATACAGTCCCGCCACCGATAACAGCCGTTCGAAGCGACATCAAGTCCATATGGCACAAAGGGCTATTTTGTTATGGGCCTGTATCCTGTCGAGGATCCTGCTGGCCGATAGCTGTGATCGGACTCCCGACGGTGACGCACAGCCGTCAGGCAGGTACTTCCCACGGCTACCGACTCGACGCGGGGTATTCCCTTCTTACTTCGTATTTATATACTATCGTTTGTTGGGTCGTCCCGCCAACCGCGCGGCCAGCCTGAGCGCCGCTGTGCCAACGGATCGGCCCGAGTTCAGGCCGCCGCCAATTATTACAAATATATGCTTGTAATGGTCGGTCGGTAGCAGGGCGTTAGGTACCGGCTATTACGACTTCAGTTTTTGAGAAGGCCAGTAAGAGGCTCCTATAACCTGCTGGGACGGCGACGTGATTCCCAAAAATACAATTTTCTGTGAGTAAACTCAGGATAACAGAAACGCTTTTAAATAATGTATTCCACTCGCCAGTGTACGCTTTCACCAACTATGATAGAAGACATCTCTCCGGGCACCCACGAGCCGACAGACCGATTAGATGCCCAGACACACCGCTTCACACACGACCCACAGGAACAGTCGATCGTCGTCTCGATTATCCGGGCCGTAGCATCCGTTTCGGAAATCGATCCACTCTCGGTGAAACCGCGTCTGTACGACGTGGTTGATCCGGATGCCCTCGAAACGCTGCTCAGTGCCGACTCAGCCGGTAGTGACGTCCAAGTTTCGTTTCCCTTCGGGAGCTGTGCGGTGACCGTAACCGCTGCTGGCACGATCATTGTCCGTGACGATGCTGCCGAAAGTTGCGGGGCGTGAGCGACGGAACCAGACCACTAACGCGACTACAGCCGTTCATCGTATCCGCATTTTAAGTGGTACCTCTACATTTTTATATTAGTGTGTTGAATGTGACTCTGTATGTCTGATTGGCTGACGGACGAAGAGTTAGATCGCATCTCACAGTTCGTAGAGACGCCCGCCTACGCGCGACGTCCCGAGATGCTTCTGCCGGACTCCGACGACGAGTAACGGTCCCAACCGATCGCCTGCTAACTACACCACAGATTCGTGTGTGCCCTCCAGTCAGTGGCCGTTGTCACTGACGGTTTCTATCGACTGAGCGACGGTGCTTCGAAAAGTAGTACGACGGCTGCTCAGTCGATGAGGTTTTTCGCCTGTATCTGTTCCCAGAGCTCCTCGCCGCGTTCGGTAACGCCGTAGACGCGTCCTTTCTTCCGCTCTTCGGGCACGAGCAGCTCGACGAGCGACCGTTCTCTGAGCCGACCGAGGGCTCGTGAAACGTGTGTGATACCGATACCGGAATCCTCAGCGATCCGAGAGGGTGTTGCCGGGCCGTCGGCCAGTCGTTTCAACACCGCGATCCGATACTGAGAGCTGATTACGAATCCGATTTCATCCCAATCTTCTGCCATTTCTTGTACCTCTGTCATTGTTTCTCACTGCGGATCTCCCGTGTCGATTCGAAGGCTGGAATGCAGGGCCGACATCGACCGGCTCGTAACCCATCCAACACCGGTAGACCGCGCTCGATCGGTCTCATCGCGGGCGTCACACGGGATTGGGTATCCCAGTGGGTGAGCGTGCTGTGCAGCTACGCCTCCCGCATTGCGCCGCAGCCTCTGTGCTAATGACCCCTTCTGTACATATGAGGTTGGCGATGCTACCCCTCTGTTACAGACTGTTTACGCGTCGTTTCCGGGTATTTCTCATATTATCCGTCGTTTGGATCATCTTACCATCTCGGTAATCCCGGCTGAACTATGTTTATTTCGCTGACAGCTCCGATCGGGGTGAAAACAATCATCGATACGGGAAAATTCCATCGGCAAACAGTCCGAAACGGTCTTATGGCAGATTATAACAAAGCCGATCGGCTTCCTGCGGCCACCATGGACACACTCCACCCCCAGGAGACCACCGCTGAACACCGGTCGACCAAACGGCAGTGTCAGAACTGTGGTCACTACGTTACCAAGCAGTTCGTCCGTGTCTTTGGTGCGAACAACGGCTCCCTCTACGGCTGCCTCAGCTGTTTGACGCTTCGAGACCTCCGCGAAGGCGGCGGGAAGCAACCGTAGAACCATCATCAACTGATTTTTTACCACACACTCCTCGACTCTCGATTGCCGATTGCCCTGTCTCACTCCTGTTCGATGAGGTTTGTCGGCAACTCGGTTCGTTCCCGTCGCATCGAGACGTAGTGGGCAGCCGCGACAGCACCGAAGGCGACGAGCACTGCGGCCCCAACCAGGAACTGCACCCCGGTTGAGACGCCGACGATGCCGACGATGACATACAGTAGCAGCCCACCGCCTGCGAGGAGCAGATAGTAGTACTGCCACGGACGGGAGTCCGTCTGTTGCTGGAAGTACTCGCCGATCTCTCCGGCTCCCGAGGCGAGTTCGACCATCCCCGTCTCGGCGTCGTAGCTCACCGCACCCGCGTCTTCGAGTTTCGGGATGTGGGTCTGGTACAGCGAGACGTAGGTTCGCTTGCGCTGTTGGCTCGTGAGTTCGTCGACCGCGACCTCGTTTTCGATCGCCGCGATCTCGGCGGCGAGCTCGCTCAACCGGACGGAGCCGTCTGCCTGCTTGAGGTAATGCAAGACGAACCGACGTCTGGAGTTGCTCAGGAGGTCGAAAACCTGATCTTGTGACAGTGGTTTGTAATCAGAGTCGGACATTCAATATTGATGTGTTGGTATTGGTGTGGTTACCCGATATCCGCCGGGCTTACGTGAGATTCGACTGAACACACACCAGTCCGACACTTTGTTACGAGTCTATTATTTGCAGTAAGGGCTCGTTTCTCCACGCGTTCCATGGGTTAGTGGTCATCTGCCTACCGTTCGCCGCAACGACGCCGCTCCTGACAATCTACCGTTTACCGTGACGTAACCCGTCTGTCACCGGTAGGGGATAGATACTGCACACTGGCCGCGGCTACAATGAACGGCATAACAAAGCCACGTCCCACGTCGTACAAGGCCGTATGTATCGCATCCGACCCATCCCCGACTTCGGCGACAGCCATCCCGAATGACGTTGCGCGAATCCAGCGAGTCACGGCTCGCGCTCTCCGGGCGGACGGTTCCGGTCGACATGGTCGTCGTCTCGATCGCCGTCCTCGCCAGCATGCTGCTCTACTACGTCGTCCCGTCGACGCCGCTCCGGTTTCTGGTGTCGGTCCCGCTGCTGTTGTTCTTCCCCGGCTACGTGCTCGTTGGGATACTGTTCCCGCGGCACGGGGAGGTAGATCGCTCCCATCCGAACGGTAATGGATCGCTCGCAACGATCCGCAATCTGGGGCGTATCACGATCCCAGAACGGGCGGCGCTCTCGGTTGGACTGAGTGTCACACTCGTTCCGTTCTACGGCTTCAGCCTCGAACTCCTCCCGGTCGCCGCCTTCGATGGGGCGATCATCCCGACACTGGTTGGGGGTGTCCTGATCGGTGCGCTGGTCGCCTCCGCCCGACGGCTCCGCGTGCCGACCAGCGAACGGTTCAGCCTCCCGTTGGAGGCGATCGGCGCCGCGATAACGGCCCCGTTCAGCGGTCCGATGCCGCGGGCCGAACGGATCGCCACCATCGCGCTGGCGGCGACCGTCCTGTTGGCCGTCTTTTCGGTCGGCTACGTCTTCGCGGTTCCACAGGACGGCGAACAGTTCACCGATCTCCGCGTGATGACCGAATCACCGGGCGGCGAGCTGACGCTTGGTGACTACCCCGATCAGATTGGCGTCGGCGAGACCGCCGAGTTCGTGATCGGTATCGACAACCGGGAGGGTGAGTCCCGCGAGTACACGGTCGTCGTTGTGGCCGAACAGGTGATCGACAACGAGGGCTCGGTGACGCCGATCGAGTCGACCGAGTTGGGCCGCTTCGAGACGACACTCGACGGCGGCGAACGCGCCCTCCAGTCACAGACGGTCACTCCCGAATCGCCCGGTGAGTTCCGGCTCAGCTACTACCTGTATACGGGCGACCCACCGGAAGATCCGGGCGCAGACAGCGCCTACCGGAACGTCCACCTCACTGTGACTGCGGTCGACGAAACGGGGGCCAACGGTACCGACGCTACCGGCGACGAGTTCGCGGTCGACGGCGGCATTGTCGATGAGCCGACCGCTGTCGAACCGATTGCCGACGACCCGACCGCTGTCGGGTCGGCATCCCGCTGAGCGGCGTCTCTCGGGAATACCGACAGGGTAAGCGGGCTACTACCTGCCTCAAATGGAATCATAACAAAGGCCGAAACCCGTTTCCCTTCTGACACTGCGTTCGTGACTCGCGTGTCACGGCTGCACGCCCTTCCGTCATAATGTATCAGACACATACTGCCACTGATTCCGGTACCGTATCGCTCAGGGATGGCCCGCCAGCCTGGAGCCTATTATGAGAGAAATTCCGATCGCCGACCCCGACATCGGTCCGGAAGAACACCGTCGCGTCCAGGAGGTCCTCGACAGCGGTCGGCTCGCCGACGGGCCGACCGTCCGGTCGTTCGAGGCCGCCTTCGCCGACTTCTGTGGGGCCAACCATGGGGTCGCCACCTCCAACGGGACGACAGCGCTCGAAACCGGGATTCGTGCCCTCGGGCTTGGCGAGGGCGATACCGTCGTGACCTCGCCGTTTTCGTTTATCGCCAGCGCCAACGCGATCCAGCTCGCGGGAGCGTCGGTCGCCTTTGCGGATATCGACCCCGCAACCTACAATCTCGATCCCGAGGCGGTCGAAGCCGTCGTGGCCGACCGGGAGATCGACGCCATCCTCGCGGTCCACCTCTACGGCCTCCCAGCCCCGATGGATCGGCTCCGCGAGATCGCCGACGAGTACGACTGTCTCCTCATCGAGGACGCCGCCCAAGCACACGGGGCCGCCATCGACGGCCGACGGACCGGCTCGCTCGGGGACGCCGCCTGTTTCTCGTTTTATCCAACCAAGAACATGACCACCGGCGAGGGCGGGATGGTCGTCACTGACGACGAGGCGGTCGCCGAGCGGGCGGCCCGATTCGTCAACCACGGCCGGACCGACAGCTACGAACACGCGACGGTCGGCCACAACTACCGGCTGACCAGTATCAGCGGCGCGCTTGGCCTCGCCCAACTGGAGAAGCTCCCCGACTACACCGCGGCCCGGCGGGCACACGCCGAGGCACTCACCGAAGCACTCGACCCCGTCGAGTCGATCACCATACCGACCGAGCCGGAGGAGTTCACACACGTCTATCACCAGTACACGGTCCGAACCGACGACCGCGAGATGTTCCGCTCGTATCTGGATGCCGCGGACGTCGACACCGCGGTCTACTACCCGACACCGATCCACCAACAGCCGCCGTACGCCGATTATGAGGTGACCGCACCCGAAGCCGAACGCGCCGCCCGGCAGGTGGTGTCGCTGCCCGTCCATCCTGGACTGTCGGCGGCAGATGTCGACCGCCTGACCGCCGTACTGCGTGCCTACGGTCGGATCGACGACCCCACCGAGATCGAAGACCCACCCACGGCCGTCGAACCGGGAGGTGAGTCGGATGACTGAGCGGCTGGCGGTCGGTGTGATCGGCGTCGGGAGTATGGGCCAACACCACGCTCGGGTGTATCACGAGCTCCCGACCGTCGACCTCGTCGGCGTTGCGGATGTCGACGCCGAGCAGGCCGCCGAGACCGCCGAGCAGTACGGGACTGCGCCGATGTCGGTCGACTCGCTTTTGTCGGTCGCGGATGCGGTATCGATCGTCGTCCCGACGGACTACCACTACGAGATGGGGATGGCGGCAATCGAGGCGGGCGTCGACCTGCTGATCGAGAAGCCGATCGCCGACGACCCGGCGACCGGTCGGGAGCTACTGACCGCAGCCGACGACGCCGGTCTCACGCTGCAGGTCGGCCACGTCGAGCGGTTCAACCCCGCCGTCCGGACGCTCTCGGAGATCGCAACCGAACTGGATGTGATCGCCCTCGACTGCCAGCGGCTCGGTCCGCCGACCCAACGGGAGATCGGCGACGGCGTCGCGATGGATCTGATGATCCACGACGCCGACATTCTGTTGTCGCTGGTCGAGGCCCCGGTCGCCGACATATATGCTGCCGAGACAGCGGCTGACCAGTATATGGCTGCGACCGTCGAGTTCGAAAACGGCGTCGTGGCGACGCTGACCGCTAGCCGGGTAACCCAACAGAAGGTCCGCACACTGTCAGTGACCGCCGAGGACTGCCGAGTCAACGTCGACTACATGGCCCAATCGGTCCAGATCAACCGCCACTCGCTGCCGGAGTACATCGAGTCCGACGGCGACGTTCGGTACCGCCACGAGAACGTCACCGAGCGGCCGACCGTCGAAAACGGCGAACCATTAAAAAAGGAACTCGCGTCGTTCGCCGAGACTGTCCGGACCGGCGGGGAGCCGGTTGTCTCGGCGGCCGATGGGATTCGCGCGCTTGAATTCGTCCGCCGCGTGACCGACGAGGCCGCAAGCGAATGATCGAACGAGCAACCGATCCCGACCGCCTCGGCATCGCCGGTGGCGACCGCACGCACGATCCAACAGAGATCGGGGTCGCTGTTTACGGGCTGAGTCGGACCGGCCTCGCGCTGTCAGCACTGTCTGCCCGTGTCGTCTCCTCGGTAACGGCCGCCGACACCAACGGCACCCCCGTAGCGGCGATCCAACACGGAACCTCGCCGGTCTCGGATCCGCTGTTATCGGAGTGTCTGGTTGAGGCGGCCGACCGCGGGCTCCGGGCGACGACCGACCTCCCGGAGGCCGCCGCCGAGTCGACGCTCCACCTCGTTGCGGTCACCACCGGCCTCCGCGAGGACGACGTGCCGGATCTCTCGACACTCAGGGCGACGGTCCGCGATATCGCCACCGAGCTGTCGCCCGGCGATGTCGTCGTGCTCACGACACCGGTGCCGCCGGGAACCACCGAGGGGATCGTCGAGTCGACGCTGGTCGAGGAAAGCGGGCTTTCGGCCGACGAATTCGGGCTTGGGGTCTGTACGCTCCCCGCGGACTGCTCGCTGCGGTCGATCCGAACTGGCGATCTAGTGGTCGCTGGTACCGACAGGCGGGCCAGTAGCGTCGCCACGGAGCTGTTTTCCTCGATCACGACTGGCACAGTCTCGACGACACCCCAGCTCACGACCGCCGAATGTGTCGGTGCGGTCGAACGTACCGCCACCGAGATGCTCCGGTCTCTCAGCAACGAGTTGGCGGTCTCGGCACCCGACGTCGACGTGCCCGCGGTCGCCGAACTCGTCTCGATGCGGAGCGATTTCCCGATCCCTGGCCCCGGTGTCGACGGACAGGAGCCGATCGGTGCTGGCTTTCTGCGCGATGCCTTCGTCGGCCGGACCCCGCTTTTGGATAGCGTCTATGAGTCCTCACGGGGGTTCCCTTCCCTGATTGCCGAGACGGTCCTGGAGACGATCGACCACCAGCCCCCCATCGAGAGCGACACCGAGACAACGATTCTGGTGTTGGGCGTTCCCTCCGAAGAGGGTGGCTCGTCGGCCGACACGATGCCCGTCTCGATGCTGATCCGTGAGCTGACTCGTGCGGAGACCAGACCGCTGGTCTGTGATCCGGTCGCCGACCTGCCGCGGAGTCTCACGCCGCACACGGTCTCGATCCAGTCGGCCACCCAACTCGATCCCGACGCGGTCGTCGTGCTCTCGTTCCGGCTGGCGTTCGAAGATATCGACTGGTCGGCCTACGACGACGCGGTCGTCATCGACTGCTGCGGCTCGGAGCTCGACGACGTCGACACCGACGTCCGTCGGCTGGGTGCCTCGGATCTCTTTAAAAAGCAGTAGAGCAACAATCAGTGGCAGCAGCTGTTCTTAAGAATCGGTTCGGTATTTCGCGCCGACGGCGACCACGAGCAGTGCGATCAGCGCGGCAACTGGGCCGAATCCAGGAGTCCGATCGTCGGTGTCGTCTGACCCCTCTGAACCACCGGTCTCGTCGGGGTCGTCGAACGGCGATTTGTCGGTGCTCGCGTCAGGATCGCCGACGGTGAGTGTGGCCTGCTCGTTGCCGACACCGATCTCGTAGCGACCGGGTTCGCCGAACTGTTGGGTGAACTCGACGGTCCGCTCCTCGCCCGCGGGCACGGTTACGGTTTTGGTCTGGAGGTCGGTGTCGTAGACCCGGAGTTGGGCCTCGTAGGTCCACTCAGTGGCACCGGAGTTTTCGATCACCGCCGTGAGTGCTGCGGTGTCGCCGGGGTCGATCTGGCTGGCTTCGAGGCTCACCGAGCGCGGTGCGGGCGGCGTCGACGTGCTTCGGACCGCCACCGGCTCCTCGAGACTGTCGAGTTCGATGTGTTCGACTTCGTCGTCGCCACTAGATGGGACGACGACATCCCAGTTGTCGACGATGCCGTTGTATCCCGCGTTCGCCTCTGGTCTGTCCGGTGGGACATCGGGCCGACGGTCGTCGCCGTAGCGGTGGTAGGAGGCGTTGTTGAACGCTGGGTTGATGACGATCGATGCGTCGTTTTCGAGCCCCCGGTAGGCGACGCCGTCGCTCCGCCCGGTCGTCCAGACCCAACTCAGCAGGGCATCGGCACCGACCGGTGGCGCGCCGTCGTTGCCGGGTGCGCCAGCTCGGTGGGCCGCGTCGAGACGGAAGATATCGTCTTTCGACTCGTTGGTGGTAAGCCACCCGTACTCGTCGTCGAGGACGGCCCACTCACCACCCTCGGGAAGCCCGTCTACGGTCCAACTCAGCGAGCCGCCAGCGGTCCCTTGGGACTGTTCCTCGTGGTATCTGTCGTGGACTGCCACGAGACTCACCCCCTGCGGTCCCTCGTACAGCAGGAGGATACTCGTATCGTCCCGCTGATAGTCGGTTGTTCCCACTGAGCTAAACGACCGCCCCCAAGACGGATCATCCCGGCTGCCGACGTACGGATGGCGGTAGTCGTAGAACTCCTCGACCGGCTCGTCTCCAGAGAGCGGCTCGATAGAGAGCACTTCCGTACCCTGTACGATCTGGTAGGCCCGGCCCGACTCCGAGCCGGAGTCGTCAGTGTGACTGTCCGCATAGACGACCGGAGCCGCAAGCGATGTGAGGAGGAGGCCAGCGAGGAGCCCTGACAGGATAGTCACGCGGCCCCTACGCATAGTGTCTCAGCCTCGGACTCCGTCCCGTCGCCATGTCACGAAACTCGCCTTGCCGACTGTCCGTCGCATCCCAAATGTTCGTATCTCGGCTCACTGGCCGAGAGGTCCACCTCCTACCTGTTTGTTATAACTAGCAAAACAAATGCTACTGCGGGAGTATTCGTCGCCTACTGGGGGCAGTCTTCCGAGTCACTATCCGCTTACGTGGGCCTCACCGACGGTCTGGCCACGCTGCAACCGCGCTTTGCTGCCTGCACCGTCGACCTGTGGTCGCTGTCGATGCTGCCGAGCCATGCGGACCGCAAGCGGAGCATAACAAAACCCCGAACCCGCCCTGTCTCCCATAGCGGCCGGGCTCTGACCGTCCGCCAGAGACACCAATGTACAACGAACACACTGTTGCTGTTGTCGTTCCGGCGTACAACGAATCCGGCTTCGTCGGCGACGTGGTCGACACGCTCCCAGAGTTCGTCGACCGCGCCTACGTCATCGACGACCAGTCGACTGACGACACTTGGAACGAGATCACCACCGCCGCCGAGCGTCTCAACGACAGCGTCACCGCGACTGACGGCGGAGCGAGCTTCGAGCAGCGCGTCGTGCCGATCCAACACGACGAAAACCGGGGCGTCGGCGGCGCGATCAAGACCGGCTACCTGCAGGCCCGCGACGACGAGATCGACGTGACCGCCGTCATGGGCGGCGACGGGCAGATGGACCCAACGATCCTCGAACGCATCATCGAGCCGATCATCGACGGCGAAGCCGACTACGCGAAGGGGAACCGACTGGTCTATGAGACCGACCACGAGGAGATGCCACGGTTCCGCCGTCTTGGGAACCGAATCCTTACGCTGCTGACGAAGATCGCCAGCGGCTACTGGCGGGTCGGCGACCCCCAGATGGGGTATACGGCGATCTCGTTGGATGCCCTCCAGGACGCCGACATCGAGGGAATGTACGAGTTCTACGGCTACTGTAACGACCTGCTGGTCCGACTGAACGTCACCGGCCACCGGGTCGCCGACGTGCCCTCGCCGCTGAACTACGGCGACGAACACAGCGATATCAACTACCTCACCTACATACCCCGTGTTTCGCTCATGCTGCTCCGGACGTTCCTCTGGCGGCTCTGGTCGGGCCGACGGACGGTGGCGGGCGTCTCGATCCTCACCCTGTACGTCGCGGGCGCGGTCGGCACCCTCGGCAGTCTGGTGGCTGCGCTCAGAAGCGAGGAATCCAAGGGCCAGTCGCTTGCGAGCGTCCTCGGCGGGCTCTTCGTGTTGGGTCTCGCAATGGTTGTCGACGGACTGACCAACTGGCCGCACAACACGCGGGTCGATCCGGACGAGTAAGCGGTTACTACCGGACAGTATACACTCGCTACCTGGGGTTATGTATACAATCGCAACTGACGGCATTTATAAATATACGGCTGAATCAGGCTATCCTCTCACGACCGGATACGTTTATAAACCTCCGAGACCAGCGTCATCGCTGGTGTTCCCCGTTCCATCGTCTGGTAGGTCCGCAGCTGGGGACCGAACTTTGCCTTGTACTTCGAGATCCGTTCGTTGTTCGCGCCGACCAGATCGTACTGGCTGCGTCCCCGCCCGCGGGCTGTGGTGATGATTTCCCAGTCCAGGAGGTCGTTGACAGGCACGTCAGTCTCCCGTGAGCCCCAGCTCTGCCAGCCGTAGATCGTCTCACCCGCTTCGAGCGTGATGTGGCCGCCAACCAACTCGTCGTCGACGCGGCAGGTGTAGATCCGGAAGCACTCGTCGGGGAGCTCTTCGAAGAGGTCGACCACGAACTCGGGCGTGATGTGGAACCCGACGTCTTGGTCGTCATGGTAGGCCTGCAGTTCGTTGATCGTCCGTCTGATCTCCTGTTGGCCGCCCCGGCCGATCTCGTAGTCAGCGTCGTCGGCGTTGGTGATGTTGCTCCGGGCGTCACTGCTGAACGCCGCCAACAGATCGTCCTCCGACCGGTCGAGGTCGACCACGTAGGTGTAGCGGGTCGTCGGCTCGAAACCACCCCAGATCAGCGGCCGCGTATCAGTGTACTGGATACTGGTGCGGAGATGGATGTACTTCGGGTCGACCGTCTCGGATAGCCGCTCCAGACAGCCGCTGATAAATCGGCTGTTGGTCTTTTCTTGTCGACGCTGTTTCTGCTTGGTGTGGTTCAACAGCGCGGGGCCGAGATAGCTGATCTTGAGGTCGGGTGGCGGCGAGAAGGCCGTACTGACCGGCCCCTTCGAGATCTCGAAGATCGGAAAGAGGCCGATCGGCTCGTGGCCTTTAAACCCCGCGTAGGGGTGTAGCGTTGCGTCGGCGTGGCGTGCCATCACATCGAGGCTTTCGGCCCGATGAAACGGGGTTGCCTGCGAACTTCGGTCGACGAGATCGTTCCACTCGGCTGCATCGTCAAGGGTTGTGATTTCGATTGCCATCTTACTCCAAGTAGCCCAGATCAGTGAGTCGCTGTTCGACTGCCTCGTCGTTCGTTTCGACTGTCGCCGCTGGCTCGAAGGCCGGATACTCGGTGCGACCCGTCGGCTGGACGATTGGTAACGGATCGCCGTCCATCGTCGTGTCGACCGCGAGCCCGAACGTTGCCAACACCGTCGGTGCGATATCGAAAATGTGGCCGTCGATGTCGGTTTGAGGGTCGATCCCGTCACCGGCTGCCACCACGACCCCCTCGCGTTTGTGCTCCCAGGGTTCCGAGGGATCGGCGAACCACTCGCCACGGAGCGACGCCGACAAATAATGGTCGAACGCTGCCGGGACGGTAACGATATCCGGGGCGGCCTCGATGTGTGGCCCGTCGAAGACTGCCTCGCGGGGGAGTACCTGTTCGAAACAGGGTTGTCCGCTTGGTGTGCGAACCGCCGACAGCGCCTCGATGAGTTCAGCCCGAACCGACTCGTAGGATTCGGGGCTGACAACGCCCTCGGGCTCCCGTCCCTCGACGTTGAGTCGGACCCCCATCTCGGTCCGCGAGCGCATATACGCGGTCGAGGCGGCGAAGTCGACGCGCTCGGTGCCAGCTCGAATGACATCCGTCGGAACGAGGTCGGCGACCTGCTTTTTGATGCCGAGCCGGTCGAGAAGCGCTGCGATCCGCTGGCTCGTGATCCCGACGCTGGCGGCGAGTTGGCTCCCGTGTTCGGCGACCGACTGCTCGGCGTCCGACTCGGCGTCGTCGGTTCGGAGCTGTGTGTCGGCCAGACTCGCCCACGAGGGCATCCCACCTTCTCCGGCGGCCGTCTCGACGTACTCTCCGTCTCGGAGGAACTCGTTGCAACGGAACTCCCGACCCTCAATCGGGCCGAGGCCGTGATCGCTCACCAGCAGCGTGATATCCGGCTCACAGGCATCGAGGATCGCGCCGATCTCCCGGTCGACTGCCCCATACACCGCCCGAACGATCTCCCTGTCGTCGGGGTACTCGTGGTAGACCGTGTCGGTCTGCTGAAACTGTACGAAGCCGAAATCGGGATCTCGGTCGTCGAGGAGATACCGAAAGGCCGCCCCGCGCATCCGGATGAGATCCCGATAGCTGTCGACGCGTTCGGCTTTGGTTGAGTCGGTGTGGCTGGCGTCGGCATACAGCTGGTAGCCGTCCAGTTCTTCGACGAGTTCATCCCACGTTCCCTCCGGGTGGCAGCCGGGGGCTTCGGGGGCCATGTAGCCGGGGACCAGCGTGCCATCGAACGGTCGCGGCGGGTGTGTGACGGGGGCGTTGACGACGAGGCTCTTGTAGCCGCGCATTGACAGCAGCTCCCAGACCGCTCTGGCTTTGACCGTCGAGCGGTTCACCACGTCCCAGTCGTAGCCGTCGAACGTGAGGAAGTCGTAGACACCGTGTTTGCCGGGATTTTTGCCAGTATAGAGGGATGGCCACGCACTCGGTGTCCACGGGGGCAGCTGTGACTCGAGCGGGGCGACCGCGCTCTCGTCGCACAGCGCCGCAATGTGTGGGACCACCCCCTCGTCGATCAGGGGCTCGAGGACCGGGAGACAGACCCCATCCAACCCGATGAGGAGCGTCCGCAACCCGCCGGAGTCGGTGTCAGACATACGAACTACCGTGGCATGGATACGGCTTTGTTATGCTTGGCCTTGTGGCCACAGCGACAGCCTCTCGGCCGGTGTCGATCTGTGTGTGGTCTTGTCAGGATCCGAATCAGTACCCACGAGCTCCCTGTCGGCTGACTGTGACCGTGTCGGCACGAACCGCTCTCACCCCGTTTGACGCCCCATAGCGCGATATAACTGATCGTCTCATATGGGTAACACGAACTTACTGCCGCCGCCGACTGACGACAGCGTACCGAGTCCGCGTCGGTCTTCCCGCTCGGTTTCGACGACGGGCATGGACCGCACTCGAATACTGCAGACGATCAGCGTGGCATCGGCAGGAAGGCGGCCGTGGTCGGCAGTCGGCAGAAAGGGTACCATAACAAAGCGACCGCTGGTGGAACGCCGAACCACGACCACGGGCAGTCCTCGTGGCGAACGAGACAATGTACACGGATTCTATACCAACGACGAGTCGGGCCGACGGCTCCCGACTCACGCGGGGAGGAACGTATCAATGAGCACCGAGCCACAGCTCGGCGAGGGCTGTGAGATCCAGCCGGGTGTCAGCCTCGGCGAGCCGGGAGACGGCACGCCGCCGGAGATCGGCCGCGAGTCGACGGTTCGCTCGGGAGCGATCATCTACCCGGACGTACGGATCGGCGACCGCTTCGTCACCGGTCACAACGTCCTGATCCGCGAGGAGACCACCATCGGCGACGACGTAGTGGTCGGCACCAACACCGTCATCGACGGGTCGACGACAGTGGGCTCCGGTGTCAGTATGCAGACTGGCGTCTACGTGCCACGGGAGACGACCATCGGCGACGACGTCTTTCTGGGCCCCCACGCCGTGTTGACCAACGACCCCTACCCGATCCGGCGGGACGTCGACCTCGTCGGACCGATCCTCGAAGACGGCGTCTCGATCGGCGCGAACGCGACGCTCCTTCCTGGAGTCGCGGTCGGTGAAGGCTCGTTCGTCGCCGCCGGGGCGGTGGTCACCGAGGACGTCCCGCCGAACAGACTGGCGGTCGGCACGCCCGCGGTCCACCGCCCGCTTCCCGAGCCGCTCCAGGGGGGCAACGAGATCCGATGACCGACTCGATCGGTCTCTACGGCAGCAGTCTCGACGAATCCCGCCAAGAAGCGGCGCTCCTCGGCGGCGAGGTGCCGGTCGCCGTCTACGGCCTCGGAAAGATGGGGCTCCCCTTGGCGGGAGTCTACGCCGATCTCACCGGCACCGTCGTCGGAGCCGACGTCGACCCCTCTGTCGCCGACTCTGTCACCCGCGGCGAGTGCCACGTCGACGGCGAGCCCGGACTGGCCGAGCTGGTCGAACGGACGGTCGAGGCGGGCGCGCTTCGGGCCGTCGACGACCCGGCCGCGGCCGCTGAAGGCGCGCGGCTCCACGTCGTGATCGTCCCGACGCTGATCACCGACGAGGGGCGGGCCGACCTCACCATCGTCGAGTCGGTCGTCGAGGATATCGCCGCCGGACTCCAGGCTGGCGATCTGGTCGTCATCGAGTCGACGGTCCCACCCCGGACCTGCGAGGACGTGGTCGTGCCGCGACTGGCGGCCGAAAGCGGCCTCGACCGCAGCGAGTTCGGCGTGGCGTTCTGTCCCGAACGGACCGAAAGCGGCCGGGCGCTCCAGGACATCCGCGGCTCGTGGCCGAAAGTCGTCGGCGGCGTCGATTCGGAAAGCACGCGGGCCGCGGCCCTCGTCTACGATCAGGTCACCGACAACGACGTCATCCGTGCCTCGGATGCGACCACTGCGGAGTCGGTCAAAGTCTTCGAGGGTGTCTACCGCGACGTGAACATCGCGCTGGCAAACGAGTTGGCGACCTACACCGACGAGCTGGGGATCGACGTTCGGGAGGCGATTGCGGTCGCCAACACGGTCGACGAATCCGACATTCTACGGCCGGGCCCCGGTGTCGGCGGCCACTGTATTCCGTACTACCCGTATTTCCTGTTCGGCGAGTTCGACAACGACAGTCCACTGATTCGAACCGCCCGCCAAGTCAACGACGAGATGCCCGATTTCGTCGTCGGCAAACTCGCTTCGCTGCTTGCCGACCGCGGCCAGCCGCTGAGCGAGGCCGAGGTGCTCGTCCTCGGCGGCACCTACCGCGCTGGCGTCGCCGAGACGCGGGCCAGCCCGGCGATCGGCGTCAGCGAAACGCTATCGGCTAACGGCGCGACGGTCGACATCGTCGACCCAATGCTTGACTCCTTCGACGAGTTCGACGCCACCCCGATCGGGATGGCCGACAGCTACCGGACCGACTACGACGGGATCGTCCTCGTGACGGCCCACGCGACCTTCGAGGAGTTCGACTGGGCGGCCTTCGATGATCCGGTCGTCGTCGACACGCGGGCGGTCCTTGATCCCGACGCGATCGCCCATGATTTATATACGATCGGCGGTCGTGGCGACGTCGATATCGCCGCCCAGACCCGTAGCGGCCCGGCGGCCGACAGTCCTGCAGACACGGCCGCCACCGACGGAGGTGAGGACTGATGGTTGCGGACTTCAGCGACGAAGCCTACGCCGCGCTCCTCGATGCAGGCCTCGATGCGGGCTACGAATTTCTCACCGTCAGGGAGTATCTCAGTGCCGACGAGCTGCCCGACCGGTTTCTGATCGTCCGCCACGACGTCGACCGCAAGCCCAGAAACGCCCTCCAGATGGCCCGCACCGAGGCGGTCCGGGAGGTGTCGACGACCTACTACTACCGGATCATCCCGAAGACGTTCCGGCCGGAGCTGATCCGCCAGACCGAGGCGTTGGGCCACGAGGTCGGCTACCACTACGAGGACCTCGATTCGGCGGACGGCGACATTGAGGCGGCGCACAAATCCTTCGATCGGAACCTCCGACGGTTCCGGCGGCTGTGTGATGTCGACACCGTCTGTATGCACGGCAACCCACTGACCCCTCACGACAATCGGGATCTGTGGTCCGGCGGCCGAGTATACGCCGACTACGATCTGTTAGGTGAGGCTTACCTCTCGATGGATTTCGAGGACGTGACCTACTTTTCGGACACCGGCCGGACGTGGGAAGACGGGCCGCTCAAAGTCAAGGATCACACGATGGGTGAGGGCGACAAGCAGGTCCAAGTCGACTCCACGTGGGAGCTGATCGACCTCCTGGACGCGGGCGAGGTCGACCGGGCCTGCCTGCTCGTCCATCCGAACCGGTGGGCGGGCTCGTACGCCGAACTGGTCGCCGAACGCACCAAGGACGCCGCCACGAACGTGGTGAAATACGGCTTGCAGCTCAGGCCATGATCGACGACCACAATTTCGCGCTCTGTCTGACCCATGACGTCGACCGGCCCTACAAGACGTATCACGCGCTCTACTACGCGCTCCGGGATCGTGACCCCGACCACCTCCGGTCGCTGTGGCCCGGCACCAACAGTTTCTGGACGTTCGACCGGATCCTGGAGCTGGAGGACGACCTCGGCGTCCGGTCGGCGTTCTATTTCCTCTCCGAGCAGCGACTGTTCGGTGATCGTCCACCCCGCGAGTGGCTGACGAAAGACGGCTGGCGGCTGTTCGGTGGGCGGTACTCCGTCGACGATCGGCGGATCGACGACCTGATAGCCGAACTCGACGCTGGCGGCTGGGAGGTCGGCCTCCATGGCTCCTACGAGTCGCCGACCGACCGGGAGCGGTTGGCCGCCGAGAAACGCATTATTGAGCGGGTACTCGGGAAGCCGATTCGGGGTGGTCGACAGCACTATCTCAATCTCTCGATCCCCAAGACGTGGGCCCACCACGCGGCCATCGGCCTCGACTACGACTGCAGTTTGGGGAGTTCGGACCGCTACGGTTTCGAGCACGGCTACTCGGTTCGTCGGCCATTCGACGATGAGTTCGTCGTCTTTCCGCTGACGATCATGGAGTTGGCCCTGCCGAACGTCGAGACTGATATCGAGGGCGCGTGGCGGGAGTGCGAACGGCTGCTTGCGGAGGCCGCCGACAATGGCGCGGTGATGACGGTGCTGTGGCATCCGCGATTTTTCAGCGAGCTTGACTTTCCGAACTACGCGGAGCTGTATCGTCGGCTTATCGAGCGGGCCCAGGAGCTGGGCGGCTGGGTTGGGCCGCCCGGAGCCTACTACGAGCAACTCGACCACCCCACACCACCGATAACCCCGAGACAACCTGGCTAATCAGTCGGTAACAAAACCGCTCTTCGGTGTTTGTTCGGCCACTTTCAGTATGCGAATCGAGCGACTCCCCCTGACTGACTGGGCCGAGGCCCTCCCCAACCGAGGGTTCGAACCGTTTCATACTGCCGAGGCACTCTCCGTTCTCGACGACCACGCAACCGGGAGGCTCCAGTTGTTTGCGGGGTACAACGGACAGAACCCGGTTGCACTGCTCCCCGTCTTCGTTCGCCGACGGGCCGTTGGCTCGATGGTTACCTCGCCGCCACCGGGGTTCAGCGTGCCGCGACTGGGACCGATTTTGATGCCCGCCAGTCCGAAACGCAGCAAACAGGAGCGACTCAACCGGCGGTTCGCCGAAGCGGTCGTCGACGAGCTCTCGTTGGACGCCACACGGACACTGTTCTACATGATCGGTAACACACAGTACACCGATCCGCGCCCCTACCGGTGGGCCGACTTCGACGTCGAGACTGCCTTTACATACTCGCTGGATGTCGAAGGCCAGTCGGCCGACGACCTCCTGGCGAACTGCTCGAAGAGCCTCCGGCGGGAGATCCGCGACGTCCGTGAGTTGGACGTCACCGTCGAGCAGGCGGGGCTTCAGGGGACGAAAGCAGTCTACGAGCAGACTGCCGAGCGCTACGAACAACAGGACGAGCCGTTCGGGCTCTCGTGGCCCTACGTCCGGGATCTCGTCGAGGCCCTCGGCGAGCGGGCGCGAAGCTACGTGGTCCGCGACCCAGACGGCGAATTTCTCAGTGGGATCACGGTGCTGTACTCGAACGATGCCGCCTACTTCTGGCAGGGCGGCGCGCGCGGCGAGTACAACGGGACGACCGTCAACAGCTACCTCCACTGGCGGATCGTCGAGGATCTTATCGACGACCCACCGATCGACACGATCACGAAATACGATCTGATGGGCGCGAACACCGATCGGCTCTGCAAATATAAAAGCAAGTTCGGTGCCTCGCTGGAGCCCTACTACACGATTGAGTCGGCTGGCCCACAGATGGAACTGGCAAAACGAGCCTACCGCAAAATCACTGGCTGACCATCCACTCAGGAACTTATTATATATCTAGTCGATCCGAACATTTCAATCAATACATACCACAGTAATAAATAGTTGATACTTAATTTACTCAGTTAATTTAGTATTAGTAACAATACATAGTCACCTGGTTTTGGCTACATCATAACAAAGCAGTTAGTATCCAAGTGGACTGACAGTATGGACGTTCCAGACGACACCGAGATCGTGTATACGAGCGTGTCGACACCCGGCCATCACGTCTTGGAGACGCTCCTCGATGAGGGGGTGCCGATCACACAGCTCGTCTCGATCACTCCCGAGATGGGCGAGGCTGCAGGCGTCGCAAAGTACACCGATTTCTCGGGGATTGCGGAGGCCTACGACCTCCCGATTTATTACCCCGAGACCTACAGCATGGACGACTCGGACGTCGACTTCTTCGAGGAACTCGACGCCGACTTGATGATCGTCAACGGCTGGAACCGGATCATCCCTGGCGACGTGCTCGAAACCTTCGAATACGGCGTGCTCGGCAACCACGGCAGCGCCTTCGGCCTCCCCAAAGGCCGCGGACGGTCGCCGCTGAACTGGTCGCTGATCGAAGATCTCGACCGGTTTCTGCTCTCGCTCATCCGGCTCGATGCCGACGTCGACGCGGGAGCGGTCGCCGCCACTCGGAAGTTCGACATCACGGCATTCGATTCCATCCAGTCGCTGTACTACAAAGTCAGCCTCTCCATTGAGGAAATGCTCCTGGAGGTCATCCCGCCGATCTGCCGGGGAGAACATGAGTTCCACTCCCAAGAGGGCGAGCCGACCTACTATCCGAAGCGGACGCCCGACGACGGCGAGATCCACTGGGGCGAGCCGATGGCCGATATCTACAATCTCGTCCGGTCGGTGACTCGTCCCTACCCGGGTGCGTTCACGTTCCAGGACGGCGAGCGCGTCGACATCTGGTCGGCCCGTCCGTTTTCGACCGATTTCGGTTTCGAGGCCGCCCCCGGCGAGATCCTCGCGGCGTTCCACACCGACGAGTTCGTCGTGGCGACGCCCGACGGCTCGGTGTTGGTCACCGAGTGGGAGGCCGAGGGTTGGCGGCCCGAAGCGGAGATGGTCTTCGAGTCGGCGGGCGATCACGACCGCGTCGACGGCATCGAGCAGAAACAGCACCTGACGACCAGTGACGATGACTGAGTCGGCGCTCGACCCCAGCGAGTTCTCGTCGCTGGAGTACCGGCTCGACACCTACGAGCGATTGCTTCGCTCGTTTGGGGCCGCTGGCTACGAGTTTACCCAGTTCGATCCCGCGGAGCCACCCGCCGAGGGAGAGATCCTGCTCCGCCACGACGTCGACCTCTCGATCGGCCGGGCGCTGGCGATAGCCGAACGCGAGCGGGCGTTGGGGGTTCGGTCGACCTACTGTTTCCTACTGAGTGCCCCCGTCTACGATCTCACGCGACCCCAGAACGTGCGGGCGCTCCAGCGGATCAGCAAACTGGGCCACGAGATCGCCCTGCACTTCGACTCCCACACCTACTGGGCGGCCGACGACGAGCCCAGTGCCGAGTCGATTGCGGCCAAGGTCACCGACGAACTCGCGGTTCTCGGTCGGCTCGTCGGCGAGGAGCTCTCGACGGCCTCGTTTCACATCCCGCCGTCGTGGGTGCTCGACCGCGAGTTCGAGGCGTTCACAAACACCTATGCCCCACCGTTTTTCAGCGAGATCGACTACCGCTCGGACTCAAGCCAAAAATGGGTCGGGGCCGAACCGTTCCCCGATAGCCTCGCCGAGACGTTGCAACTGCTCGTCCATCCTGGACTCTGGCACGCCGACCACCGGCCGATGGCCGAGATCGTCGACGGCCTCCGTCAACAGGCCCACCGACAGGTCGACGGCTACTTCGACCCGCTGGGCTGACCGCTTCGAATCGTCCCCAACCGCAGGCCGACAAACTTGCGTGGCGTATCCGACGACCATAGGCCGTGGCTACTGCTCGATCGCTCGTATATCAGGTGACTACGCTTCGACGACGCCCGGTCGTTACACACCTCTTACGAGCTGACAGCGTCTCTTTCAGGGAGGTCCGTTCGAATACGGGCGTGTGTCACAGACTGCGCTACAGCCGTCTCATATGCGGTGGTATGCCACGACTGTTAGTGGCCCGTAGGAACCTCCTATACTGGCGTCGTATCAGTAAACCATACGTGAGATTTATACAATTGGTCTCACAATACAGATTTGCATAGGAACGAACCGATGCACCACCCCGCAGCTGAACAGTCCCCACATGATCCCGACCCGACCGCCTGTACCGTCGACATCCGGCCTCCTGTCGTCGATCCGCCGTCACTGGCGGCAGTTAGCGTCGGTAGCAACGTCAGCAGTCCGGAACGACGCCGACAGTCCACTGCGAGTACGCTATGGGCGATCGGTAGCATCTCCATAAACTGGCACGCTTGCTGACCAGCACTCGACATCGGACGTGGTACGGGTCGGATCTCTCAGCTGCCAACACCGCACGGTCGAACCAGTCGGGACCGCCGGACCCCGCCGGCTGGCCTGACATCCCCCGCTGCATCCGTGATACATGAGTTCACAAACAGCCCCCACCCAAACAGGTCAGACGCACAGTGACGACCCAACAACCCCTCCAACAACCGACGGTGAGACGGCCTCGACGACGGCCGACCCCCTCTCGCTGGACCTCGTTTTCGAGGTCCTGAAAAACGAGCGCCGACGCCGCGTCCTGCAGTTCCTCCGTGAGCGATCGGGCACCGTCTCCCTGAGTGATGTCGCCGAACACATCGCCGCGATAGAAAACGACAAGCCCGAAAAGGCACTCTCCTCACAGGAGCGAAAACGCGTCTACGTCGGCCTCTACCAGTGCCATCTGCCGAAGATGGACGACACGGACGTCGTCGACTTCGATGGCAACCGCGGGACGATCGATCTCGGCGACAACGCCGAGCAGCTGTACCCGTTCCTGGAAGCCGAAGCCGAAGACCAGCAGCCGTGGCCGAAGTACTACCTCGGCCTGTCTGCACTGAGCCTCGCCGTCTTCGGCCTCGCACAGCTGGCCGCACCGGCGGTGCTCACGCCCGTGTTTGCGGTCTCGTTGCTCGGCTTCGCCCTTCTCGGCGGCGTCCACCTCTCGACGGCGTAGTGCCGCCACGGCCGGCCAACGAATCGATACCGACGAATAACTTACTTTTTTTTTGATAATCATATTACTCGTGTCGTTGTACTATTGAATTCAGCAACCAACGGTTCAGTATCTGGTTGATCGTTCACCGCTTGTCGGATTCTATTGGATGTGTGGACGGTATTCAGCGCCTACTCAGGTCGTCGAGGACACAGGAATCTGACAACCCATCTATAACAAAGCCGGTTGGGGTTCCTGAGAGGGTGTTGACAGTCCCGCTCCGAACAGCTCGGACCGTTTCCGATACCAAAACGATGACTACTCCCTACACCCCGCCGCAACGACAGCGAACCGACTCCAAATTATCCAACTCACAGCCGACCACTGGGAGGGCCGACTGATGTGTGGGATCACCGGTCGCATCCGTTCGGGCAACGCGGTCGAGGACCTGATGGCAGGCCTCGAAAACCTCGAATACCGCGGCTACGATTCGGCCGGGCTCGCCGTCCAGAACGGCCACGGCATCGACGTGCTCAAACGCGAAGGCGAAGCCGAAGTGCTCCGAGCGCTCGTCGACCAGCGGCAGCCGAGCGGTCCAATCGGTATCGGCCACACCCGCTGGAGCACCCACGGCCCGCCGACCGACGCTAACGCCCACCCACACACCGGCTCGACCGACCGTGTCGCGGTCGTCCACAACGGCATCATCGAGAACTACGACACCCTCCGCGAGGAGCTCCGCGCCCGCGGCCACGAGTTCACCAGCGAGACCGACACCGAGGTCGTCCCCCACCTCGTCGAGGAGTTCCTCGACGACGGTGCCGAACCGTTCGACGCCTTCATGCGGGCGGTCGACCGCCTCGACGGCAGCTACGCGCTGGCGGCGATCATCGATGGCACCGACGCCATCTTCGCGACCCGGAACGGCTCGCCGCTGGTGGTCGGGCTGGCAGACGACGGCTTCTTCCTCGCCAGCGACGTGCCGGCATTCATCGAGTTCACCGACCGGGTGATCTATCTCGAAAACGAGGACGTCGCCGTGCTGCGCCCCGACTCCTACGGGATCTTCGACCGCTCGGCGACCGCGGTCGAACGCCCGGTCGACACCGTCGAGTGGTCCTCCGAGGACGCCGAGAAGTCGGGGTTCGACCACTACATGCTCAAGGAGATCCACGAACAGCCCGCATCGCTCAATCAGACGATCCACGGGCGGTTCGATCCCGACGACGAGTCGATCACGCTCGATGATTTCGAGCCGGGAGAGTTCAGCGACATCTCGCGTGTGGAGTTCGTCGCCTGCGGCACCTCCTACCACGCCGCCCTCTACGGTTGTCACCTGCTGGGCCAGCGCGGGATTCCGGCCTACGCCCACCGGGCGGGCGAGTACGCCTCAAACCCGATGCCGGTCGACGACGAAACGCTGGTGATCGGGGTCACCCAGTCGGGCGAGACCGCTGACACGCTTGAATCGCTCCGCCGACTGGAGGACACCCCGGCCCGGACGCTGGCGCTGACGAACGTCATCGGCTCTACGGCGGCCCGCGAGACCGACGACGTCCTGTATATCCGCGCTGGTCCGGAGATCGGCGTCGCGGCGACCAAGACGTTCTCCTCGCAGGTCACCGCCCTAGCGTTGCTCTCCGAGCGGCTCCACCGCGATATCACCGGCGAGCCGAGCGCGAAGTCGGCGTCCCTGCTGGGGTCGCTCGGCGCGCTGCCCGACCAGATCGAGTCGATCCTGGATCAGGACCCGACGGCGGAGCTCACAAACAAATACCAGGGGATGGATGCGCACTTCTTTATCGGCCGGGGGATCGGCCATCCGGTCGCGCTTGAAGGAGCGCTGAAATTCAAGGAGATTACCTACGAACACGCCGAAGGGTTCGCGGCGGGCCAGCTCAAACACGGGCCGCTGGCGCTGGTGACGCCGAATACCGTGGTGATCGCTGTCTTCACCGGCGACCACGACGACAAGACGCTCAACAACGTCCGGGAGGTCCAAGCTCGCGGGGCGTCGGTGATCGGTATCGCGCCGGTCGACGCCGACGAGGTCGCCGCAACGGTCGATGATTTCGTCCCGATTCCCTCTTCGACGCCGGAGCTCAACGGCCTGCTGGCGAACGTCCAGCTCCAGTTGCTCTCGTACCACGTCGCCAACCGGCTCGAACGGTCGATCGACAAGCCGCGAAACCTCGCCAAGAGCGTCACCGTCGAGTAACGACCTCAACTGCGGCATCCGACTCCTTTTCATAACTCCTCGATAGCGGTCGACGGCCGTCTCCGACAGCAGTGGCTAGTCGCCGACGCGCATTGTAGTTATAATAACATATTTTATAGCCGAACGTATACTCCGAACCGACTGTCGGGATAACTCCCGTCTCTACCCTACAATGAGCCACAGTTCGAATTCGGTATCCGACCTCCAATCGGATCGGCGATCGGATCGCGTATCGTATCTCTCCGACTGGCGGATGGCCGACTCGATCGGGACGGCCGTCGTCCTTTCGGTCGCCGACTATACGGACCGCCATCCAACCGATCTCCCCCTGTTGTCGACGGCCATCGATCCCGATGCACTCGACGCTCTCCTCGACGCCCGCGGCGAGTCGGTGGCGATCAGTTTCAGCTACGCTGGCTGTGAGGTATCGCTCAGAGACGACGGTGAGCTGACGATCCGGTAGCCGGTCAGTACTACCCTGACGTTTGGAGCTGCTGCCACGAGTAGTGACCCCCGTACGGCCGGTATGAGCCGCCTACCTAAACCGCGCGGTCGACAGTACCAGCCTATGTTTGGAACGGGCGGTATTCGCGGTGCAGTCGGTGAGACGATCGGAACGAAGCTAGCATTGCGATTAGGTCGGGCGCTCGGAACCCACGCCGAGTCGGTCGTCGTCGGCCGTGACGTCAGAGACAGCGGCCCCATGTTGGAGCATGCGCTGCTGTCGGGCATTACCGAGTGTGGCGGGTCGGTGATCCGCGTCGGTGTCGAGTCGACGCCGACGATCGCCCGGAGCGTGTCGTGGCTGGATGCGGATTTCGGCGTCGTGATCACTGGCTCACACAACCCCGCAGGGGACAACGGGTTCAAGATCCGAACCCACTCCGGTCGGGTCCTGGATCGGGACCGCTACCGCTCGCTCGTCCGACGGGCCAATGCCGGGACCGCACGGTCCGTGCCTGCCAACGGGATCGGCGGATCGACGTGCCGGTCTGATCTGCGCGAGCGCCACCACCAGCACCTCGTCTCGGCGTTCGACAGCGTCGCGGGGCTCTCGGTCGTCGTCGACCTCGGCAACGGGGCGGGGCGGCTGACCGCCGACGTACTGGCCGATCTGGGCTGTGACGTGACGACACTCAACGGCCACCGCGACGGGAGCTTCCCCGGCCGGGGTAGCGAGCCGACAGCCGCCGCCTGCAAGCGGCTGGCCCACACTGTTCGGGCGACCGGGGCCGACCTCGGGATCGCTCACGACGCGGATGCCGACCGGCTGGCTGCGATCGACGAGACCGGCTGGTTCGTCCCTGGCGACGAGCTGTTCGCCCTGTTCGCCACGCGCGCGGCGCACCGGGGAGAGGACGTGGCGCTCACCGTCGACACCAGTTCGCTCGTCGCGGAGGCGGTCGCCGAGGCTGGCGGCAAGACAGTTCGGACCGGCGTTGGCGAGATGGCGGTCGCCACCGGCCTGGATGGCGAGGGGATCGGCTTCGGCGGCGAACCCAGCGGGCTGTGGATCTGGGACGACGAGATCCGGTGTCCGGACGCCCATTTTGCCGCCTGCAAACTGGTCGAGTTGATCCGGCGTGAGGGGCCACTGTCGGCGCAGGTGGCTCCGTTCACCGATCGCTACACCACCCACCGAGCCTGCCTGGATGCGGCGGCAAAACACGACGCCATCGACCGTGTGCGGCGGCGGCTCAACGGCGAGTACGACCGGGTCGACACCACCGATGGTATCCGGATCGAAACCGACGACGGTTGGTTCCTGATCCGGGCCAGCGGCACCGAGCCCGTCGTTCGGATTACGGCCGACGCTGCCGACCGGGAAACTGCCGACCGACTGTTCAGCCGGGCCGAGCGGCTCGTCGAGGCGACGGCACTGTCGGTCTAAAGACTCTCGGTCGGTTCAGATACGGATAAAAATCAGCGTTCAGTTGTTATTCGGCGGGCACCGAGATGTACTCGTCTTCCCACTCCTTGCGCTGTTCGATCAGCTCTCGACCTTCTGGAGCGAGCTCGTAGTAGTTGGTGCGCTGGTCGTGGCGTCCTTTCTCGACCAGCCCATAGTCGACCAGCGTGTCGAGGTTGGGATACAGGCGGCCGTGGTTGACGTTGTCGACGTGCTTTTCGATCTCTCTGCGGACCATTTGACCGGAGGGGCGGCCGAGGCCTGCGATGACGTACAGCAGGTCCCGCTGGAAGCCGGTCAGTTCAAACATTCGGGTCATCCATATGGACGGTCACCCTGCACCGTCATTGTTAGTTACTGCTGAATGCGATATGTAGTAATTTACCGGCGCTCCGACCGGATACATACCGTTTGCGGCCCCTGTTGCTGCCAGGGTAAGCCGCGCTGAACAGTCACTCCCGCTTCCGGCTGGCGATTGCAACGGTTGCAACAGTGCACAATCACGGATTCAAGTGGGTCAGTAATCACTGAATGATCGCCTTACCAGACAATTATATGATATTTTCTAGTCTCCGTGTTCGGTGCTCTCTCAGCGCGATGCTGTCATGTGAATTCTGCAAATAAATGATCATTCATACACTTTCAATTTGTTATGAATAAATCACTTATGTGGCGACTGAGTAGCAATTACATATGACTGCGTCGATTCGGCTGTTGGATGACAACCGACCGTCGACGGACTGTCGGAGCGGGAATCGATGACGGGGACCGACGATCTTCCCCGGCTCCTGCTTGTGGTCGTCTGCTGTCTGGCCCTTACAGCGGGAACTATCGGTGGGGATCCAGCTGTCGTGCCTACTGAGCAGGCTGCTACTCCGCCTGCGGCGGCCGCGGCCCCTGCGACGGCCACGGTCCCGGCCGACGGAACCGCCCAGCTGGACGGCCTTTTTGAACGGCCGGGCGACACTGTCGGTGAGCCGGACCTAGCGGTCGCGCTGGCTGATCCGGTCGTCGAACCCGGCACGGAGACGACCGTCGACCTCACGATCGTCAACACCGGGCGGATCGAACGCGGCGCGGAACTCGACGAGCCGACCGCCACCGCTCGCGGCGTCACTGTGACGGTCGACGACGAGGACGCCCCGGTCGAGGTCTCGACGGTCGAGACTGCGATCGGCTCCATTCCGCCGGGCGAGTCGGTGACCGTGCCGGTGAGGGTCACCGCTCCGGCGTCGGCTGACGGCGATGAGGGCGAACTCGAGGTCGACCTCGAGTACACCTTCACCGAGATCGACGACGACGGTACTGCGGACGACGAAAGCGAGAGCGACGAGTTCGATGTCGACATCGAGGTCGGCGAGCGCTCCCGGTTCGAGATCGAAGACGCCGAGACCGACGCGCAGGTCGGCACTGACGGCACGGTCGACGTCGAACTCGAAAACGTCGGCGAGGCCGACGCCGAAAACGTCCGGGTGACCGCTCGCTCGCCCACTGGCGGCGTGACGATCGGTGCGGGCTCGGGCGGTGGCACAGCGACGGGGAGCGACACACCACAGCAACCCGACGGCAATGGGGGTAGCAACGCGTCGCTGAACGAGCGAGCCGATATGTCGACGGAATCGGCGGCCTTCCTCGGCGAGCTCGACGAGGGCGACGACGAAACCGTGAGCTTCGATTCCCGGATCGACCCCGATCTCAGCGTCGAGAGCTACCTGCTCGAAGTTACCGTTGTCTACGAGGACGAAGACGGTATCCTCCGTGAATCCGCGACGCTGGCGACAGCCGTCGAGCCGACCGGTGCCCAAACGTTCGAACTCGACGGGGTCGACAGCACCCTCGAAGTCGGCGAGAGCGGGACGATCACGGCGACGCTCGAAAACACTGGCCCGGAATCTGTCGAAACGCCAGTCGTCCGCGCCGAACCCGCCTCCGACCGGATTGACATCGGCGAGAATCAGGTCGCCGTCGCCGATCTCGATGAGAACGAAACGGCCAACGTGAGCTTCGACGCCGACGTGAGCGGGCAGGCCGATCCAGGCCCCCGACCGGTGACCTTCACCGTCGAGTACGGGGTCGACGACGAGCGGCTCGATAGTGACCCGTTTGTCCGACGGGTGCCGGTCAGGGACGAACAGTCGGCGTTCACCGTCACGGCCCCCGATGCGGAGATCCCGGCCGGAACGACCGAGACGGTGCGGCTGAACGTAACAAACAACCGAGGCGAGCGGCTCTCGAACATCAACGTCTTTCTTTTCCCCGACGGGCCGCTTGCGGTCGACTCCGACGAGGCGTTTATTAGTGAGCTCGAACCGGGCGAAAGCGAGACGGTCGCGGTCGAGGTCACCGTCGACGAGACGGCCAGCCAGCGGGAGTATCCGCTCGAAGTCGACTTCCGTTATGATACCGAGACGGACGACGATCTGATTTCGCAGGTGTATCAGGTGCCGATCACCGCCGCCGAACCGCCCGAAGACGACGGCTTGCTACCCTCGCTGGTGTCGCTTTTCGGGGTCGTGGCGCTCCTCGTCGGCGGGGCCGTCGTCATCCGGCGGAGACGCTGAGATGTGGGACCCGAACCGGGGCGTCGAACGGCTCGCCGAGGGAACCGTCGACCACGCACGGGTAGTGCTCGTCGCTGTCGCTCTACTAACAGTTTTTTTCGCGGGCGGGCTGGGACTGGTCGACCAGGAGGCCGGGACCGACCAGTTCACCGAGGAGGTCCCGGCGATGGAGGCGATGGAGGAGATCGACGAGGAGTTCGCGGGCGATGTCGGCGACAGCGATACCACCGCCCAGCTGTTCGTCGAAGCCGACAACGTGGTCGCTCGACCTACGCTGATCCGGCTGCTCGAGACCCAACGGCGGCTCGAAGAGGACGGAACGCTCCGAATCGGCGAGACGACCAGCCACGCTGATCGGATCGCGACCGAGATCGATCCCGACGCCGAGACACCGACCGACCGTCGCCGGGCGATCGAGGCTGCAAGCGACCGCGAGTTGGCGACGGCGATCGAGGCGGTCGACGACGACCGGTTCGCCGAACAGGTCTCGACCGACTACAATCCGACGACACAGCGGGCCTCAATCACGCTCGTCACTGTTGAGTACGACGTGCCCGAAAGCGTCTCGACGAGTCAGCTCCAGACGCTTCAGGCCGACAGCGCCGCGGCCGTCGACAGGGTTCAGGGCAACGAGATCGGCGACAACGCCTATCTGTTCGGCGAGGGGATTCTCCAGACCGAGATCACCGCGCTGCTCACCGATACCGCGATCGTCGTCTTCCCGGCCGCACTCGGCCTGATATTGCTTTTTCTTCTGATTGCCTACCGTGATCCGATCGATCTGCTGCTCGGGCTGTCGGCGCTGCTTTTGACGCTCGTCTGGACGTTCGGCTTCATGGGCTATGCGGGAATCCCCTTCTCGGATGCCATCGTCTCGGTCTTTCCCCTCTTGTTGGCGGTCGGCATCGACTTCGGTATTCACGCGATCAACCGCTACCGGGAGGCCCGGCTCGGCGACTTCTCGGTCGACGAGGCGATGTCCCGCTCGATGGGGCAGTTAGGCACTGCCTTCTTGATTGTCACCGTCACGACGGTCTGTAGCTTCGCCGCGAACCTCACCAGTCCGCTTGGATCGCTCCAGGAGTTCGGTATCGTCGCAGCGGTCGGAATGACCTTCACCTTCGTGCTGTTCGTCATCTATCTGCCCGCCGCGAAAGTGACCGTCGACCGGCTCCGCGAGCGGCTCCCGGTTCCAGCGTTCGGCACGACGCCGATCATCACCGAGGGGTCGCAGCTGGCCCGCGGGCTCGCGGGTGGCGTCTCCATCTCCCGGCGGGCCCCGGTCGTGTTCCTCGTCATGGTGCTGCTTACCACTGGCGTCGCCGGTGCCTACGGGTCGGGCGTCGACACCGAGTTCTCCGAGGAGGCATTTTTTCCGAGCGAGACGTGGATCGACCGCTACGATCGGCTGCCGGAGCCGTTTGCGCCCTCGCAGTACACCTTCATCGAGACGATCGACATCCTCGAAGACGAGTTCGACGAGCCGACCGGCGGCGGGGTGACGATCTATATCGACCAGCCGGTCCGCCGGGACGACTCCTTGGAGCGGATCGACCGCCTCGGGCGCAATCCCCCCGATAGCTTCGCAGAGACGAGCGCTGGACAAGCCGACACTGAAAGCATCCTGACGGTCATCGAGCGCGAACGGGCAGCCGATCCAGCCTTCGACCGGCTCGTCGAGCGTCACGATCGCCTCGGGACTGGGGTTCCGGATCGAGATATCGAGGAAATATATGATGCGCTGGACGAATCCCCGCGGGCGAGTGAGGTCGACCGCTATCTCTCCGAAAACCGCGAGAGTGCGCGGGTCGAAATCGCGGTCGAGCCGGACGCCGATACCGCGACCGTCGTCGAGGACGCCCAATCTGTCGCCGACCGAACCCCACTGTCGGCGGTGGCGACCGGCGACCGTGTTGTCCAACAGCAGGTGATCAACGCGACGTTGGACTCGGCGATCCGCGGACTCGTCGTCGCCTTCATTTTGACGACGATCGTGTTGGTCGGTAGTTATCGCTTACTGGAAGGCCGGGCCGTATATGGACTGCTTAATCTGGTGCCTGTTGTCGTGACCGTCGGGCTGCTATTGGCCTCGATGCGACTGCTCGGCATCCCGCTTACGCCGATCAACGCGCCGATCCTCTCGATCTCGATCGGGTTAGGCGTCGACTACACGGTGCATTTCGTCCACCGGTTCGTCGACGAATACGAAACGCAGGAGACGCTTGCGGCGCTGTCGGCTACCGTCGCTGGGACGGGTGGGGCCCTGACCGGCAGTATGATCACGACAGTCGCCGGGATCGGTGTGCTGGGGATTGCGCTGATTCCATTGATCCAGGAGTTCGGCATCCTGATCGCTCTCGGCATCGGCTATGCGTATCTCTCGTCGCTGTTGGTGACGCCCTCGGTGATCGTCGTCTGGGAGCGGTTCGGCGACCGGCTGTCGGTGCCGCGCCGAGACTGACCCTCAATCGAGCATCTCGCTCGTTAGTGGTCGGCTATCCGCACGGTAGCGACCGTATACGTCGCGGGCCCAGTCGGTGACTTCGGGCGAATCGGTGTCGACGGCGGCCTGCAGACGGCCGCCGTCGTCCCGGAGGAGTAGGCTCACGACGCTGTCGGTGAGGGTGACCGCCAGCGGGACCGGGCCATCGTACACCCGGAGGCTGGCTGACTCGGCGTCGGCGAGCCGCCGGAGGAGGTCAGCGAGGGCGGCATCGTTCCTGACGGGTTCGATAGCGTCGGCCGAAAAGACCGCCTCGAAGTTGCCGCCAGCGTCGACCCACTCGGTGACCGCTTCAAGCATCCGATCGTTGAACGCATGGGACAGCACTGTCACCTGCTCGGCGTCACCCACGAGGTCGACGATGCGACCGACCGGCGCGCCCGGACGCGTCTGGCTGGGGACGGTGATCGTCGCCGAGCGGAGCGCCCGCAAGTCGAACGTCAGCTCTTCGGTCGGCAGCCACTCGATGAGCTCGCGGAGTTTCAGCTCGGTTTCGACGAGCTCGTAGAATTCGCTCATCCCGTCGGCGACGAGCCGACCGGTCGCGGTCGCCTCGTACCCCGCCCCCGTCCGGCTGATCCAGTTGCGTTCTTCGAAATCCCGGAGGATTCGCCCCAGCGTGGGTTGAGAGGCTCCGGTCTCCGAGCCGAGCTCCCGGCGAGTGTGTGGCTCGGCAGCCAACAGCCGCAGCACGTCAACCCGGTTGGGCGATAAGGCGAGAAATTCGAGCTCCTCAAGCACCGGGTCCATACCGTGATTTGTGGGCCGTAATAAAAGTCAGTTTCGCCTTGATTTCACACCGTGAAACCGAGTCCCGGTCTGAGGGAGTTTCAGCGATTGGCCAACTTTCTTGCTCTGAAATTCTTTCTGAATTAATTTATACGGCTTCGGGCCCTTTGTCGTAGTAATGAGAGACACACAATCATCGGCGGCCCGCTCGGTTGGCCGAGTGCGCGCTGATAGAGGGCAAGCGTGGGAGTGAGCCGGGATCGAACGCTGCTTCGGTTCCTGCTTGTGAGTGTCTTCTTCGGTGGGACATTCGTCGCGGCGAAAGCAGGACAGGCGTACGTCCCGCCACTGCTGTTAGTTGCCGTGCGGTTCGATATTGCCGCCGTCATCCTGATGAGCTACGTCGCCCTGACCCGGAGCCGCGCGGAACTCCTCCCGAAGACACCCGGCGACATCGCCGCGATTCTCGCCGCGGGGGTCCTCGCTATTGGGCTGGCAAACGGCCTCCTGTTCGTCGGCCAGGGGAGTCTCACCAGCGGCGTTGGTGCGATCCTCTTCGCGCTCGTCCCGATCTTCGCGCCGCTGTTCGCCGGCGCGCTGCTCGCCGACGAACGCCTGACGGCAGCGGGTGCGGTCGGCACGCTTGTCGGCCTCGTCGGCGTCGGCATGGTCGTCGACATCACGCCCGCGACGGTAATCGAAACCTTCAGTGGCGGCGCGGTGATCGTCCTCGCGGGCGCGGTGAGCCTCGCGATCGGGACCGTGTTGATCCGTCGGGCCGACTCCTCGCTGTCGAGTACGGTCCGGACCGCGTGGGCCCTGCCGGTGAGTGCCGTGATGCTCCACGCGCTCAGCATCGGCGCTGGCGAATCGACCGCGGCCGCCGAGTGGACGCTCGGCGCGGTCGTCGCCGTCGGCTACCTCGGCGTCTTTGCTGGAGCGGTCGCCTACATCCTCTACTTCGGCCTGCTCGATGAGGTTGGTGCAACCCAGTCGAGTCTGGTCTTCTACGCCAGCCCGATCGTCGCCACCCTCGGCGGCTGGCTCCTGCTGGGCGAGGCGCTGTCGGCGACGACGGTCGCCGGGTTCGGCGTCGTCCTTGTCGGCTTCGGGATCATCGGCCACGAGTCGCTCACGCCGGTGGTGCGGCGGGCCATCGGGCGGGCCGGTCTCCAGCAGTGGCCTAAAGCGGGGAACTGAGGAGATTCAACGATAGGCGATGACCGCTTCAGGCACGTTCGACGAGTCTGACGGCGCAGGCTATAGATCGTTGACTGAGGGCTGAGAAATCACCGGAGACATAAGGCGTCTTCGTGGTGGAAAAGGATGTCTCCGGTAGACTGCTTATATTCCGGTAACTAATAACAATGTCTAATAGAGTCGAATTAAGCACTAAAATTATGTATAATAGTTATGTATGTTCTCGTCTGGCTCGCGTGTTATCATTAGAGTCGCCTTCCTTTTGTTGTGGTGTTTACTTCGTCTCCGGTAGTTGCCCCCCGATGCGTCCATGGAGAGGACTCTCTACTTCGTCCTGCCCGATAGGCGATCCAGACGGGCCCCGTACCTACGGTGGCAAAAAGGAGGAAACGAACAGAGTACCAGTGGTCGGTCGACCATCGTGGATCGAACCATCTCTGACTGCTCCTGATTGACATCCATTATGAAACGTAGAGACCGTGTAATATAGGTGGATAAATCAAGAATAAAATATATATTGGCGTTTTGCTCATGTTTTCCACATTCGGTTTCGACAATATCAGAGATCTTTTCCTTATTGTTATGCCTATAGAGGACTAATTTGGAATTTCTAACAAACAATTATATATACCTATCAAAGTATCTGTGAATGTATGTCATCGGATCAGACGCGACGTCGATTCCTCACAGTGACCGGTGCGACGAGTATCGCAGCACTCGCTGGTTGTACTGGTGGGAGCGACGACGACGGAAGTGGAGACGGGAGCGGAAGTGGGGACGACAGCGAGAGTGACGGCGGCAGCGGAGACACCGCAAACCGCCTCAGCTGGCACGCTGGCGGTACTGGTGGCACCTATTTCCCACTCTCGAACGAGTTCAAAACGGTCGTCGAGGCCAACTCGGACTTCTCGCTGAATGTCCAGTCGACGGGCGCGAGCGTCGAGAACGTTGGCAGCCTCTCCGACGAATCAGCCGACTTCGCGCTCATCCAGAACGACATCGCGTCGTTTGCCAAAAACGGAACGGGTATCGACGCCTTCGAGGGGAGCCCGATCGAAAACCTGCAGGGCGTCGCCACGCTGTATCCCGAGACGATCACGCTCGTGACGCTGGCTGGAAACGACATCTCCACGCTCAGCGACCTCAGCGGCGCAACGATCAACACCGGCGACCTTGGCTCGGGGACGCAGGTCAACGCGAACCAGATCCTCGAATCCGCCGGAATCAGCGACTACAACGAGCAGAACGCTGGCTTCTCGCAGGCCTCCGAACAACTCGCCAACGGCGACATCGATGCGGCGTTCGTCGTCGGCGGCTGGCCGGTCGGCGCGATCGAAGACCTCGCCAACACGAACGACATCGAGATCGTCTCGATCAGCGGCGACACCCGTGAGACGATCAAATCCGACGCCTCGTGGTTCGCCGACGACACCATCCCCGCAGGAACGTACAGCGGCGTCGACGAGGACGTCGACACCGTCGCCGTCCAGGCGATGATCGCGACTCACTCCGGCGTCGACGCCAGCACCGTCGAGACGGTCACTGCAGCCATCTTCGACAACCTCGGCGAGCTGTCGATCAAGACCGACTTCATTTCGGTCGACAGTGCGCAGGACGGCATGTCGATCGAGCTTCACGAGGGCGCGGCGAACTACTTCGACGCCTAACCCGTCGGTAGCCCACTGCGGTCCGTTTCGCAGACGGTCATGCGAGGACCGACAATATAAAAAAGATCGAATCGAGAACACGAATCGTCGCACCTGTGTCATGCCGGGCATACAGCACGCAGGGTCGAAACGAGCGAGACCGTTTCAGAGGTCACAGGGCATATGAATAACCGTTCACGGTCGACCGTTCTCGTTGTTGCCATAGCCGTGGGGCTCGTTGCAGTTGGTGTCGCCGCGGCGGTCCCCAGCGAGTCGGTACTGGTCGTCGAAGACATCGAGACCGACGAGGTGTACCTTTCCGAGCCGGTCGACGACGGAAGTACTGTCGCCCTCGAATACATGCATAGCGTCGAGAAATCCCGCGTTTACGACGAGTACCGTATCGACGGTACTACGCTGGTGAACACCCGCATGGAGTTCGAATCCTATGGCTGGGGGCTCCCTGCCCGCGTCGACGTCGAGAACGTCAACGGCACACTCGTCTATGCACCTGATGAGCCGATTACCGAACTCCGAACCCTGTCGGTCTCGCCCGGACGGATCGCTGGCCACACGTTGATCGTCGACGGGCAGCGACACGACCTCGTCGCCGCGACCAACGCCAGTGACGTCCGAATCTACGTCGACCGACAATCACCGATCGAGCAACTCTCATGACTACGACTACCCAACCCAATGGCGGTCCAGACCACGGGGGTACCGAGGAAGTCTCCCGCGAAGAGGCCGAGGAACTGATAGACGAGATCGAACGGCGTCGTTCCTTACAGGGCGTCGCTGCGGTGGCTGTCGCTGCCATCGGGATCCTGTTTTCGATCTTCCAGCTGTTTTTGGCCGCGCGGAGCTTCACATTCTCGATCCCGTTGCCCCTCATCGAGGACTGGACCGTTTCCCTCCAACTGCTGCAGGCCAACGCCATCCACGTCGCCTTCGCGCTCGTCATCACGTTCCTCCTGTTCCCGGGGAGTACGGGCGACGGGTTCGTCGCCCGCTATCTGGGCTGGTTCGCCGACGTGGTTGCCCAACAGTTCGATGACCCAAACCCGGTAACGCAGGTCGTCGACCGAGTTCGCGGCGTGTTTCGGTGGCTGTTCGTCGACCGCGACATGGGCCGGGTGACGCCGTTCGATCTGGTCTGTATCCTCGGGGCCGTGCTGTCGGCGTTCTACTTCCTGACGGAGTTTTCCGAGATACAGCGCATGCGGGTGTTCGGAATCGACTCCGGTCGACCGATCACCGAGGTGTACACGTTCCTTGACCCGGTTCTCGGTAGTGTCCCGTTCGTCAGCGAGTATTCATACGCGATGGCGCTCGGTGTGATCGGTGTGCTGCTAGTGCTCGAAGCCACCCGTCGAACCCTCGGACTCCCGTTGATGCTCATCGTTGCGAGCTTCATCGTCTATGCGCGCTGGGGGTACCTCATCGACGGCGGAACGCCGTTCCTCGGCATCCTTGCGATCAACGAACTCTCGTGGCCCGACATCGTCCAGAACCTCTGGTACAACACCGAAAACGGCGTGTTCGGGATTCCGGTAACGGTGTCTGTGAGCTTCATATACATCTTCATCCTCTTCGGTTCGTTCCTCGAAATGAGCGGCGCGGGCCAGTGGTTCATCGATCTCGCCTACGCCGCCACCGGCAAGCGCAAAGGCGGCCCGGCGAAAGCGAGCATCCTCGCCAGCGGCTTCATGGGGACGATTTCCGGCTCGTCGATCGCCAACACGGTCACGACGGGAGCGTTTACCATTCCGCTGATGAAGCAGTCGGGCTACTCGCCGGAGTTCTCGGGGGCGGTCGAATCCTCGGCGTCCTCCGGCGGTCAGATCCTCCCGCCGGTGATGGGCGCGGCGGCCTTCCTCATGGTCCAGTACACCGCAACCCCCTTCGCTGACATCATCATCTTGGCGACGATTCCGGCGATCGTCTTCTTCTTCGGCGTCTGGGTGATGGTCCACCTCAAAGCCGTCCAAGAGGGGATCGGCGGCCTCGAAACCGAGACCGTCTCACTGTGGGAGCATCTCAAGCGCGGCTGGTTCTACCTCGTCCCCATCGGCCTACTGTTGTACTACCTTATCATCGAACGGCTCTCGGTCTCGCGGTCGGCATGGTTCACGCTCGTCGCGCTCGTCGCGCTCGTCGCGCTCGTTTCGGCCTACAGTACCGAGACGCGTGGTCGACTGGCCGCGATCCTCGCAGGAGTTCTCGGGATCGAGGTGGCGAGTTTCACCCTCACAGGCGTCCCCGTTACCGGACTGCTGACCGGCGGCGCTGGCGCAGGTCTGCCGGTCGACGAGGCACTCGGGATCGTCGGCTCACGGATCGGCTGGTACATGATGCTCGCCGGGGTCGTGACGCTGCTCTCGAAGCCGGATCTCGAGGCCTCGTTCCTCGAGCTCAATCCGACTGTCACCGAGGCCGCCGACTCGATCGGCGAGCGGACCGACCGTGATCTCGGCGACAACCAGCCGTTCCAGCTCGGGATGTTTGTCGTCAAATCGATGGAGGAGGGCGCACGGACAGCAGTCCCGGTCGTCGTCGCGGTCGCAGCCGCCGGGATCATTCCCGGCGTCATCAGCGTCTCGGGGCTCGGGCCGAACCTCACCTCCCTGTTGCTGGCGCTGTCGGGCGGCTCCATCGTGATCATGTTGCTCGTAACTGCAGTTGCCAGCATCATCCTCGGAATGGGAATGCCGACGACGGTCACCTACATCATCCTCATCTCGATGCTCGCCAACCCGCTGGTAGAGTTCGGAATCCCGCTGCTGGCGGCCCACCTGTTCATCCTCTATTTCGGCGTCATCGCCGACATCACGCCGCCGGTCGCGGTGGCAGCCTACGCTGCAAGCGGGGTCGCCAAATCCGATCCGTTCCAGACCGGAATCAAGGCCTTTTCACTCTCGTTGAACAAGGCCGTCGTCCCCTTCGCGTTCGTGCTCGCGCCGGGGATCGTCCTGCTGCGCGAGAAGGCCAACGCCGCCGAATTGCCGATCCGTGATCAGTACCGCGTCGTCAACTTCAGCGATCTCGCCGAGCTCTCCTACTCGGTTCCGGAGATCTTCATCCCGGTCGTCGGCGTCTTCCTCGGCGTAATCGCGTTGGGGGCGACCGTGATCGGCACGCTGTACACCCGCGTCGACCAACTCGGGCGTGCGGGCTTCGCGCTGAGTTCGATCCTCCTGATGGCTCCAGGACTCCTCTCCGAGAGTGTCTTCGATCTGCTTGGACTCGTCGGCATGACCGTCTCGGTCGACGCGCTGCTGTTGGATCTGACGCTCCGGGCGGTCGGCTTCGTCGTCTTCGTCGGGCTGACGCTTCGGAATCGGCAGAAAGCAGGCTCGGGAACGGGGCCAGCGAAACGTACCCCGGTTGAGCCCGACAGCACGTAGTCGACCCCCGGACGCTAACGTGGCTTTCCGCTACGTTTAGCACAGTCGGGTGGTACTTTGAGGTATGTACGCGGCAATCGACCACCAGATCACGCTGGATCTCGGCGGTCGGAACTGTCGACGCCTCTACGAGGCCGCCCACGAAGGAACACCGTTAGTGAAGTCCGCCGCCGAGCGGCTGCTTGAAGCGGCCGACTCCGGCGACCGGGTGCTGCTATCGACCGGGTTTCCGATCGTCCCGCCGGAGGCTCCCGAGACCGACGGCCCGCTCGGAACCGCGGTGTTGGCGCGAGCGCTCGGGCAGCTCGGTGCCGAACCTGTGATCGTCGTCGAACCAATGGTCGAAGCGACGATCACCGCCCTTCTCGATGTTCTCGACTGCGAGTACCCAACCGAGATCGTCGACCCGGCGACAGCCACCGTCGAGTCACTGCTCGACCGACACGATCCCGGTGCTGTGGTGGCAGTCGAGAAACCGGGTCGGTGTGCCGATGGCAGCCACCGGAACATGAACGGAGATCCGATCTCACAGCACATCGCTCCCGTCGACGCGCTGTTCGAGGGGGCCCGCGATCGCGGGATTCCGACGGTCGCCGTCGGTGACGGCGGCAACGAGGTCGGGATGGGACTCGTACAGTCGGCGGTCGAAGCCCACGTCGACTCCGGCGAGACCATTGCCTGTGTGACGCCGGTCGACCACCTCGTCGTCGCCGGAGTCTCGAACTGGGGAGCCTACGGTGTTGTTGCCGCGCTGTCGCTCCTCGCTGGCGAAGAGCTTCTCCATACGGGTGCGATCGAGCGCCAACTGCTGGCGGCCAGTCTCGACGCGGGCTGTGTCGACGGGGTACGCGGCGAGTCGGTGCTGTCAGTCGACGGGATTCCGAGCGCGGTTCACGAAGGGGTGGTCAGCGTGCTCACCGAGTGCTGTGCGGCCGCGCTCGACGACTCGTAACCGATGTCGGCTGTCGTCGACCTCGCGTCAATTTCGGCGGCTGTGGGACACTGTGCGTTTAATTGATACCCGGCCGACGACGGTGACACGCATGGCTGCTGACCTCTCGCATACGATCCACCACACGTGCGGAACGTGATCGTCGACATCGTCAAATACACACGCGGTGGTCGCGAGTTCAAGCAACGGGAATACGAGCGCGTGGATTTCCTGGAGAACGGCTGGGTCCGATGTGTCAAACCGCGAAAACGCGAGGACGGCAATCGGGCAGTCGACTACTATCCGCCGCAGAACGGCAGCGAGATCTCCAGCGTCGAGCCGCCCGCCGACGCCAGTGACTGAAAGCGGCTACCGGTCGACCGGACAGCGGTCGATCCCCAGGAGTCGGTAGAGCAGACAGCGGCGCAGCCCGCCTTCGATGATGAGGACAGCCCCGAACAGACCGAGACCGAATTCCGAGAGGATCGGGACCGTGGTGTACCCACCAACCGCGAGCAGGGCGGCGAGCAGACAGCCGATCCCGACTGCGATCCGGAGCCTCGCATCGAGCGGGCCAACGTTCCGGTTCATACGGTCTCTTCGAGTCGACGCCGTCTATATGTTGCTCTCAGTGTGTCGGCTGCCGGATGGTTCTCTGTATACGAGTAGTGAATTAAATAGAGGGTCGACTGTTTTTAGAATCACATGTTCTGAGAAATAAAATCGGTTGGGGCGGATTTGAACCGCGGTCGCTCACTGGGTTCGCTCCCTGCTTCGAACCGCCCAGTACCATTTTTGATTCCACGGACTCTTTGTTATCACTCAGAGTTGCGAGGAATCAAAAAATGGGTTGGGGCGGATTCGAACCGCCGGCCTGCTCCGTGTGAAGGAGCCGTCATAACCTGGCTAGACCACCAACCCGCTACCGATTGCTACCTGTCGACCGGACTTAAAGGCTTCTTTCTACACGCGTTCCGACACCGACTACTAAAAAAGCGGAACTGCCCGATCAGGCCGTCTGCTCGTCGGGCTGGCGGGCCTGCCGCACACGCTGGAACCCCTGCTTGGCAGCAACGCGAACGCGTCCGGTACGCGTTTCCGGCTCCGGTTCCGCTTCGACCTCGTCGCCGAAACGAGCCCGCACTCGCCGGACTACCGGGGTCAACTCCTCGCCGAGGCCGAGTTTGAGGTGCGATGCGGCGCGACCGAGGTAGTACCGTGCGTCACTGAAGTGCTTGTTCATATCTGACCAGATGGCGGCAACAGATATAGTCTTTGTGCTGAATGATTTTAGGCCAACCTAAATCGAAGCCTTGGTTATTCTTTAGGCAAACCTAAAACCACGGTCGGCAGGAGTGGCTTCCCGCCGGCACGTGTATCGCCTCCGTCCTCGGGTCGACGGCACCGTGGGCTCGATCAATGACATGACCCGGACCGGCCGCCGCCACACACTCATCCGTCTGTCCCACACAGATCCCGGCGGCGGCCCCCGTTCTCCGCGACGCTACCGCCCTCCAGGAGCCCCTTCTCCGTCGTCTTCAGTACGTCGGCGACTCCTCGGGCACCTCATCGCGGGCGTTGACCAGCCGCGCGAAGGTGAACAGCCCATCCGACAGGCGATTGAGATACGTCACCGCCTCGGCGTTGATCGGCTCGTTTTGAGCGAGTTCGACCGCCCGGCGCTCGGCCCGTCGGGTGACCGCCCGCGCGTGATGCAGCGCCGCCCCGGAGTCGCCGCCACCCGGCAGGATGAACGACGTAAGCGGTTCGAGTTCCTCGTCGGCGGTGTCGATCCACTCTTCGAGCTGGTCGACGTGCTCGCTGCGGATCTGTGGATCGTCGTCGTCGGGCTCGGGGGTGGCGAACTCCGACTGGATGATATGCAGATGGTTCTGGACCGACTGGAGCCAGTCATCGATGTCGTCGTACCCACTCGGGCGAGCGGTTCCGATCAGGGAGTTGGCCTCGTCGACGACACCGTAGGCCTCGATCCGGGGGTTGGTTTTCGAGACCCGCGAGAGGTCGCGCAGGTCGGTCTCGCCCTCGTCGCCGCGACCGGTATAAATCGTCACCGTCGACCGCCTCCGCTCTCGGTTACAGACATACGACTCGCTTCGGTCGCAATCAGCAAGTAGTTTGGTACAGTCCGGTGGGCTGTCACTCGGTCGCGTGGCCCTCGAAGTCGGCAATCGTCGACCGCCACGACTCCGGGATCGGCACTGGCTCGTCCGCCTCGTAGTCGTACTGCACCAGCACTACGGTCGCGGTCGCGGCGACCGTGCCGTCGACCCGAAGCTCGTGGTCGAGCGTCAGGCTCGTCGTCCCGATCTCCGGCACCGTGGTCTCGACGACCAGCTCATCGTCGAGTTCGATCGGCTGGCGGTAATCGACCGACAGCGAGGCCACCGCGGTGCCGACCGACCCGAGGTCGACACCCAGCACCTGCTCGAAGTAGGCCACCCGGGCCGCCTCGATGTAGCTCACGTGAACCGCGTTGTTGACGTGGCCGAAGGCGTCGATATCACGGAAGCGAACCTGAACTGGCGTCGTAAACGGATGATCGAGGTCCATACACTCCCTCGGGAGGCCGTCCATATGTACGCTGGGAGCGACTGTCCCCGACACCGGCCAATGGCTTTAGTCACGACTTGACCGAACCGACGACCATGGTCTCCGCTAGCACAGCGACTCTCCCACGCCAGCGACGCGCCACCCCACGAGTGAATCGTCCTGCGGTCGACCGGAGGGCCGAACGATGACGGACCTCTCGGGACTGTTCGACCCCGATCGGGTCGCCGTCATCGGCGCAACCGACCGCGAGGGCTCTGTCGGCCGCGCACTCCTGGAGAACCTCGCGACCTTCGACGGCGAGATCGTCCCGATCAACCCGAATCGCGAGACGGTCTTGGATGCGGACTGTTACCCGACCATCGATGCTGCCCCAAACCCCACAGAGATCGACCTTGCAGTCGTTGCGGTTCCCGTCTCGGTCGCCGTCGACGTGGTCCGGCAGGTCGGCGAACAAGGAATTAAAAACGTCGTCGTCATCACCGCAGGATTCAGCGAAACCGATGAGGCGGGCCAACGCCGTGAGCGTGAACTGGCCGCGGTCGCCGCGGAGTACGATCTCGATCTCGTCGGCCCGAACTCCGTGGGCGTGATCAGCACCACAACCGGCCTCAACGGGACCTTTTTGGAGGGCCGACCGCCTGAGGGGTCGCTGTCGCTGCTGAGCCAGTCGGGGGCGTTCATTGCCGCGGTCATCGGCTGGGCGGCCCAGCACAACATCGGCTTCAACGACGTGGTCTCGCTGGGCAACGAGACAGTTCTCGACGAGGTCGACTTCCTCCGACAGTGGGACGACGACCCCGAGACCGACGTGATTCTGGCCTACGTCGAGGATATCGACGAGGGCCGAGCGTTCATCGAGACGGCCCAGGACGTGACCGCGTCGACGCCGGTCGTCGTCATCAAATCCGGCCGCACCGAGGCGGGGGCGGCGGCCGCGAAATCTCACACCGGTTCGATGGCAGGCAGCGACGAGGCCTACACGGCGGGCTTCGAGCAGGCCGGCGTGCTCCGCGCCGGGGACATCCAGCGCGTCTTCGACTTCGGCCAGGTGCTCGCAGGCCAGCCACGGCTCGACGGCGACAACGTCGCGGTCGTCACCAACGGCGGCGGGCCGGGCGTGCTGACGACCGACGCGGTCGACGACTCCAGCCTCGACATCGCCGAGTTCGGAGCCGACACCCGTGCCGACCTCGACGAACTGCTCCCCGCCGCGGCCGACATTACCAATCCACTCGATATCATCGGTGATGCCGACCTCGACCGGTTCGGGTCGGCGCTCGATACCGTGTTGACCGACGAATCGGTCGACGGCGCGGTCGTCCTCTCGGTGCCGACCGCCCTCTACGAGTTCGATGCGCTGGCCGAGACGATCGGCGACCTCCAAGCCGAGCACGGCACGCCGGTCGTCGCCTGTCTCATGGGTGGCGAGCCCGCGGATCGCGCCGCCGACACGCTGGCTCAGTACGGCATCCCCAACTATTTCGACCCGTCCCGAGCCGTCGCCAGCCTCGAAGCCCTCGCCGACTACGGCGCGGTCGTCGACCGGGAGTACGAGCCGCCAGCCGAGTTCGAGGTCGACCGCGAGCGCGCCTCCGAGATCCTCGCCCAGACCGACGACCGCGATGTCGACTACCTCGGCGTCGAGGCGATGGAGCTCCTGGATGCCTATGGGATTCCGACGCCGCCGGGCGAGGTCGTCGAGAGCCCCGAGGCCGCCACAGCGGCCGCCGAGCGAATCGGCGGGCCGGTCGTCATGAAGATCGTCAGCCCAGAGATCGTCCACAAATCCGATATCGGCGGCGTCGAGGTCGGGGTCCCGACCGAGGCCACCGCCGACACCTACCGGATGATCGTCGACCGGGCGCGGAGCCACGACTCGGCGGCCTCGGTACTCGGGGTGCGCGTGGAAGGGTTGGTCGACCTCAAGGAGAGTACTGAGACGATCATCGGCGCGAAGCGGGACCCACAGTTCGGCCACCTCCTCATGTTCGGACTCGGCGGTATCTTCGTCCAGATCTACGAGGATACGGCCTTCCGTGTTGCGCCGGTGAGCAAACACGAGGCCCGCGAGATGACCGACGAGATTCGAGCCGCGCCGATGCTCAGGGGTGCACGGGGGCGGACCCCGGCGGACCTCGACCGCCTCGTCGAGACCATCCAGCGGGTCTCCCAGCTCGTCACCGACTTCCCCGCGATCACGGAGCTGGATATCAATCCGCTTGTCGTCGCCCCGGACGGCGTCTCGGCGATCGATGTGCGACTGCGGGTCGACAAGGCCGACCTCTCGCTGCCCGACTGATCGGCACTCGGTACAGTACGCCAACAGTCAATCCAATCTAGCTTGTGGCTATTTGACGCTCAATCGCGTTGGTGTCTTGTGAATGTCCTATGTCACAGCGTTTAACAGACACCACCGCACTCATCACCGGCGCGTCGTCGGGAATCGGGCGTTCGATCGCGCTCTGCTTTGCCGAGGAGGGCGCAAACATCGTCGTGGCCGACGTTCGAAGCGAGCCGCGCGAGGGTGGGACGCCGACACACGAACAGCTGTCGGACGCGGTGTTCATCGAAACGGATGTCTCGGACATCGAGCAGCTACGGTCGACGATCGACGAGACCGTCGAAACCTTCGGACGCCTCGACGTGATGGTGAACAACGCCGGGGTGTTCCCCGGCTCCCAGCCCATCGAAACGGTCAGTGAGGACGAGTACGACCGACTGCTGGCGATCAATCTCAAAGGCGTCTACTTCGGATGTACCCTTGCCGCCGAGGTCATGCGCGAGCAAGACGACGGCGGCTCGATCATCAATCTCTCGTCGATTGCGGGGGTGGTCGCCTTCGACGATTCGGCGGCCTACTGTGCCTCGAAAGGTGGGGTGACGAACCTGACGCGGGAACTCGCCGTCGAACTCGGCGACGACAGCATCCGGGTCAACGCGATCAATCCCGGTGTCATCGAAACGGCGATGTCGACCGAGGATGCAGCCGTTGCGGGAACGCTCGGCGACCGGATCCCATTAGGCCGTGACGGTCAGCCCGAGGAAATCGCCGGTGCGGCGCTGTTCCTCGCGAGCGAGGAGTCCGCTTACGTCACCGGCCACAATCTCGTCGTTGATGGTGGATACACGGCTCGATGACTCTCGTCGTGGAATCTCCGGACTGCTACATACCATCGTTTCCGTCGTAAACTGGTGGTCGACTGGTAGTCGTCTGTGTGGTAGACGGCTGGGATACCGAGCCGGGAGGAAACAATACAGATGCACCTGCCGACCGACGAGGTCCGTATGCAAGCTCCGATCGTTGAGGGGATCGTCGAATCCCTGCGTATCGGTGTCGGCTTCCTCTGGACCGCGGCGTGGGCGATCATCATGGGACTCGTGGTCACGAGTCTCGTGCAAGTCTACGTTTCGAAAGACCGAATGGCCCGCGTGCTCGGCGACGAGAATCTAACGGGACTGACGAAGGCGACGCTGTTCGGGGCCGCCAGCAGCGGCTGTAGTTTTGGGGCCGTCGCAATTGGCAAAGGGCTATTCAAAAAGGGTGCTCACACCGTGAATTTTCTGGCGTTCATGTTCGCGTCGACGAATCTCATCGTCGAACTCGGGTTGATGATCCTGATTCTGCTCGGCTGGGAGTTCCTCGTCGCAGAACTACTGGGCGGGCTCGTCCTCATCGTCGTGATGGCGGGCATCGTTCACCTGACACTGCCCGAAGCACTGTTCGACGAGGTCAGAACGGAACTCAACCAGCGCGACCACGAACACGGCATCACCGAAGATCCGACCTGCGGCATGGAGGGCCGAAAGGAGCATACGATCGTGACTGACGGCGGCGAAAGGCTCAGATTCTGTTCGGAGGGCTGTCTGGAGAGCTATCGCCAACAGACCGTAAGCAGCGGTAACTGGCGGGACGAACTCCGGTCGTGGGGCGGCTGGTACAAACTTGGCAACCAGTATCGCAAGGAGTGGTCGATGCTGTGGACCGACGTCGTCGCCGGGTTCCTGATCTCGGGGTTCGTGATCGTCTTCGTCCCGCAGTGGGTCTGGAATCGGCTCTTCCTTCAGGGGGATGGCCTGCTTGTGACAGCCGAAAACGCGGTGATGGGGGTTGCGATCGCCGTCATTAGCTTCGTCGGCAGTATGGGTAACGTTCCCTTTGCGGTCGCCCTCTGGGGTGGCGGTGTGAGCTTCGCTGGCGTCATCGCCTTCGTCTATGCCGATCTCATCACGGTTCCCGTGTTGAACGTCTACCGGAAATACTACGGCTGGAGCGTCATGCTGTACATCCTCGGTGTCTTCTTCGTGACGATGGCCTTTACCGGCTTCCTGATGGAACTACTCTTTGATGCCATCGGCATCGTCCCGAATCTGGCCGGTGGCCAGACGGCAACCGAGCAGACCTATTTCGCCGTCGACTACACGTTCTACCTCAACCTCGTCGCCTTCGGGGTCTCGGGATTCCTGCTGTATGTTTACTGGCGAGGACTCGGAGCCCCCGGTCAGTACCGGGATCCCGTCTGTGGGATGCGGGCCGACGACTCCGGGCCGAGTGCCCGCTACGACGGTGAGACGTACTACTTCTGTTCGGAAACCTGCAAACGAGCCTTCGAGAATGAACCGACGGGCTTTGCTGATCGCGGGCCACGAGTCGCCGACGAGGGCCACGAACACGCACACTAGTCGGGGGTCGGGCTCCCCACTACGCCGAATGGGCGGAGTTAACTCGCCGATGTAGAGGCATCGGCTCGACGTGCCTGCCAGACGTTGGCACGGATACCCGCCCGATCGAGCGTCAGGTCGACCGAATCACCGGCCTCTAGGGCGGCGAGCTCGCGGCGGAGCCCACCGTCATCGTAGGCGACGACGTGGAACGTGCCCTGTGTCGAGGGGTCGACGACGGTCATTGTCTCGTGGGTATTCATCGAATCGACTATTTTGTACGATCGGGGTCTTTTTCGACTATTTAGTTCCGCCATGTAACTACAACACGGAGATAACAGTATAAACGTTCCGTATATATGGCCTAAAATGGTTACATTTGTATTAGGAGAGGAGCCAGCGAATTAGTCCCCTCCTCGATCGAACCCGTGAGGCGATAGCCGTGGTTGGTTAGACGTTCTCCATCGGGACACAGCAGATCGGTACCTTCGCGTGGCGGACGACCGATTCGGTGACACTGCCGATCAGATACCGTTCGACGCCGCTCCGGCCGTGGGTCCCCATCACGATCAGGTCGACGTCGTGGTCCTCGCTGTACGAGCGGATCACGCGTGCGGGCGGTCCAGTACCGAGCTCGGCGGTCACGCCGATGCCGGTCTCACGGGCTCGCTGGCGAACCGCATTGAGGGCGTCCTCGCCGGTCTGTTCGAGGGCGTTGTACACACTGATCATCTCGCCCTCGCCAGCGAACCGGCCCGTGTCGACCGAGTAGATCGTGTGGACGGTTCCGTCGTAGACGTCGGCCAGCGTGATCCCCCAGTCGACGGCGGTTTCGGCGGCCTCGCTGCCGTCGGTCGGGAGGAGAATCTCCGAGTACTCGATGTCGACTCCGTCTACGGCCGCCTGTGGCGGAACCAGTAGGACCGGGACGCTCGTGGTTCGGAGCACCCTTTCGGCGACGCTGCCGAGGACGAGTCGTTTGAGCCCGCTCCGGCCGTGGGTCCCCATGACGATCAGGTCGATATCGTTGGCCGTGGCGTACTCGGTGATCGATCTGAACGGGCGGCCCCACTCAACGGCAGCGGTAACCGTTCCGTCGAGGTGCGACCGAGCCAACTCCTCGACGGCGTCGGCTGCACGGGTTGCTCTGGCCTCGAACAGCCCCTTCGGGTCGGATTCATCTTCGACACTCGACAGCGAGGGGTTGATCTCGACGGAGTCGACCACCGACAGCGTGTGGAGATCGGCCCCCACATCGGCCGCGAGACCGATTCCGTGACGGATTCCTGGTTCGGCCCCATCGCTGCCGTCGGTCGGAACGAGAATCGAGTCGATCGAGTTGTCCATAGGTTCCATTCGTCCATCTCGCCTTTATCAGTAGTTGCCGCCAGCGAGACAGTCAGCAGTTCGAGTACAGCGAACTGAAAAACCGGACCGCAGGTCGACCAAACCCTCCCAATCGATTATCCAGTAAGTTACTCGGTGTGTAGTTAATTTCTCACTTGGACTTACCGGAAATATTATGCGTGCGGCCGGTAGAGCGTAGATCATGATACGTGTGGGGGTGAACGGATACGGAACCATCGGCAAACGCGTTGCCGACGCGGTCCGTCTCCAGCCCGACATGGAACTCATCGGCGTGGCGAAAACCCGTCCAAACTACGAAGCCGAAACCGCTCTCCGGAAGGGATACTCGCTGTACAGTGCGATCCCGGAGCAGTCCCATCGATTCACCGAAGCCGGGATGGAACTCGACGGCACGGTCGAGGACCTCGTGGGCGAAAGTGACGTGATCGTCGACGCCACGCCCGCGGGCGTCGGTGCGGAGAACTGTTCGCTCTACCAGGAACACGACACCCCGGCGATCCTCCAAGGCGGTGAATCTCCAGAGACGGTCGACGGGAGTTTCGTCGCCCAGGCGAACTACGACGCGGCTGCAGGCGCGGACCTGCTTCGGGTGGTCTCTTGTAACACGACTGGCCTTTCGCGGCTGTTGGAGCCGCTCGACCGGGAGTACGGCGTCGAAAAGGCCCGTGCGACACTCATACGGCGCGGCGGCGATCCCAGCGAGACCGACCGCGGCCCGATCAACGACATCCTTCCGGACCCGATCACCGTTCCCTCGCACCACGGCCCCGACGTGCAGACGATCTTCCCCGACGTGGATATCGACACCCTCGGGGTGACTGTTCCGGCGACGCTGATGCACTTACACAGTGTGAATATCACGCTCGAATCCCCACCGTCGCGTGCGGCGCTGTCGGAGCTCCTGTCGCGGCAGTCCCGGCTATTTGTCGTGCCAGCACGGCTGGATATCGATGGCACTGCCACGCTCAAGGAGTTCGCCGCCGACGCCGGTCGACCGCGCGGGGATCTCTGGGAGAACTGTCTCTGGAAGGAGTCGATCGCACTGGAAGACAACGACCTGTATCTGTTCCAGTCGATCCACCAGGAGGCAAACGTCGTCCCCGAGAACATCGATGCGATCCGCGCGCTGGTCGGCTGGAAAACCGCCGCCGAAAGCATCGCCCTGACGAACGACCGACTCGGGATGGACACGGGGTCCTACACGAGATCACGGCAGCAGGGCACTCCACAGCCAGCAGACGACTAGCGACAGCCGATTCCGGGGTCAGAGCTGCTTTTGTTTCCCGGATTCGCGGCACGACTGACTCAATTAGTCGACCGGTACCCAATTGGTGGTCTCGTTTGGCTCTTGCCAGTGGACTGTCGGAGTCTGGAGTACCTTCTCAACCGCAGCAGACGATTTTCAAATTTGTGTTCTTATTGTTGAATAACGGAATTTGCTGAATATCTCGCAGTTGCAACTGTATTTTTGGCCGCCCTATGATTTATAATGATTAAAAGCGATAGTTTGCCAAGGTCGGCACTATATGACAGACATCATAACAGACAACGAACCAGTTGTTCGGATTTCGGATTCCGGTCCCCAGCGGAGCGTTCCGGAACAGGGTATCGATACCGACAGGACTGTTGTCGCAGTCGGGCCGACGGGAGTCTCAGCGATAGAGCCACTGTTGTCGGTGACGAAAGACGGAGAGACGGCCTTTTATACGCAGTGTTCGCCGGATGCGGCCGCGGAGATCGTCGAAAGCGTCGATGACGCCGCCGACGGTGTGGCCGCCATGGCCGACCGAACGCAGTCAACTCCGGACGCCGTCGTCGGCCACGATCCGACTACGGCTCGGCTCCCGATGCCACAGCTACCGGGACTCGATACAGGCGTGCGTACCATCCTCGGCGGTTGTGGGTGGCGTCGACCGACGAACTCGGCGGATTACGAGGCAGCAGGCGGGTTCGACGAGCCGGAGCCGGAGGCGGTATTGAATGTCGGATCAGCCCTTCGCGGTAGGGGGTGGGGCGATCTGTGCCACGACGCACCCCTCGCCGAGACGTGGGGGACTGTCCAAGAGGCCGATGGCAACACAGCGGTCGTCGTCAACGCCCACGGAGCCGACCCGGACAGACTGCTGTTGGAGAGTGCCCCCTTCGAGGTGCTTGACGGGGCCGCCGCCCTCGCCCGCACTGTCGAGGCCCACAGCCTCATCGTGTATGCGTCCGAGGCTGACGAGCACGCCGTCGAGACTGTTCGGGAGGCCGCCGCAAACTATCCGGAGCTCCCGGTTCCGGTCGACGTGGTGACTGGTCCCGACGAGTATCGGGCTGCCGAGCCGACGATGGCACTCGAAGCGATCGAAGGCAACCACCGCTTGGAGGCGCGGCTTCGGCCACCGGGTCCCGAAGCAGTCGGGTTGCACGGCCAGCCGACACTCATCCACACCCCCCGAACCCTTGCACAGCTCGCCGTCGCGCTCCGGGAGGAGGAGATCCCACAGACCCGACTGCTGACGGTCACAGGTGATGTCGACGCGCCAGCGACGGTCGAACTGCCCGAATCCGACACCCTTGCTGACGTTCTCGACGCGGTCGACCTGACTGGCACACTCAAAGCAGCCCGCGTCGGCGGTCGGTTCGGCGGGCTGACCAGCGACCTCGACGTGGGCCCCGACCCCGAGTCGCTGGCGGCTGCGGATCTCGGTACCGAGGGATCGATCCACGTCCTCGCTGCTGACCGGTGTATCGTCGAGTTCGTCGGGAAAACGGCCAGTTTTGCGGCTGACGAGAACTGTGGTCGCTGTGTCCCCTGTCGGGAGGGAACGACACAACTCGCAGGACTCCTCCGGGAGATATACGACGGGAGCTACACGCCCGGCAAGATCGAAGAACTGGTTCGCGTGATGTCGACCTCGAGCATCTGCGAGTTCGGAGTTCAGGCCGGTCGGCCGGTCCGAACCGCCATGAGCGAGTTCGAATCCGAGTTCGAGGCCCACGCTGACGGCCACTGTCCGGCCGGGCGCTGTCTCGACCCACTGGAGGTTTCAGTATGAGTTCAGAACAACAACAACAGGCGGAGATTCCGCCACTGACCGAAGGTATCGCCCCCGGAACAGCAACTGATCCGCCGGTCGGCAGCGAGGAGATTGCAACGGTGACCGTCGACGGAACCGAGGTGGTCCTCGATGCGGGGTCGACACTGCTCGACGCCCTCGATCAAATCGAGACCGATGACTACGTTCCGGCCCTCTGTCAGTACGGCAGACAGGAGATCGGCCCGCGAAGCGAGTGCCGCACCTGCATGGTCGAAACTGACGACCACGGCATCGTGCCAGCCTGTAGCTTTCCGGCCCACGACGGGATGACGATTCGGACTGCCGCAAACGAGGCAGCGGAGGCACGCGACGTGAACCTCGATTTGGTCCTGTCGGACCACAATCTGCGCTGTACGACCTGTGGGAAAAACGGTCGCTGTGAGCTCCAGGATGCCTCGATCGAAAACGAGGTCGAAGAGCCACGGTACGGCGTCCTCGACGACCGCGACGAGTACGAACCGCTCGACGACTCCTCGCCGTTCATCCAGATCGACCGCAACAAGTGCATCCTCTGTAACCGCTGCGTGGAGTCCTGCAACGACGTCCAAGTCGAGGGCGTCCTCCGGATCGAAGGCACGGGCAAGGACACCCGGATCGGCTTCCAGAACGGGGCCGAGACAATGGAAGACTCGACCTGTGTCTCCTGTGGCCACTGTGTGACCGTCTGCCCGACCGGCGCACTCGTCGAAAAGGGCATTGAGGACGCCACGACGATTCCGCTTCCTGGATTCACCCAGAAGAACAGCATCGGCAAAACCTACGAAAATACGGAGGAAGCCAAGGGTCCGATGACACCCAAAAAACGAGCCGAACAGACGGAGACAGTCGACAGCGAGCCGCAACCCACCGACGATGGGACAGTCGACGTAGACGTTTGGGATAATGCCTCTAGTGAGAACGGGGGTGGGTGGCCATGACCGACAACCGACATGGCGAGACCGACGACCAGTTGGACGGCGTCGCAGGCTATATGCAGCAGGCCAAACAGCAGGCACTTAAAAACGTCGAACAGGTCGCCGAGGGCGTGGCCGCCGACACGATGTCGGAGGGAAAACTGTTCGAGATCGCCACCACAATCGGCGACAAACGCCTCGAAGACCTGACTGTCGAGGACACGACCTGCGGCTACTGTGCGGTCGGCTGCCGGTTCGATCTCTACTCCGACGGCGAGGAGATCCTCGCGGCCCGGCCGACCGCCGAGGAGGACGCCCCGGTCAACGGGATCTCGACCTGCGTCAAGGGCAAGTTCGGATACGACTTCGTCAACTCCGACGACCGACTAACCAGCCCGCTGGTCCGCGATGAGAACGGTGAGTTCCGCGAAGCCTCGTGGGACGAAGCATACTCGCGGGTGGTCGACGGGCTCGAATCGATCCGCGACGACCACGGCGCTGAAGCCCTCTCGCTGATCGCCTCCTCGAAGGCGACCAACGAGGAAAACTACCTGATGGGCAAGTTTGCCCGGCAGGTGCTCGGCACCAACAGTGTCGACAACTGCAACCGCCTCTGTCACTCCTCGACGGTCGCTGGCCTCGCCCAGTCGTACGGCTACGGCGCAGCCTCGGTCAGCACCGAGGACCTCGAAATAGCGGACTGTATCCTCTTGACGGGTTCGAACACGACCGAGGCCCACCCCGTGCTCGCGACGCGCATCAAACAGAACGTCCGCGACGGTGCCGACCTCTTGGTCTTCGACCCCCGAGAGGTCCAGATCGCCGAGTACGCCACCCAGTACAGCCGGATCAATCCGGGGTACGACGCGGTCTGGATCAACGGGATCATCCGCCACATTATCAACAACGACCTCCACGACGAGGAGTTCGTGGAGAATCGGATCACCGGCTACGAGCCCAAGGAAGCACCCGACCACGATGCAGCCGACGACCGCGAAGAGCGCGTCGACAAGCGAGAGACCGGATTCGAGGCCGTCACGGAGTCGGTCCAGGAGTTCACACCCGAGGTCGTCGAAGAAGTCACGGGTGTGCCCCCCGAGGAAATCGCCGCAGCCGCCGAGACGATCGCCGGGGCCGATGCCTGCGTCTTCGGCTGGACGCTCGGCCTCACCGAACACTCCCATGGGACCGAGAACGTCCTGGCGATGGCGAACCTCGCGGCGATCACCGGACACCTAGGCAAACCGGGCGCGGGCGTCTCGCCGTTCCGCGGCCAAAACAACGTTCAGGGAGGCGGTGGCGACATGGGACCGCTGCCCGACAATTTCCCGGGGTATCAGGATATCGCGGACGACAAACTCCGAGCCAAATTCGAGGCGGCGTGGGATTGTGAGATCTCCCCGGAGTACGGCTACTACACGACCCAGATGTTCCTCGCGGCCGATCGGGGCGACATCCGTGGAATGTACATCATCGGCGAGAACGCGGCGCTCTCGGAGCCCGGAGTCAACCACGCCGAGAAAGTTCTCGAAGAGCTCGATTTTCTCGTCGTCCAGGACCTCTTCGTCAACGAAACCGCCCAGTACGCGGATGTCGTCCTGCCTGCCTGTAGTTTCGTCGAGAAAACGGGTACGTTCACCAACACCGACCGCACGGTCCAGATGGTCAAGCAGGTGATGGAGCCGAAGGGCGACTCACGGTCCGACTGGGAGATTCTCCAGGACCTCGCCAACAGAATGGGACGGAACTGGGACTACGAATCGAGTGCCGAGATTATGGACGAAGTGAACTCGGTGACACCGATCTACGGCGGGATGACCCACGAGCGGATCGAGGCCGAGGGGGGTCTCCAGTGGCCGTGTTGGGATGAAGACCATCCCGGGACGAAACGGCTCTACGAGGAGCAGTTCAACACTGACAACGGTAAAGCGAACCTCCAGGCAGTCGGCTACAGCGAACCCGCCGAGACACCCACCGAGGAGTACCCGCTGTCGCTGACGACGGGCCGCGTCCTCTACCAGTACCACACGGGGACGATGACCCACCGCTCGGACGGGATGATGCAGTACACGCCCAGCGACTTCATCGAGATCCATCCCGAAACGGCCGCGGGGTTCGACATCGAGAGCGGCGACCTCGTTCAGGTCGAATCGCGCCGCGGCGAGATCGTCGTCCCCGCGCAGGTCACGGATCGCGTCGGCCCCGACACCGTCTTCGTCCCGATCCATTTCGCCGAGAGCGCGGTTAACCGACTGACCGACGAGGAGCATCTCGACCCCGCCGCAGCGACACCGGAGTACAAGGTATCGGCCGTGCGCATCAGCCCCGTCGACGGGACCGCCGAGCCGATCGAGGCTGCCGACATCGAAGCCGCGGGGGATGATTGATCATGGCGGAGCCAACCGACTCCTACCCCGAGACCGCCACCAACCGAGCCCGGAAGAACGGCGACGCGGGCGATGGGGATGGCCAAGCCGCCATCCAGGATGCTCTCGCAACGAACGGCGAGCCCCTCGCGGCGCTGATAAATAGGGGCGACGAGTTCGAGAACGCCCTCGAAACAGCGATTCTCGTCATCGCCAGCGCGGACGACGAGGAACTAGACGAGATCACCGACTCGACGGCGAACCTCGTCGCAGCCGCTGAGGGGCTGTCGACCGATGGTACAGCCACGTTGGCAACCGATCTCGGTGAGAACGCCGACGACCTCTCGAAATCGCTCGAAACCATCGTCACCCTCCAACGGGAGGGCCACCTCGACGACCTCGCTGCCCTCGCAACGGCGTTCACCGACTCGCTCTCGCCGGACGACATCGAGGCGCTGTCGACGATGCTCTCGGAGAACGGCCCCGAACTCGTCGACGCACTCGATACCGTCCTCGAACTCCAGCGGGAGGGACAGCTCGAAGCCCTCGTCGGGACGGCCACGACGCTCTCGGCCATCGAGATCGACGAGGACGCAGTCCAGGGGATGAACGACTTCCTCGGGGCGGTCGGCGAGGCCCGGCGCGACTCGGAGCCGGTCGGACTCCGCGGAACGGTTCGCCGACTTACAAGTCGAGACCTCAGAGCCGGACTGGGCTACCTCCTCGCACTACTGAAGGCACAGGGTCGTCGACTCAGGCTCGGCTAACATCGTCACTGTGAGCGACAATCCACCACCCCAACCGTCGGTCTGTCCGCTCTGTGCGGTCGGCTGCCGACTCGTTCCTGGCGATGGGGGTCGCGCTCGCGGTGCGGCTGGCCCCGCGAACCCGAACGGTCGACTCTGTCGGAAGGGTGTCGGTGCCTATCGAGTCGGCGACGGTGACGCCGACCGACTCACCGAGCCGCTGGTTCGTCAGGACGACGACTTGCAGGCTGTTTCGTGGGAAGTAGCTTACGAGCGCATCGTCGACGGGGTGGAGGATATAAAAACGACACACGGCCCGAACGCGCTCGCCTTTCTCGGCGCGCCGCACTGCACGAACGAGGAGAACTACCTCCTCCAGAAGCTCGCCCGGAGTCTCGGGACGAACAACGTCGACAACCGCGCCCGGCTCTGCCACGTCTCGTCGACGCGAGCTCTCTCTGATCGTGTCGGCTGGCCAGCGACAACCAACAGCCTCTCCGACCTCGAAGCAAGCGACGTAATCGTCGTCGCTGGGGCGAACCCGGCCGAACGCCAGCCCATCGCGTTCAACAGTTTCGTCCGTCCGGCGGTCCTCGACGGGGCAACGCTCGTCCACGTCGACCCGGTCGGCAATCGGACGACCCGGCTGGCCGACTACCACGTGGCCCCGCGGCCGGGAATGGACGCGCTGGTGTTCGACCTACTGAGCGCTGCTGTGCTTGAGGGGGGTGACGGCGTCGACCGCGCATTTATAAGCGAGCGAACGCGAGGCCACGACTCGTTTGCGGCGTCGATAGCTGGACTGGACCGTGAGCGGGCGGTGGCGAGAGCAGGCGTCGACGACACAGCCATCGGGCAGGTTGTCGACCGTATCGCGGAGTCCGACCGCGTTGCCGCGCTCGTCGGCACGGGCATCGAAGGCGACGAAGACGAGCCGAACGCGGCGGAGGCCCTGCTGAATCTCCTGCTGTTGACCGGCAACCTCGGCCGCCGTGGAACGGGGCTGTACGTGCTCCGCGGGCTCGTCAACGAACAGGGCGCAACGGACGCCGGCTGTGTTCCCGACTACCTCCCAGGTCACCAGTCGGTGACCGATTCCGCCGCCCGCTCTCGAATCGCCGCGGAGTGGGGAATCGAGCCACCCCCCGTCCCGGGCAAGAACGCGAGCGAACTGCTCGCATCGTTCGGCGGCGACATCCGCGGTGCGGTCGTCGTCGGGGAGAACCCCGCGATTTCGAAACGCGACCCCGAGTGGATTCGCCGTCGACTGAATTCCCTCGACCTGCTCGTTGTGTGCGACATCGTGCTGAGCGAAACGGCCAGACACGCGGACGTCGTCCTTCCTGTCGCCGCCGGTGTCGAGAAGACAGGGACCTTCACGAATCTCGACCGACGCATCCAGCGGTCACGACCAACCAGAGCACCACCCGAGAAGGCTCGGTCCGACTTGGATGTGCTCCAGGAGGTGGGGAGCCGACTGTTCGCGGATCGAGGCCTGTTCGACTATGCTGACGTCGGGGAGGTGTTCGACGAACTGACGCGTGTCGCACCCACTCACACCGGGTTTTCGCACGACGAAATCGGCCCCGAGGGCTGCCAGTGGCCAGCCGACACCGACGGCGTACTCTACAGTGAGTCCTTCGAGACGTCGGACGGACTGGCGGTGTTCGGGACCGCGCAGTACATCGTCGAAACCACAGACGCGACCGTCGACTTGAATACAGCGGGTCGACTGCAGTTGGTGGCCGGTGGCCGAGCCAGCGAGTTTGAGCTCGACCACGCTCACTCCGATCGACAGCTGCGGATGCATCCCGCTGACGCACGCGACCGCGGTATCGAGTCAGCCGACAATATCGTCATCTCGAACCGACAGATCTCCGTCGAAGCGCCGGTCAAGATAACAGACCGTCTCCGGGAAGGCACCGTCTATCTCCCGGCTGCGGTCGCCGACCCGTTTCTCAGGAGCGAGGGGTCGACGGTCACGGTGAGACCTGCTTCGGAGTCAACGGATGATAACTGAGCAGCCGGTCGCGTCGGTGCGTGGAGTCGTGCTTGCGGGGGGCGACAGCACCCGCTTCGCCGACGGCGATAAGGCAGTCGCGAGAATTGCGGGAGAACCAGTTATCTCACGGACCGTGACCGCACTGCAAGCGGCCACCCAGCGGGAGCCAGTCATCGTCGTCGGTACACAAAAAGAGCGAGCGACGTATGCTACCGCTGTCGAGGGAACCGACGTCCGGTTCGTCTTCGATGCACCCGCCTACGACGGCCCGTTAGCCGGGATCGTCGGCGCTGCGAGAGCCCTCGACAGCCAGTGGGTGTTCTGCTGTGGCTGTGATATGCCACTTCTCGCGCCGACAGCGGTGTCCTGGATGATCGATCAACTCCGCCATATAGAGACGACCCGAGAACCGCCAGTCGATGCTGTTGCTGTCGTACACCCGACCGGTGTTGTCGAACCACTCCACACGCTCTATCGTCGAGAGAGCGTGATCGGACTGCAAAAACGGCTCTCGAACACTGCTGGCCCCCGCAGACTGCTGTCGAAGTTCAATCGCGTCTCAACCGTTTCTATAGCCGACGTGCCAGCGCAGATTCCGATCGAACCGTCGACGACGAATATCAATACCGTCGAAGAGTTGGACCGGATCCGGCGCAAACAGTGACTCCTCGTTACTCTGATCGGGGGTATCTAGCTGGTAAGATTGCGATGTTCGTAACTCTCGGTTCTACTCAGATTCAGGTGACAGTACAGATTCCCTATATCAAAATACAGTTTATAAGTATGGTATCGGACAGTCGACAGCCGCTGGCTGAACCGGTATTTTAATTCATCGTGGTGCTAACGGGCTCATATGAGCCTCGAACTTGAACACGACTGTCCCACCTGCGAGGACAAAGAGACCTTCTATCGAGCTGCCAGTACGACACTCCACCTCGGCGAAAAGACGAAATGGCGATGTCCGAACTGCAGTTACACGTTCGTCAAAATCAACGGGATCGACAGTTCCGCGGTGTGAGTCATTAGCCATTGGTCACGGAGATCGTTCTGGTAATCGTCGACGGTGACCCCAGACGGTCTCGCGAAATTTCTCGGTTGCTGATATCTACTCGTGCATATTCGTGTGCGACAGAACAGCTGTTTCCAGATGGCGGTCGACTCTGTTGACACACTCACCTGTTTTCGATTTTTGGACGAGGATGCCATCTCGCCGAGGTCTATCCCGTGTTTCCCGAGAGAGGAGTCACCGTTCAACGAACGTGTATCCCTCGGCGCGGCTACCCTTCCCACTCTCGGTTGGCCCGTATCTGATGAACGCGACTGTAGCATGTGACAAAACCACCAAACAGCGTTGTTGGAACACGCAAAACACGCCTACATAAATCATATAGAGATATACTAAACAACTTGTGGTCGTGGGAAGGAGCCGCTCACCGTAATCAGCCTCACTGGCCCAGACCGTCGATCACAGAGATTGAATAAGAAGAAAATCTCACACTGCCATTACAGACGTACGCTTGTAATTTTATCGAAGGACTACGCTTGTCCGCCGTATGCAGTGTACCACCGATGAGACGGTTGCGTTCGTATATACCGAACATCGGTCTGCCCAAAGCGTACCATTCTCGTCGTCCGAATCGTGTAGACGATTACAAGACGGTACTCCGTCGGTTTTCGATCCGTAGAGGGCGTTTCCCCGAGCCGTATGGGTTGACTGTAATAGATCTCTGTTCGAACATACCGAACAGCGCTGCCCGAGCGTGGTCGACCCAACCGATCCACCGAATCGTTATTCGAGTGACTCCGTCGACGTGTTCTCGTCCGAAACAGTGTGGTCAGTATGGGGGACTGCCCAACGGACGGCGTTGTCGATCACATCGAGGACGACCGGTTCGTGGTAGACGGGGTAGGTCTCGTGGCCCGGCCGGAAGTAGAAGATCCGACCGTTGCCGCGCTGATAGCAGCAGCCCGACCGGAACACTTCGCCGCCTTCGAACCACGAGACGAACACCAGCTGGTCCGGTTCGGGGACGGCGAACGGCTCGCCGTACATCTCGGTTTCCGGGATGACGAAGGACGTGTCGAGCCCCGCCGTAATCGGGTGGCTCGGGTCGACCGTCCAGATGCGCTCGCGTTCTCTAGACTCGCGGTAGGTCAGCGAGCAGGGCGTCCCCATCAGCCGCTTGAACGGCTTCGAGAAGTGCGCCGAGTGCAGCGGGACGAACCCCATGCCGTCGTAGATCCGTTGGCAGACGCGGTCGACGATCTCGTCGTCGACGTCCTCGTGGGCGCGGTGCTCCCACCAGACGAGCACGTCGGTCTCGTCGAGAACCTCCTCGGTCAGCCCGTGGTCCGGCTCATCGAGGGTAGCTGTCCGAACGTCGTGGCCGCGGTCGCGGAGTCCCGCGGCGAGGACCTCGTGAATCCCGCCGGGGTACACCGACGCGACCTCGTCGTTCGTTTGTTCTTCGAGAAACTCGTTCCAGACGGTAACTGAAACCATACGCCTACACTCTCAGCCCGTCTCCTAAACCTACCGCCCACCGTACCGTCGTCGGTCGACGGCGGCTGTTGCCCGCGTCTGTGGTGTTTTGAATGATCGTTCATGCAACTAATTTTCACGATTGTATGCGCGCAAAATACTTATTTACCTCTGGGCAAAACGGAGAAGTGAGAATGTTCGTCCAGCTACCCGAACTCAACGCTGCCGCATCGATTGATGAATGGACGCAGGCCGTCGCTGAAGGGAACGACGTCGACGAGGCCGTCGTCGAGGCCATCGTGACCGAAGTCCGTAGTCAGGAAGACACCGACGCCACGACGCCGACAGAGACGCCGTGGGACTCCGAAAGCTCCGGAATGACGTATATGTGGCCAGCCAACGAACACGGCGACTTCTAACCGGGCACTCCACCACGACACGCTGTTTTTGTGTGCTGAATCGGATTGTCGATATCGGCGTGCGGATAGCAGCCAAAAATAAGATCGACTGGTGCGTAGAGAGCCTTTCAGTCGTGACGGACGTCGACAGCGTCGTCTTCGAGGAGTTCGTTCCATTTGTCGACGCCAGCCTCGGCGACTGCGCGGTCCTGGGAGACTTCGCCGCCGGAGACGCCGATCGCGCCGACAATCTCGCCGTCGGCTTCCAGCGGGTAGCCGCCGCCGAAGACGACCATCCGCCCCTCGTCACGGGTGTCGAGCCCGTACAGTGAGTTTCCGGACTCGGACGCCTCGGCAAGGTCGTGAGTCGGCATATCCAGCGCGGCCGACGTGTAGGCCTTGTTTTTCGAGATGTTGACCGACGCAAGCCACGCGCCGTCCATCCGGTGTTGGGCGATGAGGTTCCCCTCACTGTTAGCCACCGCGATCACCATTGGGTTATCGATTTCGTCTGCCTTCTGCTCGGCTGCCTTGATGAGTTGCGTTGCTGTCGCCAGCGGGATAGATTCTACCATGCAACTACCGATTTATTTCAATAGACTATAAGTGTTCGTATTTTTTGAATATTTACAGCATAAAATTGATCAGTCACCCTCGACTGGTTTTCGGCTGTCGACCGTCCCTCAGCTGCAGATAGCTGTCTACTGGATCGGATTGGCAGCCATTCGCCCGGCGACGATACCGGTAGCCAGCGAGACGCCGCTGGCGGATTTCTCGCGGGCGATGTCCGCGCCACCGACGATCGACCCGGCCGCATAGAGGTTTGCGAACTCGGGCTCACCGTCGGCGTCAAGCGGCTGCATCGATTCGTTGGGTCGGAGGCCGAAGCGTGCGTAGGGGTGGTCGCCGAAGGCGTCGTCGACGAACCAGTCGTAGCGGTCGTCGGGCTGAGGAATATAGCAGTCGAACACCGGCTCCTGGACACGCTTGCGGTCGGAGTCGAGCCCCTTGCCGACGAAGCCGCCGGTCGCCAGCACGAACTGTTCGGCCGAATACGGGACCTCGCGGCCCTTGTGGTCGACCCACACTGACTCGATCCGACTCGGATCATCCCTGTTTGTCTCGTAGCCGACGACCGGATTCCCAGTCTCAAACCGCACGCCTTCGGCATCGAGGGCCTCATAGAGTCGATCTTCGAGCCGGAGGCCGAGCAGGCTCGGCGGTCCCATCGGGATCTCGAAGACGTCGACACCGAGTCGGTCGCCGAGGTCGGCCCGCACCGCGACGGTGTGGTCGTCGCCGAGCAAGGCGGGAAAGCCGACGCGTTCGGCATCGCCGACGTGTGGGTCGATGGCTTCCACGAGTGCCTGCCGGGCCGGTGTGCCGTCGATCGGCTCGTCGTGATCCAGCGCCTTCGCAACGCGGGTGATCTTGGCGTCCGCGCCGAAGGCCTCGGCGAACTCGATTTCCGCGCCGGTCACATCGAACGGGACCCCAGCCAGTTCGAGGGTGTCGGCGACCTGTCGGGCGTCGAACTCCGTGAATGAGCGAAAGCCGACGATGGCCATCGGTCGGCTGTCGCTGGCGATCCCGGCTGCGACCGCGCGTGGATAGCGGGCCGTCGGTTTGACCGTCCCGCCGAAGGTGGGGATGAGCGCGTTTTTTTCGGTGTGACTGCCGAGATACATCTCACCGGTCATCTCGTCGAACAGTGCCAGCCCCTCGCGGAGTGCTTCGGGACCGAGAATCGAGTAGGGGTGGGTCGGTGGCAACGCCTCGATTTTCTTAAAAGGGGTGACGAGTGGACCGGTGTACTCGCCGCGAGACGAGCGAACGGTTCGGAAATCCTTCCGTCGTTGGGTGATTTCGTCGGCCTCGCCAGGCTCGCTTCGAGCGGGGACGTAGCCAAGGCCATCGATCAGTCCCGAGGCCTGCCGGAGCGAGGTTCGCTTGTGGCAGACCAGCCGCACGTCGGCCCCCTCGCGGGCGGCCGCGATCGCGCTCGTGATTCCGGCGAGGCCGCCGCCGACCACCAGCACCTCGCTTTCAATCGCCATGCAACCCCTCGGTCGGTTCGGCTCGACCTCCGTCGAAGGCCGCGTAGTCAACGCTCGGCCCGCCGACCGCGGGGTCTGCGTCGTGGTTCATCGTGGTGGCGTGTAGCAGATGGTTGAGCATCGCCTGGGAGAGTTGTCGACCCCAGAGCGTGTGTCGCTGACCCTTCCAGCGTTCCTGATATAGCTGGTCGAGCCCGTCGCGGGCGGTGACGGCGTCGTGTTTCGGGTAGATCTCGGCGCTGATCCGGTGGGAGCAAAACCCGCCCTGACAGTTCCCCATCGACGCGCGGGTCCGGAGCCGAATTCCGTTGGGGTCCGCACCCACGTCGTCGACAGCATCCTGGATCTCCGCGCGAGTGACGGCTTCGCACTCACAGACGGTTGGGTTCGGCTCGTCGGTGTCTAAGACTTCCGCGGCACGGTCCCCGAGCCGCTGTGTGCTCCGACGGGCAATCGGCGATCGTAATCCGAAATCGTCCATCCGATCTTCGAGCACCGAAATATCGCTGCTGCCGGGCAGCGGCTCCTCGTGGGTCCGGCATGCTGCGTCGACGCCCAGCACCTCGCAGACGTGGTCGGTCGCGGATTCGGCCATCTCCCGGTAGGTCGTGAGTTTGCCGCCGACGACCGAGCAGAATCCAGCTATTTCATCGCGCTCGGCGTGATCGAGGACGAAGTAGTTCCGCGTCACGTCGCCCGAGTCTTTGGTCGACTCGGGGTTCGGATCGTACAGCGGCCTGACGCCCCAGTAGGCCCGGATCATCCGCGCCTCGGCGGTGATCGGCACCATCTCGCTTGCGATGTCGATCATCATGTCGACTTCCCACTGTTCTTCGGGATAGTCGTCGGGGTCCTCTACTGGGTCGTCGTTGGCCCCCAGCAGGACGGTGGTTTCGTGCGGAATGATGGTGTCGCCCTCGGCTTTCGGCAGACAGCGGTTGATCACAGTGTCGATCTGCCGGACGTTGGTGACCACCATCGCGCCCTTCGAGATCGCCATTTCGAGATCGATATCCGCCATCTCGGCGATCTGACTCGCCCACGCGCCGGTCGCGCTGACGACGTAGTCGGCCTCGATGATCTCGGTCTGCCCCTCTTGGCCCTCACCGAGGTAGTTGGGATCTTGACGTTCGATCTCGACGCCGGTGACGCGGCCGTCTTCGACGATGAGGTCGACCACTTCGGCGTGGGTTTCGACCGTCGCGCCGTGGTTGACGGCGTCGGCGGCGTTAGCCACACAGAGCCGGAAGGGGTCGATCGCGCCGTCGGGCACCCGGATCGCGCGCTTGACGCGCTTGGTGAGATGCGGCTCCTGACGCCGGGCTTCCGCACCGGAGATGACCTCGGTCGGAATGTCGCACTCCGCACAGCCCGCCAGTTTCTGTTCGAAGTACTCGTCGGAGTCGCCCTCCAGTTGGACGAACAGCCCGCCGGTGTCCTCGATACAGTGGCCCGCGATCCGGTGGAGGATCCGGTTTTCCTGCATACAGTCGACTGCGCTTTCCTGGTCGCTGACGGCGTACCGGCCCCCGCTGTGGAGGTGGCCGTGGGTGCGACCGGTGGTGCCCTCGGTGAGGTTCCCCCGCTCGACGAGGGTGACGTCGAACCCCCGCATGGCGAGGTCGCGAGCGGTGCCCGTGCCGGTGGCTCCGCCGCCGATAACGACGACTGAGTGAGTCATGTGGTTTCGATGTGGTGGAGTAGCATGATAATCGTTACGTGCGTCCGTGTTTGTGGGGTGTTGGCGTGCCGCTGTTACAGATCGACGGCACAGTCAGTGATCCTGGCCGTAGTCGGCGAAGCGTTCCAGGAGGGTGTCGATTTCGGCATCGTCGAGCAGATTGGGCTCGCCGATGTTGCGGGCCTGGTAGTGGATCCGGGCGCAGTACTCGACCATCAGCGCGACCTCGAAGGCCTCACTGACGGTGTCGCCGACCGCCAGGACGCCGTGGTTCTCCAGGAGGCAGGCGTTGTACTCCTCGCCGAGCGTCTCCAGTGCGACCTCCGCGAGTTCGGCCGTCCCGTAGGTCTCGTAGGGGGCGACTGGGATCTGATCGCCCGCGAAGGCGATCAGGTAGTGGGAGGCCTCGATTGGTTCGTTGAGGCTGGCGAACGCACTGGCATACGGCGAGTGGTTGTGGACGACCGCACCCACGTCGTCGCGCTCCCGGAGGATGTCGGTGTGCATCCGGAACTCGCTGGAGGGTTTGCGCTTGCCAGCGACGTGTTCGCCCTGAATATCGACGACAGACACGTCCGCCGTCTCGATTTCCTCGTACGGCATCCCCGAGGGGCTGATCGCCACCAGGTCGCCGTTCTGTGAGCTGATGTTGCCGCCGGTGCCCTCCGTGAGGCCCTGGTGGAGCATCTTCCGGCCGAACTCGCTGACGGCCTCGCGGTTGGCCCGCAGTTCGGTGAGTCGGTCGGCCGACACGCTCACACCCGTGTCCGGTTCGGCTCCCGCATCGTCGGCCGACTGGCTCTGGCCGTAGTCGGCGAACCGCTCCAGGAGCGTGTCGATTTCGGCGTCGTCCAGGAGGCTCGGCTCGCCGATCGAAAGCGCGTAGTAGTGGATTCGCGCACAGTACTCGACCATCAGCGCGACCTCGTAGGCCGCCTCCGCGGTCGCGCCCGTCGCCAGGACGCCGTGGTTCTCTAGGAGACAGGCGTTGTACTCCTCGCCGAGGGTTTCGAGGGCGACCTCCGCGAGTTCGGCCGTCCCGTAGGTTTCGTAGGGGGCGACCGGGATCTCGTCGCCGATAAAGGCGATGAGGTAATGAGAGGGGCCGACCGCCTCGCCGATGCTGGCGAAGGTGCTGGCGAACGGCGAGTGGTTGTGGACGACCGCGCCCACGTCGTCGCGTTCCCGGAGGATATCGGTGTGCATCCGGAACTCGCTGGAGGGTTTGCGGTCGCCGTCGAGCTGGGTGCCGTCGACGTCGACGATCGGCACGTCCTCGGGCTCGATCTCGTCGTAGGCCATCCCCGAGGGGCTGATCGCCACGTTCCCGTCGTCGGTTTTCACGCTGATGTTGCCGCCAGTACCTTTGGTGAGGCCGTCGGCGAGCATCCGGCGGCCGAGCTCACTGACTACCTGCTGGGCAGATGGGTCTGTCATGGTCCGTACCTACCCGTTTGCCGAGGGGGATTATTAATGTACGTAGTTACCAACCGGTCGGGGTGATTATAAAACAGAGCCAACAGTAACCACTGGTAGTTATATATCAGGGTTGATCATTGCTAACTGCGCATGAGCCGAGTACTCATCGGTGTCGACGCCGGCACCTCCAACCTCAAAGCCGCAGCGTTCGATCTCGACGGCGAGCAGATCGAGATCGCCACAATCGAAAATCCGGTCGAGACACCCCAGTCCGGGTGGCAGGAACAGAACATGACCACCAACTGGAAGAAGACGGCCACCGTCATCAGCGAGGTCGTCGAGGATATCGAGGACGACCACGAGATCCTCGGCATCGGGATCACGGGACAGGGCGACGGCTGCTGGCTCATCGACGAAGACGGTGATCCGGTCCGTGATGCGATCCTCTGGTCGGACGGTCGGGCCTCCGAAATCGTAGACGAGTGGGTCGACAACGGGAAGGCCGACGTGATCCGGGAGGCGACGGGCACCGACATCTTCCCCGGCGTCACCCTGCCGATCATGCAGTGGCTGGTCGAAAACGAGCCCGAAACGCTCGAGGAAGCCGAGACGGTCTTTTACTGTAAGGACTGGCTCAAGTACAAACTCACCGGCGAGCGGACGATGGACTACAGCGACGCGACGCTGCCGTTCCTCGACATCGAAACGCGGGAGTACTCCGAGGAGGTCCAGGAACTGGTCGACTACGACGCTGTCGACGACCTGCTGCCGCGGCTCGCGCCGCCGACCGAGATCATCGGCGAAGTGACCGGCGATGCCGCAGTCGAAACCGGACTTCCCGAGGGGACACCCGTTATTTCGGGCGTCTTTGACATCCCGGCCAGCGCCATCGGCAGCGGCGCGGTCCGGCCCGGCGAGAGTTCCTCCATCGTGGGGACGACCTCGCTGAACCAAACCGTGTTGACTGAGCCCCCCGAAGAGCTGCTGGGTCGGGGCTTCACGCTCGCGGTCGACGATGAGTTCTATCTCCGGTCGATGGCGTCGATGGCGGGCACCCCCAACATCGACTGGTCGTACGCGAACATCGCCAACAATCGGGAGTTCGCCGATGTCGAGGCGGAGATCCAGGAGATTCCGGTCGGCTCCGAGGGGTTGCTGTATCACCCCTACCTGAGCTCCTCGGGCGAGCGACATCCGTTCCTCAAGACGAGCGCCCGCGCCCAGTTCATCGGCCTCTCGCCGGAACACGACCAGAAACACATGATGCGAGCGGTCTACGAGGGCGTCGCGCTGGCGATGCGTGACTCCTTCGAACACATTCAGGTCGAGTCCGATCGGGTCATGATCGCTGGCGGGGGCTCCCGCTCGGCGTTCTGGTGTCAGATGTTCGCCGACTGTCTCGGCGCACCGATTGTCCTCCCGGAGGGCGACGAACTCGGCGCGAAGGGTGCGGCCCTGCTGACGGGCGTCGCCCTCGACGAGTACGAGGACCTCGAAGCGGCAGTCGACCGGACCGTTCGGACCACCGATCGGTTCGAACCCGACCCGGAGAAAGTCCCCAAATACGACGAGTGGTACGAGTTCTACCACGACGCCTATCAGGCGATGTTCGACGTCTGGGACGACCGCGTCGAGACGCTCGACCGCCTCCGCGACAAACAGAGTACGACGCCAGCAGCGCAGTGAGCCACAGACGGGCAGTATAGAGGCACCCTCACCAGAGACGGCTCCCACGCCAGCCGAGCGCGCTCGACGACCGCCGCCGGGCACGGGCTCGTCGACGCACAGCGGGCACAACCTATTTGATCAGGACATTCGTTGTCGCCGTATGGAAATCACCGGCTACGAACTGTTCGCCGTGCCGCCACGGTGGCTCTTTCTCAAACTCGAAACCGACTCCGGGATCTGCGGCTGGGGCGAACCTATCGTCGAAGGCCACACGAAGACGACGCGGGCCGCGGTCGAAGAGATTCTCGACAACTATCTAATCGGGAAAGATCCCCTGGAGATCGAGCGCCACTGGCAGGCGATGTACCGGGGTCGACATTTCCGTGGCGGCCCAATTTTGATGAGCGCCATCGGCGGCATCGACCAGGCGCTGTGGGATATCAAGGGTAAACAGTACGACGCGCCGGTGTACGAACTGCTCGGCGGCCGGGCCCGCGACCGGATTCGAACCTACCAGTGGATCGGCGGCGACACGCCCGCGGAGGTCGCCGACGCGGCCGAGGCCGCGGTCGACAACGGGTACAAGACGCTGAAACTCTCGGTCTCGCAGTTCCGCCGGATCGACTCCCCGGCTGCAGTTACCCACGCCCGCGACCGGCTCGCGGCCGTTCGAGAGCGTGTCGGCGACGGGATCGATATCGGCGTCGACTTCCGTGGCCGGATCACCAAGTCGATGGCCAAATCGCTCGCCGAGACACTGGCTCCTCTCGATCCGATGTTCTACGAGGAGCCCGTCCTCTCGGAGCACGCCGACTCCCTCGGAGATATCGCGGCGCACACGACCGTTCCGCTGGCGATCGGTCAGCGGCTCTACTCGCGGTGGGATGTCGCGCCGCTGATCGAGGCCGGAGCCGTCGACCTCCTCCAGCCATCGCCCTCACATGCGGGCGGCATCTCGGAGGTTCGCAAAATCGCGACCAGCGCCGAGGCCGCCGATATCCTCGTCTCGCTGCACTGCCCGCTCGGGCCAATCTCGCTGGCGGCCTGCCTCCAACTCGATATGGCGATCCCGAACGCGATCGTCCAGGCCCAAAGTCTCGATCTCCACCAAGCCGAAGCCAACGATCTGCTGGCGTATCTCGACGATCCGACGGTGTTCGGCTTCGCCGACGGCTACCTCACTCCGCCCGACGCTCCTGGACTCGGAATCGAGGTCGACGAGGCGGTCGTCCGCGAACAGGCCCAGTCGGATATCAACTGGCAGAACCCGATCTGGTACCACGACGACGGCAGCATCGCCGAGTGGTAGTCCCCGTGCGCGTTCGGTATTAGTGAACAGTTTTATATACTGATCCGGAACAGGTAGGATATGGAAGACGCCTCGGACCTCCCGGTGACGGCGACAGGGACCAGCGTGCAGATCCTCGAAACGCTCATCGAACGCGACGGTGCGGGGGTGACCGAGATCGCGACCGTCCTGGACCGCTCGAAGAGTTCGGTGCACAACCACCTGGAGACGCTCACCGGCCTCGGGTTCGTCGTCAAAGACGGCTACGACTACCGCGTCAGCCTTCGGTTCCTCGCGATCGGCTCGTATGCCCGCTCGCAGTATCCGCTATACGCAGCCGGGGTGAGCGAGGTCGCCCAACTGTCGACCGCCTCAGGCTGTTCGGCCGGACTGGCGGTCCTCGAAGACGACAGCGTCGTTTGTTTGCATCACCGGCTCGGCCCGGACACTGATGCCCCGCGGGTCGAGGCGGGCGATCGGTTGCCGCTGGACTGTACGGCCGCCGGAAAGGCGATCCTTGCGGCGCTCCCTGAAGCGCGCCGCGACGAGCTATTGGCGGAGTACACCTTCGACAGCGGGACTGCCCAATCCCATTCGAGCCGGTCAGAGCTCGACGCCAAACTCGGGACCGTCCAGACCCGCGGCCTCGCCGTCGACCGCGAGGAGTGGTATCCCGATCAGCGCGGGATCGCGACGGCCGTTACGGGTGTCGACGGCGAGCTGCGGGGTGCGATCTATCTGCTGACTGCCACCGAGGACCTCTCTGGCAAGCGGTTCCAACAGGACCTGCCTGGACTCGTCATCAGCTCGGCCAATCGGATTCGAAACGCCCTCCGAGAGTCCTAACAGCGGACGCCAGGAGTGAGGCCGATTGGCGTTCGGAATAGCCGAACAAAACCACGGCCGACAAACCCAATTCGTCGATTGTTTATAAATAAGCGGTGTACAACAGGATTAATCATTGTATACTGTTCGCTATTACTGAACAGGGAACACCTTCGACAACTCACGGCCGTAGCCATCTTGTATTACAAGAATATGCTTGTAATGCTTGGCGGCTGCTTAGACTGTAGGTAGAGACGAGGAATATACACCGACACCAAACACATTATAAATTTACTATGTTTATCTATTCATATCGTATTTAATATACTTACTTCACACTGTTGTTTCTGTGGAGCTGGCCCCGAAGTCGAACGGTGCTGTCGAGATTTACAGCCACACAATGTGTCGGCGGCTATTTTCTCTCAATGGGGTTTGAGACTTATCAAACGCATAAAAACGGCGTTTAGCTGTAGCTATGTTTTATGAGAATCGGTGTGGATGTGATGTCGGCCGATGGCTGATGCTCCGTCGACGATCCCTTTCCAACATAAAAGAGAATCTGTCTTGATTCAGAACTACCAGATACTTTTCTATGAAATAAATATAGTAGGTTACTTGGCTGAGTTGCTGAAATCTGTGGATGTGCAGCATGGGGATGTGGTCGACCACGAAGAAACCACAACCGTGTTGTTGGGGCCACAGAGAAGAAGTACCATGTCGACTTCGCGGACGCGCACGACGCTGTGGGTGATTCTGGCGTCGGCGACGCTAACGGTGATGGCCGGAGCGATTCTCGGCCCGATCGTCCCAGCGATCCAGGAGAGCCTCGGCGTCTCCGAGTCACGCGCCGGGCTCATCATCACCACCCACGGCGCGCTGATCGTCCTCGTGAGCCCGTTTGCGGGCGCGCTGATCGATCGGGTCGGCCCGCGTCGGCCGTTCATCGCGGGGCTGCTGCTGTATGCGGTCGGCGGCGGGGCCGGACTCGGGATCGACGCCTTTTGGCCGCTGTTGGCCTCGCGGGCCGTCCTCGGCGTCGGCGTTGCGTTCGTCTACACCGGCATCACGGTCCTCATCTACGAGCTCTACGAGGGCCAGCGGATGGATCGCGCGCTGGGGTTGCGGAGCAGCGCCAACAGCGTCGGCGCGGTGATCTGGCCGCTGGTCGGCGGCGCGCTCGGGACGCTCTCGTGGCAGGCTCCCTTCGGCGTCTACCTGATCGCCCTCCCGCTCGGCCTGCTGGCGGTCGTGACGATTCCCGAGACCGGCGGCAGTGAGGGGAGCGTCGGCGGCGGGGCCACTGACTCGGAGACAGGGATCGCTGGCGTCGTCGGTGTCTTCCGAGAGCGCCCGACGCTCCTCGGCGTCTACCTTCTGTACTTCGGAGCGAACGCCCTGCTGTATTCGATCGTCGTCTTCTATCCTCAACTGCTCGAAGGCGTCGGCATCACCTCCTCGTTTTCGATTAGCCTCTATCTCGCCGCCAACGGGCTGGCCGGTGGCGTTTCGGCCGCGCTTTACGACCGCCTGATCGCCCGGACGAGTCGACCCGTCCTCGTCACGGTGGCACTCGCGCTATGGGCGGTTGCGTTCGGCGGCGCGACACTGGTCGGCTCGCCGCTGTCGGCAGTCCCTTCGGTGGTCGCTTTTGGCCTCGGCCTCGGCCTCGTGTTCCCCTCGGCGTTCGGCTGGATCGAGGCGCTCGCGCCGGTCGACCGACAGGGCCAGTTTAGTTCCTATCTCGCCTCCGCGGGGTATACGGGCCAGTTCATCTCACCCGTGGTGTTCGGCCCGCTCGTTCCCGCCTTCGGCGTGCGTGGCGTGTTCGGCGCGGCGGCGCTCGTCTCGGTCGGAGGGCTTCTGCTGCTCGGCTGGTTCGGGCGCAGCCGGACAGCCTGAACGAATAAAAGAGGCGGCGGCCGACTAGTCGGCGGGCTGTTCGGCTTCGAGTTCGACATCCAGACAGGCACAGGCGTCGAGTTCGGGATCGAAGCAGTCGGGACACTCGGGTTTGCGGTCGATGATCGTGTCCAGCCGTTCGGCCACCGTGCCGTCGATAACGCTCTCTAACTCTCGGGCCTCCTCACGGAAGTTCTCGACGTCCAGGACGTTCACGAGGAACCGTTCGATGATACAGTAGGTCTGGAGTGCATCGCGGGCGCGGACGATGCCGTCGTCGGTGAGGCTCACGCCTTTATATTTCTCGTGTTCGGCCAGGCCGCGGTCTTCGAGTTTGCCGATCATCTCGTTGGCGCTGGCGGGGCTGACATCGAGCATATCAGCGACGCGGCCGGTTGCGGCGGGGTTGTTGTCCTGCTGTTGGATCAGATAGATGGCTTTGAGATACTGGTTGGCCGTGTTCATTCGCGTTCCTCCATGATTTGTGTTACTTCTTCGACGCCATCGCGTTCCTCTTCTCGCAGACCGCGCAGTACCTCCAGGAGGCGCTGGCGGTCGACGGTGAACTCGGCGTCGCTGGCTTCGATCGCCTCGATCAGATCGTCGTAAAACTTGTAGGCGGTCTCCTCGTTGCAGAGCTGGTCGTACAGCACGCCGTCGAAATCCTCGGGTTTGGTCTGGCCGTAGCGGGCCTCGACGAGCGTTTCGATCTCGTCGAAGGGGATGCTGTCGACGGTCAACCCTTCGATGAGTGCTTCGAGTCGTTTGCGGTGGTCGGCGGACTCCTCGGCCGCGCCCTCCAGGAGGGCCTCGATCTCCGCGTCGAGCGTGCGGTCCTCCTCGGCGAGTGACTGATAATGCCGTGAGGCGCGCGCCTCGACGACCTCTTCGAGGACGATCCCGATCTGGAGCAGCCGGGCCAGCTGGCGGTCCGACCCCACCTGTTGGCCGAGACTCACTGGCCGCCTCCGTTCGATACGACTGTATTCATGTGTTACTCTCTGTGCGTCGGGGACTTACGGTTTTCCCTCTCGGCGGTATCGGTGGCTGCCGGTCACTGACCGAACAGCCGGTCGACCAGCGACCGCTCCTGTGGCCGTTCGGCCAGCAGTACCGACGAGTCGAGTCGTCGACAGCACCAGTGGCTCGACAGGAACGATACACTTTCAATCAGCCGATTAAAAAATCGGGGCAAATGTATATCGTTATCGTCGGCGCGGGCGATATCGGGACCTCACTCATCGCAACGGCGACTGCAGGCAACAACGAAGTCGTCGTCATCGAACAGGACCCTGACCGGGCCGAGCGGGCCTCGAAACAGTACGACTGTCTCGTGATCAACGATAACGCGACCTCGAAAGAAGTACTGGAAGACGCTGGCGTCGACCGGGCCGACGCGCTCATCTCGACAACCGACCAGGATGCCACCAACATTATGGTCTGTCTGTTGGCACAGGAGCTGTCAGTCCCACACATCGTCTCGGTCGTCCACAACCCCGAACATATGGATCTCTTCGAGCGGATCGGTGTCAACACGATGGAAAACCCACAGAGCCTCATCGCCGAATACCTCTATCGGGCGGTCAAGCGCCCCTCTGTCGTCGACTTCATGCACATCGGCGAGGAGGCAGAGGTCTTCGAGATCGTCGTCAAACCGGACGCGACAATCATCGGCAAAACGCTGCAAGAGGCCAACCAGCAGGGAATCATCGGCGAGGAGATGCTCATCGTCGCCATCGAACGCGAGAGTGCCGAGCGACCAATCACCCCCCGCGGAAACACCGTCATTGAGGAAGACGATATCGTTACCGTGTACTCGGCCGACGGCGTCACGCCCGACGTAACCGACATCTTCGGCCACGCCGAGGACGAGTAGTATGTCGACACGGACCTCGGATCTGCTCCCGACTGACCTACAGATCATCGGTCGGGATATCGGCTCGCTGCTGCTGATCGAGGCGGCACTGATGACCGTCACCGCCCTGATTGCGGTTATCTTCCGGGAGTGGTACCCCGCAGTCGCCTTCTTCATCGTCGGCGGCGTGACTGCGGGCGTCGGTGGGGCTGCGAACCGACAGTTTGCGGATGCCCCGGCCCCGCGAATGAAACACGGGATGGTCATCGCCGCCGCGGGCTGGTTCATGGTTGCGGCCTTCGGCTCGCTCCCGTTCCTGCTTGCGGCGTGGATCACCCCGCCAGCCGTGATGGACACGTTCGTCCCGCCTGGGCTGGACACGAGTACGTGGGAGTCGATCAGGGTCGGCGGCACCACGACCCTCTCCAGTCTGGCCTACTTTCGCAGCCCGCTCCATGCGTTTTTCGAGAGCATGAGCGGCTGGACCGGCAGCGGGCTGACGATGGCGATCCACGAGCCATCGCTGCCGCGGGCGATCCAGTGGTGGCGCTCGTTCATCCAGTACGTCGGTGGCGTCGGCGTGATCGTCCTCACGGTCTCGATCCTCTCCCGGCCAGGGAGTGGGAGCTACGCACTCTACCAGAGCGAGGCTCGCGAGGAGAAGATTCACCCGAGCGTCGTGTCGACGGTCCGCACCGTCTGGAAACTCGTCGTCGGCTACACGGCGTTGTCGTTTGTGCTGCTGTTCGGCGCGATTCTCGGCAGCCGAAGCGAGTACGCCGAGTCGCTGTCGACCTTCGAGGCTGCGTGGCAGGCGCTCAACCACGCGATGACTGGGCTGACGACCGGCGGGTTCTCGGTCACCGACAACTCGATTGCGACCTACAACTCGCCGCTAGTCGAGGGCGTCCTGCTGCCGATCATGATCCTCGGGGCCATCGCGTTCCCGGTTCACTACGTCGTCCTCCACGACCGGAACCTCCGTGAACTGATCAGTGACCTCCAGACGCGCTGGCTGTTCATCCTGCTCGGTCTGGGTGTCGTTCTGCTCTCGCTGCAGAACGTGCTGACAGTGCCAGTGGCTTCCGATGCCTTCTCGACGGCCACGTTCCTCCCCGAGCCAGCCCAACTGCTCGGTCCACAGCAGACCGACGCGATCCGCGATTCGACCTTTCAGTGGATCAGTGCCCTGACCTGTACGGGATTCCAGTCGGCTCCGATCGGCCGCTGGGTCGCCGCGGGAAAAGTGATGGTCGTCGGCGCGATGGTGATGGGCGGGGCGGCGGGGTCGACCGTCGGCGGGATCAAGATCATCCGCGGGTATACGATCGCTCGCGGCATCATCTCGCAGTTTTCGCGGGTCTTTCTCCCCACGAACGCCATCATTACCGCCCGGATCGGCGACCGGGTCCTGGATCGTGAGACACTCGAACGGGAGTTCAGCGAGGCCGCCATCGTCACGCTGCTGTGGCTGATCCTGCTGGTGGTCAGTAGTCTCGTCCTCGTGAACGTCGCCGGGGCCGACTTCGGCTACGCCGACGCGCTGTTCGAGGTTGCCAGCGCCCAAGGGAACGTCGGCCTTTCGTCGGGGATCACCGGCCCATCGATGAACCCACTCGCCGAAGGGATGTTCGTCCTCAATATGTGGGTCGGTCGACTGGAGATCATTCCAGTCCTGGTCTTCGTCCGCTCGGCACTGTACGGGCTGAATCCCTGACGACACGATCACCGATACTGTTGCGGTGCTGTCCGAGCAACGAATTGTAAATCGACTCGATCACTCGTCGTCGGGATACACTTCACCGATGAGTGTCCAGAGCGTTCGCGTCCCACCATCCGGCGTCTTCTGTTCTTTCACGTGGTATAAATATGGGCCGTGTGGACAGTCAGCACAGTCCTCACCACACGGCTCTCTTTTGACTACCTCGGTGTACCCCTCGTGTTCGGTGACACTCACGATGTCTTCACCGGGAGCTGGTTCGACGATCGGGTCGCGCTCTTCCCGCACGTGAAGCAACTCTTGGGCGTGGATAATCGTCTTGCGTAGCTCTTCAGGCGAGAGGTGATTTAAATCCGACACGATGTCGTCGGATAACCCGTCCGGCGGTGTTGGATTGGCCGAAGCGTTGGTCATATATCGATTTATCTGCTGGATACATATGACTGCTTCCCCGAAAACAGTGACTCGGCATTCCGCCTACTACCACCGTTCGCACCATACCGAAACTGTCGGGCAGGGTGGTTATCGCCCGAACAGCCGGTCGACTAGCGACCGCTGGTGTGGCCGTTCGGCCAGCAGCACCGACGAGTCGACGTCGTTGAGCACCTGAAAGGCCAGCGAGCCGCGGACCAGCCGCGAGAGCAGGCCCTTCCGCGTGGCCCCGATGATGACCATCGAGTGATCTTCGGCATGGTGAGCGATCGCACCCTCGATATCGCCCGAATCATCGACGATCTGGGTGGCATCATCCAGATCGTGATCGGCAGCCCACTCGTTGAGGAACGTTTCGCCAGCCTCCTGCTCGGTGGGATTGTCGACGACGTGGAGCAGCGAGACATCCGACCCACGGTCGGCGAGGTTTCGGGCGACTTCGCCGCTCAAATCAGAGCTGTAGCCACCCGCCGTCGGCACCAACACGTCTGAAAGGTCGAAGCCGCGGTCCTTCATCACGAGGAAGTCACACGGCAGGTCGCTGGTGAGTTCGTCCAGCGGGCTTTCGACCCGGCCCGCTGCCAGCGGCGAGTCCGGATTCCAGCCCATCACGACGAGATCGGCCTCGTCGGTGCGGGCGGCGTCGAAGACCTCCTCGAAGGAGCGATGCGAGAGGATCGTCCGGGTTTCGACATCCGCGCCGAACGTTTCGGCGTCCTCGCGGGCCGCATCCAGGAGTTTCTGTGATTCGGCGTCGATCCGGTCGACGTGGTCGGAACTCCCGTACAGCGGCGTCTGGTCGGGCACCTGCACGATGTGCGTTGCGACAACAGTGCCGCCCTTTGCTTTCGCCAGCAGGCTCCCGAGTTCGATCAGGTTCCGCTCAGTGCGTGGGTTCGACAGCGGCACCATCACGCGGTAGTCGGTACTGCTGTCGGGTTGGACCGTCGAGGCCGCCGAGACGGCCGCCTCGGGCATCTCCTCGGAGCGGTCCAGGATATACTGGCCGAGATGACCCTGATGGTCGGTCTCCCCGCGTGCGTACAGGAAGTACCAGCCGACTGCGACCACGACGAACAGCGCCGAGAGTGCGATCTCGTTGGGGTTCATAAAGCCGATCAGTGCCAGCGAGAGGATCGCCCCCACAATCGGGGTGATAGGGTACAGTGGCACTGTGAAGTCGGGATCGTACCCCTCGGGATCGGTTTCACGGAAAACGATGAGTGCCACGTTCATCAGTGCGTACACCATCAGATGGAGCACACTCGCGGCCTTGGCGAGGATTTCGAGGTCTCGGCCGAGGAACGCGATCAACACGAGAATCATCCCACCGGTGACCGCGATCGAGCGGTACGGGGTCGCGTAGTTGGGGTGGATTGCGTTGAGCCAGTTAGTGACGATCTTATCGCGGCCCATCGCGAAGTTGATTCGGGCCGACGAGAGGATCGAAGCGTTTGCGGAGGAGGCGGTCGCCAGTAGTGCGCCAAGGGTCATCGTTGTTGCCGCGATTCCAGCCAATCCACCGGGGAACGCGACGCGGGCAGCATTGGCCACAGGAGCCTCTAGATCGAGTTCTGGCCACGGAACGATCCCGAGCATAATCGTCACGAGAATCCCGTAAATAACGGTCACAATCCCCACACTGCCGATGATCGCAATCGGTAAATTGCGGCCGGGATTCTTCATCTCCTCTGCGACGGTTGCGATCTTCGCATAGCCGAGGAAGGAGACGAACACCAGCGCAGTCGCTGGCAGTATCGCGCCGTACCCCTCCGGCTTTGGTGCCCAGCCGCCGGAGCCAACGATTGTCGCATAATCGAAGGAGAACCAGCCGACGATGGCAAACACGCTCAGAATAGCGAGCAGCGTAAAAACGATGATCGTCTGAATGCCACCTGTTTCCTTCGCGCCGATATAGTTGACCGCGACGAAGATTGCACCCGCGATCAGCGCGCCGATCTGAATGTCGTTGAGGAACAGAAACCCAGGGATCGGTGCCAGTGTCGTCAGATACTGACCGAAGCCAATACTGTAAAAAGCGCTCGCAAAGGCGAGTCCCATCCAGTCGCCGAGCCCGGCGATCGAGCCGAACATCGGCCCCAGCGCCCGGTTGACGTAGTAGTAGCCGCCGCCGGCTTTCGGCATCGCCGTTCCGAGTTCGGAGATCGACAGCGCGTTGACCATCGCGATCACGCCGCCGACAATAAAGGAGACGACGACGACTGGTCCGGCCTCTTGGGCGGCAACACCGGGCAAGACGAAGATCCCCGCGCCGATCATCGTCCCGATCCCGATGGTCATCGCCGAGACCAACCCGAGGTCTTTGGCGAGTTCCTCGTCGCCCATTAGTGGCTACTCCGTCTCCGACGGCTTCGTGTTCGTGACGTCGACTGTCCAACTGGTCGTCGGTTCGCGATTGTATATGATTTCATATGGTCTGAAACAGGATACTGAGAGCTGACAGGACGAAGTCGCCCGAATCGGTCGTCGACGGACGCGTCGACTCGTCCCATTGTACCCTCCGATTCCAGTGTCCCCCTCTTAATTCGTTCGACAACAGTATTCGACAACAAACAGAAGTGTATTTAAATAAATTTTTGATCGCGTAACTGTGGCGGTTTTTAATGCAGGTGACGATGTTTTTGCGGGCTGTGATACCGTGGTAGCCCACAATACTTATCCGGGTAGTTTGTATCCGTTCAGTATGGACCACTCATCCGGTAGAGAGCTACTGTCGCACGTTCTCGTCCCCGTTGCGACCGAGACGGACGCCAGAGAGACGGCCGAACGGCTCGCGCCGTACAGTCCGGATCACGTGACGGTCCTCCATGTCGTCGAAAAGGGGGAAGGCGTCCCGGACAAAACGCCCGTCGAGCAGTCTGAAGAGATCGCCGAGGAAGCGTTCGCAGCGGTTCGTGAGGAGTTCCCCGATGCGGACGATCACACCGCCTACGCGCGGAACGTCGTCAATGCGATCTTCGAGGCCGCCGACGAGGTAGAGGCCAGCGCGATCGCCTACCGTTCGCGTGGCGGGAATCGCCTCGTACAGTTCCTCTCGGGGGATCACTCGCTCAAACTCGTCACACAGTCCGACCGGCCCGTGATCGCGCTGCCGAACGTCGAATCCAGCGACGAGTAGTCGACTACTCCCGATTTCGGAAGGCGGCAAGCGTCTCGTCGCTGATGCCGCCGCGGGAAAACAGCGTGACGAGATCCCCCGCCTCGATCCGTGTCTCGCCATGCGGTGTCAGTACTTTTCCGTCGCGTTCGATGGCGATGACGAGCGTGTCGTCGTCGACGATGCCACGACGGCTCGCCTGTGAGAGCTGTCGACCAACGATCGGTGCCTCCTCGCCGGCTGTTACTTCGACGATCTCGGAGCCACCGGCCAGACTGGTGAAATCCGACAGCGTCTTGCGTTCCTCCTCGGGATCGGGGCCGTACGGCGAGTAGGGGAGAACTGACTCGGTCTGGACCAGATCCTCGTCTTCGATCTCGATACCGAGCCCCGAGATTGCCCGGGCGATCCGCCGGAGGTCGTCGATGGTCTCGCCGATAGCCAATACGTGGAGGTTCCGCCGACCGGTCATCAGTTCCCGGACGTTGACCACGCCGGGGATCGCCCGGACCTTGCTGGCGTACGACTCGCGTTCGGCGACCGGCGCATTACAGAGATAGAGATTGGTGAGGCGGCCGTCGGCGGACTCGAAGTCGACCGCGGCGTGGTAGCCCGTGATCACGCCGCGTTCTTCGAGGCGGTCGATTCGGTTGCGGATCGTTGCCGGTGAGACGTCGACGGCGTCGGCGATCTGGGGGGCCGAGGTGTTGCGGGCATCGGCCATCAACTCATAGATCACCCGCCGGTCGATTTCGTCGAGTTGCTCGTCCATACCCCGGCCACACAGCCGACTCACAAGACGGTTGTCCTCCGGCTACGACTCCAACTGCGGTTCATCCCGTTCGCGTCGACCTTTCCCGAACAACCGCTTGACCAGCGACCGCGAGGAGGGCCGTTCGGCCAAGAGCACCGAACACTCCACGTCGTGGACGACATCCAGATGGAGTGAATCGGTCGCCAGCCGCGAGAGCAGTCCCTTCTCGGTGGCCCCGATGGCGATCAGTGTCGCATCCCGGGCCTCGCGTTCGATGGCCGCCTCGACGTCCCCGGAGTCGTCGACGATGTATGCGGCGTCTTCGAGCCCGTGTTCGTCGGCCCACGTTTCCAGGAAGGCTTCGCCCGCCGCCCGCTGGTCGGGACTGTCGACGACGTGGAGCAGTGCGACCTCCGCGCCGGTCGTCGCTTGGAGGGCAACCGCAACCTCGGCGCTCAGTCCCGAGTCCGGGCCACCGGCGGTCGGAATCAGGATGCGGGAAGTGTCGAGCCCACGGTCGTTGATGATGGCGAAATCACAGGGCAACTGGTTGGTGATCTCGTCGATGGGTCGCTCGGCACGGGCGGCGTTCCACAGTTGGTCTTCGCCCCACTCCATGACGACTAGGTCCGGCCGGGTGCGGCGGGCCATGTCGAAGACCTCCTCGAAGGAGTGGTGGCTGGCGAGCGACGAGACCCTGATGTTGACCCCGCACTCCTCGCCCAGCGCGTGGATGTCGGCCATCCGCTTGTCGGATTCGGCCTCGATCCGCTCGGAGTTGCCGCCCGTCGCCAGCGACATCTTCTGGGGTGCCTGGACGATGTGGACGACGTGGACGGTGGCGTTTTCGCGGTGGCTGGCGACCCGACAGGCGAGTTCGACCAGCGGGATATCGGTCCGTGGGTTCGTGATCGGCACCATGATCCGGTAGCGGTCCTCGCCGACGAGCGTGGCCTCGGCGGCATCCAGGATCGGCACGTAGGATCGGCCCGCAAAGCGGCCGACGGTCCACTCGGGAAGGGTGAGTCGGCGGTCGAGCCCTTCGAATCGGGCGGATTCGAGCCGCTCTTCGCTCGTCTGGAAGTAGTTGACGACCGTCACGAGGACCACCCCGCCGAGCGTGTTCCCAAGCAGGACGGGAAGTACGAAGCTCGTCATCCCGGCGAGCAGCGAGTAGTTCGTCTCCAAGACGAGATAGATGACCTCGGTAAAGGAGACGACGACGTGGAACAGGTTGCCGTTCGGAATCGCGAGGAAGGCGAGGTAGACGGCCAAGAGCCGCGTGACGGTATCGCCCGCCGCGAAGCCGACCCAGACGACACCGGCGACGATGAGTCCGGCGAACACTGCCTTGAAAAACAGCGGCCACCATTCGGTATAGAGCGCCCCTTTCTCGGCGATCTCGATGGCCTTGAGTTGGGTTTCAGGCTCGAAGATACCGCCGTAGACCAGCGAGACCGCACCCATCGCCCCGCCGAGGAAATTGCCCGCCAGCACGATACTCCAGTGGCGAAACAGCGTTGGGATACTCGCCAGCCGTTCGAGCGTCAGCGCGACCGGCGGCAGCGTGTTTTCGGTGTACAGCTGATAGCCGCCGATGATAATATAAATAAATCCGAGCGGGTAGAGCAGCGTGCCGACAACGGCGTTGTCGGCGGCCGCGGACATCGAGACGTAGAGCAGGAAGGTAATCGTGATCGCAAAGCCAGCGGCGACTGCACTGAAAAACAGCTCGCGGCTCCCGGAGGTGACCTCCTCGTCGGCCGCGGCAACGACGCGCTGAAACACTTCGTCCGCCGAAAACCGATCGCGGAGGACCTCGCCGACCGCGGGCGCGCCGCTCCTGGACCGCTCAACGGCGTCGCGTACCGAGTCTTCCTGTTCCGTACCGTTCGGCTCACTCATTACCGGGTCTAAATCGGTTCCAAACCTAAGGTGTTGGCTTTTGGGTCCGGCGTTCGGATACGAATTTATTCGGGTGCGCCAGCGAGGATGTCGACCCCACTGGAGGCTCCGATCCGTTCGGCTCCCGCCTCGATCATCGCCATTGCCGTCTCGTAGTCGCCGATGCCGCCGCTGGCCTTGACAGGGAGATACTCTACCATGAGTTCGACATCCGCGACGGTCGCCCCCGCTGGCTCGGCCTCGGCAAAGCCGGTCGACGTCTTGACCATCGCGGCGTCGGCGTCGACGGCTGCCTCACAGGCGCGGTGTTTCTCGGCGTCGGTCAACAACTCGGCTTCGATGATCACTTTGACAGGAATCGGCACGGAGGCGACGATAGCCGCCAGCTCGTCGGTGACTGCCTCGGTGTCACCCGCTTTGAGTCGACCGACGTTGATGACGACATCGAGTTCGTCGGCCCCGGACTTCCACGCCGAGGCCGCTGCCTCACGCTTGATTCGCGTCGCGTCCTGTCCGTGGGGGAACCCGACCACCGTCGCTACTGTCAAGCTAGGCGGTGCCTTCTCGGCGGTAGCCTCGACATAACAGGGTGGAATACAGACGTTCATCCCGTGGTCGACTGCTTCTTCGACCACGCGGTCGACGTCTTCGGGAGTCGTCTCCGGCCCCAACACCGTGTGGTCGATCCGGTCGGCGAGCGCTGTTCGGTCCATAGCCGGTCGACAGGCGGGTGGGCTCATAAAGGTCGCTTCGGCCTTCGGTACTGTTTTTAAATCGAGCCGACTGCCCCTGTGTATGGTCTTGCTCCCTGAGGGGTTCTCGCTGCCGCCGCTGCCGTATCTGGTCGGCCTACTGGCCGCTGCGGTGGCTGTCGGCTACGGACTGGCCAGTCGGCGGCCGACGGTCACCGCCCGCCACATCGTTGCGTTCGCGCCATGGATGGCTGTCGGCTCCGCGCTCCATGTGCTGTACGTGGTCGGCGGCTTGCCGCCGGCGATCGCGCCGCTCGGCGGGACGGCGGCGGTGTATCTGACGGTTGCGTCGCTCGCGGGAGGAGTCTGGCTGGGCGCGGCCTCGGTTCGTCCGGCTCGACAGGTGCCGTGGGCCATCGCCGGAAGCGGTCTGGTGGTCCTCCTCCCGGTGATCGCGGGCGCGCTGGCGGTCGGGGGCGACCGTGGCACACTGACGCTGTTTTGGCCGACAGCGATCGCGGTTGGCTCAGTTGCTGTCACGGCTATCGCGTGGCTCGCCTTGCGGCAGCTCCGGCCCGCCGCGGCGACGACCACCGGCAAGGTCGGTCTGTTGGCTGTCTTCGGCCACGCACTCGACGGCGTGTCGACGGCCATCGGCGTCGACGTGTTGGGCTTCGGCGAACGGAGTCCGGTCTCGCGGCTGATCATGGAGTCCGCCGAGCGACTGCCGACCGCCGAGATGCTGGGCAGCGGCTGGCTGTTCGTACTGGTCAAACTGGCCGTCGCCGGCGGTGTCGTCGTCCTCTTCGCGGATTACATCGAGGAAGACCCGACCGAGGGCCTCCTGCTATTGGGCTTTATTGCGGCCGTCGGGCTCGGACCCGGCGTCCATAATCTGCTGCTGTTCGCAGTGACCGGCGGCGGTGGCTGATTCCGCTCGACAGTAGCTGCTCTCGCTGCAGCGACCCGCCGATCAAACGGTCGGCCGACGCCGGTTGGTCCCCGTGTCTGACGAGGTTATATACGTCCGATTGCGCAGTGTGTAGATATGCATCGCTTGCCGACAGTTGCCGTCACGGCCGCCGACCCGCTGTCGTGGCAGGTGGTAATCGCGGTCGGCGCGCTGGCCGGACTAGTGGCCGCGGTCGTGATGGACTGGCCGATGAGCCGTCAGCCCGATGGCTTCACCCCGGCGGCGATCGCCGCGGCGGTCGTCTCCCGACAGTCCGTCGAGGCCGTCTCGTTTCCCGAACTGTTGGTCGTCCACCACGCCGCTGGCCTGCTTGCCGGTGTTCTTTACGGGGTCGCCGTGCTTGGACTTTCCTCGGGACTCCCCGAACTCCTCGTTATCGGCGGCCTCAATCTTGTCGCCCACCTACTGGCGGTGGGCCTCGTCGTCGGCTTTATATACGGGTTTTTTGCCCACTTTGTCCTGCGGCGGGCCGGTGGGAAGAGCTACGAGGAACAGGCGACCGCGATTCGGGGCCAGTGGCTCCGGTCGTCGCTGGTATTCGGCCTTACGCTGGCGTTGGTGGTGCCGCTCGTGGCACTCTCGCTGGCTGGCTAAGCGGGATCAGTTGTCGGTTTCGCCGGTCTTTTCCTCGATTTTCTCTTCGATCTCCTCGGTCTGTGCTTCGAGTTTCTCCTCGACTTTCTCCTCGACCTCGTCGGTTCGGGGCCGCCGGTCGACCCGGTCGTTGATGTCTTCGAGCTTCTCGATGACCTCCGAGACTTCCTTGCTGACGGTCCGTTCGACCGTCTCTTCGACCGTCTCTTCGACCGTTTCGTCGACCGTTTTGCCGACCGTTTCGTCGACGGTCTTCTCGACGGTTTCGCCGACTGTCTCGTCGACCGTTTTCTCGACTGCCTCGTCGACTGTCTTGCTGACCGTCTCGTCGACGGTTTTTTCTACAGTTTCGCCGACCGTCTCGTCGACAGTCTTCTCGACTGCCTCGTCGACGGTCTTCTCGACGGTTTCAGCGACCTCCCGAGTCATCCAGTCGGGGTCGAAGCGGGCCATCTTCCAGACGACGTGGAGGATGTACGACAGCAGTACCCCGAGACCGAAGGCGATGCCGACCTGATTACCGATGACGACGAAAAGCGAGATCGCCGCGAACAACAGCAGTCCGTAGGCCAGATCGACAAGGAAGTCGACGCGGTTCGGATTCATCGATACTCTCCGGCTAACTGCGGATCTCTCTCTATCATATTCCGTGTGTTTGCGTTCAATGGGGGAAAAGGGCGTGATTGGCCGGTGCGCGGCGACCGCCGACATCGGACGGTTTTTTGTCGTCACCGCCGGACCGGTAGCTATGGCCAAACAGCCGCATCTGCTGATCGAGACGGGTGACGTACACGATCTGGCGATCATCCCAGGAGACCCGGGACGGGTCGACCGGATCGCCGACCAGTGTACGAACGTCGAGTTCGTCGCCGAAAACCGCGAGTATAAATTGGTTAACGCCACCTATGAGGGCCGAGATCTGACTATCTGTTCGACCGGAATCGGCTGCCCGTCGGCGGCGATCGCCATCGAGGAACTCCACGCCGCGGGCGTCGAGACGGTGATCCGCTGTGGGACCACTGGTGCACTGCAGGCCAACATGGAAATCGGCGATATGGTCGTCGCCACCGGCGCAGCCAAGGAGGAAGGCACCACGAAACGCTACGAGTCGGCGACCTACCCCGCGGTGCCGGACTACGAGGTACTCAGTGGACTGGTCGACGCTGCCGAAGCCAACGACGAAGACGTCCACGTCGGTCCCATCGTCTCCGATGACGCCTTCTATGCCGAAAGCGAAGAGTACGTCGACGACTGGGAGGCGGCGAACCTCCTCGCGATCGAGATGGAGGCCGCCGCGGTCTTCTCGCTGGCCCGCCGAAAGGGAATGCGCGCCGGGGCGATCTGTACGGTCGACGGCAACCTCGTCGAAGGCACCCAGAAGGGAGCCGACGGCGACGAGGAATTGCCTGAAAAGGCGAAAAACAACGTCGAGCGTGCGATCGCGATCACGCTGGCTGCGGCCGCCGATTTATAAGCCGATTTTACCCATCAAGATTTATAAATAACATAAAGGAAAACCAACGGGTATGTCGGTATCCGAAGTCGTTTATAAGTGGTCGTGGCTCATCGGTTGGCGGGGCGTCGACTGATGTGGCTCGCCGCTCTCGGGGTCGTTTTCGTCGGTCTGGGCCTCGCCATCGGCTGGTACGGGCTGCGACCGCTCGCGGTGGTTCCGCGACTCCTTCGGAGCGAGGTCCAGGAGCCCTCGACTGTCTCCGAGCGTTCGTTCGTCGTCTGTCGTGGGACCGCGACCGCAGGCGAGGAGGGACCGATTGCCGCGCCGTTTTCCGGCCACGAGTGTCTCGGCTTCGAGTTCGAGGTGACCGAACGCCAGCCCTCGTTCGTCGGCCTCCCGTGGTTCGACAGCTACCTCGACGACGGCGTCGCGACGACGACGTTCGAACTCGACGGCGAGTACGGGAGCCTCGCGGTCGACCCCTCGCCGCGCCGCTTTTCGCTGGATACCGAGCCGACAGTCACCACCGTCGGCCCGGGCGAGACGCCGTCGGATCGAATCCAGCGGTTCCTGGACGTTCGTGAGCTCCCGGCGGTCGTCCGCTGGCTCGCGGCGATTCCGTTCTTCGGCCACCGTCGCTTTGTCGAACGCCGGATCGACCCCGGCGAGGACTATCTCGTCGCCGGGAACGTCGACCACCGCGAGGGGACGACTACATTCACGGGCGATCTCGCAATCACTGGTCGGTCGCCGTGGGGTGTCGCCCTCGGTCGACTCCGAACGGCTGCGTTCCCGCTGGTCGTCGCGGTCGTGTTCGTCGTGACGGGATCGTGGGCACTGCTCGCGTAGGGGAGGCCGACCACATCTTGTCGGCTGGCTACGCGACATCAACGTGTTCGATAGCGAATATGTCGTTGATATTCTCCGGATAGAGAAGCTTATGGTGTCGAGTAGCTCCGACAGCGTATGGTATCTCGTCGAACACTACTATCGGCGCTCGGTGGGGCGGTGGCAATTGCCGGGTGTCTCTCAGCAGGACCCGATCCGGACTCCGTGGCAGTCGTCGAGCCAGCCGAGACCGACGAACCCGATGACAGCGCGGCGGCCGTCGAGCCGACCGACCCCGAGTCGACGGCATGGCGGTTCTACGAGGCGCTGCTCGGTGGGGAGGTCGACGCGCTGAACGACCGGCTGGTCCACCCCGAGTCGCCGGGCTACCCGGTTGCGGCCGCCGACCTGCCGCCCGAACGGTTCACGCAGTTCGAGACGGTCCGGATCGCCGACACCGAGGCAGTCTCGGTCCAGGATCGGATCGTCCAGCAGCTCTACCCGAACGTGACCCGGACCTCCCGCACCCGGAAGGCGATGGGGGCCGACCGGATGCAGTACGTCCACACTCAGTTTTACATTACGCGTCCCGACGATGACGGCGTCTACGAAGCCGACACCGTCGACTATCTCGTCGAAGACGACGGCCGGTGGTACGTCCGCTACGAAGGCACGTAGGATCGCCGACTCCCCAGCGCGGTAGGCGACAACCGGCCACCGAAGCGTCACGGCGCGGAGTCGGCGGGCTCCGAGCGGCTCGCCGCGAGAACCGAAAGCGGGAGCACCAGGAGACCGAGGAGACCCATGAGGAAGGGAAGAACGAAGAGAATCAGGAACGACGGTCGGCTATCGAACGGGACGAAGGCCCCACCGGCCACGATGAACGCCGCCACTGCGCCGCCGACGGCAGCCACCGCCGACCGCGTCACGTCGAACCCATCCCCGTCGACCGCGACTCCGAACGCCGGGGCGACCGCAAACGGGAGATGGACCGCCATCGTGTGGGCGACTGTGGGCGCGAGCCGCGTGAACCGCGGGTCGACTGCGCCGAGTCCTAGCAGGACGCCGCCGACCGCGAGTGTGGCGGCGAGGCCGACCGCCAGCGCGCCCCGAACCGAGCGGAGCCAGTCGGGACGACGGATGGCCGCTGTGCCGGTCGCGAGGTAGATCACCCCGACGCCGAGGAGTGTCGTCGGCAGGACCGACAGCGCAGCCAGTAGCCCGACGGCGAGACCGATTCCGGCGATGCCAGCAGCGAGCCAGTCGTCGGTCGGAAGTCGATCGGCGTCGAAGAGGAGTCGGTCGGTCTCGGTCGGCGTCCAAACCGTCCAGCGCACCACGGCGGCGACACCGATCAGGACGAGGCCGTAGACGACCGCCGCCGGGAGCACGATGTCCTGGACGTTCGAGAGCCAGATTGGCAGCGACGCCAGCGTCACCGCTGCATCCACACGGGCCGACCCCGTTCCCGGGTCCGCGTACGCGATATAAAACTCGTCGTGCAGCTCCGCCCGATCCTCGGCCGCCGCTGTTCGCTGCCACGTCAGCGTTCCCCCGGAGATCGTCGGTAGCTCCGCGGCGGTCGCCCATTCGTCGTCGATGATCGACCGGGGATCGTTGGCGACGACGGTCCCCTCGGGCCCGCTGATTGAAACCCGGTCGGCGTTGAGAACCAAGCCCCAACTGCCGCCGGAGTGGAAGTAGTCGACGACAAGCACGCCAGCATGGCGGCTCCCGGCGTCGGGGTCCTGGAACCTGACCTGAGCCGTTCCGTTGTCGACGGTCGCCGACTGGAGCCGCACCGACCCCGCCGACTCCGCTGCCACCCCGTCACCGACGGCGGCTTCCCGCACGATGGGCCTGAGCCGCTCGGGGTTCGCCGCGAGCCGCGAGGCGCTCGCCTCGGTGAGTCGGTTCGTGACCAGCCACGTCGCCGACCCGTTTTCGTCGAGCCGTATCTCGGCCGTCGAATGGGTCACGTTGACCGCCACACCCTGCTGGTCGGCGGTTTCCTCGAAGGACGAGCCGCACGGCCCGCAGATCGGCTCCGGCGGCGAGCTGGCGATCGCCGGCGCAGCGAGACACAGCACGGCGAGGACGCCGACCAGGAGACCAGCGTGTTTCACTGTCTCTACGTGTCAGCCACCCTAATAAATGTCTTCTGTGCGGAATCTCACGACAGGGACTATATCGCCCGGGATGAAACGCTTGTAAACTCGCCAAGTAGTTGAGTGGCTTTTATATTTCTCCCAGAATTTCATTCGAATGATACACTGCTACCTCTGAGTGGACCCCGACAGCAACTTCAGGTGACTGTGGTCGGCAACGGGGATGTGGCGTCCCTCGACAGCACGGCGGCCGGCGACTGGAGCGTGTCGGTTTCGACGACGGGGGTCGACGCGCTCTCGCCGCAGGGCCTTGAGGCCGACTGTCTGGTCGTCGACGGACCATACGTCGAGTCGTGGGACGGGCTCGTCGACCGCGTCACCGATCGCCGCCCACGGCTGCCGGTTGTCGTCCTCGTCGAGGACGCGGTCGCCGCTGGGACGGTCGGCGACGCCATCGCGGCCGGGGCCACCGACTACCTCCCGCGGTCGCTCTGGACCGAGCGCCCGTCGCTGGTGACGAGCCGACTGGCGTCGGTCGTCGACGAACCCGAATCGGTGTCCGCCGACGAACCCCCGGCGAATCCCGACGCGGGAACGGACTCGTCGGCCGACCGGCTGCTTGAGGAGACTGCTCGTGGCCTCTTCGAGAGCGTCTCGGACGGCCTCGTGATCCACGACCCGGAGACTGGGACGATCCTGGACTGCAACAGCCGGTTCTGTGAGCTGACCGACTACAGCCGCGCGGAACTGCTCGGCCGGACAGTCGACTGCGTCGTCGCGGCCGCGGAGGACTACTCCTACGAGCAGGCCAGAGAGCGAATCAGACGCGCAACTGAACGGGGTCCACAGCTCTTCGAGTGGCGCGGTGAAACGAAGGGCGGCGAGACGTTTCCGGTTGAAGTCCATCTGGATCAGACAACGGTCGATGATACTGAGTGTGTGGTGGCGAGCGTCCGGGATATCACCGATCGCCGAGCCCGACAGCGACGGCTGGAGGCCGCCCGGGATCGCCGGTCGGTGCTGTTCGAGAACTCGCCGGACCCCATCGTCACGGTCACCCGCGAGGACGGCCAGCCACACATTACGGAGGTCAACGGGGCCTTCGAGGAGACGTTCGGCTTCGACGAAGCGACGGCCGTCGACCGGCCGCTGTCGGAGGTGGTCGTTCCCGAGGATCGAACGGGCAGACACCGGGATCTTCGGGACCGCGCACGCTCGGGGGATTCCCTTGCGGCCGAGGTCAGGCGGCAGACCGCCGACGGACTCAAGGACTTCCTGCTGCGGGTCCTGCCCTACGAGACCGGCGACAACAGTCACGCCTACGTCTGGTACACCGACATCACAGAGCGGAAGGAACGCGAGCGGGCCCTCGAACGCGAGCGCGACCAGCGGTCAGTCCTGTTCGAAAACAACCCTGACCCCGTCGCTGGCCTCGAATTCGTCGACAGAGAGGAACACAGTTCCTCAGGCAACCGGACACAGTCCGGTGACGCCGACCCGATCATCCGTGAGGTCAACCCCGCCTTCGAGAACGTCTTCGGCTTCGACGCCGAGACGGTGGTCGGCGCGACCGTCGATGAGGCCGTGGTCCCCGAAGACGAACGCGAGGACCACAATCGACTCCGTAAGCGGGCAGCGGCGGGCGAGACCATCGAGGGCGAAGGTCCCCGGCAGACTGCCGACGGCCTCCGGCAGTTCGTCTTCCGGGTGATCCAGTTCAACGACGATCCAGGAACAACCGATGCCTACGTCTGGTATACGGATGTCACCGAGCGCCGACGCCACGAACAGGCCGTCGAGACGCTCCAGGAGGCCACCGGGCGGATGCAGCGGGCCGACACGCCGGAGGCGGTGGCCTCGATCGCCGTCGAGGCCGCCCGTGAGGCGCTCGACCTCCCGGTGACGATCTGCTGGCTCCACGACGACGAAGCCGCTCGCCTCGATCCGGTTGCGGCGACCGACGCCGCCCGTGATCGGGGGTTGTGGAACCCCGTCTCATCGGACTGTGAGGTCTACGACTGTTTCGAGACCGACGAGATGACCCAGTTCGATCCGGCGGAACACGGCGTCGACACAACGCTCGAGGGGCTCCTGTTGCCGCTCGGGGACCACGGGCTGCTCGCGGCGGGTCACGAGAACTGTGAGTATGACGACGTGATTCTCGATGTCGCCGCCACGCTTGCCGAGCAGACCGAGACCGCACTGAATCGAGTACAACGCGCCCAGGAGGTCCGTGAGAGCGAGCGCCGCCTCCAGGCGATCGTCGACCGGATCGACGAGGCGATCTTCCTCGCGCCGGTGCCGGATCTGGACGCGACCGACATCGAGCCGGACTTCGTGAGCTCGGGCTACGAGGAGATCTGGGGCCAGTCGCTCGAAACCCTCCACGAGCGCCACGAGGAGGGCTTTTTCGGCACGGTCCACCCCGAGGATTACGACGAGTACGTCGCGTTCATCCAGCGTCTGATGTCGGAAGTCGAAGACGACGATCCGGCCGCCAGCTACAGCCGAGAGTATCGCATCCAGCGCCCGGACGGCGAGGTTCGGTGGGTGCATTCGGACTTCTACCCGACCGACTGGGCCGAGGGGCCGCGGCGGATGGTGATCGTGAGCCGCGATATTACTGACCGAAAGGAGCGCCATCGAACCCTCGAATCGTTCCACGATGCGACCGCCGAACTGACGACCGCCGCCACCGTCGCCGAGGCGGGTCGACTGGCCGTCGAGGCCGCCGCTTCGGTCTTCGATCTCCCGGCGACCGCTGTCTATCACTACGATGCCGAAACCACAACCCTCGATCCGCGGGCGACTGGCCCCGAGGTGCCACCACCGGCGGAGTTGCCGCCGCTCAGCGCTGACCACGAGCAGATTTGGGAGGCGTTCATTGGCGAAGGGATGGCACAGGTGGAGATTGACGACGAGCCTCACCTCGCAGTCGGTCCCGCCGAGGAGCTGTTGGTGTTCCCGCTGGGTGGCAACGGCGTGTTGGCCGTCTGGCGAACCGGCGAGACGTTCGACACCGACGCCGCCAGCATCCTCGCGGCGACCCTCGAAGCCGCCCTCAACCGGCTCCGGGGCGAGCGACAGCTCGAATCCCACCGGGAGGAGTTGGAAGCCCAGACCGAACGCGCCCAGCGCCTCGATGCGGTCGCCGAGCTCACCCAGCGCGTCGAGGCTGCGATCACAACGACCTCCTCACGAGAGGGGATCCAGGAGGCCGTCTGTACGGAACTGGTCGATGTCGAACCCGTCTCGGGGGCGTGGATCGCCGCCGCCGAGGTCGGCACCGACCGGCTGACGCCGCGGGCGGTCGCCGGGATCGACCGCGATCACGTCGAGCAGGCCCTCGCCAGCAGTGCCGACGACACCGACCCCCATCCCGCTGTCGAGGCGTGGCAGACCGGCGAGGTGCGGGTGGTCTCGGATCTCGTCGGGAGCGGTCGGCGGAGCGGCTGGCGGCAGCTCCTGCTTACAAATAGTGTGGGCGCAGTGTGCGCGGTGCCGCTGGCATACAGCGGGATCACCTACGGCGTGGTGACGATCCTCGCCGACGATCCCGGCGCGTTCGGCCAGCGCGAGCGGGAGGTGCTGGCCCAGCTCAGCCGGTCGATCGGCTACGCGATCACCGCCATCGAGCGGCGGCGGGCCCTCGAATCCGACGACACGGTTGAACTGGCCTTCGAGGGCCGGGAGATGAACCTCCCTGTCGCCCGACTAGCCCGCGAGACGGGCTGTCAGGTGCGCCACGAACGGACGGTGCGCCGACAGGACGGCTCGGTCAGCGTCTACTACAGTCTTCGCGGCGAGCTTCCCGAAACTGTCGAGACCGACGCCGCCGAGATCCTTCCTGGATCACTCACGGTGGTCTCACGGCAGGAGGGCGAACTCGTCGTCGAGCGCCAGGGGTCGTCGTGGTTCGGCTCGCTGATCTCGGAGTACGGCGGGGTGCTCCGGCGTGGCCGGGCGACACCCACCGGCCTCACCCTGCTTGTCGAACTCCCCCAGGAGGCTGACGTGCGGACGATCGTCGAACGCCTCCAGGCGGCGTTCCCGGCCCTGGAGCTCACCGCCAAACGCCAGCATCGGGAGACGGCGTCCACGCCGAGTGATGCCCGCAGCCGGATCGAACAGCGGCTGACCGACAGACAGTACGAGGCCATCGAGACGGCTCACGCGATGGGCTACTTCGAGTGGCCCCGGGAGAACAGCGGCGAGGAGGTCGCCGACAGCCTCGGGATCACCCAGCCCACCGTCAACAAACACATCCGGCTCGGCGAACGGAAGGTATTCGACTTCTTTTTCGACACCGAATAGGGTCTGGGGGAGATGGCCATCGGTTCGAGACGACCGAACAAAGCGAGAGTATGGGGAGTAAGTTTGGAGAGTGAGTTTGGGGAGTAGTGATGACGGCCGCACCAAGAACTAGTGGGTGTGGGTGGGATGGACGGTCCCGTCGACGCCGTCCTCGTGGATCCGAACCGACAGCCCCCCGAGGGTGCGACGGAACTCCCGTTTGTGGTGGCCATCGGTCGTGGAGGCAGGCTGAGCGTCGATGATTCCCGCGTCGATCAGCTGCTCCAGCCGACGGTACACCGTCGGACGGGACATCTCACACCGCGTGACGAGATCATCGGCCGACAGCGGCTCATCGTCCAGCGCACACAGGATTCGACAGGCGTACTCGTCGCTGAGCAGCGCGAGCAGCTCATCGATTCCCGCAGCCGTAGCGACACTGCGCTCGGCCGGCTCGGAGACTGAACCGCTTTCGGGCGTCGACTCCGTCTCCGACGGGGCGTCCGTTGTGGGGAGTGGCTGGGCCGTCATCACCTAGGGACAGAACGGTATCTCACCCAAAGCTACTGGAAACACTGATTACCACTTCCCGTGAGTGATGGCTATACATATTGATACGGACCGACAGCGCGTTCGATCTGTGCTGACAGGCCACTACCAGTCAGAGAATGGGAACTTTCTGAGTCAGAAACACCCGCTTCCGCTTTAGGGGGGTGGCCTCTCGTCAGTCGACCCATGTCACAGTCGCCGCTCGGACGACAGCGATCGGTGTTGGTCGTGGGAAGCGGCCTCACCGCTGCGGCGACTGCTGGCTTTCTGGAGCAGGCCGGGCTGGACCCGGTGGTAGCCTCGACCTCTGCAGGTAAGACGACCACGGGCGAGACGGTGCTGTGGCGGCCGGGGTTGGTGTTGCTCGAACGAATCGGCCTCCGGCGGCCGATCGAACGGCTCGGCACGCGACTTGCGAGCCGGCACTGTCTCAGAGCCGATCGGTCCTGGACGGCCGATAGCGGCGACCGGCCCTCGCTGCTCGCCATCGACGACGAGCGACTCCGCGAACTGATCGAACAGTACGTTCTTACGGGTAGTCGCGTGATCGACCGGACGGTGACTGCCGTCGAGCCGACCGATGGCGGCGTGCGTGCAACGTTCGAGGGGGTGGTGACTGAGCCGTTCGACGCGGTCGTAACGACCACGCAGTCGCTGCGTTCGGAGCGACCCGAGGCGTCGACAGCCGTCCACAGCTGGCGGTTTAGATGGCCAGCTGCGCTTCCGGAACCGCCCGGGCCCGCCGAGGCGTGGGCCGAGCGCCGCGTGGCACTCTTTGTTCCCGCCTCCGAGTGCTTCCACGTCCGTCTCGTCTCGACGGCTGACGTCGACGCCGCGGCCGCACTCTCGCTCGGCGAGCTCGAACGACGGTTCGGTCGCCTGGTCGAGTTCCCCCTCACCGCAGCCGACCGGCCGAGTACGGCCGACCAGCCGTGTGGGCCGTTCGCGGCACTCGACCAGCGGGAGCTCCGATACAGTCAAAGCCGGCTTCAGACACCGACGACGATCGCCGACGATGGGATCGTCCGCGTCGGCTCGGCGGCCCGCGGCTCGGCTCCCGGCGACCCACTGGCTGCCGCACTCGGGATCGAAGACGGGTGGGTGCTGGCCGACGCGTTGGCCTACGGTCCCGACGGGGTTGGGGCAGCACTCGCCGACTACGAGCGCCGCCGACGCTGTCGAGAAGGTGCGATCGCTGCGGCCGTCGGCGAGCAGGCCGAAGTCTGCCCTGCTGACCGATCGGCGCCACTCCGTCATCTCGCGGCTCGCCGACGGCTTGCGTTCGGTCACGTTCACGACGGCCAGCCCCACCCCCTGGCCGAGTCGATCCCACAGCGGCTCTGAGTGGTCGTCTCCCCCACCTGCCTGGCCGACATCAATATAGATAGCCTCCTGGATCGGCTGGTATCAGTCTACAATGACCGCACGGATAGGGGGAACGGTGGACTAGGTCGAAATACGATGTCGACGAGCCACGATGACGCAGTCGTTCATTCGCACGAGCCACGAGAGCCGACCGACGATCCGGTCATCGCCCGGACGAGCGGCGAGCCGCCGGACCTGCTCACGCTGTTGGACGACGAGTACGCCCGACGGATTCTCGGGCTCCTCAGCGAGGGGTCCCATCGGGGGCGGGAGCTCAGCGAACGCTGTGAGTTCTCCCGGCCCACGGTCTACCGGCGACTCAACCGCCTCGAAGACGCGGGGCTGGTCCGGAGCGAACTCCGTATCGATCCCGACGGGAACCACTGCAAGGAGTTCTTCCTCGTGCGCGATGCCCTCCGAATCTCGTTCGACGACGGCAGGCTCACGGTGGCCGCCCATACCGAGACCGTCGACGATGCACGCTAAGACGTACAAACGAATCTACCCATTTGTAATCGAATCCGAGGGTGGGTCGAGCCGACCGCGACCCCCTCACAGCGAGTCGACTCGCTCCAATCGGTTGCCGTACTCCTCCATTCGGACGAAGTCGATCGTGACCCAGTAGTCGGTGCCGTCATAGGCGAGGAGCCACTGGCCCTCGCGGTCGTCGACGAGCAGGGCCGGTTCCGCGACGAGCCGGTCGGCGACACCCGCGAACGCCTCTTCGTCCTCGTCGCCGAATCCGCCCTGATAGTAGGAGCCGTTGTCGGCGATGACGCTCTCGAAGAACTCCCGTTCGGTCTCGCTCAACCCAGTTAGCTCGAACTGGTGGCGCTCCCGTAACTCGCGGCCGAAGGCGGCCAGCGTCGGCGCGCGTTCGCTCGCCGTATAGCGATAGATGTCGTGTTCGACCACGCGCTGCGATCGAACCTCGACGCTCACCGGGTAGCCCGCGATGGCGATCGTGTCGTACTCCGGCTCCGGTACGAGCACCGAGTCGGCCTGCTCGTCGTCCGTATACTGCTGTTGGAACCCCAGCTCCAGTGGGGATGAGTCGTCGTCAGCCTCGGGGTCGTACTCCTCGATCCGTCGGCGGAGGTTGTCGAGCCGTTCGCGGTCGATCGCGGGGAGGTCGGCGAACTCGGCGTCGGTCTCGCGGTCATCGGCGTGGACGGTTAGTGCGACGCCGAACTCGGTTCGGGGGTCGGTGCGACCGGTCGGTTCCCAGTGGAGGTCGTACACCGTCCCGTTGGAGACGACCGGCCGATCGGGCTCGAACGGCGGGCCTTCAGCGGGGCCGTCGTCGGCTGCTTCGGTCCCGTTGACCGTTGCATTCGCCACGAGCGACGCGTACTCCCCGCCGGACTCCGGCTGGCTCGTTGCCCGCTCGGCGATCGCGCGGTCGGTCGGTACCTGTTCGACGAACATGGCGACATCGGGGTCCGCACAGCCCGCCAGTGCGCCCATCGCTCCCGCCGCACAGGTCGCCAGCAGACGGCGTCTCGAAACCTTCTGCACCATGGTCGACCCAACAATGGCTTATCCTATAACCCTCAGCCACTGTTTCAGGATCCGAAATATCCGTGACCACCTATTTAAAAGGCGATACGCGACGGTCCTGGATTACTCAAAACAGCCATCGGCTCGGACGGATCGAGAGTTCAGCCCGGAGGGGGTCGTTTATCCGTCAATCCCGCCAGCGTCGCACGACCGCGACCAGTAGCAGCGCGCTCAGGGCGGCCGCGACGAGCTTTTTACTACTCATCGCCGTACGCCTCCGGTTGGGCGGTTTCGAGCAGCAGCGCGGTGTCGACGGCGTAGTAGAGGTTCATCTCACAGCCTTTCTCGGAGTAGACGGTGTCGACCACCCGGATCAGTCCCACATCGGTGAGCGTCCGGAGGTGGTAGCTGGCGTTTTGGATCGAGGTGTCGGCACGCTCGGCGATCTCGGAGGCAGTCAGGGGTTCGGTTTGGACGCTCCGGAGGATCGTCCGGGCGGTATCCGAACCCAGCGCGTCGAGCACGTCGTCGAAGCCGTCGGTGCCGAACTGGATCGTCCGCGGCTCCGATTTCGACTCCCCGGTAAGATCGGGGCGCGTCGAGAGGGTGTGCATCAGCCGCTCACCTCTTGGCTGACGTTCGCTGCTCGTCCTGATCGGTCGCCCGTTGCCTCGCTCGTCTGTCGGTGTCGATACATTGTGTCTGTCGACAACGACGGCAGAACAGGGCTTAAACCAGCCCGACCAGTTTCTGGATGAGAAACTCACTGTCATCACCACTGCGTCGGCGGTTTCAAACGTGGTCTTTCGGCATGAGATCCGCGAACGGCTGGGCGGCCAGCCACTCCGAGAGCTCGACCAGTTGGTCGCTCGCGGCCTCGAACAACTGCTCGCCTTTTTCAGCGGTCGCGTCGGTCTGGTCGCCGAGGACGCCGTTGTCGGTGTTGTCGATGGCGTCGTAGAACGTCTGTGCGCCGTGCTGTCGCATAGCCGCCGCATCGAAGCTCGTCAGCCCGCCGTCGCGTGCCTCGGCCAGTCGATCGTCGTGGACCAACTCCGGCCGGAGATGCTGGATCAGCGCGGTCTCCTTCGGCCCGCCGTGGGGCCCGTTCTGGGCGAAGGCCTCGTCGACCAGATCGGGAATACTCTCGTTCCACATCCACTCGATAGCGTAGATCGTCCCGTCGTCACGGAGCCGTCGACCGACCTCGCGGAGATGCTGGACGTTGCCGCCGTGGGCGTTGACGAAAATCACGCGGTCGATCCCATGGTACGAGAGGTTTCGTGTGAACGATTCGACGTAGTCCCGAAAAACGGGGGGTTCGACCCACATCGTGCCGTGGAACTGGCGGTGGTGCGGGCTGACGCCGATGTTGATCGTCGGCGTACAGAGGTACCCCGTCCGCTCGGCGGCGGCGCGGGCGAACCCCTCGGCAATGATGTGGTCGGTGCCCTCTGGGAGGTGGGGGCCGTGTTGTTCGGTCGATCCCAGGGGGACGATCGCCAGCGACTCCTCGTCGAAGTAGCTCTCTAGGTCCGGCCACGCTTCGTCGGCGAGATACATACGGATACGTGAGGCTCAGTGCACATGGGTCTTGAGGACGTGACAGTCACGGCGAGTCTGGTGCTGTCGGAGTCAGACGGGGCCAGCCGACTCAGTCGGCCGACGACCACTGTTTGCTGATATCGCCGATCTCGAAGTGTGCGCCCCCGGTCTCGCTTTCAGTCACAGCCATCGTCCAGCCGTGGGCGTCGACGATCTCCTCGACGATCGCCAACCCGAGTCCCGTTCCGTCGTCGTCGGTCGTGTAGCCGTCTTCGAGTACCCGGTCGCGGTCGCTGGCTGGAATGCCAACCCCGTCGTCGGCGACGTAGATCGTTGCTTTCGTCGGCGTCTCCTCGCTGATCCCGACAGAGACCGTTAGCGAGGCTGGCTGATCGGCGTCTCCCCCTCGCTCGCCGTCGCCATCTGCCGTCCCATCGGTGCCGTGATCGATCGAATTCCGCATGAGGTTCTCGAACAGTCGCGTGAGTCGATCCGGATCGGCGACGATCCGGGCGTCACCGTCGACCGACAGCGCGGCCCCGTTTGTCTCGGTGTGATCCCACGCCTCACGGGCGATGGTTTCGACGGAGACGGGTTCGGGTTCGGTTACTTCCTGGCCTTCGCGAGCCAGTTCGAGCACGTCGTCGATGATCTCCTCCATTCGCTCGGTGGCCCGTTCGATGTCGTCGAGGTGGTCGAGATTACCCGTAACTCGGGTCTGCTCGATGTAGCCGTTGGCGACGTTGATCGGACTCCGGAGGTCGTGGCTAACGAGACTGGCGAACTCGTCGAGTTTCTCAATCTGGCCTTCGAGTTCGCGCTCCCGGCGCTTCTGTTCGGTGACATCCTGGAGCAGGAACAACCAGCCGACGTGTCGATCTCGCCCGTCGCGGATCGGCGTCGACTCGATGTGGTAGTAGACGTCTCCGAGTGCGACCGTCTGCTCGCTGGTGTCGGTCGTCGCTGTCAGTTCGTCGTAGGCGGCCTGCGACTCCGCCAGATCGAGCGCCTCGGCCACGCCCGAGCCGATGATCGACGGCTCGACGTTGATCATCGTCCTGCCCGCCGGATTGATGTCGATGATCCGGTCGTCGGTGTCGACGACGACCACCCCATCCCGAACGTTGTCGATCACCTTCTCGCGGGCGATCGGCGAGAGGTCGACAAAGCGGTATTTGACGATCGCAACGGCGAAAAACGCACACATGAACACGAACCCCAACGGCGTGGTATCGAAGGCGATCAGTTCGGACAGGAAGAGCGCGTTCATCGGCAGCGGCGCGAAGACGCCCGCCGCCAGCAGGAGGGCCTGGCCCCGGTAGAGCGCCCGGTTCGTCCGGACCAGCAGGTCGACGACGAGCAGCGAGGTGATCAACACCAGCAGGTAGGCGTACGTCGAGTGGAGCCAGAAGGCCGGCCCCCACTGCTGGTCGACACCCAGCGGCGCGGTCGGATCAAGGCCGACAAAAAAGAAATCGCCGGGATTGAGGAAGACGAACACCACCAACAGGAGCGGGTGGATCGCCAGCAGTTTCAGCACCTTCGGCGTCACATACTTCTCGCGGCCGGTGTATTCGAGCGCGAAGACGACCACCGCAGGGAGCCCGACAGCCACGCCGAGATACAGCACCCGAATCCCGGCGAGGGCGACCGCCTCCCAGGGGAGCGTCGACAGGAACAGTCCGAACGACCAGACGGCCGCCGAAAACCCGGCGACGCTCAACGGACGGGCGGCCTTCGTCTCGCGGTGCCGCCAGAGGACCACGCCAGTTACGAGGGCGATCAGGGTGGCGACGATGTAGATCCCGCCAACCGAGAGGTCGCTCATAACCATGCTAACGTCTCGTCTTTCGTGGGTAGCTCGTTATACGTTGCGCCTCCTGACCGTTCGTTGTCGAATACTGTCGCCGTAGACGGGAGTACAGCATCGGGGAGTGGGTTCTGCCCGTCTTCGGTGGCCAGCAGTCCCACAGAACCGCACGCTTCAAACCGGTGGCCGACCCAAATCGGGCAATGACCGAGGATCACGAGTCAGCAGATGGGGGCGAGGAGGCCACCGAGTACGAGGAGCCCGAACGGTCCACCTTCGATCACGACCCGATCGGCCACAGTCACGTCTGGGCCGGAATGAGCGTCGGCGATCTGGCCGACCAGTACGGCAACGCCGGGATCGGTGCGGCGGGCGTCCACGAGGCGGTCGACATCTACACCGAGATGCTCGCCGACGATGACTGCACCGTCTTCATGTCACTTGCGGGCGCGATGGTCCCCACCGGAATGCGGCAGATCGTCGCCGACCTGATCCGGGACGGCCACGTCGACGCCCTGATCACAACTGGGGCCAATCTGACCCACGACGCCATCGAGGCCATCGGCGGCAAACACCACCACGGCGACCACGAGCATCCCGATCTCGACGAGCGGGAGTTCGACGAACAGCTCCGCGACGAGCAGGTCGACCGGATTTATAACGTCTATCTCCCCCAAGAGTACTTTTCGCTCCTGGAGTCACATCTCCGCGACAACGTCTTTCCGCCGCTCGCCGACAAGGACTCGGTCGGCATTGCGGAACTCTGCAAGGAACTCGGGAAGGCCAACGCCGAGCGCAACGAAGCAGAGGGCATTGAGGAGGACGCCGGGATCGCGGCGGCCGCGTACGAAAACGACGTGCCGATCTACTGTCCCGCGGTCCAGGATTCGGTCTTCGGCCTGCAGGCGTGGATGTACTCCCAGATCTCGGACCTGACGCTCGATGCGCTGGCGGATATGACCCCCCTCACTGATCTGGCCTACGACGCCGACACGGCGGGCTGTCTGCTCGTTGGTGGTGGGGTCCCGAAGAACTTCACGCTCCAGACGATGTTGGTGACCCCTGGCGCGTACGATTACGGCGTCCAGATCACGATGGACTCCTCGACGACCGGCGGCCTGTCGGGTGCAACGCTGGACGAGGCCCGATCGTGGGGCAAACTCACGAAGGAGGCGCGCAACGTGACCGTGTTGGGCGATGCGACGGTGCATCTGCCGTTGATCGTGGCTGCGGCGCGTGAGCGGTTGGGCGAGTAGTCGATTCGCAACGTAGCGAACGCCGTTTAATAGTGCTCACCTGCCACTGAAATGCACCAAGAGATTGCTGGGGGAGATGGGGGCCGACTGGAGGCATCTCTTGGCAGTGTACGGATAGTCAGTATGTGTTATAATGCTACTCCGCGCACGCTGTGCATACCACACACAACTCGGTTACAGTTCTGTGAGTCGGTCGATCGCTGCCCTGCGGGAGTCAGTAAAAAACGTGTTGCCCCAGGATCGGACCCGCTCATTCGACGTTTCAAGCAGTGCTCGTGGGAGCCCGTCGTCGCCTTCGACGCCGATCTGTGTCGTCTCTTCATCGACGAGTCCGAGAAAGAACGACGCTGAGTCGGTAATATGGATCGTCAGTCGACCGGTCGCAAGCATCTCCTCGAAGAGTGGGGCGAACTCCTCGATTCGAATTGTGGTTTCAACACCGGGCGGAACAACGAACTCGGATTCGAGGTCGCCGGTGAGCGTTCGCTCATGGATCCCTTTGATCGGTTCGATACCGATCGACGGAAGGACGGCACGGAACTCAGTTGCCGTCCGAAGACGCTTCGTGTGTTGTCGCACTGGGGCGAGTGGATCCCCCTCGGTGGTGACAGTCACAGTTCCGCCTTGCAAATCCTCGATGTCGATGTCGAACTCCGAGAGTGGAAACCATTCGAGAAACGGTGTGAGTTCCTCGGCGGCCGCTACCGACTCCACTGCTCCGAGAAACTCCTCGATGACTACCGCACCAACCGGTGTCAGTCGAACGCCATCAGGGGCCTTCGTGGCCCAGCCGACCTCCGTAAGCGAGTCGACCGCACGAACAATCGTCGACCGAGCCAACGGGATCGAATCACGGAGCTCCCGTTGTGTCGTTGGCTCCGTCGTCGACAGCGTCTCCAAAACGCGAATCCGGGACTCCGCCCGCGACAGAAAGGATAGTTTGTCGATTATATCACTACGATTGTCCATAGTATAGATATATAGCTCCAAGATAGATATATGTCGGTTGGTCGGTTACTCTTCGAGATCCGACTCGCGCCCGGCGGGGTGGTCGCTGTCGGCCCGTCGACGCACATCTACCTGATAATGCTGGAGAATGTCCCGCCCGAGCAGGAGCGGATAGTCCATGTGCCCGCGGTCCTCGACGCTCGCGGTGACGGTGTGCTGATTCCCACCGATCCCGATCACGAGGTCGACCACCGGCCGCGCTTTGCCGGTTTTGCTGCTCCCCGACCGGACTCTGGTCATACTTTTGATCGGTCCGGCCCCGATTTCGGCAGCGAGACTGGTATCGATGCTGCTGCGGGTCGCGCCCGTATCCGACTTGGCGAGGGTCTGCCGGGAGCCGCTGGTGCCGATGACGACGACGTCTTCGATGTAGCCGATCATCGGGACCTCGTCGCTGGTCGGCGGTTCGGGCCGCGGCATCGACGACGGCATCGAGTCGTCGAGGGTGTTCGACAGCCCCTCGACGCGCTCGGGATCGACCTCCCCGCCAGCCTCCTCGATGGCCAGTTGGGCGATGTAGGGCGCGGGGCTGGTCTCGGTCGCCTCGTAGAGCCCTTTAAACCCGGCGGTGGGGTTGACTTCCAGGACGAACCAGCCGTCGTGGCCCTCGACGAGGTCGACGCCCGCGTAGTCGAGGCCCAACACGTCTGCCGCATAGAGGGCGGTCTCGGCGGCCTCCTCGGGGAGGTCGCCGCTGGCGTCCTCGACGGAGCCGCCGAGGGCGACGTTGGTCCGCCAGTCGCCCTCCGGGGCGTAGCGATACATCGCGCCGATGATCTCGTCGCCGACTGTGTAGATCCGGAGATCACGGTGAGCCTGATCGTCGCGGTCGATCATCTCCTGGAGGAACGCCTGCCGGTTGCCCACTTTCGGATTCACCGGCTCGGTGAGGTCGACCTTCCACGTCCCGCCGCCGTGGGTGCCGATGGCGGTCTTGTAGACGCCGACGTCGCCGAACCGCTCGCGGCCCTCGTTGAGCCGGTCGTTCGACAGCGCCAGCAGGGCGTCAGGAACTCGAATATTCCAGTCGGCCAACGTCGCGCCGGTGGCGAACTTGTGGATCGCGCCCAAGACGGCGTCGGGGGTGTTGAGCATCGGGCGAATCCGTTCGAAGGTCGTCGCAAGCCCGAGGCCCTCGGCGGGTTCTTCGGTATTTGAGAGCAGCAGCCGGTTGGCGATGATGTCGACGTCCGGTTCGAGGGTGACCTCGCTGTTTTCGATGCTGATGGCGGTGTTCTCCCGGCGGAGCCACACCGGTTCGTGACCCAGATCTTCGACCGCGTTGAGGATTGCCTTCGTCTCTTTGCTGGTGTGGAGTGACAGAACCCCGACTCGAACAGGCGCGTCGTCAGTCATACGGATAGCTACCGGATACATGGGCATAGAAACACCGGTGCGGCGACGGGGGAGACGGACGGTATCACTGATCAGTCCTCTCGCAAGATTTCCTACTGACCGTGAACGTCAACAAGTAATTATACCCTCTCGTGTATGGTGGTCGCATGGCACAGACTGTCTGGGTTGTACGGCACGGACAGCGACAGGATACGGTCGACCCCGACTGGGAGTTGACCGCCGACCGGATTCACGATCCAGGACTCACGGAGCTCGGCCGGTGGCAGGCCTGGCGCGTCGGCCGCTTCTTCGCCGACCGCGGGGTCGACTTCGAAGCGATCTACTGTTCGCCGTTTTTGCGGACGGTCCAGACCACCGCCGAGATCTGCGGCGAGCTCGGCGACACGGCGCGGCTGGAGCCGGGACTGGGCGAACACCGCAACGCCGCATGGTTCGACACCGAGCCCGAGACGCTGTCGTTCGAGACGCTGGTCGACTACTTCGACCCCCTCCGGTCGGATCACGCGCCCTTCGTCGAACCGGGGTTTCCCGAGGACCACCACGAAGCCGAAGGACGCGCTGGCGAGGCTGCCCGGCAGATTGCCGCGGCTCACGATGGGCGGGTCCTCATGGTTGGCCACGGGCTCACGATCGGCGGTGTGACTCACGGTCTGGTCGGCTCGACCGAGGGTGTCGACGCGCCGCTGTGTGGGCTGACGCGGATCGAACAGAACCGTAAAGAGTGGCAGTTGGACTTTTCGGGAGCCGTCGACCATCTCGAATAGCTGTTGCCCGCCGAATCGGTCAGAACTGAGTCCATGGGTCGCTGCGTCCGTTAGGAGACCAACTCGGGACAAAGTCGACGCATCTCGGCCCGAGAGCGGCCACTGCGAGACCGACCGCGCGTGGATTTATATATAACCCCTCTAACCAGACAGCCATGAGCAATGACGGGGCCTTCACCTACAACGGAGGGAAGGTCGACCCTGGCGAAACCCAAAACATTCGCTACGGGATCAGCGAAACCTATCTCGGCGATCCGATCCGGATTCCAGTTACGATCATTAACGGCGAACAGTCCGGCCCCACGGGCTTTCTCTCGGCAGCGGCCCACGGCGACGAACTCAACGGGATCGAGGTCGTCCGGGAGGTCGCCCACGACTGGGACCTCTCGGAACTGGCGGGCACACTGGTCTGTATGCCGGTACTCAACGTTCCTGGATTCTTGGCCCAGCAGCGCTACCTGCCGATCTACGACCGAGACCTCAACCGCTCGTTTCCCGGTCGACAGGGCTCGACCAGCGCCAAACGGATGGCCTACCAGATCTACACCAACTTCATCGAGCCCTGTGATTTCGGCATCGATCTCCACACTTCCACGCGCGGGCGAACCAATATGCTCCATGTGCGGGCAGACATGACCGATCCCGATGTCCACCGCCTCGCGCTGGCGTTCGGCACCAACGTCGTCATCGACAGCGACGGCTCGGATGGCACCCTCCGCGGGGAGGCGACGCGCGACGGAATACCAACCATCACCATCGAGATGGGCGAGGCCCACCGCTTCCAGCGCGGGCTGATCGACGAGGCGCTTGCGGGCGTTGAGAGCACCTTCGCCGAGTACGAAATGCTCGAAGAGGCCACCGTGCGGTGGCCCGGCTGGCGCACCATCATCACCGGCGACCAACAAAAAACGTGGATCCGAGCCGACGTGGGTGGGATCGTCGATATGCACCACGACCGCGGGGCGCTGGTCCACGAGGGTGACGTGATCTGTACGATCACCAACCCCTTCAAGGACGACAACATCGCGGTCACCGCACCCTTTACCGGCCTCATGGTCGGCATTCTCGAAAACCCGGTCGTCTATCCGGGCAATCCGCTGTGCCACCTGGTCGAACTCGGCGGTCGGACGCGGCGGGTCGTCGAACGTCAGCAGAGTCCCCAGGCCGTCGACGCGACCTAATAACCCACTGCGACCTAGCGAGCGGCCGTCGACGCTTCGTCGGGAACCCATGCGGGCCTACTCACGTTCGAGACATCCGTTTCGAACTCGTAGTCGACTGTGTAGCGCTGTGGCTGGTCGCCGAACAGCTGTGCGAGACGGGTATGGACGTAGGTGTCGGCTGGCTGGGTCAGTCCCCACGAGACGCTGGCCGACTGGACGGCCTCAGTCTCGTTGTCGGCGCGCACCTGCCCCGACGCGTTGGTGATCCGGTAGGCTCGGCTTTCGTCGAACCAGCCGTTTTGTGGTTCGAATGTGGTCGTTTCGTCATCCTCTCTTGGATCGCCGACCCGTTCGTAGGTAGTGAAATGGAGGCTCTCGACGAAGAGCGAGGCCGACCCCGAGAGCTCGGCGGCGAAATTGATGGAATCGTTCGTCCGGACGACGAACACGGTCGCCGCGTCGGTCTCCGTTTCCCGAAGGAGTTCCCGGTCGGCGTCGGATACGATCGATGTTCGCCGCGTGTCGGCCTGCGACTCCTGAGGGTCGATAATGCGGTTATAAACCGTCGCGTTTGGCCCCACCTGATACGTTTCTACAATCGAACCCGAGCCGAAACGCAGACGCATATACCGTGGTCCGTTGGCGGTTGCGGTCCCATCGAGTGCAAATGTCGTTTCGTCGTCGACGGTGATATGCGCGTCCACGCTGAACGCCTCGCGGTCACCCACCGAGAACTGCTCGTCGGACGGCAGCGCGGCGTGGGGCGTCGACGTCGAGAGCGGATAGACGACCGACGCCACGAGCCCGAAACAGACGACTGCGAGGACACCGATGATCACACGGGCGGTTCGCCAGTTCATGTGTGGGCTGATTTATAAGTGATCTACGACCAACATAACAGTGTTGGAGGCTCTAACAGGGGCTTGATCGGGTGGCTATGGTACTCGCGGCTTTGGGGCGCGGCCTTCGTTTCCCCGGATATATTCGATCACTGTCAGTCGACTGTCGGCGCGACGACGTAACTTCTATACCACCCCGGTACGCATCCTCACACGACATGAGTCAGTCGTACAATCGGGGCCTTATCGAGGACTTCGGCCGTTGGCGGGAGTTCTCCGCGGGCATGTGGGCATGGATCTTTCACAAGTTCACCGGCTGGGTGCTTGTGGGGTACCTGTTTACCCACATCGCCGTCCTCAGCACTGCGATCCCGGCGTCGAGCCAGGACGCAGCAGTGCTCGCCGCCAACGAGGATATTTACACGACGACGATCGTCGCGCTTGAAAGCCTACTCGTGGTTCGTATCCTCGAGGTAGGCTTGCTCGCGGTCGCCGTCTTCCACATCCTCAACGGGCTCCGGCTACTGTTCGTCGACCTCGGAATCGGGCTGGAATCACAGGACAAGAGTTTCTACGCATCGTTGATCCTCACCGGCGCGATCACCGTCGCTTCGGTGCCAACGTTCATCGCGGGGGCATTTTAAATGGCCGAGCACTACTCCTCCTTTACGAAGGGCGGACGGCTCTGGCTGTGGCAGCGCATCACGGCGGCGTTCCTCGTCGTCGTGCTCGCGTTCCACTTCTTCCTGCTGCACTTCGTCTACCACGCCGACGAAGTGACGTTCGCGCTGAGTCAGGCACGGATGGAGACGCTGAGCTACTACTCGTTGATGATCCTGTTCCTGTTCACCGCGACGTTCCACGGCGTCAACGGCGTCTATAATGCGCTGGTCAACCAAGGGTTAACAGGTACCAAGCGCCAAGCAGTTAAATGGACGCTCGTCGCCGCCAGCGTCGTGCTCCTCGTCCAAGGGGTCCGCACAGCAAACGCGTGGGCCGGATTCACGACGTTCTTCTAACCATGAGCACACAGCCACCACAACAAGAACACGAGGAATCGCCCGCCGATAGCGTCGACGACGCCGAGTCGACGCCACCGGCCCAACAGCGGCGCGAAGACGCCAAGACCGACAAGCGCAGTCGGGACGCCCAGCGGCAGGCCGAAGCCGACGCCGCCGCCAAAAGCGACGAGCCAACGCGGCACATCAAGGTGTTCCGCTACGATCCCGAGATCGAGGGTAAACAGGAGCCGCGGTTCGACGACTTCCACGTCCCCTTCGAGAAGGGGATGACCGTCCTGGATGCGCTGATCTACGCCCGCGACCAGTACGACCCGTCGCTAACGTTTCGACACTCCTGTCGACAGGCAGTCTGTGGGTCGGACGCCTTCTTCGTCAACGGCGACCAGCGCCTCGGCTGTAAGACCCAACTGTCCGAACTCGACGATCCGGTCCGGATCGAACCCCTGCCACATCAGGAGGTCGTCAAGGATCTCGTCGTCGACATGGACCACTTCTACGAGGAGATGGAGGCGGTCGACCCCTATTTCGACCCCGATGAGACGCCCGACGGCGAACTCGAAGAACAGCGCCAGTCGCGCGCGAATCGGGAGAAAGTCAAGATGTCGACGCGGTGTATCTGGTGTGGGGCCTGTTTCTCCTCGTGTAACATCGCTGCCGGGGACAACCAGTACCTCGGCCCCGCTGCCTTGAACAAGGCCTACCGGTTCGCGATGGACGACCGCGAGGGCGACGGACGCAAGACCGAGCGGCTCGAAACCATCGAGCAGGAACACGGCGTCTGGCGGTGCCAGACCCAGTTCTCCTGTACCAACGTCTGTCCGAAGGATATCCCACTGACCGAACACATCCAGGAACTGAAACGCGAAGCAGTCAAGAAGAATCTGAAGTTCTGGTAGTCAGTATCAAGAGCCTTCAGACCCAATAATCATTAAACAACTATGTACGAACACGACGTAATCGTGGTCGGTGCGGGCGGTGCCGGGCTTCGAGCAGCGATTGCCGCCGACGAGGCCGGTGCGGACGTAGCGATCGTTTCGAAACTCCACCCGGTGCGGAGCCACACGGGCGCAGCCGAGGGCGGAATCAACGCCGCGCTTCGGGACGCCGACTCGTGGGAAGATCACGCCTACGATACGATGAAGGGCTCCGACTATCTCGGGGACGCCCCGGCGATCGAAACGCTCTGTCAGGACAGTCCCTACGAGGTAATCCAGCTCGAACACTGGGGGATGGCCTTCTCACGCGAGGAGGACGGCCGCGTCTCACAGCGCCCATTCGGGGGTCTTTCGTTCCCACGGACCACCTACGCAGGCGCAGAGACGGGCCACCAGCTGCTGCATACCCTGTACGAACAGCTCGTCAAACGCGGCATTCAGGTCTACGACGAGTGGTACGTCTCGAACCTCGCGGTCACCGACGAGGAGCGACCGGAGGACCGCCACTGCCACGGTGTCGTCGCCTACGACGTTGCCACCGGCGAGATTGCGGGCTTCAAAGCCCGTGACGGCGTGATTCTTGCCACCGGCGGCCCCGGTCAGGCGTTCGATCACACGACCAACGCGGTCTCCTGTACCGGTGACGGCCAGGCGATGGCCTACCGAGCCGGTGTGCCGCTGGAGGACATGGAGTTCATCCAGTTCCACCCGACGACGCTTCCCTCTACCGGGGTACTGATCTCTGAGGGAGTCCGCGGCGAGGGCGGGATTCTGTACAACAACGACGGCGAGCGGTTCATGTTCGAACGCGGCTACGCCAACAACGACGGCGAACTCGCCTCCCGCGACGTGGTCTCCCGTGCAGAGTTGACGGAAGTCAACGAAGGGAGAGGCATCGAAGACGAGTACGTCCACCTCGATATGCGCCACCTCGGCGAGGAGCGCATCATGGACCGCCTCGAAAACATCCTCCACCTCGCCGAAGACTTCGAGGGCGCGGATGGTATCGAGGAGCCGATGCCGGTCAAACCCGGCCAACACTACGCGATGGGCGGCATCGAGACCGACGAGAACGGCGAGACCTGCGTCGGTGGCCTGTATGCCGCCGGCGAGTGTGCCTGTGCGTCGGTCCACGGCGCGAACCGCCTCGGCGGCAACGCACTGCCCGAACTCATCGTCCTCGGCAAGCGCGCCGGCTACCACGCCGCAGGCAAGGAGATGGAGCCAGCCGAAGTCGAGACCGGCCAGCGCGGCGAGTACGAAACTGCCGCCATCGACTCCCCGGTCGAACTCGGCGAGGGTGGCTCGCCCGGTGACGCCGTCGCCGACGGTGGAGCGGTCGCGGCTGGCGGCTCGGCCGACCCCGACACGCTGCTCGAACGGACGGTCGAGTCCGAGCGCCAGCGCGTCGACGATCTTCAGTCCGGAGAGGACGGCATCCACCACTCGGAGGTCCGCTCGAAGGTCCAGGAGACGATGACCGACCACGTCAACGTCTTCCGCGAGGAAGAGGGGCTCAAACAGGCCCTCCGCGATATCCGGGAGGCCCGCGACGAGTATCAAGACGTCCGGGTGATGGACCCCTCGAAGACGTTCAACACCGATCTGCTCCAGACGATCGAGACCCAGAACTTGCTCGATCTCGCCGAGGCGATCACGGTCGGCGCGCTCGCCCGCAAGGAGTTCCGTGGGGCCCACTGGCGTGCGGAGGCCCAAGAGCGAAAAGACGGCGAGTGGCTGAAACACACCCTTCTCTCCTGGAACGACGGCTCGCCGGAACTGTGGTACCGCCCGGTGATCCTCGAAGGCGAGAACAAGACCTACGAGCCGAAAGTTCGCAGCTACTGAGCCGCTACCCGCGGCCTGCGGTTTTTTATTTATTTCCCCTGTCGACGAGCAGCGCAACGATCCTCGATCGACATCGGTGCGATTCACCGCTGATTGCAGTGGTTTGGCTCCCGGCATCACCTTGCGTGACACCACCACCCACGGATTCGTCACGAGTCGAAAGCAGGCCGCTATTTCCGACGGATTCGGCCGTTCTCGACGCACGTCGAAATCGCGTTTCGGGCCCAAAACAGCTAGTATCGGCAGATAGAGGCCGTCTCCGTGACTTCGACGACTGTCTTAGGGTACCTTTATTATTGTCGAACCTAACTCTTGAGTATGATCACACAGTCGAAGCACGCGGTCGAGGTTCCGACCGATCTTCGGTCGCCACGGGCAAAACTCGTCTATCTGTTCCTCTCGATGAACGGCACGACTTCGATCACCGAACTCCAGGACGGACTCAATATGAAGAAAATTTCTCTCTACAGCATTCTCAAAACACTCGAAAAACAGGACGTAATTTCGAAAGACGGCGAGCGGTACGCTCTGGCGTGAATTTATACGATCGTTTGTGATGGGCCGCGAGCAGCGGCTGTAGAGGTTTATATCTGTGTTCGGTCGACTTGCTACGCAAACGTGTCGGTTTTTAAATAGAGCTACTTCGGGGGCGTGTCGACTTTTTAAATCAGGTTCGCCCGGATTCGAACCGCAGTCGCTCACTGCGTTCGCTCACGGCTACGCCGTCCGAGGGACTCCGTCCCTCGCTATTCGCATACCGTGGCGCTACGCGCCACGCTCACTCCCTGCTTCGAATCTGTGCCCACAAAAAATAAAACACGCCTCACTTCGTTCGGCGGTTGTATGGGTTCGCCCGGATTCGAACCGGGGTCACGGGCACCCAAGGCCCGAAGTATGGCCAAGCTAACCCACGAACCCTCACTTCCCTCTACCGGGCAGATACTGTAAAGGGTTTCGTTCCGCCGCCGGTCACTCGCCCGGGAGCGTAATATAAAACGTCGACCCCTCGCCCTCGGCCGACTCGACCCGGATATCGCCGTTGTGGCGGTTGACGATCCGCTCGCAGACGGCGAGGCCGATCCCGGTCCCGTCGCTGTCGGCCCCCTTGTCGAACAGCCCGAAGACCTCGTCCTGCTGGTCGGCCGGAATCCCCGGGCCGTCGTCGCTGACGGCGAACCGATAGCCCGAGGTGGTCTCCTCGCCCGTAATTTCGATGATCGAGCCGCCGTGTTCGATGGCGTTCGAGACGAGGTTCTGGAACAGCTGGCCCAGCTGGTCGCCGTCGGCCGGGATCGTCGGTAGCGAGCCGATCGATAGCTCGGCGTCGGCCTCGTCGATCGACAACTGGAGGTCCTGTCGCACCCCCTCGACGACCGCCTCGACGTCGACCGGTTTGAAGGCTTCGCCCTCGGTTTCGACACGGGAGTACTGCAGCAGGCCGTCGATCATTCCCCGCATTCGATTCGCTCCGTCGACGGCGAACTCCATGTACTCGCGGGTCTCCGCGTCGAGGTATTCGTCGAGTTCCGTCTCCAGGAGATCCACATAACTCGAAACCATCCGGAGGGGCTCCTGGAGATCATGCGAGAGGATATAGGCGAACTCCTGGAGCCGTTCGTTGGAACGTTCCAGTTCGGCCTCGTGGGCCTTGCGGTCGGTGATATCCTTCGAGATCACCGCCAGCCCGTCCTCGTCCGGATAGATCTGAAGGGCCGTCCAGTAGTCGGCGGGCTCGTAGTAGTACTCACAGCTCGTTGGGTCCTGTGTCTCCATGGCCTCCCGAAGGCTCTCTTCGACGACAGTCTCCTCGATCTCGGGGAAGTGCTCCCAGAGGTTCTCGCCGAGGACATCGTCGGCTGCCACATCGATCCGTTCGGCCATCGCGTCGTTCCAGTAGGTGACGGTGAACTCGGTGTCGACGGCGTAGTAGGCATCCGAGATGCGTTCGGTCAGCCGGCGGTACTTCCGCTCGCGTTCGGCGCGTTCGAGCTCGTAGCTCATCCACTCGCTGAGCAGTTCGATGAACGTTTCTTGGATCTCGGTGAACTCTTTGTCCACCGGCTCGCGGTCGGCGAAACAGATGCTGCCGACAGTCTCGCCGTCGACGGTGATCGTCGAGCCCGCATAACAGCCCAGCCCGAACCGTTCGTAGGCCGGGTCCTCGGCCCAGCCCTCCTCGGTGGTGTTGGTCACTGTCAGCGGGCTGTCGGTGTCGGGGTCGACGGTGTGTCGACAGTAGGATTCGGAGAACGGCGCAGTGGCCCCGTCCTGGAGCTGACTGTTCGGCCCCACGCCGACGACGATCTCCTGGATGTCGTCAGCGGCGTCGAACTGGGTGAAAAAGCCCTGTTCGACGCCGATATACGCCCGGCCGAAATCAAGCAGTTTGGCGACTTTCTCCTCGAACGGTGCCGAAGTCGAAGCCGTCTGGTGGAGCTGACGGAACGCCTGTTCCTGTTGTTCGATCCGTTGGAGGTGCCGTTGCCGGTCGGCGATATCGCGGCCGATCCCGATGATCCCTCGGGGCTCGCCGTCCGCGTCAGTCAGCCGCGTGCCGGTGAACTCGTAGGGGATCGCCTCGCCGCTTTTGGTAACGTAGTCGGCCTCGATCACTGCCGACCCGGTCTCGATCACCTCGGCAATCGCCTGTCCGACGGCTTCGGCATCCTCCTCGGTGAAGAACTCCATGGCGTGCATCCCCTCGATCTCTGTCTCGGAGTAGCCCGTCACCTCCGAGACGGTGTCGTTCCACCGCTCCAGATTTCCGTTCGGATCGAGCGTATAAAACACGTCGTCGAGCGTGTTGAGGCTCTGCTGGATGAACGAGCGTTCGGCTTCGAGTGTGCGCTGTCGCTCCTTCTGGGCGGAGATATCCTGGATCTCCGCGATGACGTACTCTTCGCCGTCGAGTTGGGTCAACGCGAGCCGGGCCCGTACCCAGACCCGCTCGCCGTCCGGTCGTTCGATCCGCCACTCGAAGGTCTGTGGCTCGCCGTCGGCGGCCGCCCGAATACGCTCCTCGGCGGCGGCCTGTGTGAACCCTTCGTCGGTCGCGCTGTAGTCGGCAACGGACATCTCCCGGAGTTCGGCCTCCCGATACCCGTAGAGCGTTTCGAGCCGACTGTTGACCGCGACGATGGCTCCCGTCTCAGGATCGTGCAGCGTAATCCCGATCTCCAGATCGTCGAAGACAGTCGAGACAGTCTCTTTCATTGGGTCTCTGGACGGCTAGCCGGAGCGCGGATATAAACTGTCGGTCGACACTGACTGTACCGGAAAACTGAATTTAGGCCCCGTTTCTACAACGAATAATAAGACAGAATACCTAAACCGAACGAGTGTGTACAACAACCAATGAGTTTTTCAGGTCGACTGCGGGCCCGCTGTCTCGGTGGTGGGGCGTGATGAGTGCCCCGGACAAAACCGTCGAGATCCTGCTCGCGGAGGACAATCCGGGCGATGTCATGCTGACCAAGAAGGCCCTCGAACAGGGCAAACTCGCCAACAACCTCCACGTCGTCACCGATGGCGTCGAGGTACTCGACTTCCTCAGGCAGAACGGTGAGTACGACGACACACCCCGGCCGGATCTCATCCTCCTGGACCTCAATATGCCGCGGAAGGACGGCCAGGACGTCTTAAAAGAGCTCAAAGACGACGACGACCTCTGCCGGATTCCGGTGGTCGTCCTAACGAGTTCCGAGTCGGAGGAAGACATCGCCAAATCCTACGAGCTCAACGCCAACGCCTATCTGACCAAACCCGTCGACTTCGATGGCTTCATCGAGATCGTCAACCGGCTGGAGAACTTCTGGTTCAAGGTCGTGAAACTCCCGGAGGAGTGAGATGTCGATCAACGCAGACGACGGAATCCGGCTGCTCCTTATCGAGGACAATCCTGGAGACGCCAAACTGTTCGAACACCACCTCACCACCAGCCGGAGCGAATCGTTTCCGCCCGCGACGGTGAGCCACGTCACGTCGCTCGACGAGGGGGTCGAGGCCCTCGAAACCGACGACTACGACCTGGTGTTGCTCGATCTCGGCCTCCCGGAAAGTAGCGGGTTGGAAACGCTCGACCGCTACAACGAGGCGATCGAGACCAGTGAGTTGCGGCCGGTTCCGGTGATCGTTCTCACCGGGTTGAAGGACGATGCGGCGGCTGTCGAGGCGATCGAACGCGGGGCCCAAGACTACCTCGTGAAGGACAACGTCGACGAGAACGTCCTTCACCGGACGATCCGCTACGGGCTCGAACGCCACCGCCAGCAGCAGGAGCTCCGCCGACAGAACGAGCGGCTGGAGCAGTTCGCCAATGTCGTCAGCCACGACCTGCGGAACCCGCTCAACGTCGCCAAAGGACGGATCGAGATGGTCGACAGCGACCACGCCGCGGTCATCGGGCGGAACCTCGACCGGATGGGGACGATCATCGACGACGTGCTCACCCTCGCCCGCGAGGGGAAATCCGTCGAGGAGACCGAGTCAGTCGACCTCGCGACGCTCGTGACCCAGTGTTGGGACTCAGTTGAGACCGCCGACGCCTCGCTGTCAGTCGACGAGGAAATCTCCGTGATGGCCGATCCGAGCCGGTGTCGACAGCTATTGGAAAACCTGATCCGCAACAGCGTCGAACACGTCCGCGAGACGGTCTCGATCCACCTCGGCACGCTCGATGGCGGTTTCTATTTCGAGGACGATGGGCCGGGCATTCCCGAAGCCGAGCGTGAGGAGGTCTTCGAGGCAGGCTACACAACCAACGAGGACGGCACCGGATTCGGGCTGAATATCGTCCGAGAGATCGCCGAAGCCCACGGCTGGGGGATCGAGATCACCGACGGCAGTGAGGGTGGTGCGCGCTTCGAGTTCACCGGTGTCAAACCCGGAGACACGAGTTAAATCAACGAAACCCCTAATCAGGAGGCGAGCACGCCAAACCCGAACAGCGGTCCCCACAGCAGGTGGAGCCCGATGCCGACGACGAGTGCGGGCACCGTCGTGTAGATGCTGGCGACGATGGCGGCCTTCTTGTCGATGGCGATCAGCGGGAACAGCGCGTCGCCGTCCTGACTGATCGCATTCGCGGTGAGCGCCGAAAACGGAATCCCACCCTGTGCGTAGACACTCGCCCGCACGATCTGCGGGCCACAGCCCGGAATTACCCCCAGCAAGGCCCCGCCAATCGGCGCGAGCAGCCCCGCGGCAGCCGCGACCGCGGCGATATCGAGGCTGAACAGGGCCACGGGGTACTCGTAGAGCAGATAGGCCGCAAGCACCCAGACGGTGACGAAGCTCGTCTTGAACAGGAGGACCGTGACGGCGACGAACGCGCTGACCTGTAAATAGCTGTCCCGCACCGAGAAAACGAAAATATCGATGATCTCACTCACCACGGAGAACCCACCCCCTGGTGTTGCTGCTGTACCACATCTGAATTAGACAAATCTAAAAAATAGATTCGTAGTATGCTATAGAACTATTTCACCACACGCAGCATTCGGTGTCGACTCGACAACCGATGTGGTCCGTACCAGAGATAGGTGACTGTCCGGTGGGTTGTGGATAGGTGTCTCAACAATCAGTCGAACCGCAGGGTTGAGATCCCTCTCAGCGGTCGAAAAATGAAGGAAGATGTAGTTGTCTGTGAGTGTTCGCGAAGCGAACTTACAGACGGGTTAGGTTATTCGCGCGTGGGCCTTTCGGGGACTGCTCGATGTCGAACTCGACATCCTGGCCCTCTTCGAGATCCGGACCGCCGACGTCTTCCATGTGGAAGAACACGTCGTCGTCAGCATCTTCTGTGTCGATAAAACCGTAGCCGCCAGTGTCGTTGAAGAAGTCAACCGTACCGTTTGCCATTGCCTTTGTTCGAAACGTCCCTATATAAATAAGGCTTGCGCGGGGCGGGGTACCATGGACCGCCCGGTATGTGGGACCACAGACAACCTACGTATCGCCAAACAGCGCCGTCAGGTGAGCTCGGGGCGCGTTGCGGTGTCTCTCGGTGGAGTCGGCCCCGCTGGCGAGGCCCGTCTGGAGTTCGTCTTCCGTCGGGACCTCCGTCGGGAACAGCCCGGAAAACCGTGTCTCGACGCCTGTTATGCTCCCGGTGTCGTCGACTGTCGGTTCGAGGCCAGCAATGAACGCGTCGACGCCATCGAACACTGGGTCGTCGGTGCCGCTGGGGGTCGTCCCGACAGCCTCGGCGATGCGCGCGAGTGGGTCGTCGGCTCCCCAGACGCCGAGGCCCAACGCCGCGGGGCCGGTCGTCTCGAAGAGCCACTCGCCGTTTTCGTCGTCGACGATCCGGTCGAGCGTGTTGATGTAGCCCGAGAGAGTGTGGGCGAGGACGGTGTCGCCGGTCGCCGCTCGATCGGCGTTTTCGGTCGGCACGACGAGCAGATCGTCGCCAACGGCGAAGGCCCGCCCCGAGCCGTCCTCGTAGATCGCCACGCTGCGTTGTTGGTCGACCTGTTGGAACTCAGCCGTATATCGGTTCTCGAAGATCGATCGGTCATAGCTCCCGTCGAAGAGCAGTAGGTCGTCGGTCAGCGTAACCCACGTGACCTCGATTCCGGTCTCGATCTCACCGTCGGCCGTTGTCTCAATGGTCGTGTTTCCTGTCGTTCCGTTTTCGACAGTTCCGTTGTCGACTGTCCCGTTTTCCGTTGTCCTGTTGCCAGACCCTGTCTCGTTCGCAGCAGTTCCGTTCGTTGTCCAGGATCCCTCGACCGTCTCGTTGGTCTCGACGATCGTGTGGTTGGTCACCGTCCCGTCGTCGGCCCGATAGACGGCGGCGTCGTTGACCGCTTGGCGGAGCGGGGCCGCAAACGGATAGCTGGAGATCGTCTCGACGGCATCGACGACCGGCTCGATACTCGATAGTGGGAGCCCAACGACCGGCTCGTCGGGGAGCCGCTGGGCGTCGAGGGCCTGCTGTACTGGCCCGAACGCCGATAGCCGCAGGTGACAGACGACGACGCCCTCTCCCGTATGGGTTTCAGCGGGCGTCAGCTCGCTGTATGGCGGGAGATCGTACCGCGGTGGCCCGTCTCCCAACTCCGGTGTGGGATCATCGTCGTCACTGAGACAGCCCGCGAGCCCGACCGAACCGGTCGCGGCCGCGGCTGCCCGCATGAATGTCCGTCGGTCCATGGCCGATTGTACGGCTCCAGCTACAAGTACCATACCAACACAGTTGGCTGCTCGCCACTCGAAGGCGCCGTCGAACGCGGCTGACCCGATCGACCCACGAACACCGAGACACGTTGAATATGTTACCATAACCGTAGCGTTTTTTATTGATCCCGACTGAATGACATATGACAGAGATACTGAGTGTACCTCTGGGGGGTTCGCAGATCTCTGTCACAGGAAGCGACTACTTGGGAGGGTAGTCGCTCCCTACTGTTATACCGACGCCGTGTTGGCCGGGGGCCGTTCAGCTATCGTCTCCAGGACTGCCCGGGTTCGACCGTGAGACCCCCGAGGATGTTTAGTGGCCGGGCTGCTACTGAGACGTATGTACGTCCGCGATGCCAAAAACCGGGATGAGGCGTGGCTGTTGGACCGGATCGATGCACTGGGGATCGACGCGGAGGCCTTCCGGTCGCGTGACTACGTGCTGGCAGTCGACGAGGACTCCAACACACGGGTTGGCTTCGGGCGGCTCCGGGTTCATTCGGGAGAGCCCGAAGCCTGCGAACTCACCGGCATCGGCGTGCTCGAACCGTGGCGTGGCCAGGGCGTCGGCGCACACGTCATCGAGCGGCTCGTCGCCGAGGCCAGCGACGAGGGGTTCGACACCGTCTACGTGTTGACCGACCAGCCCGACTACCTCACCCAGTTCGGCTTCGATCAAGTCGACCCCGAAGCGCTCCCCGACCAGTTGGTCGATCGCTTGGCGCGCAAACGCGAGCAGCTGGATGCCGAGGTTGTCCCGTTGGCGGTCGACGTCGAGGCCTTCGAGATGCCGAATCGACTCCGCGAGGCGTTCAAGATTGCGGCTGCTGACGACGGTACGCCAGAACCCGAAGAAACAGCCGAGGATTTCGGGATCGACCCCGAGACGGCGACGTATAAATACGATACCGGGGAGTAGGCAGTGACTATCGGCTTACTGGACGCCTTCCCGCCCTTCGAGGAAGTCCGTGCTGAAGACGATGTAGGTCAACACCGTACAGAACAGGATAGGGGGCAACAGCAGGAAGGCCCACAGCGGTTCGAGCCCCCATGTGATGATTAGGGCGACGTTGCCGAGACCGAGCAGGAGGAACGGCAGCGAATAGAGCACTGCCCGCTTGCGTTTCCGCCCGGAGTCCAGGACCTCGTCGTCGAGGATGTCGTCCCGAGACGGTCCCTCGGTCGACGAGCCATCGTCGGGGTCGGCCTCACTGGTCGGCGTTTCCATACTCTCGCTACGGGGCCGAGACTGAAAAACCGTCCCACATCTCACTGCGCGTTGGTATCGTATCGTGAGGCCAGCGACACCGCCCCGTACAGCAGGGCGATGGCAACTGCGACGACGACCATCCCGTAGAGCGTCATCGCTCCTGGAGAGACCGGTATCGTCAGCATCCCGAACAGCGTCAGTTCACTCAGTGTCTCGCCGCCGTTGCCACCGACAATAAACCCCAGCAGCCCACCCAGCAGGATCAGTCCGCCGCCAAGTCCGAGCAGGATGCGCCGCCCCAATCCACTGACGCCCGGTGCCGAGTCCTCGCTCATACCCGCTGTAGGCGGCCCGCGGTGGAGAGCCTTTCCGTTTCGCCCCTGCTTATATGTTCGCTGGCGACACGCATACGGTATGACCGACCCACTGATCGACCGGGGCCGCGACGCGTTGGACTCGGCCCACGTTCCCTACTCCGAATATCGAGTCGGCGCAGCGTTGCGGACCGCCGACGGCAGCGTCTTCGTCGGCTGCAACATCGAGAACGCCAACTACTCCAACAGCCTCCACGCCGAGGAGGTCGCCGTCGCCGAGGCCGTCAAAACCGGCCACACGGAATTCGAACGCCTCGCCGTCACCTCCGCCGCCCGCGACGGAGTCACACCCTGTGGAATGTGTCGACAGACCCTCGCGGAGTTCGCTGGCGACGACCTCGAAATCGTCTGTGATCGCGGCGAACGGGTCGACACCTACACGCTGGGAGAACTGCTGCCGAATACCATCTCCCAAGGGACGCTCGATGCCGCCAGCCAGCAGGGAGCCGACCGATGACGACGCCCTCGGATGGAGACGAGTCGGCCGAACCTACAGATGACCGAGACGACACCGAAGTCCCCGATAGCGAGGACCCCAACGCCGACCGCCAGTACCACCTCGAAGTCACGAGCGACGATGTCGCCGACAGCGTGCTGTTGCCGGGGAACCCCGACCGCATCGAGACGATCACCGATCTGTGGGATTCGTCCAGGACGGTCGCCAGCCACCGCGAGTATCGCACGGCGACCGGTCGCTACGACGGGACGCCGATCTCGGCGACGTCGACGGGGATCGGCGGCCCCTCGGCGGCGATCGCGCTCGAAGAACTCGCCCGCGCGGGGTCGGAGACGTTCATCCGGGTGGGCTCCTGTGGGGCAATCCAACCCGAGATTTCGGTCGGCGATCTGGTCATCACCTCCGGGGCGGTCCGCCAGGAGGGCACCAGCGAGGAGTATATAAACAAAGACTACCCGGCGGTCGCCGACCACGAAGTCGTCTCGGCGCTAATCGCCGCCGCCGAGCGGTTAGGATATGACTACCACGTCGGCCTCACCATGAGCGCCGACAGTTTCTACGCGGGCCAGGGCCGACCTGGCTTCGACGGCTACGAGGCTCCCGGCAGCGACGACCTCGTCGAGACCCTGCGGAACGCCAATGTCAAGAATATCGAGATGGAGGCTGCCACCGTCCTGACGCTGGCGTCGATCTACGATCTACGGGCCGGAGCCGTCTGTGCGGTGTACGCCAACCGCCAGACTGGCGAGTTCCGAACCGAGGGCGACGCGCGGGCCGCCGAGACCGCGAGCCTCGCGGTCGACCTGTTGGCCCGGATGGATCAGCGCAAGCGTGAGTCGGGTGTGAGCCAGTGGCACGCGGGTCTCTCACTCGATTGAGAGAATCAGTGGTCTGTGGGCCTCTAATGACCACAAACCGCATTTTTGTTCGTAGGTTTTGCGGAGCGCAGTCGGCCGCTGTTTCAAAGCCGATTTATTCGATGCCGTCGCACATCTACACATGACAGATCAGGTTGTCGTCGTCGGTGCGGGCTATGCGGGCGCTGGCACGGTCCAATCGTTCGAAGACGAGATCGAGGCGGGAGAGGCCGAACTCACGTGGATTTCGGAACACGACTACCACCTCATTCTCCACGAGACCCACCGCGTGATTCGTGATCCGCAGGTCGAATCGAAGGTCACGATTCCGGTCGACGAGATCAAATCCCCGGAGACGAACTTCATCCGGGACCGCGTCACCGGCGTCGACACCGACGAGCGGACGATCGAACTCCGAGACGGCGACGCTGTCGAGTACGACTACCTGCTGGTCGGCGTCGGCAGCTCGACTGCCTTCTTCGGCATCGACGGGCTCGCCGAGTACTCCCATACGATGAAGAGTCTGGACGACGCCCGCGGCATCCACGAGGCCATCCGGACCGCCGGCGAGGAGGCGACTCAAAGCGAGCCAGCCCAAGTCATCGTCGGCGGGGCCGGACTCTCGGGCATCCAGGTCGCCGGTGAGATCGCCGAATACCGTGATCTTCACCGCGCACCGCTCGACATCAAGCTCGTTGAGGGTCTCGACGAGATCTTCCCCGGCAACGATCCCGAGATCCAGGGCGCACTCAAAAAGCGCCTCCTGGATCGGGACGTCGAGATCCTCACCGGCGACTTCATCTCGGAAGTCGACGAGGAAACCATCTCCCTCGGCGAGGAGAGCGAACTCGACTACGACGTGCTCGTCTGGACCGGCGGCATCACCGGCCGCGAGGAGATCGCCGAGACCGATCTCGACAAGGACGAACGGTCGAACCGTGTTTTCTCCGAGTCGGACTTCCAGACCAGCGACGAGCGCGTCTTCGCCATCGGTGACGCCGCCCTGGTCGATCAGGGCAACGACGATGTCGCGCCGCCGACCGCACAGGCAGCCTGGATGGCCGCCGAGGCCGCCGGCGAAAACCTCGCTCGCGCCGTCCGTGGCGCGCCGCTGAAATCCTGGAAACACACGGACAAAGGAACGGTCATCTCGGTCGGCGAGGAGGCCGTCGCCCACGATGTCAAGGGGATTCCGGTCAACACCTTCGGCGGCCCGGCCGCCAAAGCACTCAAAAAGGGGATCGCCTGCCGCTGGATCTCGGATATCACCTCGCTCAAACGCGCCGCGAAGGCGTGGAGCGATATGTGAGGTAGGTCGGGACTAATTTTACTCGCCAGTTGCTGTTCGATCGCTGTAACTCTACTGTAGCGGGAACCGAAACAGAACGCCGGAAACGACCCGGTTAGTGGGCCGGATCTTCGGCGGGCGCGAGCATATCGTCGATCTGCAGGATGAGGATGTTGTTCGTGTCGTCTTTGGCATCCAGCGTCCCCGTGATGCGGAGCTTCGACAGCGGCGTCGGGCCGACGATCACTTCGTCGCCCTCGTGGAAGTCACGAACCGACCCCTGCAGATGGATCTCCGCGCGGCAGAGTTCGGGATGGTGAACGCTCGAGAGATCGATGCTCTCGACGTTCGCGGTCTCGACGGTTTCGTCGTTGTGGAACAGCGGCACTGACGCCGCGTCGTCCATCTCGTCGACGTCGAGGGCCTCGTAGGCGTTGGCAGTCGGCTTATACCCGCCTTTGGGGCCGGGCACACCCTCGACCAGCTGGAGGGCCTTGAGGCTCTGCATCTGGTTGCGGATCGTGCCGGGGTTGCGGTTGACTTCTTCGGCGATGTCTTCACCTTTGACCGCGTCTTCGGTCTGTCGGTGGAGGTTCGTGAGCGCAGTCAAAATCGTTTTTTGGCTCGGTGTGAGCTCGATCGATGACATACGACCCGTTTGGAGCGGATCGTTCATAAATCCGATGGAAAACTAGTAACAATTCAGTGTGACCAACGCGTTCGTTATGTCTTGTGCTCACCATTACGGAGCGATCTAGTGACTCTCGGTGTCGACTCACACGTCTCATACGTGAGGGATTGATCGTGGCGATGCCAACCCCGAGTCGCTCCCACACTGCTAAGTGGCTTCCATGGAACCTGTGAGCATGGCACAGGCAGTGCGACTCATCGGTGCGCCGACCGACTACGGGGCGAACAGACGGGGCGTCGACATGGGGCCGTCGGCGATCCGGTATGCCGGACTCGCCGACCAGCTCCGAGCCGCCGGTGTCGAGCCGATTGAGGCGGGTGACATCCGGGCTCCGTATGCCGAGGAGTGCGATCCCGAGACGCGGTCGCTCCGCACCGGCACGGCGAAGTTCCTCGAGGAGACGAAAGCCGTCTGCACCCAGCTGGCCGAAACAGTCGAATCGGCACTTGCGGCGGGTGAAATCCCCGTGGTACTCGGCGGTGACCACTCGGTTGCGATCGGCTCAGTCTCCGGTTCGGCGGCCGCCAGCCCGATCGGTGCGATCTGGTTCGACGCCCACGCGGATCTCAACACACCGTCGACCTCGCCGTCGGGCAACATCCACGGAATGCCGCTGGCGGCGCTCCTCGGCATCGGGGAGTTCGCCGACCAAGAGTGGGCGACCGCACCGAATCTCCAGGAGGGAAATATCGCCCTCGTGGGGCTTCGGAGCGCCGACGAGGCCGAACGGGCGCTGCTCGACGAGCGAGAACTGACGGTCTTCACCATGTCCGATATCGACCGCCGGGGGATCACGGCCGTCGTCGACGACGCCCTTGCGGTGGCCACCGACGGCGTCGATGAAATCCACGTGAGCCTCGATCTCGACTGGCTCGATCCGACTGAGGCCCCCGGCGTCGGGACCCCGGTCCGCGGCGGCGTCACCTATCGGGAGGCCCACGCGGCGATGGAGCAGGTCGCCGCGAGATCGGCGGTCCGGTCGCTGGATCTCGTCGAGGTGAATCCAACATTGGATCGGTCGAACGAAACCGCCGAGTTGGCGACCGAACTCGCCGCCAGTGCACTCGGCAAACGCATCTTGTGAGTGATTTCACTGCCGACCACGGCAGTAGTCACCGGCTATCGGACCGGTAGTCTGTCGACTAACTCCGCGCCACGGGTGAACATTCCACCGCGGCCCTTGCCCTCCGTGATGTTTCGGAAGACGGCCTCGGGATCCTTGTTCCAGACCCACTGCCAGCGTGTCCGGGCCAGCAGTGCGAGCTTCCGGGCGGTGGTGAGCTGCGGCGTCTCCGAGAGCACGTCGTACTCTCGGTTGCGGATGAGGCGGTGGTGGTCGGCGTACAGGACGGCCGCAAGCAGGACCGCGAGCTGGCAGTCGTCGGGGAGATACTTGATGCCAGCGACGCCCTCGGCATACAGCTGTTCGGCGCGGTTGAGTTCGTCCTGCATGGCTGCGGCAACCGTGGCGTCCATCTCGAAGGCTTTCAGCTGGTCGTTGGTGACGCCATGACGGTCGAGCGTCGACTGCGGGAGGTAGATGCGGTCGCGCTCGACGATGTCCTCGCGCACGTCACGGAGGAAATTGGTGAGCTGGAAGGCTTCACCGAGCGCGGTCGCGTGGGGGAGCGCCTGCTCGGGGTTGTCGGGCGCCATGACAGCGGTCATCATCCGCCCGACAGCGGAGGCAGAGCCGTCCATGTAGGCTTCGAGCTCGTCGTACGTTTCGTAGCGGTCGGTGTCGATATCCGAGGCCATCGCGTCGACGAACGTATTGACGTCCTCGGGGTCGATCTCGTAGGTCTCGCGGAGTTCCGCGAACGCCGACAGGACCGGATCGTCGGTGTCGATCTCGCCGAGTGCGGCGGCCCGTATCCGTTCGAGTTCGTCCCGCTGTTGTCCTGGTGAAGTATCGCCCGCGTCGTCGACCACCTCGTCGGCGACACGAAAGAAGGCATACAACACGTAGGTCGCCTCTCGCATCCGCTGTGGCAACAGCCGCGTGGCGATGTGGAAGGTCTTACCGGTCTGCTGTTGGATTGCCTTGCTCCGGGCGATCTGTGTGTCTTCTACCATAGCTCTCCAGGAGCCATCGGTCGTCTCGTCGGCCGGTTCCGGCGGCACAGCATATACGCCTGCATACGGACGCAATCAACATAACAGTTCGTACACAGAGTGATTGTAACTGATATTCGGCTGGATTCGCCGAGCTCAGTAGAAGGTGTCCGAACAGTCGTAGACCACGCCGTGGGTCGGACAGATGTACTTGCAGTGGCGGTGGGTCATCGACGCCCCACAGAGCGGACAGGGTCGACCCGGCGGTTCCTCGGCGTCGTCCATACGACGACCTACAGCATGATAACCCATTACTGTTCCCGTTTCGGGGCCGCCCACAGCGGGTAGGCACCGACTACCGGTCGACGACGCAGGGAACGTAGATTCCAGTCGAGGGACGAAGTAGGCCAGCGTCGAACCGTTTGGCCCGTAGGATCGCCACGCCGAACAGCGTTGCGACGCCGACCGGCAGCCAGTTGCCGAACCACGCGTTGATACCCCCCCAGAGGATCACGAAGCTCACCAGATCGTCCAGCATGAACCCACAGTTGGCCAGTCGGGTTTCGAGGACCGCCCGGTCGATCGTCCAGTCAAGCACACCGACCGAGACGGCTGCGCTCAATACCCAGCCTGCGTAGTTCGATAGCGGCACGCCGTAGAAGACGCCGCCGTCCAGATACGCCCAAAAGCCGAGCGAAACCGCGGCCGGATCGAGCACCACATCCATCGCTACGACCGCCGGAATCACGACTGTCAGCCGGAACAGTCGGGAGGCCGCCCGCTCGCCGAGCAACAACAGCGAGAGCACGTAGGTGTTGAGGACGATCGGGAGGAAAAAAACGGGCAGCGCTGCCGGAATATCACCGATCATCGGCCCGAGACTGATCCCGTACTCGAAGGCACCATAGGGCCAGCCGGTCGAGACACCGACGTGCTCGATCAGGTAGGTATAGCCTACTAACAAACCGAGCCCACCCACCGCCCGCCGATCGAGCGCTGGAATCACACCGACGATCAGCGGCGCAGCCATCACAACCGTTCCGAACAGTATCATCGGCGCGTTGAACCGCAGCGGCGCGGGAATGAACGACCATCCCTCGGCACTGCCGAGGAGCATGATCGCGCCGATCAGCGGAAAGAAGACGGCGATGGTAAACCGGTTGCCGTCGACGAGGGCATCGAGCCACGCCTCGGTCTCTCGGCGGGTTCGTGGGAGTCCCGACACCACGGCCGACAGCCCGTCGGCCTCCTGGATTCGCGGTTCGGCGCGCGACTCACCCTCGGCGACTGATTCGCTCACGGCAGCACCTCCCAGACGGGGACGATTTCCCAGAGCGCACCGAGGGTGATGAGCGTGCCGACCGCAGTGTTGAGCGCCGGAAACCACCAGTAGGCTCTCTCTACTGCGACCGACGACTGACTGACCCACACGACGAAGACGGGGTAGACCGCAAGGAGCGCGCCGAGTCGAAGGCCGACCAGTCCGAAAGCCAGGGCGGCGGCCACCCAGCAGGAAGCGACGTAGCCGTAGGTCCGGCGCTCACCTAGCGCGGTCGCGGTTGTCCGAATCCCGGCGGTGCGGTCCGGTTCGATGTCCGGAATCGCCGAGAAGGTGTGCATCCCCATCGTCCAGAGCCACGCCCCAGCGACCGCAAGGAGCGGTGGCTGTGTGCCAGCGACTACGACGTAGGCGGCGATCCCTGGCAGAATATACAGGCCGTTCGAGACCGAGTCCAGGAACGGCGTCGTTTTGAATCGGAGTGGCGGGGCGCTGTATTCGATGGCGAGAAACAGAAAGCCGACGAGCCACGGCCACGCCGCCGGTGGCGTGAGGCCGAGGAGTCCACCACCGAGGAGCCCACAAAGCACCACCGCCGCTGTCACCAGACGGTCGCCCTGCCAGCGGACCTCTTTGTCGTCTTTTTTTGGGTTTTCGGTGTCGATCTCGGCGTCGAAGATGTCGTTGACCCCGTACAACAGGACATTTGCGGGAAGCAAAAAGTAGGCGAACAGGACGACGGCAGTCGGCAGAAACAGCTCCGCTACGCTGCTGGCTCCGACTGCGACGCCGACCACAATCGGGCCAGCGAGGTAGAACCAAAAGCGCGGTCGCGAGAGTACCAACAGGTAGACGAGTCGGTCGACCAGCCCGCCACTGTTGGAGTCGTCGGTCACAGTCGACATCACTCCGCAACAGCGTCGGCAGTTAGCTGGCCACTAATCAGACACATCGGCACACCGATACCTGGTGTGGTGTACGATCCGGTAAAGTAGAGCCCGTCTACCTCGTCGGACTTCCGCGAGGGGCGGAACAGCGAGGTCTGGCTGAGGGTGTGGGCCATTCCCAGCGCCGTCCCCTGCATCGAGTTGTAGCGGTCGGCGAAATCGTCGACACAAAACATCTCTTCGGTGACGATCCGGTCGCGGAGGTCGACGCCGGTGTTGTCGGCGATATCGTCGAGGACGAGACCGCGGTAGGTCTCGCGTAACTCGGGGCTGTCGTCGAGTCCGGCCGCGATCGGGACGAGCGCAAAGAGGTTGCTGTGGCCCTCGGGGGCGACCGAGTCGTCGGTCTCCGAGGGGACACAGAGGTAGTAGGCCGGGTCGTCGGGCCACGCCGGGTCGTCGAAGATGGTCTCGAAGTGGTCGCTCCAGTCGGTCGGGAGCACGAGAGAGTGGTGGGCCAGTTCGTCGACGTCGCCCTCGACACCCAGATATAGCAGGAACGCCGATGGGGCGTAGGTTCTCGACTCCCAGTAGTCCGCGCTGTATTGGCGTTTTTCCGGCGGGAGTAGCTCCTGTTCGGTGTGGGCGTAGTCGGCGTTCGAGACCACCCGATCCGCGAGGTATTCCTCGCCGCCCTTGGTTCGCACAGCGAAGGCTCCCTTGCGGCCCGCGATTTCGGTCACCGGCTGGTCGGTGACGAAGTCGACGCCCAGCTCTTCGGCCAATTCAACGATACCGTCGACCACACTCCCCATCCCGCCGTCGGGGTAGTAGACGCCCATATTGAAGTCGACGTGGCTCATCAGGTTGTAGAGCGCCGGGGTGTTGGTGGGCGCGCCGCCGAGGAAGACCAGGGTGTACTGCATGATCTGCTGGAGTTTCGGGTGCTCGAAGTAGCCCTCGACGTGGCCCTGCATCTTGCCGAGCAGGGAGAGTCCCCACGAGTAGCGCAGCACGTCGAGGTCCATGTAGTCCCGCAGGCGGGGGCGGTCGGTGTAGACGAAGTGTTCCATCCCGACCTCGTAGGTGTACTGGGATTTGTCGAGGTAGTTCGAGAGGGCCTCGCCAGCGCCGGGTTCGTAGGACTCGAACAGCTCCTTGTTGGCCTCGACATCGGGGAGCAAGTCGACCTGGTCGCCGTCCTTGAAGAAGATCCGATAGTGGGGGTCGAGCTGCGAAAGCGAATAGTAGTCCTCGGGGCGCTTGCCGAAGTGACCGAAGAACCGCTCGAAGACGTCGGGCATCAGGTACCACGAGGGCCCCATATCGAAGGTAAAGCCGTCGCGTTCAAGTCGGCTCGCACGGCCACCCAACTGCTCGTTTTTCTCGACGACCGTCACGTCTGCCCCCGCGTCGGCGAGATAGCAGGCCGTCGACAACCCACCAAATCCACTGCCGATGACGACGATCTTTTCGCCGTCGACCGCCGAGAGGTCGCCGTCGTATCGGCCTTCGTTGCCGCCATGTCTGTCGTTGTCCTCGTTCGAGACGGTGGCCATTTATACGTCAAATAGGACAGACATACGTATAAAAGAACGGACTTCGAACCCACCAGCACGCCGTAGCTTTAGGGTCGATCCGGCCGATGGTACCCCATGGACGACCAGACAGCAGTCATCACTGGCGGCACCCGTGGCATCGGTCGCGCTGTCGCCGAGGCGTTCGCCGCCGCAGGCGCACAAGTGGTACTCTGTGGCCGTGATCTCGCAGGCGTCGACCGGACGGTCAACCGACTCAACAAGTTGACCGGCTCCGAGCGGGTGTCGGGGATTCGGGCCGACGTGCGCGACGCAAGTGACGTCGCCGCGTTGGTCGATCATACCGTCGACCGCGGCGGTGAGATCGACGTGCTGGTCCCCAACGCGGCGGTCAACCACGGCACGCCCGGCGAGATGCCGCTCCAGGAGGAGTCCGACGGCGTCTATCACGACACGATGGAGACGAACGTCAGAGGTGTGTTCACAACAGTCAAGAAAGCAGTGCCGTATCTCGCGCCGAGTGCCCGCGTTCTGATACCCTCTGGGAGCGTTGCTCGGAAAGCCAAACCCGGCATGGGCGTGTATGCCGTCTCGAAGGCTGGCGCGGAGGCACTGGCCCGCGGCTTCGCGGCCGATCTCGATCAGTCCGTCTGCGTCGTCGACCCCGGGCTCGTCGCCACCGATCTCACTGGCATTGAAAAGGCCCGCGACCCGAGCGATATCGCGCCGATGTACCAGTGGGTCGCTACCGAGGCCGACCCCGATGAGATCGACGGCGAGATCATCGACTTGAAAACGTGGAAACGGTCGACGCGGTAGCCACCCGACCTTTTTTCGCCTCGGGTTCGCCTGCGGCGAACCGCTCGGCGCAAAAACGTCCTCAGAAGTCTTCGACTTCTGATGGGCTGCGGTAGAGCTTCGCTCTACCGAACCTCGGCGAAAAAGACGGACGGCTCGGCCTCCGGCCCGCCGTCCGGGAACCGCGCTCGCTCCACTCGCGCGGATGTTGGTGCTAAAATCGGCCGCTAAGCCGTGCGTGGTTCCATTCTTCAGTCTTCGATAGCTGCTACTGTATCGCCGTCCTCGGAAAGGACCTAGACACTCACAAGAGCCGTCGAGTCCATCGATTTATTGCCTTGCTCGGCGAATGTGGCATTGAGTGCCACAGGCACGTGATATCCCATGAACGACCCCGACGACTACTACCGAACGCTGGCTGAAGACCGACAGAACCGTTGGCGGCCACCGACCACCGGCGACGCGGTCGACCGCGCGGCTGCAGCCATCGGCGAACCGCTGTCGCCACCTGACGTCGACCACGTCTAAGCTTTTTATAAATCAAATAATACGCTCGACCCGCTCGGCGAGGTCGACTTCCAACTCGCGCGCCACGTCTGGTGTGAAGTTCCAGACGGAATCCAGGAAGTTCACGTTGTAGCTGGCCGGGCCGTTGCGATCCAACTCGGCGGCGCGTTCGCCGACCAGACCGAACGCGAGGGTAGCGTGGAGCGCAGCAGTCAGAGGGTCGTCGAGGCTTCCACAGAACGTCGCCACGGTGCTGCCGAGCATACAGCCAGTCCCGACGACTTGGCCCATCATTTCGTGGCCCGATTCGACGCGGTAGACCGCCTCCGGGCTCGCAACGATGTCAGTGACGCCGGAGGCGACGACGACCGTATCGGTCGACTCGGCGAGGGCCTGGGCCGTCCGTTCGATCTCCTCGTAGTCGCCGACCGATTCGACGCCTTTGACCTCGGCTTCCGCACCCGCCAGCGCGGTGATCTCGCCGTAGTTGCCTTTTATTGCCGTAATGTCGACTTCGTCGACCAGTCGCTCGGCGAGTTCGTTCCGGCTCGGTGTCGATCCCATCCCCACAGGGTCGAGAACGACCGGGATGCCGCGCTCGGTGGCCGCGATGCCGGTTTCCAGGAGCGCCTTGTTGATCGATTCGTTCAGCTGGCCGGTGTTGAGCAGGACCGCCCCGGCGGCCTGGGCCATCTCCGCGCCGTCGTTCGGCGAGTCGGCCATCACCGGCAACGCCCCCCAGTGGAGCGTAATCTGTGCGAGGTCGTTGATCGTCACCCGGTTGGTGAGATGTTGGACCAGCGCTTCGGTCTCGTCGATCGCCGAAAGCGAGTCGGCCAGTGCGGCCGCCGAGCAGTCGGGCTCGTTAGTCATCGTCAGCTTCTACGGCTTCGGCTTCGACCGCCGTTCCGTCGACGGCCTCGCTGAGTTCGCGGGCCGCCGCTGCGGGGTCGTCAGCGCCGGTGATCGCGCTGATGACGGCCACTGCGTCCGCACCGGCGTCAATGGTCGCCGCGGCGTTGTCAGGGGTGATGCTGCCGATGGCGACAACCGGAATCTTGACTGCTGCGGCGATATCCGCGAGCTGATCGAGGCCGAGGCCCTCGTCGGCGGTCTCGGCGTCGGGTTTCGAGTCGGTGCCGTAGACCGCGCCGACGCCGACGTAGTCCGCGCCGGTGATCGCCGCGAGTCGGGCCTCTGAGACGGTCGAGACCGACGCGCCGATGATCGCCTCCGGGCCGAGGATCTCGCGGGCCGCCGAGACGGGAAGGTCAGACTGGCCGAGGTGGACGCCATCGGCCCCGATCGCGTGGGCGAGGTCGACCCGATCGTTGACGATTAGGTCGATGCCCGCCTCGGTCGTCAGGTCGCGGAGTTCCCGGCCCAGCTCGTAGCGGGTCCCGATATCGAGGCCTTTCTCGCGGAGTTGGACCGCGTCGACGCCGCCCTCGATGGCTGCTTCGACGATGTCGGTGGTCGATCGCCCTGCTGAGAGCGATTCCTGTGTCACGAGATATGTTTGCCACTGGTCCGGATTCATGACCGAAAGTCTGGCATCCTCCCTCAAGCGGGTTACGGTATCGCGTGGCAGCCAGCCCGACGGCGAACCAACAGACGAAAGCGGCGGGAGTCGAACGGTGACGTATATGGACCGGCTCCGCAGCCTGCTCGCGTTCGTTGGGTCCCTCTTGGAACGGGCGGGCATCATCGAGCGCGGTCGGCTCCGGTCGACCATCGATCTCGCGTGGCCCCGCGTGATCACCGGCTTCGCCATCATGTCGAAACAGACCGCGGATCTCGCCATGGTGGGGATGGTCCTTGGCGCGCCCGCGGTCGCGGGGCTGGCGTTCGCTGGAGCCTACTGGTCGGTCGGCAAGTTCGTCGCCATCGGCCTCGCAGGCGGGACCGTGAGTTTGGTCTCCCAGAACTACGGCGGCGACGAGGCCGGACGGGCGGCGCTGGTGGTCAAACAGAGCCTCTGGATCGCCCTCCTGTTGGCGGTGCCGATCGTAGCAGGTTATGTCGTCTTTGCTGGCCCACTGATCGGCCTGCTCAGCGACAACCCCGCGGCCGTTGGCTACGGCACGACCTACCTCGCGGTCGTCGCCCCCGGCCTCGGCTTCGAGTTTTTAAATATGATCGCCAGCCGGACCTACGCGGGCGTCAGCGACACCTTCTCCCCAATGGTCGTCCGCGCCGGTGGCGCGGTGATGAACGTCCTCATCAGTGGGACGCTGATCTTTGGCTTCGGAATGGGCGTGATGGGTGCGGCCATCGGGACGGCGGTCTCGACCGGCCTCGTAACGCTTGTCTTCTCCTGGGGGATGTTCGGTCGCGACTACTTCGGGACCGGAGCCAGTCCGGTCGCCCTCTCGGTGAGCGGTCCGCAGTTCGATCTCGGGCTCACCCGGCAGTTGGTTCGGGTGTCGACACCCCTCGTCGCCCGGCGGCTCTCGCAGGGACTGGTCGTCTTTCCCCTGCTGGGGATCGCCGACCAGTTCGGCTCCGAGGCGGTCGCGGCCCTCGAAGTCGGCCGCCGGGTCCGAAACCTCGCCAACAGCGTGACGTGGGGGTTTTCGATCGCCGCGAGCACGCTCGTCGGCCAGCGGCTCGGCCGCGGCGAGGAGGCCGAAGCCGGAGCCTTCGGCCGGGAGATCATCGCTCTCTCGCTCGTGGTCTACCTCCTGGTCGCCGCTTTCGTCGCCGGGGTCGCCGAGCCGATCGCGGGCGTGTTCGTCGACGATCCCGACGCAATCGCGCTCACAACGAGTTTCGTGATCGTGGCGGCGGTGAGCGTGATCCCGCTCGGCGTCGGGGGCTCGGCCACTGGCGTGCTCCGCGGGGCTGGTGACACTCGTATTCCCTTTTATGCGTCGTTGATCGGCCTCTATCTCTGTGCGCTGCCAACAGCCTATCTGGGACTTGTGACGCCGCTGGGCGTGACAGCCCTATATATTGCGCTCGTCGTCGAGACGACCGTTCCGGCGGCGATCTCGCTGTGGCGGTTCCGCACCGACCGGTGGAAGGCAGTCAGTCGAGCCTACCGTCCTGGTGCAGCAGACGACTGAGGTTGTGGCTCGCTTACTGCAGTTCGTCGGCGAACCAGTCGGCGGCTACGTCGGCGACTTCCGTCAGTTGTCCCTCTTCTTCGAAGAGGTGGCCAGCCCCCTCGACGACGTGGAGTTCCGTCTTGCAGGCCAACTGTGCGTCGGCCTCCCGGTTCAGTTCGAGAACGTCAGTGTCCGCTCCGCCGACGATCAGCAGCGTCGGGCTATCGACCGTGTCGAAGACCTCGGTGGCCATATCGACCCGGCCGCCACGGGAGACGACTGCATCAATGTCGTTGCCCATGTGTGCGGCCGCCCGGAGTGCCGCCGCCGCGCCGGTGCTGGAGCCGAAGAGCCCGACACTCGATGGCCCCTGCGTTTCGCGCTCTCGGAGCCAGTCGACCGCGCCGACTAGCCGGTCGGTCAGAAGCGGGATGTCGAACCGGTTTGCCCGGACCCGGTCTTCGGCCTCGGTCAGGAGATCGAACAGCAGCGTACCGAGGCCACGACGGCGGATCACCTCGGCGACGTAGTTGTTCCGCGGGCTGTGGCGGCTCGACCCGCTTCCGTGGGCGAAGACGACGATCCCCGAGGCCCCGTCGGGCACCTCCAGGATGCCGTCCAGCGTCACCTCGTCGAGTTCGATGTCGACGTGGGAGTCGTGTTGTGCCATACGCTAACGAGGCTCTCGACTGTCAATACGGTACGGATCGGTCGACGTTTCGGAAGGAACAGTCCTTATTCCGGGCGTGGCTCGTAGCCCTCGCCGACAGCGATGCGGAGCGTCTTCGGCTGGATGCGAAGCGAGAGCCCTCGCCGTCGGATGATCTCGCCGTCGAGACTGAACGCGACCGGCTCCTCGTCGGCGACGGTGATGTCGACGGCCGAAACAGTGTACCGGGCGGTCCACACGGTTTCCTGTTTCAAGAGGCGCTCGGCAGCGGCGGTTTTGAAGAGGCCGACCGAGCCCGAGGCCCTGACGAGAGTGACGTCGAACCGGCCGTCTTCCATGTTGGCCTGCTCGCTGCCGCTCGGGGGGAACCGTCGGCCGTTGCCGATGAGAACGCCGACAGCGTCGCCGGTCCACACCGGGTCGCTGCTGCCGTCGTCGTACATTTCGACCGTGACTCGAATACTGTCGAAGTTGCGAACGGTTCGAAGCGTCGATAGCAGGTAGGCCGTTGCGCCGAAGCGGCGTTTCAGCTCTGGACTCGTCTCCGCGCTGGCCTCCGCGGTGAGCCCGCCGACACAGGAGTTTATAAACGGTCGGCCGTCGGCAACGGCGAGGTCGACTCGGCGTCGCTCGCCGGAGTCGAAAATCTCGAAGGCCTGTTCGATTCCGGTGATCCCGATGTTTCGGGCGAAGTTGTTCCCCGTCCCGCAGGGGACGACGCCGACAGTGACACGGTCGAGCGCCCCGGCGTCGGCGATGCCGCGAACGATCTCGTTTAGGGTGCCATCTCCACCGGCGGCAGCCACGAACGTCGTGCCCGCCGCGACGGCCTCCCTGGCGAGGTCGACGCCGTGGCCCGCGTGGTCGGTCTCACGAACTCGAAACCCGTGGTCGGCTGCCGCCTCCCGAACCGCCGGGACGTGGTCGCCGCTACCGCTCACCGGATTGCAAACGACGACGGTGTCGACCGGGGCGTCGGTGTCACTGGAGACCATTCGGGAGCGAGCAGACGGAGCCACAGACAGTGACGGCGTGCATCCTCAAGACAGTTGTTGCCACCACCAGCGGTACCCACGCTCGGTCGACTCTCCGCTGTCACCGAGTCTCGTCCGAGTCGATCTATCTTTCAGTCGGAAATCAGAGCTAAGTAACTCAACGGCGGCCATACTAGACGGACAATTATGAGCGATACAGACACCAGTCCCCGAGACATTACGACAGATCACGAGACGATCAGAGAGTGGGTCGAAAATCGAGGTGGGACACCTGCACAAGTAACCGGCCAGACCGTCGACGCCGCCCGGAGCCTCTATATTGTCGAGGAGGGCGAGGCCATGGAGGGCCTCGAATCGACTTCGTGGGACGAGTTCTTCGAGACCTTCGAGGCCGAAGAGTTGGCGTTCGTCTATCAGGATCGGGATGTCGGCGAGACCGACGAATGGCTCTACGACCTGATCGACCGCGAAGAGGTTGCCGAACGGGCCTCGCTGGAGACGACCGATGTCGAGCAGTCACTGCTCGACGGCGAGGTCGTCCGGAGCGAACTCACCGAGACGAAAGTCATCGAGACGACGGTGGTCGAAACCGACCAGATCGAAAGCGAGATCGTCGACAGCGAGATCGTCGAGAGTAACCTCGTCGGCCGTGAGACGATCGGCCGCGAGATCATCGGTGTCTCGTTCGAAGACGCACCGGACGACCTCACACCCACGTTCCGATCGGAGCCGGCCGAGCCGACAACTGTCGACCGAGGTACCGGTCACGACTCGACGACAGCCGATACAGGGGACTCCAAGTACGACTCGACAACACCACAGGACAGTCCGGTCGACGAACCAGCCGACAAAACGATTCCTGACCCGCCGGTCGAACGACGGTCAACCGATCGGGAGGAGGCCAACCGAACGGCGACGAGCGAAGAATCGATGCGGCGGGACGCGACCGGTCAACAGCCCGGTGACCGCCGTGCGGCCGATCGGCGAGCAGATCAGGACACGGAGGGTGAACACCCTGACGACGCGTCGACGAACCAATCGCTCGGTGACGACGCGTCGACGGATCGGCAGCCGGTCGACGAGACAACGGCCGAGCCTGCGGCCGACCGACAGGAAGACACGGAGTCGACGGCGGGACTGGAAGTCGGCGACGGCGTCGTTCTCAACGTCCACGATACCGTTCGGACGACGACCGAGGTGTTCGACCGCAAAACCATCGAAAGTCGTGTGGTCGAACAGGAGATCACCGAGGCGGACTCCGTCGAGAGCGACGCGATCGACATTCAGGGTGTCGAAGAGACGATCCTCGAAAGCGATCTGATCGAAGGAGAGGTTGTTACCGACGAGACTGGCGAGACCGACGCCTCGACCGCGGGCCTGCCGGGCGGGGCGATCACAAGCGAGCGAACCGAGGGCGACACGATCCACAGCCAGTTCGTCGAGCGTCGCCTCGTCGAAACCGAGTCGACCGAACACCACCAACTGATGTGCGACATCGCCGACCACATGTTGGCCGACACCGTCGACAGCCGGAGTGCGGTGATCGAGCGGGCGATCGTCGACCGGGAGGCCGACGAGGAGGTCATGCTCCAGGAGCCCGAGGCTGGCGTCCGGACGACCGACGAACAGATTTCCGCCGCCGAGGAGAGCGTGACGGCGACCGCCGGAGCCGACGCGGAACTGGCAAGCGAGCCCGGCGACACCGGCGAGGCGGGGGCGACCGGCGACTCGGCCACGGAGATGCAGGCGCTCACCGACGACGAGATCGGCAAACAGGTCGTCTCCGGCAACAAGGACGTCGGGATCGTGAGCGACGTCGACACCGAAACCCAGACGCTGTATGTCGACCCCGAGCCGAGTCTCACCGATCGCATCAAAGCCGCCCTCGACTGGGGCGATACCGACGACGACAGCTATCCCGTCGGCGAGGACCAAATCGAGGCAGTCGACGACGACGAGATTCGGATTTCAGAACTCTGAGACAGGCCTCAGTCGACGCGACAGCCGGCACAGTCGACTGCCGCCGCAAGTCGGTCGGAGAGGTCTAGTTCGGCGGGCGGCAGTCCCGCCCAGAGACACCGCTGGAAGGCCACGTCGACGCCGGTGGTATCCCGAATCGCACCCAGCCCATCGCGCAGGGTTGCCCACTCGTCGGGCTGTAGATCCAGCCGCTCTTGGGAGCCCATGACGCCCGTGTTAGCGGGATCGGTCGAGTGACACAGCACCAAGTGGGCGATCTCGTGGCAGATCAGTTTAGCCTCCGTTTCGTGGCTGTGGTTGCCAGCTACTACCGCGCGGTTGCCGGTGTTGAACCCGCTAACGTAGCCCGAGCCGCCCTCGAACTTCGTCCACGGACTGTAGAGATACTCGTGGTGCGGCCCCTCGCCGAACCCCGGCACGACGATCAGCTGGAAGGCGACGTTTTTCAGTCGACGCTCGATGGTTCGGTGGTAGAAACTCCGCGGCGACCAGAGGATCTCCCTCGCGTTGTAGCCGTATCGCCGCTCGAAGGCCGCCCGATCGTAGCGGTCGGGGTAGTCGAGCCACTGCAGATGGATGCCGTTGGCCCGGAACAGCTCGGCCAGTCGCGCTTTTGTTCGCTCGCGGACCTCAGTCTCGCCCACGTACCGGACGTCGACCAGCAGATCCCGCCGCGTGGGATCGAGCCCGGAAAACTGATCGGCCCCGAAGATGCCCGTTAGCCACTCCTCGAAGGCCGCATCCGCTTCCAGCGAGTCGGGAATCCCGTCGCCGTCGGCGTCCCGATACGAGCGGTCGAGCCCGTAGGCGGTCGCCCCGATCCCGATCGGCGTCGTGACCAGCCCGCCGACGGCCTTGAGAACCCCGCGCCGACTCCACGGCGTCGACCTGCCCGGCTGTCTGTTTCGATCAGTACGATCCACAGTCAGTTTGCCCAGACTGTTCTGGATTCGATATATAAATAGTCGAATCGATTATCTCTGCATATATTAAATATATTGAACGCATAACTAGTAAAATTGCATTTATTCTATTGTAAGTGGTATGTAAATATAACTATCTAACATCTAACGACTCCCAAATAATTACAACTATAGAATAGTTAAAATCAAAATCACTGAGAGAAGTGTAACGCAGTAACTACTATATATCCACCCGACAATCGCATGGCATGAGCGACCGGGCACTCGTTGTCGACGACTCTTCGTTCCAGCGGACTATCGTCTCGAATACCATCGAAGACTGGTTCGACATCGTCGCCACCGCCGAAAACGGAAAGAAGGCCATCGAGCAGTTCAAAAAGGAGCGGCCGGACGTAGTGACGATGGATATCATGATGCCGGAGATGGACGGCATCACGGCGGTCAAGAATATCAAGGAGATCTCCCCGGAGACGATTATCGTGATGGTGACGAGCGTCAAGCAGAAACAGAAGATGCGGGAGGCTGCCAAGGCGGGTGCCGACGGCTACGTGACCAAGCCGGTCAACACGAAGAAACTCCGCGACGAGTTCGCCGAGGTGCTCGACTGGCCCGCCGCGAGCCAGGATATGTAACTACCGGAGCGACGAGAGGACCGCCGAGAGACCCTGCTGGCTTTTTATCGCGCCGAGTTTCGCCAGCGACCCGCCTTTCAGTGCCGCGAACTTGGCATAGGAGGCGGTCGTCACCGTGCCGACCTTGGCGTAGTAGCCGCTCTTGCGCCCCGCGCCGATACAGTAGTGTTTGGCCGCCATTGGGATCGGAGCCCGACGGCCCTGGACGCCGGTCGACCCCTCGCGGATCGCCGCCAGCACGTCCTCGGCGGTGACCGACGCCCGACTCTCGGCCTCAACGGTGATTTCGGTGTAGGCCCGGCCGACGTACGGCAGCGTGTGGGCGTCGCTGGCGGCGACCGTGGGATAGCCGTAGGCGTCGGCAAAGCGGCGGGCCCGGCGGTTCTTGTAGCCGGTGAACAGCCACGCGTTGAAGGCTTCGACGGCGTCGACGTCGGGGATGTTCTTCTTGCGCACGCCGTGGCGGGTTCGCTGGAACGGATGGGGAACGACCGCGACGCCGCCGTGGTCGCGGATCCACTCGACGGTCTCGTCGTAGGGGGCCCGTCGCGGCGGCATCTCTTCGACGCCGATCGCCAGCAGGTGGCCGTGGGCCGTCGAGACCTCGACGCCCGAAATCCCCACCAGCCCGTACTCGGGGGCCAACTCGGCGGCCCGAATCGACTCGTCCATCACGTCGTGGTCGGTGATGACGACGCCATCGAGGCCGATGTCGGCGGCGTGTTCCAGGATGAGATCGACCGGTTCGCTCCCATCGTAGGAGTCCTCCGAGTGGACGTGGAGGTCGATCTGGAGGGGAATCTGCATGTCTATAAATACTACCAAGTCAGTACAGAAAAAGACACCCATCAGATATTGACATTTGATGGGCGGTAGGAATACGCAGCCGCCGATATATTACTGGATGCGAATCACAGACACAGTCGACAGTCAGTGGTCGGCCAGTACTGTCTCGCCGACATCAACGCCGTTCCAGAAGGCTTTGTGCGCTCGGCCCTCGCCGACGAGCCAGTCGCCAGCGACGTACAGCCCCTCGCTTCGGAGTTCGTCGACGGCGTCGCCATCGAGGCTCGCATTCGGCTGGGAGTACCGCCAGCCCTGATCGTCGACCCACCCCGGCTCGGCGAGGCGGTCGTCATCCAGGAGGTCGGCGACCATCTCGGCTACCTCCTCGGCGGCCGAATCGAGGTGGTCATCGTAGTGGGCCGTCGACCAGTCGGGAGCCATCTGGACGATCAGCAGGCTCTCGCCGTCGGGGATGTGGCCCGGTTTGCAGGATTCGCGAGCTAGCCAGCCGATCGAATGGGTGCGGTCGGTGTTGATCAGCGCGTAGTAGGGCCGGTCGACTTCGAAGGGATACTGCAGGACAAACGTTCGGATCGTCCGGAACGGGACCTCGCGGACAGCGTCGGTTGCCTTTTGAAGAGCAGCCGGAGCACCGGCGGCACCGTCGTCGATGGTCGTCGACGCCAGCAAGTCGGCGGTCTGCGGGGCTGGCGGCGTGAGGACGACCTCCTCAAAGGGGCCGTAATTACCCCCGTCGGTGTCCGACAGCGTCCAGCCGTCCGTATTTTTATAAAGGCCGTCGACACGGGTCGTTTTGTGGACTGTCGCGTCGGTCCGGTCCAGGAGGCGTTTGGCGAACTGGGTGATACCGTCGGTCCAGTTCCACTTGTGGGCCTCCTGTCGGTCGCCGGGCGTAACCTCGCCGCTCTCGTCGAACGTCCAGATCGGCTCGTCGATGTCGACCAGTCCCTCCTCGCCGAGTTCGCGGACCAGTTCGTCCGTCCGACCGTCGCTGTCCTTGATGTAGTTCGCGCCGTGGTCGTAGCGACAGCCGTGTTTCCGGCGGGTGGCTGCCCGCCCGCCGACCCCACGGCTCTTTTCGAGGATCGTCACGTCGACCGGTTCCTCGCGGAGCCGATAGGCGATTCCGACGCCCGCCAGTCCGGCCCCAACGATACAGAGCTCACCGTCGCCCGTTGCTGCTGCCATACTCGACCTACGGTGGCCACGGGCTAAAATCCCCGCTGCAGACCCCCTTCTCGCGGCCGGTGTTGCACACTGTTTTCCCGCTGCCGGTCGTGGATTCTGATATGTACGATGCGGTGATATTCGACAGCGACGGGGTGTTGGTCTCCAGGACACCCTACGACGTGCTGCAGGAGGCGGCGTGGGCGGCGTTCGACGCCGCAGGTGTCGCCGACCCCGAGCCATCGGTCGTCGAGTCGATGGTAGTCGACGTCTCGCCCGCCGAGGTCCGAGAAGTCTGCGAGGAGTACGGCCTCGACCCCGAGACGTTCTGGGAACAGCGGGACCGACTGTCAGCCGAGCGCCAGCAGGTCGAAGCACGTGCTGGCCGGAAGACGCCCTACGAGGACGTGAGCGCTCTCGATCGGCTCTCAATACCCCTGGGGATCGTCAGCTCGAACCAGCAGGCGACCGTCGACTTCCTCTTAGACCAGTTCGGGATCGGGTCCTACTTCACGGTCGCCCTCGGCCGCGAGCCGACTCTCGCCAGCCTCGACCGGAAAAAACCGGCTCCATATTATCTTCATCGCGCGGCCGAAGCTCTCGATGCGGAGTCGGTGCTGTTCGTCGGCGACAACGACTCGGATCTCGAAGCCGCAGCCAACGCGGGCGTCGACTCGGCATTTATTCGCCGACCCCACCGCCGGAACCACCAGCCGTCGCCGACACCGACACATATCGTCGAAGACCTCCACGACATCGTCGGCCTCTGCCGGTCGCGGCCCGCCGGAGATCAGTTTTGAGTGCTGTTTGTGATACGTCCACCACTATCGCCATTTATGTCAAATTCATGTTGTAGATTCATATCATAATATTCGCTGAATGTGTAGAATAATTTATATGTATGCCACTCGTTTGTAGTTTTGAATCATATGGCGACACACAACCGACGAGCGGTAGTGAAGACGGTAGGCAGTGTTGCGGTAATCGGTGGTCTCGCAGGCTGTGCCGGAGGCCAGGAAGAGGACGGCAATGGTAACGAGTCTGATATGAACGACAGCGAGGGCAATGCCACCGACGATGGGATGGACGAAGAAACCGAGATGGCTGGCGTCCGCGTTGCCCACCTGTCGCCGGATGCTCCGAACGTCGACATCTATGTCGACGGCGAGGCGGTCCTCGAAGACGTCGCCTTCCGCGATGTCAGCGACTACCTCGAACTCGAACCGGCGACCTACGACGTACAGATCACCGAAGCAGGCGACGAACAGGCGGTGCTCTACGAGGACTCTCTGGAGGTTGCTGCGGCCGACTATACGGTCGCCGCAGTCGGCGAGGCCGCCGAAGAGAACGAGCCGCTGTCGGTCGAAGTGTTCGAAGACGACCTCAGCGATCCGGGTGAGAACGCTCGCATCCGTGGAATCCACGCCGCCCCCGACGCCCCCGCAGTCGATATCGTCGGCGCGGATAGCGGCGACGCACTGTTCGAGGACCTCTCGTTTGGCGAGTCCGCGACCGCCGAAGCGCCTCCTGGAGAGTACACGTTCGACGTCGTGCCAGCTGGGGAAGACGACGGCGAGCCGGTGGCGAGCTTCGACGCCAGTGTCGAGGCCGGGACCGTCTACTCGGCGTTCGCCGTCGGCTACGTCGAACCCGACGACGCACCCGCCGACGAGGAGTTCGGCGTCGAGATCGTCGAGGACTCCGCCGGGATGACCAGTGGGAACGGAATGGACAACGAGAGCACGTGAGCAACAAGGAACCCGCCTAACGCCGCTGGCTCGCGGTTCTCACTCGATGGCGTTTCGCGAGTCACTCGATACGGTAGGTTATTTTGGCGGTCGCCCGCACCGTCACATCGTCCGGCTGGAGTTCGGTCGACCCCGAGTCGGCCGCCTCCGCGGTGTCGTACTCACGTCTCACGGGCGAGATGTCGCCGCCGGAGGTGTCGACGCTCTTGACGCCGACGACCGACTGGTCTACTTTTCCGGCGACGAACTCCGATTCGGTCCGCGCGGCCTCGATCGCCGAGTCGAGTGCCGCTTGACGGAGTTCGGCGCGTCGCTCCGCCGAGAGAGTAAACTCGATGTGACTGACGGTGTCCGCCCCCGACTCGACGGCCGTATCGATCACGCTGCCGACCGACGCTACGTCGTCGACCTCGATGCGGAACGAGTGGGTGCCCTCGTAGCGAGTGGTCTCTTGCAGCTCGCCATCCGACTCGGTCTCGCCACCTTCAGGAATCCGGGCTCGCTCGCGACGCTCGTAGATGCTGAACCGTCCGGTAGTGATGTTGTCTTCGGGAATACCTGCGGCGATCAATCCGTCGTTCAGTTCTGCGGAGCGCTCCGAGAGGTCGTTTCGAACGGTCGAAGCGCTGTCGCCGGTGGCCTCGATGCTCACGTGGACGACCGCTTTATCCGGGGCGGCAGTCGCCTCGCCGCGTTTGCTCACCGTTAGCGTTCGGCTCTCGCCGCTGCTGTCCGTCTGTGCACTGCCGATACAGCCCGCGAGGGAGGCTGTCGCTACGGTACCGCCGCCAACGAGGAGTTGTCGTCGCTTCATACACCAACAATGGAATGGGTGGGCTATTATCGTTCGTAAGGGTGAAACGGCCGTTTGTCGACCGACCCCTACCTCATGTCGCCCACCTGCTTTCGGTCTCCCTTTTTAAGTCGGGTTGCGAACGCCCAGAACAGCGGAATGATCGTCAGGACGACCGCCCCCCACGCCGCGAGATCGAACGCGGTCGCCCCGGCGGCGATCGGCGTCCCGTCGGCCAGTGGGATCGTCGTGTGGTGTGGCTCGCCGACAATAGGAATAAAGTAGTCGACGGTCAGGTCGATCGTATACCAGAGGATGGCGACGCCGATCGCCGACAGCGGGAAGTCAGTTATGCGGTGGAGGACGAACGCCTGGATGACCATCGCCAGATGACTGACGAGCAGGAAGGCGTACATCGCCGGGGCGGTGAACTTCAGGAAGGCGTCGGCGAAGACGACCAATACCCACGGCGTCCAGAGGCCGAGTTTGATGTTGCCGAAGAAGGCGAGTGCAGTCAGGGTGTCGTTCGATCGGTCGACTGCCCACAGCGCAAACGCGCCAGCAATAAACAGCGTCGCCATCGGGCTGTCGGGGACGAACAGCCACATCTCCGGCGGCGTCCGGGCGAACTGTGCGGAGTAGTACCAGAAGCCAAAGGCCGTGCCTGCAAGGTTGATCGCGACGACGAGCCAGACCAGCCGCAGGCCGATGGACTCAAGCGGCTCGGGTACTGGCGCGAGCCACCCCGGAAGCCGGTCGGCTGTCGGGCGCTCGGGAGCGTTCTGAAAGACATCCATACCGGCTATTCAGTCGTCGACAGAATAAGTGGTCGGGAAACGAGGGGGTCAACTGCCGGTCTTCTCGACGTGGTACCAGCTCCCGTCCCAGCTCACGATGTATTCGAGGAGCGACTTGATCGATAGCAAACCGAAGACGGGGTAGACGAACGGGGCACACAGCGTGATCGGGACCAGCGAGTCGATCGAGCCCGCCCGGCTGTCAGCGAGGCCGACTCCCATCGCCAGCACCGCGACCGCCGCGATCGGCAGCAGATAGAACAGCGCGGCGTCGGCGACCACCAACACCAGCCACTTCGCGAGGACGACGACGGTCAAGACGCTTCCCATGAGGCTTGTCGTCATCCGCCCCAGCGATAGCGCCCGTCGGTAGCGGGGGCCGTCGGTGAGCCGCCCGCGGAGCGTCGCATCCAGGACTTCGACCTGGCCGATCCGCCACCGCTTGCGCTGGCCCCAGAAGTCCGCCAGCGTGTGGGGAGCCTCCATCAGATTCGTGTAGTTTCTGGCCTGTCGCACGTCGAGCCCGTGGCGGAAGGCTTTGTGGGCGAACGCCAGATCCTCGGTCAGCAGGTCGTCGTAGCCGTCGACCGCCTCGAAGGCCTCACGGGTGAACAGCGTCGAGGAACTCCGGCAGTTCTGGAAGCCGGTCGGCTCGACGATCTTGTAGCTGGCGTGGAACAGCACCCGCTCGCAGTAGGCCAGCGCCTCGACGAGGCCGGTCGGCTCGGGAATGCGGCGACCCTGAAACACGTCGTGGCCCTCGTCGTGAAGCGCGCCCATTCCCGCCGAGAGGAAGGACTCGTCGACGATCTCGTCGGCGTCGAAGACGGCAAACGAGTCTGCAGTCGATGCCTCGACGACGGTCCGAATCGCCCCGGACTTCGAGCCGGGGTATTGGTTTTCGACCACAGATACCGGCCCGCCAGCCAGCTCCGCGGCGGCGGCCTTCGTCTCGGTGTCGTCGGGCTCGCAGGCGACAACGATTTCGAGGTTCGCGTAGTCGGCGTTTTTGAGGCTCTCGACGCTCCGGTGGAGGACGCCGCCGTCACGGTAGACGGGAACGATTGCGGTCAGTGTCGGCCCGTCGTCGCGGGTCGAAACGTTGGTCGGCGGGGTCCAGACCTCGCGGAGCAACAGCCCGCCCGAGACGACGACGAAGGCGAGAAACACGAGGCTTGTGGCGGCGGCATCAAGCCAGACCACTTCGAGGGAGAGCCACAGCAGCTCGACGGAGAGCACGGTCTGCTGAACCCCTTCATACAGCCCGAACAGGACCAACAGCCCGAACACCCCGGCAGCGCCGACGGTCTCGAATCCGCTGGTGAACAGCCGTTTGAGCGGGTACACAGTATCGGGCGAGTGGTCACCACCGTAAAAAATCCCCCGGTACGGTTTAAATCATCATCCGTGAGAGACTGCGCTGTGATGGGTTGCCCTTCTCGTCACGAGCGCTCGGCGAGCGGGTAACGATTTAACCCATTTGCGGTTGTAGTCAGCCTATGACCGCGAGTACAACGATGGAGGCCGTCCGATGACCGAGTTCGTCCGCGCCGACTCGGGAACGTCGACCTCCGAGACGGACCCCCGACACGTCAGTAGCCACCCCAGCAGCCGACGCAAGCCGATCAACCGGAGCCAACAGTCGCTCCGTCGCCCCTCACGCGAGGAGTACTCCACACGCACCATCTCTTTCGACAGCGACGGCGAGACCTGTCGCGGTACCCTCTACCTTCCCGACCGACCGGAACACCCACCGGTCGTCGTGATGGCTCCAGGACTCGGCTTTTGGCAGTCGTTCGGCCTCCCCGCAGTTGCTGAGCGGTTCGCCGAGGCGGGATACGCCGCTTTCACCTTCGACTACCGTCACCACGGCGACAGCGACGGCGAGCCACGCGGACTCGTCAGTCCCGCCAAACAGGTCGACGACTACGAGGCAGCCATCGACGCCATGCGTGCCAAAGACGACGTCGACAGCAATCGCCTTGTGGTCTGGGGCCACTCGCTGTCGGGCGGCCACGCGCTGTCGGTCGCCGCCGAGAACTTTCGGGTCGCTGGCGTGATCGCGACCTGTCCGTTCGTCGACGGCCGCGCCCAGACGCTCGGGATGGTTCGCCAGCCGAAACGCCTGCTCAAATCGCTTACCAACGGCCTGCGAGACGCCCTCGGCTACCGACTCGGCCTCGGGACCGAGGTGCGGATCGTCGACGAGGAGGATGGCTTTGCCGTCGTGACCGCCCCCGGTGCGAAGCGGGCGGCGTTCGATCTCGTCGACCGCCACGCCGACTGGGACAACCGAGTTCCCGGCCGGATCTTCCTCTCGCTGCCGCGCTACCGCCCACTCACTGAGGTCGAGGAGATACGGTGTCCAGCGCTCGTCATCAGCGGTCGTGACGACCAGGTCGTCCCGGCCGACGGCGCGGCCGACGCCGCCGACGGCATCGCCGAGGCGACGTATCTCGAACTCCCGGTCGACCACTTCTCCGTGTTCAGTGATGACTTCGAGACGGTTGTGGGCCACCAGTTGACGTTCCTTCGAACGATCGTTGGCCACCGGTAAGGAGAGAACCCAGTCGGCCGCTGGAGACCGATAACCCTTAGCAACCGCCGCAACCATGCACTGCCATGACCGCAGACGCCGATCCAGACGCGACTGAGACCGACGCAGGTGGCCCCGCGGCCGTCGACTTCGAGCAGGCCGCCGAACTCGCCGCCGACGTCCGCGACGGTGATCTCCGACTCCACGAACTCGACGACCACTCCGACCCAGATACCGCGGCCGCAGCGCGCCGACTCCTCGTCGAAGACCAGTCGGGTGCTGACCTCTCGTCGACTGGCTCCTACGGCTTCCCAGCCGAGCGAGCCGAGCCGAACATCGAGAATATGATTGGGACCGTGCAGGTCCCGCTGGGCGTCGTCGGCCCCGTCAACATAAATGGTGGCGCGCTCGACGACGAGCGGTATCTCCCGCTGGCGACCACCGAGGGCGCACTGCTGGCGTCGGTTAACCGCGGCTGTTCGGTCATCAACCGCGCCGGAGGAGCCACGGCTCGCGTTACCAAGGCCGGGATGACCCGTGCGCCCGTGTTCCGCGTCGACGACGTGGCCGAGGGGCTCGCGCTCGTCGAGTGGGTCCGCGACCATGGCGCGGAACTCCAGGAGGCCGCTGAGTCGACGACCAACCACGGCGAGCTCCAGGACGTGACGCCCTACGTCGTCGGCAACAACGTCTATCTTCGCTTCCGCTACGACACGAAAGACGCCATGGGCATGAATATGGTCACCATCGCTACGAAGGAGGCCTGCGAGCTGGTCGAAGAGGAGACCAGTGCCTCGCTGGTCGCGCTGTCGGGCAACCTCTGTACCGACAAGAAGCCCGCTGCGATCAACGCTGTCGAGGGCCGGGGTCGCTCCGTCACGGCTGACGTGGTGGTGCCCCGGGAGGTCGTCGACGCCAAACTCCATACGACGCCCGAGGCCATCGCCGAGATCAATACCCGAAAGAACCTGATCGGCTCGGCGAAGGCCGGCTCCTTCGGATTCAATGCGCACGTCGCCAACCCGGTGGCAGCGATGTTCCTGGCGACCGGGCAGGACGAGGCCCAGGTCGTGGAGGGCGCGAACGCGATCACGACCGCCGAAGTCACTGACGACGGCGATCTTTACTTTTCGGTCTCGCTTGCCAGCCTCGAAATTGGCACCGTCGGCGGCGGCACCAAACTCCCCACCCAGTCGGAGGCCCTCGACATCTTGGGGGTCCGCGGCGGCGGCGACCCGGCTGGAAGCAACGCCGACGCGCTGGCCGAGGCGATCGCGGTCGGCTCGTTGGCTGGCGAGCTCTCACTGCTCGCCGCGCTGGGCTCCCGACACCTGTCGAGTGCCCACGAGTCGCTCGGCCGGTAGGGTCGACATCGCCGCCTAGCAAACAGATATTTTAACGCCGGTTTGTGGACGATTTGGCTATTCTTTTAAATTAGTAGGCGTGTGAATCGGTCGTGCACCGTCGTCGACTGGGGACGAGTCTGTACGCCGGGCTGTTGTTCACCGTACTCGGGCTCGTCGCGTGGTCGACCGGACAACCGTTTATTTTTCCGAGTCTCGGTCCGTCGGCGTTTATTCTCGCCTTCGAACGCCGAGGAAAGCGGACTGATACCTACCGGATTGTCGGGAGCCATCTGATCGGCGGCCTCGCGGGACTGTTCGCGTATCTGATTATTGCTGGGGATGTCTCGCTGATGAACATCCCACCTGCCCTCTCGACGGAGGGGCTGCGGTTTACGCTGAGTGCGGTTGTCTCGATGATCCTCACCAGTTGGGGGATGATCGCCACTGACTGGATTCATGCCCCGGCCTGTGCGACGACGCTTATCGTTTCGCTCGGACTACTGTCGACGCCGTTGGCTGTGGCTACCATCTTCGTGAGCATTGTCATCCTCGTGGCGTTCCATGCGGGCGCGCTGCTGCTGTTCAATCGGTTGGTCGGCACCGCGCGGTCGACCACACCGACCTGAGCCGGCGACGAATTATAAAAGCCGGTCCCGACAGCTGTTGAGTGCCCACGAGTCGCTCGGTCGGGAGTCGACAGTAAAAAACGGCGGCAAACGTGAGGGCGCTACTGAGGGCCAGTTGCTCTGTAGGAGACCTGCACGAAGTCCTCGGGCTGCTCGTCGCCGGACAACACGACGCCGGAGTCGTCGCACTGCTTTGCGCCGTTGGCACTCCAGTTGTAGGTTCGGTCGGTATCGATGTTGTTCGATCGGGTAAACAGGAGTCGTTGCTCGTCGTCGTCGACGTATTCGAAATACCAGCCGACGAGGAAGATACTCTCTCCAGTGCCCTCGTTACAGCTAAACAGCGCGCCGTCGATCTCGGTCGCCGTATCGCCCGTCCGACCGGTGATTTCGAACGGCTCCTCGCGGTAGTCGGCTGCCGCAAGGACTGACTCGCCGCCACGTCCGGGCGAATCGTTGAACCGGCCGGTCTCCTGATTCGCACTCGCCGTCCCGGCGACCCCTCCAAGCAGGGCCGTTGTCACTGCACCGCCCGCCGCTAACAGTCGTCGACGGGAGAGCCGTGATGCGGTCTGTTGTTGTGCGTTCGTTGTTGGATTATCTCTCATACTTTTTGATTATTCACGACTAGGGGTGTAAGTTCGATTTACGCTCATCTAACATGTCGCCCGGATTTTTGCCAGCTATTCGACAGTCTGCCCGAGGTCTCCGCGTTCGAATCGGTCGTCTTGACACTGTGTGATGGTCCGAAACAGCCGCACCGACAGGAGGTGGCCGAGCACGATCCCGGCAACCGGGATCCCGCCGACAGCCCAGAATATGCCGACGGCTGTGGCTTTCAGGACGGTTTCCATCCGGAGCGTCGCCCGTGTGCCGAGATAGCCTGCTAGTGTCGTCTTGTCGACGGCCGTATCGCCGTCGAGATCGAGGGTGTTTCGGGATTCGACACCGGCGAAGACTATCAGAAACCACCCACCGAACACCGGGAGGAGATCGGTCGACGGCTCGATCGGTGTCGAAACCACCACCGAAAAGACGATCATAAACGCCCACGTGCCGCCGACTGCAAGCGAGTCAAACGTCGGATACCGCTTCAACGACCCGTACAGCGCAAGCACGACGAATGGGAGCTGTCCGAGAAGCAGATAGCCAACCGCTCCCGGAGTCCCAGCGAGCTGGACGACCAGCAGCAGCTCGTAGGCGACAACCGCGAGGAATTCGGTCGCAAAGAGTGGGTCGTGATACCGCTCAACGAGTCGTGTTCGGTGTGGGTTGTTGATCCGGTCTTCGTCGCTCACAGATCGCCGGTCTTCGACGTAGATTATATAAAACAACAGCGGGGCGAGCAGGAACCCACTCCCGACAGACTGCAGAGGGATCGACAGGGCCACTGCCGACGCAGCGACCATAACGACTGCAGTCAGACAGAGCCAGAGGTTCAGTTTGAAAAACAAGTACGACAGTGGCCACATACGAATCGGCTTCATTTGTGGGTTGTTTCGGCGGCTTTCTCAAGTTCGATTGTAATGCGTGTGCCCGATTCGGTTGTCGACGCCGACAGCGTTCCCCGTGATCGCTTGACGATATACCGAACCAACCAGAGTCCGATCCCCGAACTGTGATCGAGATCGGTTTCTGTTTCGGCTTCGAGAACCTCTATTTCGGAGGGTTGAATCCCACCGCTGGCGTCCGTAATGGAGAGGCGAACGCTGGTTTCGGTCGACTCGGTTGTGAGGTCGACTGTCGGTGGTTCGGGGCCGCTGTTGTGGTCGACCGCGTTTTCGATGAGTTCGACGAGCGCGACATGAAACTGCGGATGGAACTCGACGGGGACCTCCTCGACAGTCGAGTCGATCTCGACGGCCTCGGGCTGTCCATACGCGGCGATCGCGTCGTCGACTGCCTGTTGCAGCGATCCAGTGACAGTCCGATCGGTCGAAATAACGGTTTCGATCTGACGGGCCTTTTCGGCTTGATTCAGCAAGTGTGTCGATTTACGGTGGATGCCAGCGGTGAGTTCGTTCACCTGCTCGGGGTCGTCCTGGACGTCGGTAATCAGGTCGGCATAGCCATTGATCACGGTGAGATCGTTCCGGATGTTGTGTCTGAACACGCGAGAGAAGATCTCTTTGAGCAGATTGAGTTCCCGTTCCCGTTCGGTGAGCTCCGTGATATCGTTCAGAATGAGTATCTTCCCCGTGCCGCCGCGGCCGTAGCCGATCGTCGAACACTGAACCGAAACGAACCGCTGTTCACCGTTGCAATCCAACTGCACCGGATCGGTCTTTCCCCCGTCGGGGTCGGTTGCGTGTTTCAAACCGAGTTCTCTGATCGTTTTGTTGTACAGTTCCGTCTCGAACAGTTCTCGACCGGCCCGGTTCGTATCGACGACGACATCATTGGCGTCGACGACGAGAGGGTGTCATAGAAAGCGTCACACACGAAGACGCAGGATGTTGGAACTGTGTCTACGAGCGCCAGCATCCTGCAAGAGGAGACTTCTATCGACGAGTTCTTCAATGTAATGGCGACCGAGACGCT